>Ga0190284_1000650_pt1 | contig 18517 bp, 28 predicted proteins | sample 48691812_MG_FD_161668 | JGI IMG/M metagenome (GOLD analysis project Ga0190284, IMG submission 161668) | Hydrothermal vent microbial mat bacterial communities from Southern Trench, Guaymas Basin, Mexico - 4869-18-1-2_MG | ecosystem: Environmental > Aquatic > Marine > Hydrothermal vents >...
TTCCCTTCGTGCCGTCCCCCACGTCGATCAAGGTGATTGCCAAGGTGGGCGACAAGCTCTCGAATACCTTGAAAGGTGGCGACAAAGCCAACGACTTGCGCAAAGCCGGTGACAAGGCCGAGGATGCAGCAGCGGCCGCACGAAAAACCGCCCCGAGCAAAACCACACCCTCGGGGAGCGGGAAAGGATCTTCGTCGCCGGACGGTTCTGGAAAAACATCTCAAAGCAACACCACATCCGGAGGTCAGTGTTTTGTCGCCGGCACGCTCGTCTGGACTCCCAAGGGTTTCTCCAAGATCGAGGAGATCGAGGTTGGTCAACGCGTTGTGACGACCGATGACGCGTGGACCGCGATCCCAACATCATCTGTGCCTGGTCACACGAACGTAGCTCCCGAGACGTGGCGGCTCGTAACCCTCTTCATGCCGAGTCCGAATGGCGACGTTTATGGATTGCTCGTCCGAACTCTACGGCCTCTTGGCTGGATCGGAGAACGTAACGCTGCTCCGGGATCATGGGTCGAGTACAGCCTCGACGAACTGGATCTGACCGATCTTGCACATGTGGTCTCCGTGGAGGATTGCGTCGAGATCGAGCCAGGACCGGGGCGCGTCGTGCTGACCACACTGACGCACGTGAGTGAGGTTGTGTTGAACTTGATGGTCGAAGGACTCGATACTCCGCTCGAACTCACCCCTGGTCACCGACTCTTTTCGGAAGACCGTGGCTCCTGGATTCAGGCCTGCGGGCTCATAGTTGGCGAGAACCTGCGCACCAAGGCTGGCTCCCGACGTATCGTCTCCATCGATGCCAAGCTCAGCGTGCATCGGGTTTTCAATATTGAAGTCGAGACCGATCATTGCTATTGTGTCTCATCGATAGGTGTGCTCAGCCACAATAACGGTTGTGCTCAGGAAGTACCGGAGCCCCCCAAGAGTGGGCCAGCGCCAAATCGTGGGAATGCTAAACCTCACGGTAAGACTGACCACAATCAAGCGATCGATGACCACATTGGTGAACTTCGCGAGGATAAGTCAGTCAAAAACATCCGCAAGAACCAAGTGCAAGTAGACGCAGACGGAAACCGAGTCGGAAACAACCGACCCGACGTCCAGTATGATAAGGATGGAGTGCACCACAATGTGGAGTTCGACAGAACGCAGAAGGCAAGCGATCAACATCGCTCAACAATCGATACCAACGATCCGAACTCCGCGAACGAGTACAGACGCTTGGGCGGCGGATCATGAGGGTTCTCGACACCTATTCTCACATTGGATTCACCTGTTTTCCTAGATCTCTGGAGGAGATACGCTGTGCTGTACGACGAGTGTTGCAGAGCCCACCACCAATTCAGTTCACAGAACGGGAGGTAAAACTACAGCTGGCAGAAATCTACACTGACGCACCTCTACCTGGAGGTGCGCATCCGGCAAAAGTGATGCTCTTTTCACCGAGTATCGCATTAGAGTCTACAGTTTTTTTCGCCAACTACGTCGATGGTTGGCAGACTTTGGTAATATGCATCAGTAAGCTAATCTCTTGTCGGATTTATGATTTTGCGTTGGGCTCAGAGAGCGACAAATGGCCGTTGTACCGCTTCGAGGTACTGGAGGGTGGAGTGCAGGCTCGTCACATTTCGGTGATTAAAGACGTAGATCGCTGGAAGTTCTACGAGACCGGCGAGCCTCTTCCGGAAGAAGACGCGACTATGTACAGGAAACGGCGGATCAAGGACCGACTGCCACGGAGTTATCTTGTAGAGTTAGCTTCACGGCTGGGCTTTGAAGTCGGCGACGATCGCTTCTGGGAGTCTGCGGCCCAACAAGCGGTGTACTTCGAGGATCAGAGCCCCAACGGGGGGAACATACAGACTTGACAGCGGGATACACTGCCGTAGCAACCCGTTCAACGGTTTAGTTCCGCTCAACAACATGGTTTCCCGGGAGTGGCGTCTACAGGTAGTCAGTCTCTGAGAGCCGCTGAGATCGGCTGCAAAGCCGTACTTATTGTACTCGGTGTGGCAGCGCCTTACGGCGGCCTCACACGCTGCAAACGACCACAACAAACGTCCCCAGGTAGTAGGCCGCCACCAGCGTCAAGCAGAACATCGCATCCCGCCGGCTGGCCATCCGAAACCACTCCCGCCTCACGAACGCGACGGGGATCGAGAACAGAGCCGCCAATCCGATGATGACAAGAGGAATACATACGAACTGCATCGTAGTCTCCTTGTTGAAAAAGCGTTGAATTGCCGTTGAGAACGTGAAGATGATGCACCGATCCTGATTTGTTGGCGGCAAGCCCGGTTACCGCTTCAAGAAAACCTCCTGCTCCCGCCACACCAAGGTCTCTAGCACCGGCCTGATCGCCCGTTCACTGGCCCGGAGCTCCTCGCAAAAAATGGCCCCCTGAATCGCCGGCGACAGCGTCAGCAGCTTCATGATCTGCGCCATGCGCGTCCTGCTCACCCCGATCCTTTGTGCCGCCTCTGCTTGGCTCGCCAGCATCCTTGCCTCGACCAGCCGCTCGACGTGGTGCGCCAGCCCCAGCAACCTTGCCAGCCTAATGATAGGGGGGGCTGTTCCTCGTCGTCGCCAGCAGTGCCCGCCACTCCATCGACGCGACCGTTCTTGAACCGTGCCGTGTACTTGACCCTGACCCCGCTCATGTCAGCACCTCCTCAGCCTCAGCCACCAACGCCTTGACTCCACTCGGGGCGGAAGGCAATCTCGAGGTCCCCCGACCGTGCGTCAAAAACAACCTCTTCGATGAGCAGATGCAGAATGCGTGCCCTCTCCCTCGGGAACGACTCATTCCAGATGGGTGTGAGACTGGCCCGTGCGGTCTTCAGGCCCTTCTCGTCGATGGCCTCATGCTCGAGCCTCGCGATGCGCCCACGGACCTCCTCGATGGTTGCTGCGGCCTCCTGCATCTCGACCTCGACCTCCCCGATTCGTTTGAATAGCGCGGGAGCGCCGTTGCCAGCCTTGGCCACCGAGTCGACCAGATCGCGTTTCTGGTCCCTTAGGGGTCGCGACAAAATAATTCCACAGATTTTTCGCTCAGATTTGGTTCAAAATTGGCAGTGACGATTGAGCCGAACCGCAGGTTTAGCAACGCTATGTCGAGGATTCGGCGATTGAGGAACTGGCAAAGTTGAGCTGAAGATGATATTAAAAATGTGAAGTTAATTTGGCGTGGCTCCTCAGCTTGCCATGCTTTTTCTCGAGCCGCTTCAGCTCCTCTCACAGCCCTCGAAGCTCTACCTCTCTCTGTCTTCGTGGCTGCCAAAGTCTCCGCCACCACGCTCATGTCCCGGCCGATGGCCATGACCTTCTCGATGACGAAAGACTCAATTTCCTCAGCCGCCACAACGCTCCCGGGATAAGCGGCCGCTCCCTGATTCTGCGCTGTCTGGCATACGTAGTGGCGATACCGGCGATTGCCATTCTTTGCGCCGTGCTGGCTGTAGGAGGCGCCGCAGGCGCCGCATTTGCTGAGCCCCTTCAGCAGCGCGATGTCGCTGTACCGGACACTGTTGCCCTCGTTGGATTTCAGGCGGGCTTGAACTGCCTCCCAGGTCGTATGGTAGATGACGGCCTCGTGGACGCCGTTGAAAACCTCATCGCCGTTACGCACCTTGCCGATATAGACCGGATTGGTCAGCAGCCGGCGAAGAGCGACGCGGTCGAGGGGCTTGCCCTCCCTGAACTTGTCGCTTTTTGTTGTCCATGTGATACGGCACCGTATTCCCAACGGCACGGTATTTCCAAGTGCTAGAGGAGAGGGCTTGGCACGCTGCGAGATCAACGATCGGAATTGATTCCTATCCTCGACCATCACGCACGTTCTTGACGGTTACGAGGACGCCGACGCTCGCACTCCGCCTTCAGTCACACAAAAACGGCCTCGATTCACTGTCCCGCCTCAACAAGCAGCCAATCCGACACGACGCATGCCTGCCCAAGCCGATCTCCACGTCAGGTCCGCTCGTCAAATAGACTTTTTACATCGGCTAGGCGACGCAAAAAGTCATATCTATTGCTGTACCTCCAGACCGTCAAGGATCGTCTTTCTCGTAACGACAAGGAGGAGATTGACCACAGGAGTCTCGAATCCGTCATCGCCGCGCCAAAGACCTTGCGGCGCTTGATCGCCGTGTACTGCCGAATCCGTCCAGAACGACGCAGTTCTCCACGTGCGAAGCCGCGCTCACTATGGGATGTAATAGAGGCGGGTGTGCTGCGCGATTTCTGCGCCTTGGAGTATCGTAAAGTTCCGGGCCTCCAGGGTATCTCGTAGAGTTCGACGCACTACCGATACGAGCGCCACCGACATTTTGCGGCAACAGAGCCCGAATACCGTGCGCTGGCCTGTAGGATCACCCACTGTGCCCTCACGCTCGATCTCCCACCGCGGCGTCAAGTCCTCGAGGTCCCGGTTCGCCTGGCCGTAATCCATGAAGCCGAGTCACAAGGCCGAAACACTCCCGCGAGGGAGACAAAACGGTCCAACGAGATCTGATCCCTAGAACGGATTGCTACGGCACCGTATTAGGGACAAGGCCGAAACACTCCCGCGAGAGAGACAAAACGGTCCAACGAGATCTGATCCCTAGAACGGATTGCTACGGCACCGTATTACGGTATTATTCCTGGCAAACCGGAGCGCAGTAGCCGTTGCAGGTACTGGTCGGGAATGACCTCACGAACTTGATGGTGTTGACCGTCGAGTAGCCATGACAACGACCTTGAATCTTGATGAGGCGGAGAGCATCGACAGCGTTGTTTCCAAAAATAATCAATTTTTCTCTAAGGATTTTTCCAGCGCATTACGCGTCATCAGACAAAAGCAGAATAAGACGAAAAACGAGAGAATCAATGACACAACGGTGTTCATCCGATCTTGCTACTAGGAGATTTCACTCAGATTAAAAGACACCGTCGCCAGATCGAATTGTCTGATCCCCGTAGTTGCGTAACACGTTCCTTCTATTGGTGTTGCAACTCCACGCTAAAACGAGGGCGGCGTTGGAGAGGATTCGATCTGCCGGAATTGGCAACATCGGTGATGGGCTTCACGAAAAATAGTACACGATAATTCCCCTGTTCCTGTCATCGCATTCCGTATCTCTTTTCAAGGTTTCTGAAGGAGGTATCTCTCAATGAAGATATTTTTAATCTTTACTCTTTTGCTCGGATCATCACTTGCTGTCAGCTACGCTCAGTGCGACATCGAAGCGACTGAGCTCAGTCACGTCGACAAGGCTCAACAGACTCATTCCAACATAGTTTCCCGTGACGCAGGCGACTACCTCTACTATGTCGATGTGGAAGTTGTGACGCAAGATATCCGATGTTTGGGTGTTGAAAATCTCGGCGCTAACAACGACTGGTGGGTCACTGGCGCCGCAGACATGCTCGGTGCTTATCTCTATAAGATCGACTATGACGGTACGATTCTTCTCGGCCTGTACCCCCAAGGCAACACCGGCTGGGGCTGGCGCGACCTCGCCTATGACGGCAATTATCTCTACGCTTCCGACTCGTTCGTCATCGAAGAGATCGATCCCACCACTGGAATGGCCACCGGGGTGACCATCGCTTCGCCGACCTCTCCAGCGCGTGCCATGGCCTACGACCCGGCTACCGACACATTCTGGACCGGTAACTTCAGCAGCGATATCTACAACATCGACCGCTCAGGTGGGTACACCACCTATGCCAATCCGTCAGCCCTCTCCGTTTACGGTGCGGCCATGGACGACACCAACGACGTTCTTTGGATCTGGTCACAGGGCGGTAGCGGCTCCCTGGCTTCGGCCTTCGACCCGCGTTCAGGTACCTTCACAGGTGAGACTTGGGACGGCGGCAGCGCACCCTACTACGGCATCGCTGGCGGAGCCTGCATCTTTGACGATCCCACCTACGGTACAGTCTTCGCCGGTATGCACCAGGCGACTCCCGACAACGTGGCGGTCTATGAGATTGTTCCCGATCCCATGCCGCAGCTCGACATCAAGTGCAACGGCCAGGATGCCGACGTGATCGTCCCCGACGTGAGCAACGCCAAGCTCGACATCGATATCGAAGCCCGCACGGGTGCGGGCTACGACGTGGACATCTGGTGCGTCGTTCAGCGAGGACCCATCCGTTACTTCTATGACGGTGGAACCTGGGCTCCGACGGAAGTGACCTATTTCACCGGCCCGCTTGCTGATGTCACCGACACGATCCTCGATCAGCTGGTGCCAATCGGCTCCTATGACGCTTATGTGGCGATCGACACAAATGCCAACGGCGTGCTCGATCTGGGTTCCATCTTGGACTACGACGTGGTCGACTTCACAGTCAAGGCGATCACCGGTTTCGTTGAAGACTTCGACGACAATGTGGCCGACAACTGGATCGATGACGGCGGACACTGGACGGTGGGCAATGGAGTTTATTTCCTCGATTGCCCGTCTTACGCCTACTGGCACAGCTACTACGATCCCTTCGACTACTCCAACTTCGATTACAGCGCCGACCTGCGAATGGTCGACACCCTCAACACCAGCGACACCTACGACCGCGGCATCTATTTCCGTTCCCAAGGCGGACTAGAAGACGACTGCTACTACTGGATCGTCGATAATGGCGGTAACTACTCCCTCCGAACCTACGTCGGTGGCAGCTACACCGACATCAGCGGTACCATGTCCAGCTTCGTCACTGGCGTAGACAACTGGAACACTCTCATGGTCACCGCCGTGAACGACCAGCTCGACTGCTACGTCAATGGTGTCCTCGACTTCTCGCATACCGACACTTCCTGGAGCACCGGCAAGGTCGGCGTCTTCGGCCAGGGATCTGGTAACTACGACCACGACTATGAGTACGACAACGTCTCTGTAGCTGTGCGATAGTCGTTCTTGATGTGCTGGAGCAAGTCAAAAACGGCGGGATTGGATTACCAAAATATTAGAAAAACCGCCCCCTTTTCTGTGGGGCGGTTTTAGTATTACGGTGCCGTATTCTGAGTGACATTCTGTACGGAATCTAAAGTCGTACTGTGACCTTTCGCTCTGCTCTTTCTACCTCTGCATTCAGAATACAGGTTTTCGTTTTTGGGGTAGAGATCAGGAGTTTATTCTTTGTTTCCTCGATGTCAGGCTCTTTCTCAATACCGGTCACCATGATCTTGATGACTCCGTTGTAAAGAGGGTGCGGCCCCTTGGCCACGGTAAGCGAAGTTTGATCCATGGCCTCGAACGATCCGGCCTGCCCTGACAGATGAAGCATCCTGGTGTGAAGCACTTCCTTCTCGCTGAGGCGGGTCACGTTCATGGGATCGAACCCGGATGGCCAGAAAAGATTGTCAGGATTATCAACTTCAATAACCAGTGTCCAGCCCTCTGCGTTGGTGAAGGTTTTTCTTTCGGCCTGCCTGGCCATGATGATCTCCTGAATGTCGGTTGCGGCTTTCTTTTGCATCTCAGCCATCAACGCTTCATCCGGCAGGTGAGGGCTTACCTTCATTTTACAAATTACTTCCAGAAGGAATTCATCCAGGTTCTTTTTAGGCCCCTGATTCAATTGTTTTTTCCATTCAGGCGAAAAACGATCGAGAAGCACACAAAGCGCCTGGCCCGTGGCGTAGTTCCGGCTGCGTACATCACTTGCTTCGATCTCTTCAGCCAGGCGGGTGGACGCTCTGCCCAGTGATTGATACTCTACATAATAGGCTGTACCCTCGAGCAGCTCAAAGCCCCTGTCGTAGGCGCGCTGGTCTTCGGTCAAACGGGTGAATCGTTTTTTGCGAAGCTCCATAGCTCCTTTTGCCCAAGCCAGTGCCTGAGCATCGTCTTCTGAACAGATCGCTTTGTAAAGCGCTCGCGCTTCGAGCCGACGATAGACGAGGCCGGACACGTCCTCAACAGGATAGGTGAAGGTGACAGCCTCATCAGCAAGCCAGTCCTTGTGGCCCTGCCACTGGAAGACATGGAACGACTCGTGTACCACAATGGCAGCCAATTCCTTAAGACATGGATCCGGATTCAGCAAAAGCGTGGCGGTTCTGTGATCGTTGATCACGGCCGTGGTGTTGGCAACGACCTGGGGATGACGCCCCGGGCAAAAAAAGAGTCCTTCATGGTCGGGCAGAGGAGAAAATTCCCCGGGTGGATTCGGATGGCGGGCAAGGATCGTCTTATTGCCATCAAAAAGAGCCACCGCTATGTCGAGCGGTTCGAATTCAGGCCAGAGGCGGTCAAGGACCAGCGCCCTTTCCTTCTCCAGGACCTGGACAGCGAGTTCATCGCTTTTGGCTGAGCTCGATACAACCAGGAATAAAAAAACGAGAGACAGGGCACTAACATTTCTGAATCGATGGACCATTAGATTTCCTCTGAATAAGAACGTTGCGGAGAGCGGAATGCATTAAACCTATCTCGCATTGATGCCATATCATAATAGATAATAATTCGCGAACCGCTTGGGATTTCTCCCGGGCTCTTCTTGCAGCGTGAGACCACGAGCGTGCCTCGCTGGCAAGTCGACCCGCTGACCGGAAATTATGACGGTGAAAAACCGGCCGACCTTTCTCGGTATGGCATCCCGCCCCGGATTCTCTGGCAGGCGTCCTCGCGGGAATCTGGTCCGTGCACTCAGCGAGAGAAGAAGACCTCTCCGCGCGCGTTCTGCCCGACGGTGCCACATCTCTGGTGTTTCAACGCGACGGCTCGGTGCTGCGTTCAGCCGATGGTCATTGGAGGCCTTGGGCCCCGGCGTGTGTTTCCGGACCTCGTACTGGACCATTCGACTTCACGTTGAGCGCCGCCGGGCAAATTTTTATCGTGCAGTTGCTACCCGCTGGAGCAATGCAGGCGCTCGGCGTCCCATTGTCGTCGCTGGTGGACAGGTTCGAGCAAACTGAAAGCGGGGCCGGCCCCGACGCCGACCTTCATTTACAAGATCGAGGCCGCAACGCTGGGCACCAGCGATCGTGGCGAGTTGAACCCCCTCACCGCGCAGGGCAAGGCCTTCGCAGGCGACTACACGCCGATGAGCATCGTGCCAATGGAGCGGTGGGAGCCGTCGATGGAGCAGTACGCCGAGGTCAATCCGTTCTCGTTTCACTATTGGACGCGTAGCTTTCCCGAAGTCATACCGTTTGGCGGGGGATCGATCAGACAGGCGCACGGGTCAATTTGGGGACCGACAGGGGACGTGGCCGCAAATACCACGAAGAATCCTGATGGAACTCGAGATATCTGTGGCTATTCATCAGGCCGATACCGACCAAATTACGACACAGATGATGCAATGGGTCATATTCTTCAAGGAATTGCGAATGCAGCTATCTCGATACTTCCCGGTATTGGGGAATACCAAGATATCGAGGTGATTATCGCTGGTGACTCCTCTGGTAAGGTTCACCTGAAAAGCGAACAAGGTCCGAATGTCACAGTCATGGACGGCAATCAGACTGCGATGTGAGCTCACCGATCAATGCGTCAGTCGGGGAGCCGGTTTTTGCGAATGGACCAGTGAAACGTAAGATTCGATCGGTTCACCCAGTAACCGTTGCACAGCTCGTCCGTCCCGCTCCATGGGACTTGACCGATGGAGCCAGCCGGAGAGACAAACCAAGCGTTCTATCAATCCCTTCAGCCGCATAAGACTTTTCTTTATCAAGTCCTTGATCGGCACTTTATTGAGTTCAAATCGACCTACAAGGAGCGCTTCTAACGACGGTACGGCCCCTGGTGGAGCCGACTCTGTCCCTCTTGCGAACAGAAACGCATGCTTCTCTCTGCCGACAAGGTCACTGAAAACATCCTTTCGGCTGTGCCTCATAGCTTCCTGACTCTTTCAGCGAGTTCGATGTCCGCTTTCCAGAATAGCTCGCCGATCAATTCACGGAATGGGGCTTGCCCACCTTCTCGCTCTACGGCGGAGAGGGATCACGACTGAGTCGCAGAGCTTCGGATGTGTTCAGGAGATCATAGACCAACAGATGTCAAAGCTTTGTTTCACTACGAAAAGAGATTGAATATGTTTTCCAGGCTAAGATACAGGCCGACGAGTATGAAAATGACACCTGTCACACGCCGGGCCCACCACTCGAACTGAGCGATTCTGTTATATGCTTTACCGACAGACTTGGCGCCCAGCGCGATGAGAACTGCAAAAGTGAAGGCCGGAATAGCAGTACCAACACCGTAGAGTGACGGAATAATGATGCCCGAGGAAAACTCCACGGCCACCGGCACGAGGCTCCCGAAAAATAAAGCCGCGGAAAGCGGACAGAAAGAGAGGGCAAATACGATCCCGAGTAGACCTGCCCCCCATATTCCCATCGCATCCACTCTTTTTTGCATCTTGTCGCTGACCCCGGATCCGGGCACTGTAAACCTGATCAGTTCCAGCAAGAACATCCCCACGAGAATGAGCAAGGGACCCAATATCTTGGCCATGTACTTCTGCAGGAGATGAGAGATGTACGGAGCGGACAGAAGGCCGTAGACCAGCAAGGATCCAATCGCGACATAGGTAACGGCCCTTCCGAATGTATAGAGAAACCCTGTGAACAGAACAATTCGGGGATTCCCGACACGCCTGCTGATATAGGAGACGGCGGCGATGTTCGAAGCGAGTGGACAGGGACTGATCGACGTCAGGATCCCGAGCCAGAACGCCGAGGTGAGCCCCAGAAGAAATCCTTCCATCATGAATCTTCCTCGAGATAAGCGAATGTATCCTCCCGGACGTAAGTCACGAAAGACTCCTTGTCACCAACCAGATCCCAGACCAAAGCGAGTTCCTTCCAAGCAACCTGCTGCCCGCCTTCGATCTTTACAAGAACGAGAGAGCTCGCTGTCAGAAGATAATCTTCGATAAAGTGCTCGTTCGCAGGCTCATCGAAATTGACTGTGACCCACTCCAGCTGTCCATTTTCCAGTTCCTTGGAAAAAACGCTGAGAAGAGCTTCATGACCGTAAGTCTCGATAGTGCGGCACGTGCGACAGCGCTTGTTGCCGTGAAAGTAATAGGCGATCACCTTGTCCGCTGAACCTCCATTTGTGTCAGCGCTTTCAGGTTGTTTTGAGCCGGCCTGCTCCGGATTTTCTGCATTGACTCCACTTTCATCATTGGTGGCGCTCCCGCTGCTCTCGTTGACGACGACGTAGACCACGCTCGCCGCGACAAAGAGTAGGAGTACAACGGTGATGGCAATCTTCACGGACATCGTGTTTCTCCTTGGCTTTATTTTGCTCTTCCGCTCACGAGAGAGTGTTGCAGAATCCTTACAGCAACAGCTTCTTGATCTCTTCTACGGAGAGCACTCTCCCGGAAGACTTGACCTCCCCGTCGACTACGAGCGCCGGCGTCATCATCACGCCGAATCCCGTGATCACGTTCATGTCCTTGATTTTCTCGAACTGGAACTCGAGCCCCAGTTCGCGCGCAGCCTCGAAGACATGCTGCGAGAGTTTCTCACAGTTCGGGCAACCCGGGCCCAGGACCTGCAACAGTTTCATGATCGACCTCCGAACATCTGTTATGGTTTGGTTTATTCACTCGAATCCAGGATTCTCGAACCCTCGGCGGAGACTTTCGCGATATTCGCTGGGTTGACGGCTGTTTCGCCTTTCTCCATGCCCAACAGGTCGAGACGACCGTAGCCGAACTCCTTAAAACCTGCGAACTCCAGACACTGCTTCGCACACCCCAGGGAACAGCCGTCGATGGCAAGAATTCTCGAAGCCGCCTTCGTGCGATCCATAATTTTGCTCACCCGGCCACCAACTCCGGCGAGACAGAACATGCTGCCGACGCCATCCTTGGTCATCGTCCGAGCGGCCATGTCGGAAACTCGTCCAACATCCGCTGCCCCCGAGCAGGCGAAGATCAACTTCGGAGCGGACCGACATGCACAGTCTTCTTTTTCAGGCATCACTTGTCTCCTTCAGATACACATCTCGTTACGGCTCCTCGTACCAGGACCACCCATCATGTAGAAGTATGTTGTCACCCAGTTCATCAAGATCGTCACGATACCGAACAGAAATCCGCCCAAGCTCATCAGCGCCCAGCCGGAGAGGATGTTCCCCACCACACATCCCATTCCGAAAGCGGTGCCTACACCGACCATCAGACCTCCAATAAACGCCACGATCATCTCATCCGGGGGTTTGGGTAGGAGTCTCGCTTGGCCGGAAAGCCGGCCGGAGATGAACGAACCCGGCACTAAGAAGAGAACAAGTCCAACCATCCACCAGACCACTTTCTTGCCGGGCCGACTCGTAGCGCCCCCCGCCTCCACGGACGGGATTTGCACAGCAGCTGCGTTATGTGAGGCTGCCGGATCCGCATTCCAGATTTGTTTCAGATCCTGGTCGATCACGAGCAATTCCAGCTGAACCACTCCTTCCTTCGCGCCCAGGGGATAATTGCGGCCGCTGGCGGCGGACGAGACGTAGGCCGGAATCATCAGCAATCCGATGGCCAGGCCGGCCTGCCAGGGTTTCCAGGGTCTGGTTAGAAAGCGCTTGAGCCAGGATTCGTCGCCGGATGTCAAGCGCTGCTGCGATTTGGGTCTTTTCCTGAAAAAGAACAGAGCGATAACGGTCATTATCCCAAAGGAAGCGGCCAGCACCCAGTATGGCAAGCCCAGCACGTTCGGAAGGCTTGCCACAGCTCCATCGCTCGTTTTGATTGCATACCGTTTCATGGCTTCCTGGAGCGAATAGAGCGGACCACACTCCACGGCCATTGCTCCGAGTGGGATTCCGACCACCGCCGCCATGGAATTGAGATTTCCGGCGCCCGCCTTGTAGAGGCACCCGCTAATGCAGCCGCCGGCGAGTACCATACCCACACCGAAGACAAGCCCCCCCACGATCACGTTGAGGTAGAGGAAAGGTTTTGGATTCAACTTTATCCAGCCGAGCAGATCGAGTATTGCAAAGCCGGCCATGGCTGTCACGATGACCACCCAGAGTCCGGCGACCTTCCGCCGGTCCTTCATCATGATCACCTCGCTGAAAGCTGAGGATCCACAGAGATCCCCTTTCTGCAGAAAGAAGCCGAAGAGAAAGCCGATCGGTATGGAGGTCAACACCCAGAGCTTGGTCCAGGCCGCTGCAGCGGTCACGAATAGAAGAACGGCCAATATCAACAGCGCATACCTCCTCCAGTGCTCCGTTCGTTGTGAGGCTTTCATTGGCTTTTCTTCTTTCCAGATTGGACAGTTCTCAGTTTCTTCACACCAATCAGAATCCGGTCCGCACCCGCTCGCCGGCTGAACACCCCGTTTTGAGTTAGAGTCCCTAGACAACAGATCGGTCTCTCACATCTCATCCTGTGACTCCTCAAAGCGCTCCGTAAATCAGGCCGCTCAAAGTGGCCATGACGACAACAAGGGAGACGAAGACCACGGTCTTCTTCGTCCCCATGACGCTTCGGATGACGAGCATGTTCGGCAGACTCAGGGCCGGGCCGGCGAGAAGTAATGCCAAGGCAGGTCCCTTCCCCATGCCGTTCCCCATCAGCCCCTGTAGTATCGGCACCTCAGTCAGGGTAGCGAAGTACATGAAGGCACCAGCCACAGAAGCGAAGAAGTTGGAAAAAAGCGAGTTGCCGCCTACCGCCCTGTTGACCCAATCGGAAGGGATCAGGCCTTCATGGCCAGGCCGTCCAAGCAGCGCACCGGCGACCAGCACGCCAAAGAACAGGAGCGGCAGGATCTGCTTGGCGAAACCCCAGGACTTTCCGAACCACTCGCCGGATTCGTCTTTGCGCATGCTGGTAGTGACGGAAAGTCCAAGAACTCCGACGCCGAAGGCAATCATTCGCTCTTCGGTAAACAGGAGCGCTGCAACGGCCGTTGGCGCTCCGGCAAGGAGCATCGACCGCCAGGTCAATCCAAACCAGGCAACGAGAATCAACCCGAAGGCAACCGCAAAACCGGAAGTGATCAGCCACTTTGCCGAATAGATCCCATACCAAAGTCCGGCTGTTTCCTGTGGCTTACCCCAATTGGCGAAGACGAGGATGCCCACCATCGATGCGAAATAGAGGAAATTTTTCCAGAGAGGACGATCGACTTGCGGTTCGGGCAAGACCATCTGTGATTCGGCCTTTTCCAGTTCCTCCTTCCGAAAGATGAAGTGCATCAGTAGCCCGATCACGATGCTGAAAAGTACGGCGCCCACGGCGCGGGCGATACCCATTTCGAGCCCGAGCACACGGGCCGTGAGGATGATGGCCAGCACATTGATCGCAGGTCCGGAATAGAGAAAGGCGGATGCGGGTCCTAATCCTGCACCCATCTTGTAGATCCCCGCGTACAGAGGGAGCACCGTGCAGGAACAGACGGCCAGCACCGAGCCCGAAACCGATGCCACGCCATAGGCAACGACCTTGTTTGCGCGGGCGCCGAGGTATTTCATGACCGAGGCCTGGCTGATGAAAACCGCGATCGCTCCGGCGATGAAAAAGGCGGGCACGAGGCACAGGAGCACGTGCTCCCGGGCGTACCACTTCACGAGAAGGAGGGCTTCGAAAACCGCTGAGTCAAAACGCGCTGATCCAACTGGCAGGTAGAAGCAGCCCAGGAATACTGCGAGAATCCACGCCAGGATTTTCCACTCTTTCTTCCAGTCCATGTTTCCACTTCTTATTGAAATGCTGCTTCGCCAATCATGGCGAATTGCCCAAATCGCCCATATTGACCACTAAAAAAGAGCGCACCGATTACTTGGCGCATTTCATCTGCTCCTCTGCAGAGTTCTTCAGAACAGCCTCGACACAAGAGAAAAAATTGAGGATGCAAGCCACCCGCAACGTGTAAAACACCTGGGAGCCGCGCTTTTCGTCTTGAACGATTCCGGCATTCTTCATCACAGCCAGGTGCTTAGAGATCGTGGAAACATCAGCGCCGATCATCTCCGTCAGTTCGCACACACAGCGTTCCCCGCTCGACAGTTCTTCGATAATGAAGAGGCGCGTGGTGTGGGCCATGGCTTTGATGATTTTCGCACGGGCTTCGAACCGCGCTCGCGTCTTCTTATCCATAAACGAATCCTCGACTAAAACGTTTGGCGATATTACCTAATCGCCAAGTTACTGCAAGAAGATTACAAGAAAATTCTAACTGCTACCGGCCGAGTGAATAATCTTGGCATGTCCCTTCTGTTGAAAACACCGGTTGAAAAGTGAAACACCAGCCGTGCTGAAAGGATAGGAATCTCAATCCCCGTCGTCGATCTCGTAGCGTGCCAAGCCCTCTCGTCTCGCACAAACTGGGCGGTGAAACCGGCCGGAATGTGCTGAGCTCTCAGACTGAATCGCTTCAAATCGGAAAAGGAAGCACTCCTTACCGGTCCGACCTCTCATTCTGGACAAAAGCGAGGCAGAAATGCCCAATATCCCGAACTCGGAGCATATCAGGTGCAGAAAATGGATGCCTTGAGCGTCGATTTCACGCCGGTGGCGCCGTTTTCGGCACCATCTTGACCGCCGTCGGAGCCTCCTAAAGCGCATGCGGGAGGACAGCCGCGTGCGCTCGAAAGCTACAGCGGCGATGGCCCCCATGATGAACACGGGAGCCATCGAGATCGGCGGGTGTACCGCAGCGAAGATCGCCGCGCTGGCCACGACGGCCAGCGCCGGTCGCAGGGTCTGACGCAGCCCCCCCACAGCAGCGCCTTCTGCACGATCATTTTCTCGATCGCCACCGGGAAGGTGAAGAGCAGCCAGAGCGACTTGCCCTCCACCATGAGCACGTGGAAGGCGCTAAAGATCAGTACGTAAGCACCCACTCATACCTGGCGATGTGAACTCACCGATCAATGCGTCAGCCGGGGAGCCGGTTTTTGCGAATGGACCAGTGAAACGCGAAATTCAATCAGTTCACCCAGTAACCGCTGCGCAGCTTATCCATCCCGCTCCAGGGGACTTGACCGATGGAGCGAGATCGAGACACAAACCAAGCATTCTACCGCCCCCGTCAGCCCCATAAGACTTTGCTCTATCAAGTCCTTGATCGGCACTTTATCGAGTTCAAATCGACCTACGAGGAGCGCTTCGAACGACGATACGGCCCCTGACGGTGCCGACTCTGTCCCTCTTGCGAACAGAAACGCATGCTTCTCTCTGTCGACAAGGTCACTGAAAACAGCCTTTCGGCTGTGCCTCATAGCTTCCTGACTCTTTCAGCGAGTTCGATGTCCGCTTTCCAGAGTAGCTCGCCGTCGAGGCGGACCGAACCATCGCCGGCGTCCGCAGCCCGCGCGAAAAGCTTCAGAACGATCCGGGAACCGATCTCATCTTCACCCTCGAACCGATCGCGTCCCACATGGCGTGTCTCCTTCCCGAGCACCCCAAGCCGATCATCGCCACGTTCGTTCTCGACCACGAACTGCAGGGTATTCCGTGGGAGAGCGGAACGAGCGGGATCAAGAACCTGAACTACCTCTCTTCATTCAGCGACAGCTTCAGGCGCGACATCGAGACCTTTTCGAGGATCATCCCTTTCGAACGGCTCTGCAACGAGATAGAAGAGAATTAGATTGAGCTTTATATCAATCACCTAGGAAAGAAGGAAAAAATCAAAGAATAGGAGTAACCGGTTAAAATACATTCAACGTCATCAATATTTTGACGGTCGAGATGGGAGCAAACGGTCCAAGCATCACATTGAAGGGGTGCTGCTCGCGGGTTGTCCAGATCATAGACAGCATTACCGGCATGGTGGCGGCGCCGTTCGACGGGATACTGCCTACTAGAGCGAGCGTCTTGAGGTACAGAACGGTCCTGGCGTGCTCGGCTCCGAAATGCGCCTCGGCCAGATCCAGGGCACGCTCATAGAGGGACCGTGCCTCCTCGAAATCGCTGTTGTTGAAGAGCAGGCCGGCGAGGCTGTAGATCGGCTCCGCCAATTCCGAACCTCTGTTCCCCTGCTCGGCTGCGTCGATCCGCACCCGCTGGCAGGCGTCCTCGAGGCCGGCCGCCAGTTTCTGCTCCCCTGTCATCCTGGTTGGCTCACCGGAGGCCACCTTCAGGTAGAAGTCACCACACATGCCGTGCAAGGCGCAGGCGTCCAGAAAAAAGAGCTGATTCCTTCTTTCGACCTGGAGCTCGGTCCGGTTCTCATCTCCCGGGGAGAGGAAAAAAAACACGAGAAAGTCAAAAGCACTCATAACCGATCCTCACTCGATCCCCGATCGCAAACCTCAACTGTAGCCCACCGCTGTCAGCCTAGAGCCCTCATCTCAGAAACAGGCAAGACGATTGAAAACCTGGCAGTGCCGACCGGCATTGCAGGGATTCTTCCCGCCCTGCGAAGAAACGAGGCCTGCATAACATAACAACGACATTGGCCCCTGAGGTCTCGAGATGCAGCTCTGAATCCCTTGACAACCACAAGTGGATCAGTTCACCTTTTCGATTCGATGCCCGGCCGGAGGCGGCGATGAACGCAGTGGTAGCCAGGGAAATCGTGTGAATGAGGGCCGTCTTGACGTGCTGTGGCCAAGTTTTTGGAAGGGGAACTGCGTTCAATCGGGCCATTGGAACTCTCCCGCAAGATAGGGGACGACCCCTCCTGCAGGAGAGTATAACATACAGAATCTCAAGTTCTCAGACCGGCGACTGAGTCTGGGCCGTGGCTCTCAAAACTCGCTGGACGCATATACCGAGCGTGCGTCGGAACACCTCAAACAAGCGATCTTTGAAGTAGAGGTTCTTGGAGATGTGGACATAATTCAATCGCTCGAAAAACAGGAACGGAGCGTTATCGACCGATTATCCGTCCTTAATCTCGTTTTCGAGTTTTTCCAAAAGAGCTTCGTCAACAGCCGCGCCGATTGACTTGGCTTTCTTTAAGTCTCTTAGGGCCTTCGCGTTCTCACCGAGCTCATGGAAACTGACGCCTCGTTCCGCGTAGATCCATGCGAGCTCCGGATCGAGCTTGAGAGCCAGGGTAAAATCCGCCACTGCCGCCTCGTGGTCTTCCATCACCGCCTTGGCTTGTCCCCTTGATCCGACCGCCCACGTGAATTCCGGGTCGAGCCGTATCGCTTGATCAAAATCGGCAATAGCTCCCTGATAGTCCGAGATCAACCGCTTCGCCTCACCCCGCACCGCGTAAGCCCAATCACAATCGGATTTAATTGCGATCGCTTTCGAGAGGTCACTGATGGCTCCGTCGTAGTCCCCACTAAGGCGCTTTGCTTCACCCAGATGCGAGTGGAGCCATGCACGATTCGGTTCCAAGCTGATGGCTTGATTGAAATCTTCGACCGCGCCCGCGTAGTCCTTGCTCGAGCTCTTGGCCTGAGCCCTGGACCCCAGGACCCACCAGTCTTGCGGTATGAACCTCAATGATTCGTCAAAGTCTGCAATAGCTCCCTGATAGTCCGAGATCAACCGCTTCGCCTCACCCCGCACCGCGTAAGCCCAATCACAATCGGATTTAATTGCGATCGCTTTCGAGAGGTCACTGATGGCTCCGTCGTAGTCCCCAC
>Ga0190284_1000651_pt1 | contig 18508 bp, 19 predicted proteins | sample 48691812_MG_FD_161668 | JGI IMG/M metagenome (GOLD analysis project Ga0190284, IMG submission 161668) | Hydrothermal vent microbial mat bacterial communities from Southern Trench, Guaymas Basin, Mexico - 4869-18-1-2_MG | ecosystem: Environmental > Aquatic > Marine > Hydrothermal vents >...
CACTTGAACCAGATGTACCACTTGAACCTGATGTTCCTGAATTTCCACTTGAACCTGATGTTCCTGAATTTCCACTTGAACCAGATGTACCACTTGAACCTGATGTTCCTGAATTTCCACTTGAACCAGATGTACCACTTGAACCTGATGTTCCTGAATTTCCACTTGAACCAGATGTACCACTTGAACCTGATGTTCCTGAACTTCCACTTGAACCAGATACACCATTAACATTAACCCATTTACCAATAGATTGATCATATGACAAATATTGTTCATCATTTGGGTTATTTATATGAAAAACAGCTCTATCGGTTCCATCAGTAATAACATATTGTTTGTGGCTATCATGTGTTAATCCTGATAATTCATAATGAGCAACCGCACCCCTTGTAAAATCAATTGAATTACCAAAGTCATCAACAACAGTAATATACCCATTGTCAATTGCACTTTGAACATCATCGGACGATCTTATTTCTTCCTCTCTAAAATCGTCCTCTAGATTATAATCCGAGGTAGGGTGTGAGTATGAAACTCCACCCAGGTCATTGAAGACTACGGGCGATTGAACTCCCGTAGTTGTCATTTTGAACGCCATTATTATATTCTCCTTCTAAAGAATACTGTAATTAACGGTCTATCAATACTGGTTCCACTACAGTATAGTTGAACTCTATCTCCCTCGTTAAAATCAACATCAATATCTGTATCATGATTTTCTCTTGCTGCTGACATTGTAAGTGAAGAAATAACAGTTACAGCATCATTCTTTCTTACTTGTGCTACCCAGTTTTGATTTGTTTGACCACTAATTGCTATAGCAACTAAAGTACAATCATAAGGTAATGGCCATCCATTCAAGTTTGTTGGTGTTCCATTAAAACCTCTTAAATATTGATTTGTTACTGTAGAAGAATTTCTTGATGAACCATATTGAATCATATTTACAGATAGTGTTTTATTTCTAACTATATCTTCAAATACAACCTCATTTGATGTTGAATCATAATAAACACCATCTGCACTTGTACCTGATGTACCAGCTGTTCCTGAACTCCCACTTGTTCCTGCAATACCTGAACTACCTGATGTACCAGCTATTCCACTTGATCCTGATGTACCACTTGATCCTGAACTTCCTGAACTACCACTTGTACCTGATGATCCTGAACTACCTGAACTACCACTAGAGCCAGAACTACCACTAGATCCTGAACTACCTGATGTACCACTGCTTCCGCTTGAACCAGAACTACCTGATGTACCACTAGTTCCTGAGCTTCCACTTGTACCTGAACTTCCACTTGAACCTGATGTACCACTTGAACCTGAACTTCCTGATGTTCCACTAGTTCCACTAGAACCTGATGTACCAGAACTACCTGATGTACCACTAGTTCCTGAACTACCGCTTGTACCTGAACTTCCACTAGAACCTGATGTTCCTGATGTACCAGAAGAACCAGATGTACCATCTGCTCCGGATGTACCTGATGTACCAGCACCACCCATAAATATTGGAGTTGTTAAATTAGAAGCATGTGTTGTGCCTTCAAAATAAAAATCTAAATCAATATTACTTGTTGAATCAGCATATACTTCTAACCTGATCATATCATCTGTATCAAAATCAACATTATTATTTTGAGTAACATCCCATGTATATAATGCAGGTATCGTGCTGTTAATATCAGGTGAATCACCTTCTGCAAGAAGAGTTGTTGCTCCACCTGGTTCTAATTTATATATTTTGAATTTTAAATTTGTATATCCTGATGTATTACTGACAGCGGCATAAAATTTAGCTCCCCAAACACCAGCAGGCATCATTTCAAGAGCTGGGTCACCTGTAATTGTATCCCATGTACCGAGTAATACTTCACTTGTAATATTTGTTTCATTAATGATTTGCTCAGGTGCTTCACCGGGATCTTTTGATAGTAAGAAATTCGATGCTGACGTTTCATCATGTAAGAAGTACAATGCACCACGTGGAGTTATACCTGATGTACCAGCAGTTCCTGAACTACCTGATGTACCACTCGATCCTGATGTACCACTTGTACCTGAACTACCACTTGTACCTGAACTTCCACTTGACCCAGATGTACCACTTGATCCTGAACTACCACTTGTACCACTTGTACCACTAGATCCTGATGTACCACTAGTTCCTGAACTACCTGATGTTCCGCTAGATCCTGATGTACCACTAGTTCCTGAACTACCTGATGTACCACTAGAACCTGAACTACCTGATGTACCACTAGAACCTGAACTACCACTAGAACCTGAACTACCTGATGTACCACTAGAACCTGAACTACCTGATGTACCACTAGAACCTGAACTACCACTAGATCCTGAACTACCTGATGTACCACTAGAACCTGAACTACCACTAGAACCTGAACTACCTGATGTACCACTTGAACCAGATGTGCCACTAGTACCTGATGTACCACTTGAACCAGAACTTCCTGAAGTTCCTGAAGCACCACCAGATGTATTTATCCATTTGTCAGATGTAACATCATATCTTAAAATTTGATTATGTGTTGGTTCATTTACATGAAAATAAGCCCTAGCTGTACCATCAGTAATAGCATATTGCTCATGATCGTCTTGATCTAATAATGATAAACCACTGTGAGTAATGGCTTCACTCGTATTTGTTATTGTATTTCCAAATTCATCTTCAACTGTAATCCAATTATTATCAATTGCGTTTTGGATGTCTAATGAATCACGAACTTCCTCTTGTTTAAATTCAAGTAGAAGATCATAGCCAGTTGTTGGATGAGTATATTGTCTATAACCTAAATCATCAAATATTACAGGATTTTGTATTCCTGTGGTTGTAATTTTAAAAGCCATAATAATTAAAATCTCCTTCTGAAGAACAAAGAAACTTTAGGATATTGAATATCTTGACCACTACAAAATATTTCAATTCTGTCTCCAGCATTAAAGTCAATATTTTTTAAGTCATTATATTTTGAATATTTATTTATACTAGTTAAAAAATCTTGAGGGGTTGGATCCCCATTTCTTCGTACTTGAGCTGACCATGTTTTATCATTCGTGTTACTAGACATAGATATAGCGATAAGTGTGGCATTCCATGGAAGAACGAAACCATTTAAGTTTGACGGTGCATCACCTTCACCTCTTAAATAAACATTTGTAACTCGCTCTTTATTTCTACCACCATCTGTTTGAATAATAGCAACCCCTAAATGCTTGGACCTCACCGGATCAAAATAATAAATATCACCGGAGGTTGTATCTATAATGGTGGATCCACGAGTTCTAGTATCTCTTAACATTTATCATATATCCTCTTTTTATGGACACCCAAGTCATTTTATAATTTGTTCTAAACATAGACACTTATCAATGAAAAAACTAAGTAATTAATCCCATTTATTTGCTATAATTTCATCAATAGCTTTCTTTACCATATCAGGAGTTATCTTCTTAGTGCATTCAAATTGTTTTGAAGTTCCTTTATGTCTTGGGCACCAATTCCAATCTCCTCTTTCAAATGGTTCATCTGGATCATTGAAACAACCATGACAAACATCCTCATTAATAACTCTTTTTATTTTAGTTTGAAATTCACCCCATTTTGCACTAAACCCTGAAATTAACACAGTTGGTCTATCAAGACTCCATGCAATCCATGCTGGACCAGCGCTGACACCAAGATAAAAATCACAATGTCTAATTGTATTAATAGTTTCATTTATTGGACGATTTGTTCTGTTAATAATGTTTTTCAAATTAGTTTTTTCTTTACTAATAACAACAACTTTATAACCCAACTCATTTAAATAATCAACTATTTCTTGCCAACCACCTGGATAATTCCATAGTTTACTTTGAAAGGTTGAAAATTCAGATAGACACACATATTTTTCCTTAATTACTCTTTTACGTTTTTCTTGTAATAACATTTTTGGAACAATCTCTTTATATTCTAATCCCAAACAATCACAACATACTTTTTGTAATGGCACTGCTCTCCAGTTAAATTTATTCTTATTTATATCATTATCAAAACAACCAACTGAATATGATGCATAAAGATTTTCTACAACAGAACCAGGTATAATAAAATTCAAATCACTATATTGTTTTTGTGGTTGAAATAATCTATTCCAAAACGTACAAACGTACAATTCACAATCATGTGTATTTTTAAATTCTTGCATATATGGTATCCATGCTAAAGTATCACCAAGTGATTTAGTATCAAAACTAATCAATATTCTTTTTCCTTTAGCATTGAATTTATGATCGAAATCCAACTTACCATTTCTGTAAACTTGAATATGCCAATTAGTAAAATATTTTCTATGTGGTCTTGTCCATTGATTTATATTCATTAATTCCTGATGGACAGTTGAATGGTTATCAGGATCAAGAAAATTAGAGACAAAATAATTCTTGGTATCAGATCCTTTTATTTCAAGATACGGTCCATTAACAAAATGACAAATATATTGTGCTTTCTGTTGTATTGTTTCTTTTGCTTTCTTAGCGTGGCAATAAATTTCATTACCATATCCTTTATTCTGTTCTCTAACTTCTAACACTTCAAAATCAAATGTTTCAAGAAATGCTTTTAAACTACCAGGACTAAACCCACAAAAATGAGTATTACCAGGATGTGATTGACTCCCAAAAATTCTTGGTACTTCTTTCCATTTAGATTCATTTGAAGCATTTAACCATATGTTAACTTCATGCTCAAGATTGGGGCATCTTATAATAAGATCTCCATTTGGTTTTAAAACTCTTTTCCATTCTTCAACTGTTTTATACATATCGTTAATTGCAATATGCTCGAACACATGAGCAGTATATATTTCATCTATATAACCATCTTCAAATGGTATCTCAGCCAAATCACAATTTAAATCTACATTACCTATATTATTATATTTATCGGCATTGATATAACCTGATCGAATATCATTACCACATCCAAGATTTAATTTAACAGGCTTTCTTTCAAGATTATAAATAATTGAACAATATTTATATAAATATGTTGTCCACATATAACCACGTTTTTTAAGCATCAGATCTCGACACTCATTAAATAATTTAAAATATTTATCACCATCTTCTAAATCATAAAAATCAGGTTTCCAGTCATCATTGATAAAAAAGAAATTTATTTGAGCTTTTCTAACAACATTAACTATCAATTCATACATTTCTAAATCGTTTACACTTCGTATAATAACAAATACATAGTTAATATCTTGATCAATCTCCTCAAACAAAATTTCATGATCAAAATATATATTTTTTACTAACTTCTTTTGTGATTCTGTTAGATCAAAACCTAAACAAGATATTCTTTGTTTAGTAGATTGATCATTTAGATCACTATATAAAAATGCATTTAATTCTTCTATTATATTATCATATGTATTTAAATGTTTATAACACTTAATTCGTCTATTATCAGCGGTTTCTCTCATTTTTTCAAATTCAGTATCACCACCATAATCCATCCAGCTTCCTGAATTTGAACCTTTTTCTCTTAGTCTAACTTTATAAAGAGTTCGATTTAAATATAGAGGCACACCAACTTCTTCTAAACGTAATAATTTTGCAAGATCCTCATGCTTACCCATTTTATAATCGCCATCATTAAAATTGAATTCTGGTCCAGGATTTCTATATGAACGAATTGCTCCAAACATCATACCAACTCTTTCGTAACCAGATTCGTTGTTTAAATAAATTTGATGTTTTTGTAAAATACTATCAAATTTATCTTGCCTTACAAATGACGAATTTTTAAACGTAGAGTGACCATTAAATTCTTCAAGATGATAATTTGCATTAACATGAATACAATTTACTTCTGGATGAATATCATAAAAATGGGATATTACTTCCGCTGTCTTGGGTACTAAAACATCATCTGCATCAACATTACAGATAATATCTCCAGACGCATATTTATGAGGATTCCAATATATTTCTTGTTTTTCTTTTTGATCAATATATTTAATTCTTCTGTCTAATTGAGTTAAAGCTTTTACTTTCTTTTTTGTATTATCTTTGCTCCAATCATCAGTTATAATCCATTCCCAATCCCCAAGGGTTTGTTCAAAAATACTATTAGAAAGATCATCAATAAATTTTTCTGCATTGTAAAATGATGTTACAAAACTAATTTTTGGTGTAGTAGTATGATATCTTTTAGTATCTGTTTGTAATAATTTATTGTTAGAATCAATGAATTGAACATAAATCCCATCAATTTGATTAATAAAAGCTCCAACAGCCATCCAATATTCAACTCTCGGTTTAATAGAATCAAATAAATTTTCATAAAGTATCTGCCCGTTAATATTTCTTATAATTACTTTTACATTTGAAAATTTAAGATCTTTTGAACGAAAAATAATCTTTGGTTGCTTATGTTCTGTTTCAGTGAATGTAACATTGAATATTTTTCTCGTGTTTTCTGCTTTAGTAATATAATGTTGTTTCGTCAATTCATTAATATAACTCTCAGCTTTTCTTGCAGCATTATCCCAAGTATATAATTCACGAACAAACTTAGACATTTTTATGGCATGATCTTGACAATTAGCAAAATCATTATGAACCTCTTTCATAACATTATTAAGATGGTCGAAATCTGGTTCGCCCCATACTCCGAAATCATGATCATCTCCTAACATAAAAACATCATGTGGCGGAAGCTCTTGTGGAACATTAACCTTATAAGAAATACCATCAGCAAACTCTAAATGACCTCCCCAATCTGAACATATAGTAGGAGTCCCACAAGCAATACATTCCATCAAAGGAAGATTCCAACCTTCTGATCTTGAACAACTTAATAAACAGTCACCATGTTGTAACCATTGTATATATTCTTCTCGTGGTGGAAAATGTAATACTTTAATAAATTTATTGTTTAAACCATGATATGTCAATCTTTCTTCTGTTGATAGTAATCCATCTGAACTAAATGGGTTATCAGCAGAAATAACTAAATAAACATTACCGTTATTACCAAATGTTTCTACAAATGATCTAACCATTTCTGTGGTCGATTTTCTTGTATCCCATCTTCCAAATATCATAAAAATAAATGCATCATTTGGTATATTATATTTAGAACATAATTGTTTTCTGATTAAAGAATTATTAGATGGTTTGAATATATTAGCATCTAATCCTTCTGGAACAACTTTTACTCTATCAGCTGGATATCCTTGCTCAATTGTCATTTGCCTTTGCCACTGAGTGGGACACCAAAATTGATCATATTGAAGAATTCGATTGAAAAATTCAGCCATTTGTCTTGTTGATTCCCATACATTATAAGCAATCATTGGACTTTCATAATGATCGTAAAAATAATAATGATGGCTTTCATTCAAAACAATATTAACTTGAGTATCATTTGGATTTGGTGTGAAGGGGATGCCTGCTTTGAAAGGTGTTTTATCAAATTTTTGTTCAATTATCAAATCATGTTCTTCAGGTTTAAGATATGATAAGTCATCACAATAAGTATAATTTCTAACTCTTGTTGGTATATATTTATTTAGATGTGTGAAGAAATTTCTACTGTGGTTATTATAACCTGTATGACCCAAAAAACTAGTATGACCTATTACTTGTATTCCCATTAAATTTAATCCTTTCACTTTTTATTTTGTTCTCATTTTATATATTAAATACTTTAAATTTTCTGTTCTCTTTTTCGATGTTTATTCCATGCAAACCAACCAAAATATGATACAGAATAAAACATAACTTTTCGTTTCCATTCTTCTACTTTTAATACTTCCATTGCTTCTAAAAATATTTCATCACTTCTTTTTCTTGAATAACATGCTGTAGCATAACAGTAATCATGAATTACAGCAGCTTTTCCATGTTTACCAACAGGATCAATAATCGTCCATAATATTCTCGGGATACTTGCAAAATCTGTAATAAAACCGATAGGTACATTAATAATTTCATTACTGGGGTAACACCCAACATGGTATTCAAACTCGTCATTTACTTTCCATTTATTATTACCAAGTGGTGTAACATTTAATTCACTGGTAAATTTACTCATTTAATTTTCCTCTTCTTTAACGATATGACGCTTATCCATTTCTTTACCCATATCATTCATTAATTTTTTAAATCGCTTATCTAAAATTTCATTCTGCTCAATCTTAAATTTTTCGTATGATAAAACTTGACCACGTTCAGCAGCATATTTTATTAAAAAATAACCTGATGTTACCACTGTAAAAGCAACAACAACAACAAGAATCATTCTGGATACTTTATTATTAATATTACTTAAACCCCTTAAAATATTTATAGATTTTAACTCAATGTTATTTGAAACATCATTAAAATTTTTTTTTGAATCAGTTGCATGTTCTCTTAAAGCTGATCTTAAATCCTCAATCGGTAAATGTTTTATATGACTTACTAACTCCAACTGTTGTATAATAAGTGTTTGAGTTACTTCCTCATTCTTATCAGAAGAATGTTTAAGTGTTTCAAAAAGCTTAACTAAAATATTTATATTATCGTTCATTATTACCCTCAACTCTTTTTAATGAAAGTATCTCAGAATCAATAAGCGATAATTGTTCTTGTCGCTCATTTTCTTTTGCAGTCATTTCCTCTTTCCATGAGTGTATTTTTTGTTCAAGTTGTGAATATACCGCAATCTCTTTAGCCTTTAATTCAAACTCCATTAGCTTTTGTTGTGTAATATCAATACCAACTACATTAGATTTTATTATATTACCTTTATCATCTTCAATATACTCTGCTGTAATCAGTGCCCATTTACTAGAACCATCTTTATGAATAATTTCATATTCAACACTAGATGTAATAAATTCACCAGCAGTGATTCTAGCAAGTCTGGATAACCATAAGTCCAGACTATGCGGTGCTAAAATATCTGCAGGTGTAAGTTGTTTGAATTCTTTCTCTGTATAACCAGTATATAAACAAGCGATATGATTCACATATATAAACTTTTGAGTTAAGAAATCAATACTATATATCCCTGCTCCAGTTACCTCAACTAAATTTCTATATTTTTTTTCGTTTTTTTCTAAGATCTCACGAAATTGTTGTTGTTCAGTAATATCTTCAAATGTTACTGTTAATTGATTATCAGCTATTTTAAACGCATTAATTTTAAAATATGAATTATCTTTGTATAAAACAATTTGATTCACAAATGGCTCGCCATTCATAGCTTTTACATATGCATCACCTACATATTTGGGAAATCCTGGAAATGCTTTTTCTAACGTTAGACCAATAAATTGTTTATTATCAACTTTGAGTATTTGTTCTGCTGCTGGATTATAATCTGTAAATATTAATTGATCATTTTCCATTTTATACATATGATAACCAAGCGTAGAAGTTCTGATTATATTCTTGTATGTATTCTCTAATTTAACTCTTTCTATTGCATATTTTATTGATCTACAAAGAAGACCAGATGAAATATCCGGTTTAACTAAATAATCTTGTGCTCCATATTTTACACATTCAATTGCTATTTCTTCATAACCAGAAATAATAATAATTGGTATATTATGAGTTTGTTCTTTAACCTTCAAAAATGTATTAATACCTTTACTATTTGGAAGAGTTAAATCAAGTAAAATTGCATCAATATTTGAGTGTGAGTTTAAGTATTTCAATCCGTCTTTTAAAGATGTTTTTGTAACAGTTTTATATTCAATATACCGAACTTGTTTCAAAAACTCAAGTATAAGATTAATACTTGATACGTCATCTTCAATATATAATAAATTTATTTTTTCGGGTACTAAATTGATTTTCATAACTATCCCTCATATGTATAATATAGATTCTTCTATTTTGTTATTTGTTCTAAACTTAATTAATGATTGATAGATAATGCTATATATATTAATTTGTGAAATAAAGAAATTTCATTACTTTTTTACTTCTCAGTGTGTTGTGTAGAAAATGAAGTTTACGGGAACCTCATTTTCCTCGCTCTGACATATGGCGGGTTTAATTATATGTTGCTCGCTTGCACACGGCGGGACCCATTGCGGGATTAGTAGTGTGCTTTCTCACTCGCCCTAACATATGGCGGGAGACTTTAGCTGGAAGTCTTTAATTATATGTTAAGATAACAGGGAATTTATATACTCCCTGTTATCTTTCCTTTCAGTATTTTTTTGTTAATTTATATTTATTTTTATTCCTTCACTGTTACTTTAGTTTTCACTGATGTTGTACCCTTTAATAATGATAAATATGTTTCGTCTTCTGGATTTGGATTTGATCCTGCACCATAAACTGTTTCAGAACCACCTTCATTTGTTTCATCAACTTTATCTGATTCAGGTGTTTCTTTTATAAAAACTCTTTCTTGAATATTCCAATCATCCTGTGGTTGTTCCAAATCTGTATTTTGAGTATAATCCAAAGTAATTTCATCATCAGGATCAATATCTCTTTCTGCATATGTTTTGAATGATTCATCATCTTGTTTAATAGAACGAGCATTTGGATTATTAGAATGATTAAGATGTTTTCCAAAATCAGTAATATCATATCCTGCTTTAAAATGTGTATTTACAAAATCTCCTTTTCTAATGGGTTTTGTAGCAAAGATTCCATTACCGTGAATTGGAGATGGGCGTATCTCATAATTATTCATAAGTCCATTATTATATAATTCCTTTAAATATTGTTTGATAATTTTCATTTTATAAACCTCAACTATATATATAAATACATGATAATATAATAATTAACCTTAAATTATAGGAGACAATGATGAAAGAAATGACATCAACATTATTAGTTTCAATATTGACCACAGTCTGCGGATATTATATTATCCGTGAAATAAAAAGCGATTTCCGGAGAACACGATATTTTTATGGTGCCGTTATCAGAGGCATCAATAAAAAATCAACTGCAAGTGTATAAGCGACAATCAAAGTCGTAAAAATTGGATCCTTACCAGGATTCAATTTTTGGTATAATAGCCTACATTTTTATTTTTGTTCCAAAAATCTATATATATTAATAACTGACAAAAGGAATGGACAATTAATTATTGGAGGTTATTATGAAATTTATCAAATTGATTAAATCAATATTTACGAAAGAATTTTGGATTGAAGATTTCCCAAAGGAATACCCGCCAGAATGTTTTACTTGTAATCTCGAAGCGGAATCATGCAAGACATGTAAACATTGTACATGGTTAAAAAAATAAACAATGCATAATGTTTGGAAGTATCTCGGAAGCTTTTTTAATTAAATATAGTTATAACTATTATATATACATATCATTATCTCGGGAGGATATTATGAACAACATTAAAGAATTTTATATGAGTTTGATTATTTTATGCATCATTATTGCGGGGATTAATGGAAGTCAAATGTTAGTTGAACAGTTGATATTATATAAATTAAAAAGAAATAAACATAAGGGAAACTGGAAACAAGCTGCCAGAACGTTTGGCATCAGAAAAAGGAAATTACAAAAAATGAGCAAGAGTGAGATTAAAAAACTCTATCGGAAACTCGCAAAAAAGTATCACCCAGATAAAGGTGGTAATGCACAAGATTTTAGAAATCTTCATGATGCATATAAATTTGCATATACTGCATAAATGATATACTAATTATGAAAGCATCCTCGGATGCTTTTTTTATATTCTCCACTTTTGAATAAAATGAAAATCAACAAAAGGAATTAAAAATGATTAAAACATTACCAATGTTATATGGAGTAGCACGAACAGGTAAAGTAAAACAATGGCAAGCATCCGCAGTACAGAATGATAACGGCACTTCAACAATACTTATTCATGCTGGTTATGTCGGTGGAAAAATAACTGAAAAAGCAAAGATTATTAAAAAGGGAAAAAATATCGGTAAGAGTAATGAGACCACTCCATTTGAACAAGCAGTATCTGAAATACAATCAAAGTGGAACAGTAAACGGAATGAAAATTATGAAACTGAACAAATGGACCCCAATAATTATACTCCAAGATTGATGTTACCCCAATTAGCAAAAAAGCCAAAGAAAGGAAAAATTATATTCCCAGCATTCATTCAACCAAAATTGAATGGAGTGTGCAATCTTGCTGAACCAAATCCATTAGACAAAGGTCATTTTTTTCACCATTCAAGAGGTGGTCATTTGTTTCAAACTATGAGTCATCTTGATAAATGGTTAGAAAAATTAGATTGTCCATATCCAGTACACGGAGAATTATATAAACATGGATGGAGTCTTCAAAAGATTCGATCTTATACCCAGAAAGTTAAACCAGATCAGCATCTATTACAATATTGGTTATATGACATTGCCCACGTCGGTCCAGTTTTTGAAGAGCGAATGAATTGGTTAATAGAACATGGTTCAAATCCAGGGCCTCACTCACCAATTTTAATAACACCAACTGAAATTGTCAATAATTACGAAGAAGCAAAAATCTTTCATGATAAGTGTGTTCAAAACGGTTTTGAAGGTGCGATACTAAAAAATAAAAATGGTATTTATTTATTTCAGTTCAATTCCGATGATATTGAGAAAGTCAAGGAATTTAAAACCGCAGAATTTGAAATAGTTGGTGGTAAAGAAGGTGCCGGTACAGATGCAGGGTGTGTTATCTATAGATGTATCACTAAGGAAGGAAAAGAATTCGATGCTCGTCCAAGAGGTACAGTTGAAGATCGAAAACAAATGCTCATTGATCTACCAAAATCTATTGGAAAACTACTGACCATTAGATTTGCTGAATATTCAGAGGATAATATTCCACAACAACCAGTTGGTATTCCAGTGGCTGAAGCAGTAAGAGATTATGAATAAAAATATATAACATGTATTATTTTCAATAGATAAACTTTATTACTATATATATTAATATGTGAAATACACTATTGAATCAGAAATCCATGAATATATAAAAATATTCAGGATGATAATTTGTTTATTCTGTCATTTGGCCAATATATATGCCATGTGACACTTCTGGATGCTATCCCGTAATAGTATCCATTCAAAAATGAAAGGGAATATCCCGAGTTCCCTTTCATTTTTTGCCGATTATTACTATATATATAAATACATGAAACCATTATGAAATTCAATAATCTAAAATATAGGAGGCTATTAATGTTGTTTTTTGGGATCGGACTTCTAATTGTATTGGTAGTAGTATTAATTAATATAGTATTTTCAATGGGATATAAATATGGTCATAACATGGGTATTAAAGATGGTATGGATCAAATATTAAACGAGAATTTAATTAGACTTAAAAATAACCATAATCGTTTAAATTGTATGTACAAAGAAGTATTGATGGATTTAATTCAAAAAGAAAATAATGAAAGAATAATAAAAAATGGTCTACTAACAAATGAGGAAAAAACCATATGAAATTTCAACTGCTTCAATATTTAAAAAAACAAAAAACACAAAAAAGAATTGTTGATATTACAAAACATGATACCCTTAATTCAACTATTGAGCATGCAGAATTAACAAAAAAACATACAAAAAAATTTGAAATATATACCAAAAAATGGACCAACCATCATCTCACCGGTAAAGTATTACCAAATAATTTCATCGAATGGATAAAAATAATTGACTAAATAATATAAGACGGTATCTATTTTAAGATACCGTCTCATATTATTTTTTTACCTAAATATTATTTAAGGCCCTTCAAATACACATTCTCCTAAATCACTTATGCTTAATTGTTGGTTGTCTATAACATCAGAATCAATATGTCTATCAAAATCACCTTCAAAGATAGTAGTACAGTTAGCTATTTCCCCAGACCAATCGTCAGATATATCCTCACCCATACCACTGGTAGAAATAAACATCCTCACAGTCTTTGCCCCATTGTTTGTAATTTCACCATAGTCATGAAAATTGTTTATAATGATTTTGTCAAATGTAATAGGTGATTTAAACTCACATATAATTCTCTGAAATGAACCATTAATATAATAACTAGTCCCTGTATAACTACCTGTTTTACTATATGCAGTAATAAATGGCCTCATTCCATTTCGACCTTCGTCATCTGGATAATAAGATTCAAGATCATCCTCTTCAATATCAATCAATGAATCGTTTGAATAAAAATCAACCGACCTTAAACCAATCCCACTACCACCATAACTATCCTCAATATCTAAAATTACTGTTCTCGCAGTAAAACCTTCTGGTATAACTGTTTTTTTAACCAAAACATATATTCCCATAATCAAAACTCCTTCATTATCTTAATAGTAGGCGGTTTAAATATTATTCTTCTTTTTTACCAAATTCTACATCATTACATCTAAGTAAAGTATTACATGATACATTAGAAGGATTATCAACATTACTCCAATCAGAAGTATCATATATGTTTAATCTATTACCAGGAAAAGTACTACCATAAGAAGCATTACAACACGCAAGCATCGTACCATCATGACTAAATGATACACCTAATCCATTACTTGCCGGCATAGAAGATGGATTAGTAACTTTGCTCCAGTCACTTGTATTATATATTGATAAATATGGACTGGTGTGATGACCTACAGCCATTAATGAACTATCCGGACTAAATGAAATATCATAAGCTACACCTAACCCCGAAAAATGCGTGTTGCTAACCATAGACCAATCACTTGTGTTGTAAACAGTAACAGAATCCCCTGCGTAAGTACCTATCGCTAAATATGAACCATTAGGACTAAATTTGCAAACTAAAGCGTTCTGTGAACTCCCAGACATAGCTGGTATTGTATCAGTAATCCGATTCCAAGTAGTCGTGTTATATACATAAAACCATGGCGATGTACCAAAAGCCACTGCTAATTGTGTGCCATCATATTTAAATGATACCCCGCGAGCAGTCGCCGGTGGCAATGTACCAACATTAGACATCTTCGTCCAATTACTAGTCTCATAAAGCGTTACATTTGGACTAACTGCATGTGCCACCGCTAATACAGTCCCAGCCGGATTAAAATCAGCCGCAAATCCAACGTTCGATACCGCTGGCAGTGGACCAAGCTTCGTCCAATTAGTAGTCTCATATACTAAAACCCGAGGACTTGCATCACTCACAACAGCCATTTGTGTTCCCGTTGAATTATATGCCACCCTATTACAATCCCCGGGTGGTAATGAAGATGGATTCGAAATTTTGCCCATATCCTCATCATACATCTCAATATATGGCGATTTGTCATGAGCAAACGCCATAGTTGGTACATATGTCGGACCAGGTTCTACTTTCTTTTTAACTATAAAATTTATTGATGCCATTTTAAAACTCCTTTTAAATAATATGTTCTTTATATCTATTTTGTTTTTGTTCTAAAAAAAAGTCACAAAACTCGTAATGAAAGTTAAAAATGTTAATGTGTGTTTTATTCATTATTATACATAAGATATCTATATATATTAATACATGAAATAAAAAGAAATATACAAATGAAAAATTATATTATTTTTTTACAAAGGAGATTTAATTATGAAATCAGAAATATGGAAATGCAACCAATGTGGTAATTGCTGTACCAACCAAATAGATGGAATGGATATACTTCAAGAAGAAATCCATCTATTTCCAAAATCATCATACGAACCGCATCTTGGTTATGGAGAAAAAAGTAATATCACAGTTTTTGTTTGGAGGTTAAAAGGAATCCGATGTCCTTTATATGATGATAACGATGGTTGTACTATTTATGAAAATAGACCATTAATCTGTAAACAATTCCCTTATACAAGATCAGGACTTGACGATCATTGTACAAATGTATTCTATGATATAGCTTATATACCTACACCAGATACTCTTCAGATTATGGATGAATTTGATAAACAATCATATAGAGGAATTTATTCTATCATAGAAGATAAAATGAGAACAAGTAAATTATGGCAATATAAACATTTCTCTTGGTTACCTTTTGACTTAACTACTAAATTAATATTTCATGCAATGAAGAAATAATATAAAGGGAAAATACTGGTTATTCGGAAAATAGAATATCCAAAGTTTCACACAATGCATAAATCTAAAAGCCAAAGCCCGTTAATACAAAGTATGATGGCATTTACTAATATTTTGACAGGCCTGGAAATCAACCCAGACGGGTTTAAAAAATGTGAAAACTGCCAGAATATATTCTATGCGTGTTCATTTGGAAGTCAAAAAGTTAAATCAACAGTATATTGTTGTAAATCATGTGGAGATAAATATAGATATCAACAATCTATAAAATAAGGAAATTATTTATGGATAACTTATCATATATGAGTGAGTATAAATTCGAATATTATGGTAGGGCATTCAAATCAATGATGGAAATAGCAAATACCCCGCAAAGCTATTTCTGGACTAATGAAAAAGATGACGTAATCAAGTATTTACGCCTCTTTTCAAAATTTATATCCATTGATAATTTATATGGGGAAAGAACCCCCATATTTAGAATGCTAAATACAGATAATATAACAAGACAAAACCAGTTCTGTTATATTCGTAATATGCTATTTGGGACTCTACTCGAGATCATCAACTATGCTATTATGCCCGACACCTTCGAGATCTCGACTGATAAAATTACAATAATTTGCAACAAATATGAAAATTATCGTAATTTGAAAGAAGATGGTTATGACTTAATGACCAAAAGTGTAATGGCATTCAGTGATATCATGTTAAGACTGGAATTAAACCCAAAAGGGTTCAAGCGATGTAGTACAGAAGGTTGTTATAAAATATTATATGTATGTAAGCTTGGTAACTATTCAATTAACCCAAATATAAAGCGTTGTTGCAAAACATGTATTGAGAAGTTAAAAAATAAAAAACAGTAATATAAATTATACTATATATATATTAATACATGATAGAGATTGAGTCCATTGGTATTGTATCATTGGTATTGTACTGATGAATAATCAATCTATCTCAATTCAAAGTATCTCATGGATACGCAGAAAGGAGTTTTATTATGAATAAAAAAGATCAAGAACAGATTGCTAATGAAATAATGAGCAGCTGTGTGGCCCCTACTAACACACAAACACAATTGGAGGCCAGGTTATTGAAAGTGTTTGACGGGTAAAGAAATTTTCTGCAAAATTTCCTAGGCTATTTAAGTTAGTGACATAAGTATAACTCCGAGATGGAATTTATATTCCATCTCGGAGGTCAATATATTATATAGTTTTTTGCCTTCATAAATAAGTATTAGTTATAAAACTATATTAATAAATGAATACAAAGGATTATTATATTAATGATCTAACTAATCGGGAGGCCCCTTCATTACCGGGCGTCTTGAGTCGTAAACGTAATCTTATAGTATCCGTAGATGAATAATTATATGGGGCAGTACCAGGTAAGTCGTAATCCTATGACGCATTCCTTATATCTTTCCTGTTTTTTTTGTTCTAAAAATTCCTGAGTGTATACTAAAACAATATCTGGTGGGGTAGCAGGGATAGTGACCTAGTGGGGTAGCAGGGATAGTGACCTAGTTAGTTAGCGTTTACCAAAACCCTATATGGTCGAAATTTTTTTGGGTATAAATTTTTGCTTCCATTTTAAATTACCAAGTTCTTTTCAAATCGAGATTTTTAGACACTTCGTAATAGGATCCTTAATCCGCAGATCGCGGAACGGAACCGAGTTGTTTTTCTTATATCCGAGCGCTTTCTATATTCTAACGACGGAAAAGTTTACTGGGATTATTTTATCGAGATAAAAAAAAGCGCTCAGAAAGCGCTCAGGGCGGGTTTATGTGGTTAAATGAGGATATATGGTTAAAAGTCCCAATTAAAATTAGGGTTAACATCCTTAGATTGTGTTTGTTTTGCAGTATGCTCACTATCTTGGTTATTAAGCGGGATGCCCAATTGCTCACTATCTTGGTTATTGTCCTGTTTACTTTCCTCAGGATAGTGAGTTACTTCTTCGGGATTGTTTAATTTATTAATATATGATTTAAGTAGGTTACGTACTAAACCGGTAGGCGTTACTAACTTCCCGGATATCATCTGCTGTCTGCCGCATTCTTTTATTAAGATTGCATATTCTTCATCTGTTAATACGGAATTCACTTGCTGCACTAGTCACCATCCTTTTTATATTATGTTCCTAAACATATAAAAAGCATCCAATATTCTAGCATAGAGAATATTCTAGCATAGAGAATATTCTAGCATAGAGAATATTCTAGCATAGAGAATATTCTAGTATAGAGAATATTCTGGCATAGAGAATATTCTAGCATAGAGAATATTCTAGTATAGAGAATATTCTAGCATAGAGAATATTCTAGTATAGAGAATATTCTGGCATAGAGAATATTCTAGCATAGAGAATATTCTAGTATAGAGAATATTCTAGCATAGAGAATATTCTAGTATAGAGAA
>Ga0190284_1000652_pt1 | contig 18495 bp, 14 predicted proteins | sample 48691812_MG_FD_161668 | JGI IMG/M metagenome (GOLD analysis project Ga0190284, IMG submission 161668) | Hydrothermal vent microbial mat bacterial communities from Southern Trench, Guaymas Basin, Mexico - 4869-18-1-2_MG | ecosystem: Environmental > Aquatic > Marine > Hydrothermal vents >...
TTACAGTGCGTCGAAGCACGCTGTTGTGGGTATGACCAAGGCACTGGCCAAGGAGGTGCAGCAGGACGGCATTCGCGTGCACGCCATCTGCCCGGGTGGCGTGGATACCCAACTGGTCCGCAAGGCACGTCCCGACCTCGATCGGTCGGTGCTGATGCAACCGGAAGAGATTGCTGACATTGTTCTGTTTTTGGTGACACGGCGAGGTAATGCTGTAATTGACGAGATACTCGTTCGGCGGGCAGCCTCAACGCCTTGGGCATAAGGAGCAAGCTAACCCCCAGGTGCGAGCAGGGATGCTCGCGTTCCCCCGGCCTCTTTCCCTGCGAGGGAAGGAGGGATTGGGGAAGGGGTTCAGAAGGTGTGTCATGACTCCCCTGAAAAAACTCCGAGTCGGTGGCTTTGATAGGGACAGCGCCCCACTTCCACCCTGAAAATGGCAGAGTTTAGGGACAGCATCATCAAAAACAGCACTTTTTGGCCTATGTCTCCTCACCGACCATCGGGAAATGACATTTTTTCAGTAGAGTCATAGATGGATTTGCGAACATTCTGCGGAAGTCGTTTTTCATGAATCTGTATGCCTGTCTTGAGTCTCGGTTAGCGGAAGAGTGTTACCGTCGAGACAGGGAATGGCGCAATGCAGTAAAGGAGTACACGAAAAGTGATAAACTGACGCAAGCAATGCAGTACTTGATTCGGATCCAGAGCATCACCTTCTCACTCGGCGACAGCACGGAATGGTATAAAATACAGGGAGATTATAGACGCCTTCGGAATTGTATTGCTCACAATGAAGGCAGGCTGAATGAGCGGTTTCGTGATAGGAATAAGCTGAAAAAGTATGTTGATCGAAGGCCAGCTTTAACTCTATCTCCATACGGTGATGAAATCATTCTCGGCAAGGATTTCTGCGAGGAGGCACTTGGTACAGTCAGTAGGTTTTTGCTGTCAGTGCTTATTGCATCAAGAAAGTGGCTGCAGCCGACGCGCTAGTCGTGCGTGCAAATTCAGGGCGTCTTGGTCGGCACATGAGTTGTGCGTGCCGACGGAATTTGAACCACGAATGACGCGAAAGGAGGCGAAAGGCACGAAAGGGAGTTTCGCGGTTTTCGTGCCCTTTCGTGGGTTTCGTGTTCCAGAACCACCGCCGATACCGCCCGCCACGACAGAATGGTGACGCTGGTGGAGCGTTTGCTGGCGCTGCACAAGCAGCTCGCCGCCGGTCAGGCAGCAGGAATCTCACAGGTGCTAATGGCAGGGATGTTTGATGAAGGTTGTGACATTGGTCAGACACGCCAAATCTAGTTGGAAGGATCGAACCCTTCCAGATCATCTTAGGCCGCTGAACAAGCGTGGTAAGCGAGATGCCCCTATGATGGGGGAGCGTTTGGCCGAACGAGGGGTCGAGGTAGACCAAATGATTTCCAGCCCAGCAACACGGGCAAAAACGACAGCCGAGGCGGTTGCTGAGGAGATAGGGTACCCATGGGAAGAGATCGTTGTGGACGAAAGACTATATCATGGGGAGGTGTTCGAACTACTCCAAGTTATTCAGGGCCTTGAAGACTATGTGCACCACGTGATGTTGTTTGGGCATAACCCTGGTCTAACAGAACTCACCAACTATCTTTCGCCGTACTACATTGATAACGTACCGACGTGCGGGGTCGTCGAGTTGAGGTATGACACTGATACGTGGGCGTGTCCAGGTGAAGTCGAGCCAACGGAGGTCCATTTCGATTATCCCAAGAAGAGGGATACTTGAGGCGAGGAGATCGAGATTGTCGCGGGCGCAGCCGGGTGATGGGAATGGTTGGCCTGCGGCGGGCGGTTGCGCGATGGCAGTTGCGGGGTATAATTGGAATGGGGCGTTGTTTTTGATGGGCTTATGGGCAGGCCTCCATCTATCCGGTAGTTAGCAGGCCACGTCGCAACACACGGAGTTTTGTAAAATGAAAGAGAAGGATATTACACGTTTTCGGGAAGCTCTTGAACTAGATCTCCCTTTGCTTGCAGATCGCTACCAGGTCCAATCATTGGGTATTTTCGGTTCGTATGTCCGCCGAGAACAACACTCAGATAGCGATTTGGATGTGTTGGTCACATTTTCCGAAACCCCAAGTCTACTCAAATTTATTGCTTTGGAAAACTACCTTTCAGATTTACTGGGTGTGAAGGTCGATTTGGTTATGCAAGACGCTCTCAAACCCAACATTGGGCAACATATTTTGCGTGAGGTTACCCGCATATGACGACCGAACGAGTATACATTGATTACCTCAAAGATATCCTAAAAGCTCTGGAGAAAAGCTCGCAGTTCACCGCAGGGATGAGTTTCGAGCAGTTCAGAGAAGATGACAAGACGACCTTTGCTGTGATTCGAGCCTTGGAAATCGTCGGTGAAGCCAGCAAGCAAATTCCGCAAGAGTTGCGGGAAAGGTATCCCAAAGTTCCTTGGCGCGAAATAGCAGGTATGCGAGACAAATTGACACATCATTATTTTGGGGTAGATTTGCTGGTGGTATGGAAAACGATGGTTGAGGATGTGCCAGTTTTGACACTGGCGGTACAAAAGATACTGCGTGAGATAAAACGGCAGGAGTGAGGTTGCACACTACAGGCAAGGTCTGTATCCAGCGGGGATAGAGAAAACTGAAGCAAACTTGTGTCCAGGGAGGCAGCAATGCCGGTTCGTTCGCGTGAGCAGGTAGGCCCGCTACAAGTCCTGGAACTGATCGAACGCTTTGAGCGTTACCTGGACAAGTACAAGCGGCCCGACTATAAAGAGGCCCGCGTGCGCGCCGAGTTCATTGTCCCCTTCCTGGAGAGCCTGGGGTGGGACGTGCGCAACGTGCAAGGGCATGGGGAGCACGACAAGGACGTGATCCACGAGGACGCCATCCGGGTGGGCGGCAATGCGCTGGAGATGACCGGGCTATCAGCAACAGAAAAACCGCACGGCCTGCGGAGAGGCCGTGCGGTTGTATGTCTCGGTCAGGGCGGGTTGACCCTACCAGCGGTCACGGCTCCCGCCGCCTCGGCTCCCGCCGCCTCGGTCGTCCCGCTTCGGGCGTGCTTCATTTACCTTCAGCGACCGCCCGTCCACCTCCCGGCCGTTGAGCTGGTTGATGGCCTCTTGGGCTGCGGTCTGCTCTGCCATCTCGACGAATGCAAAGCCTCTGGACCGACCCGACATACGATCTGTGATGAGGCTCACAGAAAGAACCTCCCCGATCGCTCCGAAGAGTTCAGACAGGGTAGCTTCGGTGGTCTCGTAGCTTAGGTTGCCCACGTATAATTTTTTCGCCATTGGTTTTCTCCTCCAAACGCGGCGTATGGCCGCTTATGCCTGGCTACAGGGCCCTCACATGGACGGCCTGCAAGCCCTTGGGTCCTTGCTCGACGTCGAACTCGACTCGCTGGCCCTCCTGCAGTGAGCGGAATCCCTCTCCCTCGATGGCCGAGTGATGGACAAACACGTCCTCTCCGGCCTCACGAGAGATGAAGCCATATCCTTTAGCGTCGTTGAACCATTTGACAGTTCCAGTTTCCTTTTCAGTCACTTTCTTTACTCCTTGATTTGTGTGCTTTTGGGCGAAGCAGTGCTGACAGAACAAAAAAACTGCCCAGCCTCCGCAAGTCTGGACAGTCTTTGATATTACAGCCATAACCTACTTCGTCTTACTAATATACTCTACCACACTTGTGCGAAACAGTCAAGTAGGGCTGTTAAGGAATCCGTGGGGGGGACGCGGGGAAACCCGCGTTCCTACCCCGACGCTGCGCCGAGACGCACCGCGATATTTGCACAATAACACCAGGGATGTTATAATAGTTGTACCATTGTACAATCGTTAAACCGCTCTGGGAGGAGAAAGCGTGAATATCGTGGTAGATACCCCTTGATTTCGCTGGACGGGAATCTGGTAGATTGTGCCAAGGGTATGAAGATGAAAGTAATAGAGGTGGAATGATGGGAGCCGTATACACTTACACAGAGGCTAGACAAAACCTGGCTTCACTACTGGACAAAGCAGTTCAAGAAGGAGAAGTCAGGGTAAAGCGTAAGGATGGGCAAACCTTTGTGATCAGACCTGAGCGGAAAGCAAGTTCTCCGTTAGACGTTGAAGGCGTAGACTTGGGCATTACGACCACTGAAATCGTGCAATTCATTCGTGAAGGTAGAAGAATGCATTCAAGCAGACAGAGGAGTGCTCAATGAAACGTGATGATATTTTGCGTACCCTGGTGAGATTTCGTGATCTCAGGCAGGACGAGTTCGGTATTGTCCGCATTGGCGTGTTTGGTTCTGTCGCCAGAGACGAGACTACTGACATCAGCGATGTGGATGTCGTGGTTGAACTCGACCGGCCTGATTTGCTTACACTTGCAGGAGAGCCCCCAATCAGTCTACCTCAAAAATCACGTACGCACTCCCGCCGCCCACGATCAGGCGCGATCCGGTCGGGTCGAGGGCCAGCGGAAAGATCTCGCCCACGTCCGGCACCACCACCTCTACCCGGCCATAGGTGGGCGATGTCGGGTCAATGTGCACCCGCCGCACGGCTCCGCCCCGCGTCCCGCCGTACGTCCCGCCCCAGCCTAACTCGCTGACGTAGGCGAACTGCTCGGCCTGGTCAACGATAATCGTCCCCGGCCAGTCGCCTTGTGAATTCACGACCGCCACCGTCGTGGCTTCCTCCGTGACCAAGTCAAAGCGCACAACCGTGTAGTCGCCCAACTCGCCCACAAATTGGGGAACGATGTAGAGGTGGGTGCCAGCAGTGTTGACAGCCAGGGTACATGATGATGCGGGCCACATACCGAATTGAACGGGAAGGAGCGTGCGGGCACCGGTGGTCAGGTTAAGTCGAAACACTTCGCCAGTCCAGCCGTTCGTTCCATAGGCGAAGTTCGGATCGGTAGGATCCATTGCCAGGCCGCGGATGTTGCCGGTTGGCAACATGTGGGTCTCCCCGGTGTCCAGGTTGACGATCCCCAGATAATCGGTATACTGATGGGTGTGGTAGAGGGTGCTCTCATCCGGGGCGATGGCCATAACAAAGTTTGGCCAGTCCAACCCGGTCACCAGGGACACCCGACCGGTGTCTAGATCCAGGGACAGCAAGCGGGGCGTGAACTCGTCACCCAGGTACAGCCGTTGCCCGTCTGGGCTGAGAACGCCCCCTTGCTGCCGCTCCATCTCCTCATAGATAGGCTGCGGATGGTAGCTGACAGCGTGAAACCCTGACGAAGGAGGGCTCGCCGCCACGGCCGCCTCGGCTAGATCAACCCGCCACAGGGCGCCTGTTGTGTTGCGCGCCACGTATAGGTGTCCCCGGTCTTGGCTGAGGGCGATGGCTATGAAACGGGCCCCGCCGTATGCTCCAGATAAGGCCCACTCGACGGCACCGGTGGCCAAGTCTACCTTGGCGACACGGGGGTTGTCCTCTACGTCATCCCCTAACACGTAGGCCACGCCGTTCACCTCATCCAGGGCCACGTCAATTGATGGGAGCAGACCGGTTGCTATCGTGCTAACTGTCCCTGTACTCAAGTCCACCGTCACCAGCCGGCCCGCGTTTCTCTCCACCACGTAGGCGAGTGTGGCAGCGCCGTTCAGGGCGACTCCTGTAGGATCGTCCAATCCACCAGCAATCACTGTGCTGCCTTCCGCTGCGTTCAGATTCACCTCCCGCAGGCTTCCATCGTTGGCCGTCACGTAGGCGAGGGGCTGCGCCGGGTGCAACGCCAGACCGTTTGTGGCAAAGGGGCCTATCCGTTGATTTTTCACAATCGCCCCATCCGATGCTCGGATTTGTATCATTTTGCCGCTATAGGCCGCAACCAGGGTCGTTTCATCGGAGGAGAGGGCTATCTGGGCTTCGTTGTGGGTGAGGAGTATCCCGTCTACCAGGACACTGAGGGTGCCAGACGCTGGTGAGGTGGGATCCATGTCAAGCTGGTAAATACTTTGACTGGTCCGGTCAATCAGGTAAGCGCGGGTCTCGGCCTGATTAAGGGTTACGTCCAATACCTCAAGCATGGGTGGGCGATAGCGCACGCGCACGTTTGAGTCACCGGCCAGGTTCACCCGGTAAAGGTAACGAAGACCATCCGACGCCCCTGCCACATAAGCTGTGTTTCCGTCGGCAGCTACGGCCACGTTACCAGTCCAACCTGTCCAAAATCGGCGCCTTCCGTGGAATGTGATCCACGGCTGGAGCGGGATGTCAGCCAGGTGCTCACCGGAGATGAGGTCTACCTGGAGTAACATACCTCCCCGGCCCTCTTCCAGCACCCAGGCCGTCGTCTCGCCGGGTGCCAACGCCACACCGACCGGCAGGTGCAAGCCGCTCGCCACGGTCAACACCTCGCCGCTGGTTACGTCCACCTTGAACAGCCGGTGCAGGTCCCGCTGGGCAACGTAGAGCGTACTCCCGTCAGCGGTGAGAATGCACCCGTTCAGACCCGAGCCATACGTATCCTCGCCTATGTAGATCACATCGCCAGTGGTCAGATCCACCCGTTGGACTTCAGCACTGCCGGTGACATAGGCAAACTGCTCGTCGGGTGAGAGAGTCACGCCCCGCACCCCGCCAAAGAGAAAAGTGGTGACAGTGCTGGTCTGGCCAGTGGTCAGGTCTACCCGCAGCAGGGTCGGTTCATCGGAGCTGTCTTTGCCAGCCAGCGCCCAGGTTTCGTCGGCGCTGATGGTCAGGGCACCACCTAGACCATTCCAGGCTCCTACAGACGCCACACGCATCGGCCGTCCGTAGTCCGGCGAGGCCGGATCCAGCGCCACACGGCTGAGATCGCCGGTCTGCTGTTCCAGCACGTAGGCGTGGGTTTCCGCACTGTTGAGCGCCACCCCGGTCGGGTAGTGCAGCGCTTCAAGGATGGGGTTGGTTTCCCAGGTGTCCAGATCCATGACGGCAATCTGGCCCAGCCAGCGCCACACGACGTAGGCCTTGGTATCCGTGGCGTTGATGACGATATCCGTAGTTCGGAAGGGCATCCCTGCCTCGCGCTCCGTCTGGCCGGTGGCAACATCCACCATGCGCAGGTTGCTGCTGTAGTAACCCAGGTATGCTTTGCTACCGGTGGCGTCCAGCGCGACGGCGTGCGCCATCCCGCCCACATCGAACCCGGTCATCGCCCCGGTTGTCAGGTTTACTCGTTTTAGCTGCTGGTCTAAGCCTGGCTCAACTACAAAGGCGTAGGTCCCACCCGGTGACAGCGCCATCCCCGCCGGGTGGAACAACTCATCCGTCACGGTGTACACCTGCCCGGCAGCAATGGTGACCCGAACCAATGCACCGGAGTCCAGGGTCACATAGGCCTGTGACCCGTCGAGGCTCAGGACTACATCATGGGGGTACCGAAGACCAGTGGCAATTGTCACCACCTGGCCGGTGGCGAGGGTCACCCGCTTGAGCGTTCCCGGCTCGTTCTCGGTCACGTAGGCGTAGGTCTCGCTGGGGTCCAGGGCCAGGCCCATCTGCAAATCCTCCAGGCCCGAGGCGATGGGGGTGATGGCGCGGTAGGTGGGCGAAGCGGGGTCAATGTCCACCGCGCTCAAGCGCCCTGCACCCTTCTCAGCCACGTAGGCGACCGTCTCAGCACCGTTGATAGCCAGACCCACCGGGTCATCCAGCGGCGGCTGGTAGACCGGCGTCACCGGCTTTACACCACCGGTGATGCCGGGCGCCGGCTGCTTCTCCTGCACGATTACCTGCCCGCTGAACCGAGGAGCAGTGGTCAGGAAGTAGGGATAGGCACCGGTCGAAATGAACCGGTGTGTGAATGTGTCGCCCGGTGGCAAGGCAAGAAAGGAGGCGTCACTGCCCTCCAGGGGAAGACCTGTGGTTCGTGGGACGGGTTCTGCCCCTCCCGCTGCCAATCCACTGCCTCCGACTCTGTTTTTCATCAACAGAGGCAGAAAGATCCGATAGGGGGTACCGAATTGCAAGATGTGCGTTACGCCGGTTCCATTGTACCACGTCACCTCCGTGCCTACCGTCACGGTGAGCACGGTTGGGTCGAAACCGGCCGCGGTGATGGTGATTTGGGCAGAGTCAGTAGGGGAAGAGGCGGGATGCCCAGGCCGTGGACTTGTGGGTGAATCCCGGCCCTGGTTCGGGACATCGGCAGCGAGGCCCATTACTCCCAGGGAGAGGATGGCGATGAAGAGAGCCAGGGTGAGCATACCCAAGAACACAATCCGATACTGGTGCGCTTTCATAGTTCAGCCCTCCTTCCCGGTGATGGGTGAGTTTCCGCTAACTCTGAAGTGCGTGAAGCACTCCCACGTCACGCTGGGTACGCGCCATATATGCACCAAAACGCCCGCCGCACCTTGACAGTGGGCGGGCTTTGTGATAGTTGGAGGTTTACCGCCAGGGTGCTCTTACTGCCTTGGTCACCGCCTCGCACTTAACGCAAGTCACGAGGCGTTTTTGTTGCGCTTTTTAAGCAATTCCAGCATAGCGCAACTTTGCACGGAAGTCAACACGGCGTTCGCTCCACTATAGCACGTCCAAGATCGAGATACCCCGCTCCTCGGCGCGTTGGGCCATCCACTCCTTGTTGCTGGCTGGCGGCGGAGTGACCTCACCCTCGGGCCTGCGCTCCAGGTGCAGCGCTCCGGTGGGACAGACGGTGGCGCATAGCCCGCAGCCCACGCAGCGGACGTAATCCACCACGCAGCAGTGGTCTGAACTTGTCGAGGGAACGTCATCCGGCACCGCAAGCGCCCCAAACTGGCAATGCTCGACGCAATCGGAGCAGCCGGCGCACAGGTCTGTCTCCACGACGGCGCGGAAATCGGAGCGGGCGACGGCGGTGGGGATGCCGAACTCGGCCACGCTGCGCAGTATCCCGCAGCAGCAGGTGCAGCAGTTGCAGATGTAGAAGTGCCCGTCCCGGTAGTTGCCGGTGGAGTGCACTAACCCCGCCTCCTCCGCCTCGCGCAGGATGCGTAGCGCTTCCTCTTTGGTGATGGCGCGGTCCACCTCGCTGTGGTCGAAAACACCCTCAACCGGTGCGAACATCAGGCAATTCTCTACAGGATGGTCACACCCCTTGCCGACGAGCCGCTGCTGGACGCGGCAGATGCAGTCGCGCACGCCCCACGATTTGGCTCCCTCCAGCAGTTCGGTGGCCCGCTCGTAGGGGAAGATCTCCAGGTCAAAGGGGATCACCTCCTCGACAGGGATGACGCGGTGGATGGCGGGCGTATCGCGGGTGATGGGGCCGCCCTGCGTTTCCTGGTAGTACTGCTCGAACAGCGCCGCCAGTTCCGCGTCCATGCGGGGCAACTGTTCTTCGTAGATGCCGACGACGAAGGGCATCAGCCCGAAGATGAGTTGGCCCTCACCCCTTTTGGCGCGGATCAGTCCCTTGCGGGCCATCCGCTTGAGCGTGTGGTAGGCTGCGTCGGGGTCCATCCCGGCGCGGGCGGCGATGCCGGCGGCCGGCTCGCGGGTCAAGCGCATCACGGCCGCCAGCGTTGCCTCCTCCGGTGTGAAGATCTTCGCCAGCAATCGCAGTTCCACACCGCTCTCGGTGGCGGGGAATCCGTTGGGGATGGCGTCCAGTCGCCGGGCCAGTCTACGGTAGGCATTCTCAGACATTGCTGGTCCTCCTCAATTCAGCGTAACGTGGGGTGGACAAGTTGCCAACTTGTCCTACGGCTGTTTGGGCTGATTATAGGCCAGTGTTGCCTTTTTGTCCACTGAATGTCGCCCCCTGGGAGGCCGCAACGTGGGATGGGGGACAAGTTGCCAACTTGTCCTACGGCTGTTTGGGAGCAAGCCGACAGCCCGCTTGCATAAAATCACGATTTGCCCCATAATCATCAGACGTAAGGTCAAGCGGGAGGTGTTGGCACGACTTACCCAGCTCTTCAGGCGGGGCGCACGCTCAATTTTTACAAGAGGAGAAATGATGTTCAAACGATACTTGGTAGCCATAGTGGTTGTTCTGTTGCTTGCCCTGGCGGCCTGCATACCGGAGGAAACTCCCACCCCGGAGGCGACTTCCACCCCGACCGAGACGCCCCTGCCTGCCACGCCGTTGGTCATCAGCGAGGTGCAGGCCGGCGCGACCGGCAACAACAATATGGAGTTCATCGAACTTTACAATACGACCACCGCGCCGCTCGACCTGGACGGCTACGCCCTGGTCTACCGGTTGGCGACCAGCGCGGAGGATCTGCCCATTCACACCTGGACCGAAAGCGCGGTCATCCCGGCCCACGGCCATTACCTGCTGGTGCGGGCTGGCCAGGAGGACGCGGTCGGTATCATGGCCGACGCTGCCTTCGACCAACCCGTCAACACCAAAGGTGGGGGATTGGCGCTTGTAGACCCCCAGGGCAAGGTCGTGGATAGCGTAGGGTGGGGCAGCGCGCCGGAGGAGTTTGTCGAGGGAAGCCCGGCCCCCGTGCCCGAAAATGACACCTCCATCGAGCGGCTCCCCGGCGGCGAGCAGGGCAACTTCGCCGACAGCGGCGACAACGGGGCCGACTTCATCGTCAACCCCGCGCCGGGCCCGCAGAACGTCGGCAGCCTGCCCACGCCGGTCGAGGCGGAGCGATTTTTTATCACCCTCGCCGCGCCGACCAGCGTCGAGCCGGGGGCGCAGTTTGAGTATGAGTTGGAGGTGACCAATCACACCGGCGTCACAACCCACGACGTGGAGATTGTGTTTACCGTTCCTCTCAGCCTGACCGTCGTCGGCGCCTCCGACGGAGGGGAGGTCATAGAACTCCCCCCCGCTTCGGGGGGGGTGGGGGGGGTAGTGCGATGGGCGCTGGCGGAGATGGCCGATGGCGAGCTGGTTTCCTTCCGCGTGACCGTCGAGACGCCGCTCACTTACGCCACGCTGGTAGCGCGGGAGTACAGCGTGCGAGCCGGCGATTGGCCCCAGCCAGCGCTGGGCGCGCCGGTGCGCACCCGCGTTGAGGGTGGTCTCATTCCCATCGGCACGGCCCGTGCGTTGATGGGCGAGCGGGTCACCGTCGAGGGGGTGGCTACGATGTACACCGGCGGCTACTACGCCGGAACGAACAATGCCAAGTTCTACCTCCAGGACGAGAGCGGCGGCATCCAGATTCAGTGCTTCGATGATAATGGCACCCCGCCGGAGGTGGCGCTGGGCGAGCGTGTGCGGGTCACCGGCGAGGTGGGGGTCTACCGCAACTCGATGCAGATCGTGCCGGGCAGCAACCCGGACGACGTCGTCATCCTCGGCCAGGGGGAGACGCTCTTGCCGCAGGAGGCCACCGTCGCACAGGCCAGCGGCGACCCGGCTGTGTCAGGGTGGCTCATTGGCGTCACTGGCCAGGCCACCCGCGTCGAGGAGTTTACCTACAGTTACGAGATAGATTTGGCCGACGACCAGGGTTACGTCGTGCTGGTCTACGTGGATAAACTGACCGGGATGGAACTGGAGATCGAAAAGGTCGAGGTTGGGCACCAGTACACCATTGCTGGCGTCAGCGAGATGTACAATGAAATCTTCCAACTCAAGCCCCGTATCCCCGCCGACATCGTCGAGGTCTTCCCGCCCGTGCTGGCGGTCAAGGCTGACGCTCCCCACAACGTCCTGCCCGGTGAGACGCTGATCTACACCTTTACCGTCTTCAATCACACCGACGCGCCCTTCACCGGCGTGATCGTCACCAGCACTCTGCCAGCCGAGAACGCAACTCTGGCTGCCATCGAGGATGGCGGCGAGCAGGAGGACGGCACGCTGCGCTGGGCGATTCCCACGCTGCCGGCCCACGAGAGCCGCCGCGTACGCTTCGCCGTCACCGCCACCGGTGACGCGGGCACCATCGTCGTCGAAAGTTACGCCGCCTGGGCCAACGAGTGGCCGGCCCACGAGACGGACCTGCCGCTGCTCACCTTCATCGGCGATAGCGTCCCTGTCTACGCGATCCAGGGACCGGGCTTCGCCTCCCCCTACAAACTGGACTTCGTGGACACCGATGGGGTAGTCACCGCTATCTTCCCTGAACTGGAAGGCTTCTGGATCCAGGAGCTGGAGCCGGACGACGACCCGACCACCTCCGAGGGACTATTCGTCTTTGTAGGTGCGACGCACTTCCAAAGTGCGTCGCACCTGGAGGCGCAGGTGGGTGACCAGGTGGAGGTGCACGGCCGCGTGCGCGAGCGCTCCAACCAGACCGAACTGCACATCGCTGCATCCGAGGACGTGGTCGTCATCGCCACTGGCCTGGAGATGCCTGAGCCGGTCGAACTGGACCCGCCAGTGGAGGCGGAGGCGGCGGTTGCCTACTACGAACCGTTGGAGGGTATGCTCGTCAGCGTCACCGACCCGGCCGTCGCTGTCGCGCCGACCTCGAAGTACGGGGAATATGTTCTCGTGCGAGCCGAGCATGAGATCAGGCGCGTCGTGCGCGGGCAGGAGACGGGGTGGTTCATCATGGTGGACGACGGGGCCGCGACCCGGCACGACGACAGCACGACACTTCCCTATGGTGTCCGCACCGGAGATCGGGTGGGCCACCTGGTCGGCCCACTGGCTTTCACCTTCGACAACTACAAGATTGAGCCGCTGGAGCCGCCGCAGGTTATCCCTGTGCCCGAGGAGCCTGTGCCGCAACTGGAGCAGCCTGGCTCCGATGAGTTCAGCGTCGCCACCTTCAACGTCGAGAACTTCTTCGACAACAAGGATCCGCACCGCCCCAGCGATCCGCCCAAACCCAAGCGCAGTGAGTACGAGCGCAAGCGTGACCAAATCGTGGAGACGATCGTGGCGCTGGGCGCGCCGACGGTCGTCGGCTTGCAGGAGGTGGAGAACGTGGGTGTGCTGGAGGACGTGGCTGCACAGCCCGGGCTGGCCGGGTACGACTACCAGGCCGCGCTGATCGAGGGGCCCAGCAGCCGCGACATTGACGTCGGTTTTCTGGTACGGGGCGATCGCGCCACGCTGGAAGGGGTGGGGCAGTACCAGGCCCCCGAGGGGCTTTTCAGCCGCCCGCCGTTGATGATCACCGCTACCGTGCGCACCGCCTCGGCGGGGGATGTCACCGTCTACGTTATTGCCAACCATTTCATCTCCAAAGGGGGCGGCGAAGCGCTGACGGAGCCGCGCCGGGTGATGGAAGCGGAGTGGAACGCCCACCTGGTGGACCAGGTCCTTATGGCCGATCCGGACGCCTACGTGGTGGTGCTGGGTGACCTGAACGACTACTACGACTCGGCCCCGCTGCGGGCACTGACCCAGGGCGACACACCCGGCGGGCGATTGGTCAATACGCTGGGCGTGCTGCCCCCGGAGGAGCGATACTCCTACATCTTCCAGGGCGTCTCCCAGTTGCTCGACCACGTCCTGGTGACACCGGCGCTGGCGGCTGCCCGTGTGCGCGTGAACGTGCTGCACCTCAACGCCGACTACCCCCCTGCCGACCCGGAGGATCCCAGCCCGCGCCACTGCTCCGATCACGATCCAGTGGTCGTGGTGTTCGGGCTGGGGGATTAGTTGCACTTCTTTGTCAAACAGTGGTATACTATTGTGGGTTTCACTACCGGACACTTTTTGTCAAACGCACAGATTCCGGATGCCGCAACTCGTTGCGGTGGTCTCGCTGCCAAGATCAACAGCGCCAACCACGTCTTTGCCAGCCCAGGACGCCAACAAGTTGGCGCATCCGTAAAACTGTCCGGTAGTGAGTTGTGGGTAGCGGACCCTTGCGTCCGTAACCTTCGCCAGGTTGGCTAACTGAGTGTTTGAGGAGGTAGTTATGCCCATCGCTGAAAGTGTGCTTGACCGTGATTTTATCGTGGTGGATGAGCGGACGACGGTGCGGCAAGTGCGTGATCAGGTTGATGCAACAGGAAACAAGTGGACCTACATTGTCGTCCGGCTTGCCACCGCTCAGTACGCCGTTTTGCGGTTGGACGAGCTCATCGAGGCACTGCAAGAATGGCGCGGTGAGACGTTGCTTCAGAGTACGCTGGACGCTGCTTTGAGCCAGGTGCCCAATCTGCTCGCCTTCAGGGCCGCGGACGCGGTTGAACAGGCCGATGTGGAGACGGAGGCTGCCAGGCGTCTGGCTAGAAAGATGCCTGGCAAACGGTTGGTGGTGCTGGCCGACGCCCGGGTAGTGGGCGTGCTGGAAGGGTTACGGGTCCGCGAGTGGCCGAGCGTGGACCTGGATTGGTTGAGCCAACCCCCGGAGTTGCTTGAAGAGGCAAGCTTTGCCGCGATACCAAAGACCCCTGGCGTGCTGACCGCCGAAGCAGCCGAAGAAGTGGCTGGCGAGCCACCCCCGTCGCCTGAGCCCGGACCGGAAAAACGTTGGATCAACGCGGAGATTGAGGATCACGACAAGGACAAACCGCTGCAGATGGGCGAGGTCTATACGCTGGCCTTTGACGTGGACATCAGGGTGCGAGCCACGTCGTTGGTGACAGGCGCCGAGTTTGACTACCGGTTCGAAGCGGACGAGCAGATGGTGGCACTGACCGTCCAACTTGAAAGCGACGACTTTGAGATTTACAGCGGGCCACAAACGCTCCGCGTGCCGCGTACCGGCAGGTCCAAGGGCAAGGCTCGCTTCGACATTGAGCCGAAGCACGAAGGCGAGGGCATCATCAACGCCATCTTCCTCAAAGACGGCAACTTCATCCAGGTCATCACGCTCAAGCTCTACACCGGTGAACTGTTTTCCAGCGAGGCTCTGGGCCGCCCGGTGGATGCCGCCTTTGCCGTCCGGCCCCGGGACGTGAACCTGACCATTCTAAACACCGGCGCTGGTTTCCAGGTTATCATGTCCGGCGCGGTGGGGGCGATGGCCACCCTGCTAATCACGTTGCCAGAGCTCGAACAGTGGATCACCGAGGTGCGCCGGGTGCTGCAGGACGACGTTGTTTACATGAGAGGTCCTGACCGGACCTACGTCTACCAGAGCGGGATAGACATCCCCCCGGAAGTCAACCAGCGAGTCTTGCAGCGGTTGGCCAAAGCCGGCTTTCGGCTCTACCAGCGCATTTTCTACGGCCCGGCCGCCGATGCGCAGGTCAATTTGCTGGGGGATAGGCTGCGCCAGATGGCCCAGAAGGAGCGGCTCAAGATTCAAATTTTCTCGCAGCAGTTTATGCTGCCCTGGGGCGTCTTGTATATGGCCGACGAATATGATCCGGACAACATCGCTCCAGAGATGTTCCTGGGCCTCAAACACATCATCGAGCACATCCCGCTTCAGCCGAATATGCAGGTGACCGACCACACGATTGACAGCCGCTCCGGTCTGGCTGTCAGCCTGAACGTTAATACCGACATAGATGAGCAGACAAAGAGGCCGGTCATTGCTGAGCAAAGGAAGTACTGGGAGCAGGTTGGCCAGAGCGGCGGCGTCCAGGTGGTCTTGCGCGAGAACGGGGACGAGGTGACGCGAGCTCTTGCTGATGCCGCTACCTCTGACCAGATCTTCTATTTCTACTGCCACGCTGTTTCCAAGTTGTTGGCCGAAGGGGGCGGGCCGGATGCTTCAGCCCTGGTGCTGAGCGGTAGTAGACATCTGACCTTAGGGGATCTGTACGTAGATGCACCACTCAAAAAGGTCTTGCAGGGTGCGCCGTTGGTGTTCATCAATGCCTGTGAGTCGGCCGAGCTCTCCCCGTTGTTCTACGATGGTTTCGTGCCCTACTTTATGGCCAAGGGAGCGCGCGGTGTCATCGGCACTGAGTGTGAGACGCCGGCGCTGTTTGCTGCCGAATGGGCCAGGCGCTTCTTCGATCGTTTTTTGGCTGGCGATCCGTTGGGTCAGATTTTCCTGGACTTGCGCCAGGAGTTCTACTACAAGCATAACAACCTGTTGGGCCTGCTCTATGCACTGTACGTTGACGGCGACACGCAAATCCTGCCTGCCGTGCATTTGTGATTTATCCTCTGTCGCGTTATAATCGCCACGTTATGAGTAAGATCGCACGCTTTGAAGCCCTGGCAGAACGATTGGTGGAGGGCACTTTCGCTCGCCTTTTCGCCGGGCGACTCAGCCCGCTGGAGGTCGCCACGCACCTCACGCGGGCTATGGAGGATTGCCAGGTGCTCTCTCCTGAAGGCACACCGCAGGCCCCGACTCATTACTGGGTCTACCTGCACCCGGACGACTGCGACGCGCTGGCGGCCGGGCGGCCGACGTTGGAGGTGGAACTGGCCCACCACGTAGCCAAGCTGGCTGCCCAGGCCGGTCTGGCGCTGGGGGGCGCGCCGGTCGTCCACGTGCTGGCCGAAGAGGGGATGGCGCTCCACCAGGTGCGCGTCGAGGCACGCTGGACGCCGGAAGAAGCAGCCGAAGAAGTGGGGGAAACCCGTGATATGGAGACCAGCGAAGTGGAGGCCGAGGCAGCAGCTACGATGGCGCCACCGGGCCGTCCGTTCCTGATCCTGGAAGGCCAGCGCCACGTGAATCTCCTCCAGCCCGTGATATCCATCGGGCGCGCGTTAGGCAATAACATCATCATCGAAGACCCGCGCGTTTCCCGGCAGCACGCTCAACTGCGCCAGCGGTACGGCCGCTACGTACTCTATGACCTGGGGAGTTCCGGTGGCACGCGGATCAACGGCTACCCGATCGAGGAATGTGTGCTCCATTCCGGGGACGTCATATCTTTCGCTGGCGTCCAGGTCATCTACGGCGAGGATCCGCCCACTCCTGTTCCGCTGCCCGACGGCGGGGACACCCCGCCGCTCGTTCAACAGGAGTAGTGATGGATGTTCTGCTGCTGGTCCTGCGCCTCCTGCTCGTCGTCCTGCTCTACGCTTTCCTCGCTGCGGTGCTGCTGATGCTGTGGCGTGACCTGCGGCAGGCGACCACCAACCGCGAGGCCGCTCGGCCGGCTGGGCAACTGGTCGTCCTGCACACGGCGGAAGAGGAACTCGCCGTGGGCACCACCTTCCCGCTGCAGACCATCACCTCCATAGGGCGCTCGCCGAGCAATACAATCCTTATCCCAGATACTTACGCCTCTGCCCGGCACGCCCTGCTGACCTGGCGAGAAGGCCAGTGGTGGTTGGAGGATCTGGACAGTCGCAACGGGGCGCTGCTCAACGGGGCGCGCATCAGCGGCCCTACCGTCGTCAGCGCTGGTGACGTCATAGGCGTGGGGCGCACACAACTGAAACTGGAGTTGGAGTGATGGATTGGACGTGAAGCGTGAAACGTGAGCGTATACAATTGAGGCTGGAGGTGGAGGGATGGACCTGGGGTTGGACGATAAGATTGCATTGGTTACTGCCGCGAGCAGGGGGTTGGGCAAGGCTGTCGCGCTGCGCCTGGCCCAGGAGGGGGCCCACGTCGCCTTATGCGCCCGGGGCGAAGAGCACCTGACCAGGGCCGCCGCCGAAATTGAGGCGCAGACGGGGCGTCCGGCGCTGATATTCCCGGCCGACGTCTCCGACCCGGCGGCTGCGGAACCGCTGGTCGAGGCCATCGTTGAGCGGTTTGGGCGGGTGGATATTCTCGTTACCAACGCTGGGGGGCCGCCTCCGGGGCGGTTCCTCGACTTCACACCCGAAGACTGGGAGGCCGCTGTGCGCCTGACGCTGATGAGTGCGGTGCGGCTCTGCTACGCCGCCGTGCCGGTGATGAAAGAGCAAGGCGCGGGCTCCATTTTGGCCATGACCTCAATCACCGTCAAGCAGCCCCTGCCTAACCTCATCCTCTCCAACAGCCTGCGGCTAGGGGTAGCCGGGCTGATCAAGACACTGGCCGACGAACTGGCCCCCTGCGGCATCCGCGTCAACAGTATCTGCCCCGGCTGGACCCGCACCGCGCGGGTGGAGCAACTCTTGCGCGACCGGGCCGAGCGGAACGGGACCATGCCGGAGGAAGAGGATACCAAAATCGGTGCCGCCATCCCACTGGGGCGGATGGGCACGCCGGAGGAATTCGCCGCCGCGGCTGCGTTCCTTGTCTCCCCCGCCGCTTCCTATATTACCGGCGTTAGCCTGCTCGTGGACGGGGGGATGTACCGGGGTGTGACGTGAGGGATGGTGGGTATCTCAAACGGGGCGACTGGCCCTGGCTGGCGAGCCTGCTGCTCATCGGCTGCCTGACCCTCGGCGTTTTTGCGTTCACCGCTTACCGCTTCACCGATGGCCAGGGAGGCGTCCCGCTGGACGACGCCTGGATCCACTTCCAGTTCGCCCGCAACCTGGCCCGAGGCGACGGATTCTCCTTTAACCCCGGCCATCCTACATCCGGCTCCACCGCGCCGCTGTGGACGCTGCTCCTGGCCGCCGCCTACCTCGTGGGCGGCGAGTTTCCTGTCGCCGGGCAACTGCTGAGCGGAGCCTGCTTTCTGGCCGCGCTGGCGGTCACCTACGCGTTGGGCAAACAGCTTACTGGCAGCCGCTGGGCTGCCTGGCTGGCTGGCGCGGTCGTCGCCACCAATGGGCGTATGGTCTGGGCGGGCCTCTCGGCGCTGGAAGTTGGCCTGTTCGCCACACTGAGCC
>Ga0190284_1000653_pt1 | contig 18483 bp, 14 predicted proteins | sample 48691812_MG_FD_161668 | JGI IMG/M metagenome (GOLD analysis project Ga0190284, IMG submission 161668) | Hydrothermal vent microbial mat bacterial communities from Southern Trench, Guaymas Basin, Mexico - 4869-18-1-2_MG | ecosystem: Environmental > Aquatic > Marine > Hydrothermal vents >...
CGACTATGAAGCCCATGAAGTCCGGGTCTGTATCCACGAAGGCCGCACCCTGGATGACCCGCGCCGAACCCGGGCCTACAGTGAGCAGCAGTATCTGCGCAGCCCGCAAGAGATGGCGCAGCTGTTTTCTGATCTCCCCGAGGCGCTGGAGAACAGCGTGCAGATCGCCCGGCGCTGCAATCTGGAACTGACCCTGGGCAGGAGCTATCTACCCGACTTTCCGATCCCGGAAGGAATGACCATCGAGGGGTTCTTCTCCGGGGAGTCGCGCAAAGGGCTGGAGTTGCGCCTGCAGCAGATTCTGGATCCTCAGACTGATGATTTCGGGGAACAGCGCAGAATCTATGACCAGCGCCTGCAGCTGGAGCTGGATGTCATCAACCAGATGGGGTTTCCCGGCTATTTCCTGATCGTTGCCGACTTCATCCAGTGGGCCAGGGACAACGACATCCCGGTAGGACCGGGTCGTGGTTCCGGCGCCGGCTCCCTGGTGGCCTACGCTCTGAAAATCACCGACCTGGACCCGATCGAGCACGAACTGTTGTTTGAGCGTTTCCTCAACCCGGAGCGGGTCTCCATGCCTGACTTTGACGTCGACTTCTGCATGGAGAAACGTGATCGAGTGATCGACTACGTGGCGCAGCGCTACGGTCGTGACTCGGTGTCCCAGATCATCACCTACGGCTCTATGGCGGCCAAGGCCGTAGTGCGCGATGTGGGGCGGGTGCTCGGCCACCCCTATGGGTTTACCGACCGCATCGCCAAGATGGTGCCGTTCGAGATTGGCATCACCCTGGACCGGGCGCTGCAGGAGAGCGAGGAGCTGAAGCAGGCCTATGAGACCGATGATGAGGTCAACCAGCTGATCGATATGGCGAAGAAACTGGAGGGGCTGACCCGCAACGCCGGCAAGCATGCCGGCGGTGTGGTTATCGCCCCCACGGTGCTGACCGACTTCGCCCCGCTCTACTGCGAGCCTGGCGGCGATAACCTGGTGACCCAGTTCGATAAAGACGACGTGGAGCAGGTAGGGCTGGTCAAGTTCGATTTTCTGGGGCTGCGTACCCTGACTATCGTCGATTGGGCGCTGAAGACGATTAACCGGGAGCGCCGGCAGCAGGGGCAGGAACCGGTGAACATCGATGCCATCCCCATGGATGACCCGGCTTCCTTCGCGCTGCTGCAACGCTGCGAGACCACCGCCGTGTTCCAGCTCGAGTCCCGCGGCATGAAGGAACTGGTCGCCAAGCTCAAGCCGGACTGTTTCGAGGACATCACCGCCCTGGTGGCCCTGTACCGGCCGGGCCCCCTGCAATCGGGCATGGTGGATGACTTCATCGCCCGCAAACACGGTCGGCAGAAGGTGGTTTATCCTCATCCTGACCTGGAGCCGATCCTGCAGCCCACCTATGGCGTGATCCTGTACCAGGAGCAGGTGATGCAGATCGCCCAGGTGCTGGCCGGCTACTCCCTGGGCGGCGCCGACCTGCTGCGCCGGGCGATGGGTAAGAAGAAGCCGGAAGAGATGGCCAAGCAGCGGGAGATCTTCATGCAGGGGGCGGTGGAGCGCGGCGTGGAGGCTGATACCGCCAGCTACATCTTCGACCTGATGGAGAAGTTCGCCGGTTATGGCTTCAACAGGTCTCACTCTGCCGCTTACGCCCTGGTCTCCTACCAGACCATGTGGCTGAAGGCCCACTACCCAGCCGCTTTCATGGCGGCGGTGCTGTCGGCGGACATGGACAGCACCGACAAGGTGGTGACCCTGATCGAAGAGTGCCGCAGCATGGAGCTGGCAGTGGTCCCCCCAAATGTCAATCGCTCTGAATTCATGTTCACGGTAGATGGTGATGCCACCGTAGTCTATGGCCTGGGGGCGATCAAAGGAGTGGGTGAATCGGCCATCGAGAGCATCATCCAGGCGCGTGAACGGGAAGGGTTTTATCGGGACCTGTTCGATTTCAGCCGCCGTATCGAGTTGCGCAAGGCCAACCGCCGGGTGCTGGAATCGCTGATCCGCGCCGGCGCCCTGGATGAGCTGGGCGCCAATCGGGCTACCCTGATGGTGCAGTTGCCGCTGGCCCTGAAGATGGCGGAGCAGCACCACGCCATGACCGAGGCGGGACAGAACGACCTGTTTGGCATGGCCGACCCGGAGCCCCAGGTAGCGGTGGATCTGCAGGTGGTGCCGGGCGATATCGAAGAATGGGAGGATGAGCTGCGGTTGCGCGGCGAGAAAGAGACCCTGGGCCTCTATCTGACTGGCCACCCCATCGATCGCTATGTGCCGGAGTTCGCGGGCCTGGGCGCCACCCGGATCGCCAGCCTGCCGATAGAGCAAACCCCGCCCGGTGGCGATAAGAGCGGTTATCGCCGCCGGGGTGGCCAGCGGGTGATGGTAGCGGGCCTGGTACTGGCGGTGAACTACCGGCAGACTCAGCGCGGGCGAATGGCCAGTGTGCTGCTGGACGACCGCAGCGGCCGTATCGAAGTGACCCTGTTCAGCGAGGCCTGTGAGACCTATCGGGAACTGCTGGTGGGAGATCGGGTGCTGGTGGTGATCGGCAGCCTGGCCTATGACGACTACCGCAAGAGCAACAGCATTCGGGTCGATCAGGTATTCGACTTCGAGCAGGCGCGTCGCCTCAACGCCTCCGGCCTGCAGCTGCAGCTGTCCTGGCAATTGCTGGAGGAGCAGAGTCTGACGGCCATGGAGATGGCCCGGCGCCTGCAGGAGGTGCTGACTCCCTATCGAGGCGGCGGTTGTCGCATCCGCCTGCAATACCGGCGCCCCGACGCCCGCGCCCTGCTGCAGCTGGGAGATGGATGGGCGGTGGAGCCCAGCGACGAGCTGCTGCGTAAGCTGGAGCGTCTGCTGGGTGCGGGGCAGGTCAAGGTGTTCTATGGGCCGCGCGGGGCAGCCACCACCGATCGGGCGCTGGCCGCATCCTAGTGCTCAGGGGTACGGAGTCAAACCGCGGAAAGACTGGTAGAAAAAGTCACATGGTGAGCGGTTTGACTTCGACCCCTCACGCTGAATGCCCCCGCCGCTGCCCTCTTCAACCTTCGGTCCGATGCAGTTGCAGCAACTGCTGCAGGCAGTCGAAGCAGAGACAGTCGTCATAACGACGGGACAACTGTCTGGTCAAGGTGTCCGGCAGGTCGATGTTGCAGCAGTCACAGCTGACAGATACCTGGTGCATGCAGGTGAAATGATTTCCACACCTGGGACAGACCTTGACCTCTCCATCCTTCATCCGTTCGCACTCCGGCATGGTTGACCTCCGTAACGGCTGTGTTGCAACAAGTTGCACACGCCATGTCCTCTTCACAGGTCCGGTAACGGGCCTTGCATCGACCTGGCGCCAGTTTTGGTCGATTCTAAAGAATTCGTGGCCAGGGCCGAAATGTATGGCAGTGATCCAGGCCCGTGCACCCGCTGAGCAGCAGTGACGGACAGATCTGGATAATTCACTGTGATCAAAGGCAAATGTGGAGATATTGGATATGAAAAGAATCAGCTGTGTGTGGATAGGAGTGCTGGCTGTGGTTGTTAGTTCCATGGCGTTTGCCGGGGAGTCACCTGCCAGCGTGGAGGGTGCGACCACGGTGGATGCGACCAAGGCGAAGGCGCTGTTCGACGAGGGCGCATTGTTCGTCGATCCCCGTCGTGAAGCCGAATACGAGGCGGGCAGAATCCCGGATGCGGTCAGCCTGGAACTGAAGAAGGTCTTCAGTGAGCAGAGTCTGGCTGAGGTGATGAAAAAGGGGGAGCAGGTCGTGTTCTATTGCAATGGCCCGAAATGTCCCCGTGCCTACAAGAGCTCAGCCAAGGCGGTGACCTGGGGATATTCTCAGGTCTACTACTTCCGCGATGGCTTTCCTGCATGGAAGGCGGCTGGTTACCCGGTAGAGTAATAACTTGTATACCGGTGGTATTCGTTGTGCTCCGCGAAACCGAGGCAACCGAGACAAGTGTTTAGGGAGATGGGGATGTTGTTGAGAACGCGGATTATCCTGGGTGCCCTAGCTAGCACCCTGGTCGTCATGCTGGTCCTTCTGGTGTCGGGAAATATGCTGGTGGGGCAGTCCGAACAGCGCTTCGAGCAGGAGGTGTTAGGTGGCAAGGCGCTGCTCTGGGATACCCTCATCGACAATCAACTGGACATGATGGCCGCCGGTATGTCAGGCGTGACCCGAGACCGTGAGATTCGCAACGCCCTGTCGAAGGGTGACGCTGGAAAACTCATGGAGAATGCGTCCCCTGCCTACAAGCGCCTGAGCACCATGGGTGTCCTGAGCAAGCTGCAGATGGTTGATCTACAGGGAAAGGTGCTGTTCTCTGCCCCGGACGGTTTTTCCGGAAACACCCGCAAACAGCTGGTGGGCGATGCGTTGTCCAGTGGCAAGGTGGTGCGCGGTAGCGAACGTGACGATGATGGAAAGCTCTATGCGACGCTGGCATTCCCGTTGCTGAAGCGGGGCAAGCCGGTGGGCATAGCCGTCTATCTGCAGGACTTCCAGGCAGCAGCTGCCCAGTTCAAGGAAAAGACGGGTGCCGATCTGTTCTTCGTCGCTGCTGACGGGCAGGTGGACTATGCCACCGACCCAGGCCTGCTGGATCAGATCGAAACGCCGCTGCCGCCGGCAGGAGAGAAAAAGTTCGAGACCGAACGCATCGGCGACAACACGTACGTGCTGGCGATCACGCCGATCAGTGACCAACGAGGCGATCCGCTGGCCCATATGATAGCCGTCAGTGATCATACGGAAAGTTATGCGGCAGCGGAGCGGATCAACTGGACCAGCTATGCGCTGGCCGCTGCCGGTCTGGTGCTCTCGCTGCTGGTCCTGGTGTGGTATATCAAGCGGGAGTTCAAGCCGCTGGAGTGCGCCATTGCGGCTCTGCAGCGCATCGCCGAATGGGATTTGACGGACGATATCGAGGCTACCAGCCGGGATGAGATCGGCCGGCTGCTGGGTGCCATGGCCGACACCGTGGTCAGCCTCCGGGAGATGATCCAGCAGATCAAGCAGGCCAGCGGCCAGTTGACTGATTCCTCCCAAGGTCTGCAGCAGGTGGCGGAGGCGACCAGCCAGGATGTGGCGAAGCAGATGGAGGACACGGGGCAGGTGGCGACCGCCATGACCGAGATGGCGGCAACGGTGCAAGAGGTGGCGTTGAATGCGGAACGAGCGGCAACGGCGGCTCGGGAGGCCCGTGACGACGCCGCTGACGGGCGCCAGGTGGTGCAGCAGTCGATTCAGGCTATCAGCAGCCTGGCCGGTGAAATCGAAAATGCAGCCACAGTCATTCAGCGGCTGGAGGCCGAGAGCAGTGAGATCGGCGGTGTGCTGGATGTGATCCGGGGCATTGCCGAGCAGACCAACCTGCTGGCCCTGAATGCGGCCATCGAGGCTGCGCGGGCGGGTGAGCAGGGGCGTGGGTTCGCGGTGGTTGCGGATGAGGTGCGTAGCCTGGCGAGTCGTACCCAGCAGTCGACCCAGGACATCCAGCAGATGATCGAGCGGTTGCAGACCGGCACTCACGAGGCGGTGAAGACCATGAATCACAGCCTGGGCCAGGTGAAGCGGGTAGTAGAGCAGACCGGAGCCACCGGCGCTTCACTGGAGACCATCTCCAATGCGGTGGAGACCATTGCCGAGATGAACACCCAGATCGCCACGGCGGTCGAGGAGCAGCGGGTGGTGGTGGAAGAGATCGATCGCAATGTGATCAATATCAACCAGGCCGCCGAGCGAAGCGCCGAAGGGGCCCGGGAGACCAGCTGTGCCAGCCGCGGCCTCCAGGAGTGGACCCAGCGCCTGAATCAGTCGGTGGAGCGATTCCGGATATGAGACTGGGCGCCGTTCCACTGATCGGTGACCGGCCCGTCAGCCCGACAGCCGTTTCCTGAGTTCGAATTTCTGGACCTTTTCCGCGGAGGTCTTGGGCAGCTCCCCGAAGATCACCCGGCGCGGCACCTTGAAGTGGGATTCGAACAGGACCCTCGCTTCTCAGGCCTGTATCCCGTGATCCGAATCCGGTATATTTCGCCCATGAATCTGAACTTTCTCGAATTTGAACAACCCATCGCCGAACTCGAGGCGAAGATCGAAGAACTGCGGCTGGTTGGCGATGACAATGAGATAAACATCCAGGATGAGATCACCCGCCTGGAGACCAAGAGCCGTGCCCTTACCGAATCCATATTCTCCAGCCTGAAGCCGTGGCAGATCGCCCAGATAGCACGCCATCCCCAGCGGCCCTACCTGCTGGATTACATCCAGCGCATATTCGACGATTTTCAGGAGCTGCATGGCGATCGGGCCTTCGCCGACGACAAGGCGATCATTGGCGGCATAGCACGACTCGATGGCCAGCCGGTGATGTTGATCGGCCATCAGAAGGGCCGCGACACCAAGGAAAAGATCCATCGTAACTTCGGCATGCCCCGCCCCGAGGGGTATCGCAAGGCGCTGCGTCTGATGGAGACCGCTGAGCGCTTTCAGATGCCGATACTCACCTTTATCGATACCCCTGGTGCCTATCCCGGGATCGGTGCAGAAGAGCGGGGTCAGAGTGAGGCGATTGCCCGCAATCTGCTGGTGATGGCAGGTCTGAAGACACCCATCGTCTGCACTGTTATGGGGGAGGGCGGCTCCGGCGGGGCCCTGGCCATCGGCGTCGGCGACCGGGTGATGATGCTGCAGTACAGCACCTATTCGGTGATCTCCCCGGAGGGTTGCGCGTCGATCCTGTGGAAAAGCGCTGAAAAGGCGCCGCTGGCGGCCGAAGCGATGGCCATTACCTCCGACCGGTTGAAGGAGTTCGGGCTCATCGACAGTGTTATCCCCGAGCCCCTGGGGGGTGCCCACCGGGATATGGATAGCACGGCAAGGAACCTTAAGCGTGGTCTGCTGGAGGCGCTTGAACATCTGCAGTTGCTGCCCACCGACAAATTGCTGGAGCAGCGCTACCAGCGGCTGACCTCCTATGGTGCATTCGCCGGCTGAGCCGTCACCTTGCTGACGCCAGAGTCATTCCTCGAACATCTGCAACGGCTCCCTGAGCCCGCGGCTTACCAAATTGCTTACAGCGGCGGGCGCGACTCCCATGTGTTGCTGCATCTGATGGCCGGCGTGGCGGAGCAGCTTATGGTGCCGGTTATGGCCGTGCATATCGACCATGGCCTGCAACAGAATTCGTCCCGCTGGGCCAGGCATTGTGTCCGCAGCTGTAACAATCTTGGTATCAGCTGTCATTGCATCGAGCTGAATCTGACGCCGATTACAGGTGAAAGCCTGGAGGCGCAGGCCCGCGACGTCCGCTATCGGGCACTAGCCGACTGGCTGGGGAACGATGAGTTGCTGCTTACCGCCCATCACCGTCAGGATCAGGCGGAGACCGTGCTGCTGCAGCTATTGCGTGGCGCCGGGCCGGCCGGACTGTCGGCGATGCCCCGGGTCAGCCCGCTGGGCCGCGGCTACCTGGGGCGGCCGCTGCTGGAGTTCGATGCCGCCGCGGTGGCGGGCTATGCGCAATCCCGGGGGCTGTGCTGGGTCGAGGATCCAAGCAATCGGGAGACGCGTTTCGATCGCAACTATCTGCGCCGCGAGGTGATTCCGTTGCTGACGGCACGCTGGCCGGCCATGGCGCGAACCCTGTCACGCAGCGCCCGTCACTGCGCCGAGGCCCAGACCCTGATCGATGAACTGGCGGCCGGGGATTTGCAGCAGGTGAGGGACGCCGGAGGGCCGCAGCTGTCGCTTTCCGCGCTCTCCGGGCTGTCGCCGCCCAGGGCGCGGGCGGTGCTGCGGGCCTGGGTCAGGCAGGCTGGTTTCCAGGTCCCGGACAGCGCCCGACTGGACCGGCTGTTGCATGAGATGATTGGGGCGGCGGTAGACCGTAATCCCATGGTCCACTGGTCAGGGACGGAGGTGAGGCGCTATCGCGACCGGCTTTACCTGATGGCGCCGCTGCAACCGCTATCTGTCGGGGAAGTCCTCAGCTGGGACGGCGTTTCGCCACTGCCGCTCCCCGCCGGGTTGGGCCGGTTGCGCGTTGGGCAGGGTATCGGAGGGATTCGGGCGGGGTGTTGGAACGCCGGTCCACTGGAGATTCGTTTCGGTCGTCTGTCGGGGCGCCTACGGCTGGCGGGCGAAGGGCGGTCACGCAGCGTCAAGCAGCTATTTCAGGAACGGGCCGTTCCACCCTGGGAGCGCTCCCGGCTACCGCTGATCTATCTGCGGGATGAGCTGGCCGCGGTGGCCGATCTGTGGGTCTGTGAACCGTTTGGCAGCGGCGAAGGAGAGCCGGGGATGGGTATCGAGTGGGAGCGCTGAGCGCTGTTTCGACGTGGTTCGCCTCAGGGTTCCTGATGGGCGTGGGAATGGGAATAACCGCCCTTCAGCACATGGACATCGAACCCCAGCTGGCCGAGTAGAAAGGCGGCGGCAGAACTACGCTGGCCGGTATCACAATACAGGATGTACTGTTTACTGCGGTCCAGTGCCGGGGCCTTGCTGCGAAACCGATGCAGGGGGATGTTGATGGCGCCCGGGAGGGCTGATTTCTGATATTCACTCTCCAGGCGTACGTCCACCCGCACCGCCCCATCTGCCAGCAGATCGGCGGCTGTCTGCCCCTCGACCCAGTTGAGCAGGGGTTCTTCCAGCAGTTCGGTGAAATCCTTTTTCGACAAGCGCATCAGGATGCCATCCGTCAACATGGCCACCGAGGCGTTACGGGGTGCGTCGGAGACCAGGGCCTCTTCGCCAAAGCTGGCGCACGACCCCAGTTCCGCCAGTAGATTTTCGCCATTGCGGCCTACCGGGCGATACACTTTGCAGCGCCCCATCTTGATCATGTAGTAGAAATCACCCGGAGCGCCCATTTCGACGATCAGGTCACCGGCCTTGACCGGGATTTCCTGCAGACGCGAAAACAGGGCGTGGATATTGCCGGAGGGCAGGCGCAGGAAAGCGGTGGTCTGCAGCATGGACATCATCCATTCGCTGTCTTCCGCATTTGGTCCGACGGTTGACTGATGCCCCAGCGTCGGTGGCAGGTCGGGGGCGAACTGACCCCAGGCCAGGAGTTTCTCCAGCAGATTGGAATCGACCCGGGCGATGGTGGCGCTGTCGGTGATCACCTCGGCATAGAATTGGCGGGGCTTGAAGTTGGCCAGGGCGTAGAGGGCATCTTCGCTGCCGGCGCGTATCTCCGATTCGTGCATAGTGGACGATGTCTCACGTACGGCGCCGGAAATGAGGAACACCGAGTCTGCATCTTCATCGCCTATCTCGAACAGGCGGTCATGGCGCTGCAGGTGCTCGATCCGCGTCTGCTGGGCGAGATATAACAGGCTGTCTTCGTACAGTGAACTGATGGGAATCAGGGTCCTGAATTTGTTGAGGTCCAGTTGGATAGCCACGGTCGCAGGTTTCACCTATGTCGAAGTCGGAAAAAAGACAGGCACAGGATCGACATCGTATCGCGCCCACGTGGCTGCCTTGGACAGCGTACGAGAATAGCCAACGCTGGGCAACAAAGCGATGACCTATCGGTCTGCGGATTTTGAGAATCAGTCGTCAGTTTTCGCCAGGGCTGGATGTGTTGTACTATGCGCGCTCCAATCCGCGCGAGGTGCAGCATGCAAGATATCAACCCTATCACGAACAAAATCAGCGACTTGAAGGGGCGTGCGGTATCCCTCAGGGGGTATCTTTGACTACCCTGGCAAATCTGAACGGCTGACTGAGGTCCTGCGGGAGCTGGAAGACCCGACTATCTGGAACGACCAGGACAAGGCCCAGGCGCTGGGGCGAGAGCGCGCAGCCCTGGAAACCGTGGTGCTGAACCTGGATCAGCTGGCCCAGGGTTTGGAGGATGCGGAAGGGCTGCTGGAGATGGCGGTCGAAGAGAGTGACGCGGAGTCCGTGGATGCCGTGCTGGCGGATCTGCAACGCTTCGAGCGTATCATCGCCGATCTTGAGTTTCGCCGCATGTTCTCTGGCGAGATGGATCACAGCAATGCCTTCATGGATATCCAGGCCGGTTCCGGCGGCACCGAGGCCCAGGACTGGGCAGAGATGCTGCTGCGCATGTATCTGCGATGGGGTGAGCATCACGGTTTCAAGACCGAACTGATCGAGGTTTCACCGGGCGAGGTAGCGGGCATCAAGTCGGCAACGATTCACTTCATTGGTGACCATGCCTTCGGCTGGCTGCGTACCGAGATCGGCGTACACCGGCTGGTGCGCAAGTCACCGTTCGATTCCGGAAACCGCCGCCATACCTCGTTTGCCGCCGTATTCGTGTCGCCGGAGATCGATGACACGATTGAAATCGAGATCAATCCGGCAGATCTGCGTATCGATGTCTACCGCGCCAGTGGCGCCGGCGGGCAGCATGTGAACAGAACGGAGTCGGCCGTGCGCATCACCCATAACCCAAGCGGTGTCGTGGTGCAGTGCCAGAACGATCGCTCCCAGCACAAGAACAAGGATCAGGCCATGAAGCAGCTGAAGGCCAAGTTGTATGAGCTGGAGATCCAGAAACGTAATGCCGATCAGCAAGCCCTGGAAGAGACCAAGTCGGACATCGGCTGGGGCAGCCAGATCCGCTCCTATGTGCTGGACCAGTCGCGGATCAAGGATCTGCGCACCGGCGTCGAGACCGGCAACACCCAGGCGGTACTGGATGGCGCGCTGGATCAGTTTATCGAGGCCAGCCTCAAATCCGGGCTTTGATCAGAGCACTGTTTGAGAACAGGGAAGACCAGGCCGTGGTAAAGGAACACAGAGGACGCAAAGAATACACAGAGCACACAGAGTATTTATTGGCACATGATCGTAGGGTAGATAAGGCCCGGAGGGCTGCATCTACCTTGGTTGCAGATGCGCTTCGCTTATCCAGCCTACAACTATCAGTAGCATGGCCCGATCTGAATAATTGAAAAACTCTGTGTGCTCTGTGTCTCCTCCGTACCCTCTGTGTTCCCCTATTTTTGTATCAGAAACAACCAACCAGAGTTGAACTATGAATGACCAGGTGCAGGACGAGAACAAGCTCATTGCCCAGCGGCGTGAAAAGCTGCAGCAGATCCGTGAGCGGGGCGTGGCCTTTCCCAATGATTTCCGCCGCAATGTGGTGGCCGGTGAGCTGCATGCCGAGTACGACGACCGGAGTGCAGAGGAGCTGGAGGAGAAGGCGATCAGAGTCAAGGTGGCAGGGCGCCTGATGAGCCGCCGCATCATGGGTAAGGCCAGTTTTGCCCACGTGCAGGACATGTCGGGGCGAATCCAGCTGTTCGTGCAGCGGGATGCCTTGCCGGAAGGTTTCTACAACCAGCAGTTCAAGAAGGAATGGGATATCGGCGACATCATCGGTGCCGAGGGTGTGTTGTTCAAGACCAGGACCGGTGAACTGTCGATCCGTGTGGACGACATGCGGCTGCTGACCAAGTCTCTGCGGCCGCTGCCGGAGAAGTTTCATGGCCTCACAGATCAGGAGCAGCGCTATCGCCAGCGTTATCTGGATCTGATCATGAACGAGGCCTCGCGCGAGACCTTTCGCATCCGCACCCGCATCATTCAGGTGATGCGCGACTTTCTCAACGCCCATGGCTATCTGGAGGTGGAGACGCCGATGATGCAGGCGATCCCGGGTGGTGCCGCGGCACGCCCCTTCGTCACCCACCACAATGCCCTGGATATGCAACTGTTCCTGCGCGTCGCCCCGGAGCTGTACCTGAAGCGCCTGGTGGTGGGCGGCTTCGAGCGGGTGTACGAGATCAACCGCAACTTCCGTAATGAGGGGCTGTCCACCCGCCATAACCCGGAATTCACCATGGTCGAGTTCTACCAGGCCTATGCCGACTATCGCGATCTGATGGACCTGACCGAGGCGATGCTGCGCATTGTGGCGGAGCGGGTGCTGGGGACCAGGCTAGTCAGCTATCAGGGTGAATCCTACGATTTCGGCAGTCCGTTCGTGCGCATGACGGTGAAGGAGTCGATCCTGCACTTCAACCCGGACCTTGCGGAGCAGGATCTGGACGACCTGGAGCGGGCCCGCGCCGTGGCTGGGCGCCTGGAGATCCCGTTGAAGGAGAGCTACGGTCTGGGCAAGGTGCAGATCGAGATCTTCGAGAAGACGGTGGAGGAACGGCTGCGTGAACCGACCTTTATCACCGCCTACCCCACCGAAGTGTCACCCCTGGCGCGGCGCAGTGACGAGGATCCTTTTGTCACCGACCGCTTCGAGTTTTTCGTTGGCGGCCGGGAGATCGCCAACGGTTTCTCCGAGCTCAATGACGCCGAGGACCAGGCGGAGCGTTTTCGCCAGCAGGTGGCGGAGAAAGAGGCGGGTGATGAAGAGGCGATGCACTTCGACGCCGACTATATTCGCGCCCTGGAGCACGGTATGCCACCGACGGCCGGCGAGGGCATCGGCATCGACCGGCTGGTGATGCTGTTCACCGATGCCCCGTCTATCCGCGATGTACTGCTGTTCCCGCACATGCGGCCGGAGTGACTTTTTTTATCACAGGTTTATTCACCACAGAGACACAGAGAGCACAGAGAAAATAAATGTTCAGCCCGGTTGATGCTTGGTCACCGGTCTGCATGGCATACTCACAGGACTACGTGATGTGCGGAGCATGTCGATCATGCATATTGCGGGGAACAAGAAAATCAACCAGATTTGTCAGCGCCCGCATAATGAGGCAATAAAAACTCTGTGTTCCCTGTGTCTCTGTGGTGAATCCGAAAAGTAGCCGCAAATAAGAGCTATTCCTCCGGCAGGCGGCACTCCTGCATGAATCGCTCCAGTCCGATCTGTTCGGCGTAGGCTTTCAGCAGCTTCGGGCGGGCACCCTTCTCCTTGACCTCGAACACCTGGTCCGGTGCTTCGGGGATATGGGCATAGTGACCGGCCGGGATCTTTACAGTCACCACCGGTGCCTTTCGCTTCTGGCGCCTCTTTTTCGCCGTGGCCTTCTTTTTTACCACCTGGCCTTTGGCCTTGCCCGGCTCCGCCTTGGCGCTCTCACGCTCGATGCGGGTGAAGATGCGTTTGACGTCCTTGTACAGGTGGCGCACGAAGTCCTCCAGAGTCGCCTCGGTGGATTCCAGGGTCTCGCGCAGCTGGGAATGGGCCTTCTCCAGGGTCTCCTTTTTCTGCAGATCCCGTTTCTCCTGGGCCTCGAGAGTGGCTAGGCGATTGCGCAGGGCATCGATCTCTTTCTTGCGTTTGCTGTTCATCGGATCAGTCATGGGTCGTATCAGTGCCTCGATGTAAAGGGTTCAATGGGGGGCTGGTGTGCTGCTATCGTTCACTACAGAAACAGGGCCTTCATCTGGTCCACGTCATCGGCCACCCCCTCGATTTCGATGACTTCTACCTCCGGTTCCAGGCCCAGTTTACGGAATGCGGGGGCCTCGCTCCAGTCGATGGAGTCGTCGCCCTCGAGAGTCTGGGCGCGTGCCACCTGGACCACATCCACATAATCAGCCGCAAGACCACCGTCGTAGTGCGGATCCTGATAATGCTCCGCCACCTTTACCAGGCTGTCTGAGAACCCCCAGGTTCGGAGGATGACGCCACCGATGCGCGGATTCAGCGCCTTGACGTAGGCATCCAGCTGACGCGGGTCGCGCATCAGATCGGGATAGGACTCGGCCATGGTCAGGATCGGCAGGCTGCCGATGTTGTGTATCAGCCCGGCCAGCATGGCCTGCTCCCGATCCAGGTGCGGCAGGGTCTGGGCCAGTGCGCGGCTGATGGCGGCGATCTGCACGCTCTGCTCCCATAGCGCCCGCAGTCGCCGGTCCAGGACATCGGATGTGGCCTGGAATATCTGCTTCATGGCCAGGCTGACCACCAGACTGCGCACCAGTTTGTTGCCCAGCCGGGTCACCGCCATCTGGATGCTCTCTATCGTCACCCGGCCGCGGTACAGCGGGCTATTGGCGACCTGTAGCAGACGGGCCGACAGGGCCGCGTCGGTGGCGACCATTTCCGCGATCTTGGTGGCGGTGGAATTGTCCTGTTCCACCGCGTCCCGCACCCGCAAGGCCACCTCTGGCAGGGTGGGAAGGGTGATGCGGTTCTGCTGAATCGCCTGTTCGAGTTCGCTGGCGAATGCTTCCTGTGTGATCATTGTGAGGTCTCTTTCTGCTCCATTGAATAAGGCAGTTCCTGAATGGTCAGTCTGGGGCCACTGGCGTCGGCCAGGCGCAGATCATCCTGCTCTCTGCTGCTGATTTCGAGCACTACCAGAAGATCGTATCCGCCGGCCGGCGCCGGTCGCGCATCCACTACCTTACCGGCCCCCTGTGCTGATGCGCTGTGCACAGAGAACACCTCGTCGCCGGGTAGAGGGCGGCTGTCGACATCTGCGTGTGCCAGGTACATAAGCCGTTTCAGCTTGCCGAGATATTTCATGCGGGCGACCACTTCCTGGCCGGTATAGCAGCCTTTGGTAAAGCTGACGCCGTCTATCACATGCAGATTGAGCATCTGCGGTAGGAACGCCTCCACGGTGCCGGTGTCGATCGATGGGATACCCGCCCGTATATCGAGCAGTGCCCAGTAGTCCCGGTCGCCGGGAGCGGCCTGCGCCGCCAACCGGTCCCACAGCGGGCTGATTGCGTCCGCCTCGCCGGCCATCTCATATCTCGGCAGCTGTCCGCCCAACCTGAGCAGGGAGACGCCGTTTTCCTCGATCGCGTCTCCCGTTCTTCGTGGCGCTTTGGTAAACGCTGTCGCCAGCAATTCGGGGGCACAGTCCCCGGCCAGGCCAATGCGAACCAGCCGATCGCTGGCGTTCTCCACCACTACTCTGGACATGAGAACGAACATGGAGAGTCGGTCGATCATCGGTTGCAGGCGATTTCTGGGTGTCTGCAGGAACAGTTTCCCGGTGTGCTGGAAGACCAGGAAGCCGGCCAGCAGGCGGCCCTTCGGGGTACAGTAGCCGGACAGTTGGTGATGGCTGCTGGATACCTCTCTGACATCATTGGTGAGCTGACCCTGGAGAAAGCTCTCGGCATCGTCACCACTGACCTGAATCAGTCCGAGATGGGATAGATCGAACAGGGCGCAATCAGGGGCCGATGGCTGTCCAGGGAAAAGGACGGTTCCATCATTATCGATGGTGGCCGTACGGGACTCGAGGAAACGCGTCCATTGATCGTTCATCAGTGCACCAGTACTCCTTCAGGGAAATTACAGCACTCAATAATAGGAGAATTGACTCCCAGTGTCAGGCGAAAATGAGGGAAGCAGGTTTCCCGTAGGGTAGAATAGCGCATCGTTGTCTGGATTCCCGCCGAGTATTCTATGCCCGATCACTCTGTTTCACCCGGTAGCCTGGTGCTGTACAAGATTCGCCCCGCCCTGGTCACGGCTATCAGTGACAAGATCGATATCAGCCTGGAAGGGGGCAAGCGCAAGCGAGTCCGCCCCAAGGATGTGGCGCTGCTCCATCCTGGCCCGCTGCAGGACCTGGGTGACCTGCAGCCCTTGCATGCGGACCTGCGGGAGGCCTGGGAGCTGGTCGACGGGGAGGTGACAGACCTGGATGAGTTGAGCGGGCTGCTGTTTGGTGAGTTCACGCCGAAGACGGCCTGGGCGGCCTGGCAGCAGGTGGTGGACGGCCTTTATTTCGAGGGGACGCCAGGGCGTATTCAGGCGCGACCGCAGGATCTGATCGAGGCCGATCTGGCTGAGCGCGAGTTGAAGGCGGCAGAGCAGGCCGCGTGGGAGGGTTTTCTGCAGCGCCTGCAGCGCGGTGAACTGCTGGAAGAGGACCGGCTGCGGCTGCAGGAGGTGGAACAGCTGGCCCTGGGGCGTGTCGAACACAGCCGCATACTGCAGGCCCTGGGCCGCCAGGACAATCCGCTCAATGCGCATCGCATGCTGGTGGCTGCCGGCTATTGGGCAAGCCACTACAACCCTTACCCCCAGCGGCTGGGCCTGCCGGTCGAAGACCCGTCGCTGGCGGTGGGCGTGTTGCCGGAGGAACCGCGCCAGGACCTGACCCATCTGCAGGCCTTTGCCATCGATGATGCGGGGAGCGAGGATCCGGATGATGCCATCAGCCTGGATGGTGATCGGGTCTGGGTGCACGTGGCTGATGTGGCCGCCTTGGTGACGCCGGGCTCAGCGCTGGACCGGGAGGCACGCGCACGAGCCGCCAACCTGTATCTGCCGGAGCGCATCGTCCATATGCTGCCGCCGTCGCTGACTCACCAGCTGGGCCTCGGCCTGCAGGAGCGTTCGCCGGCTCTGTCGTTGGGCCTGCGGCTGGACGAACAGGGGGCGGTGCTGGATCTGCAGGTGATCCCCAGCTGGATCCGGGTAAAACGTATGACTTACCAGCAGGCGGATCAGCAACTCGATAGCCCCCCTTTCAGTCAGCTCTCGGTACTGGCGGGCCGCTACCGGCAGCGGCGTATGCAGGCCGGCGCGGCCCATCTCGATCTGCCGGAGGTCAGCGTGCGGGTCGATGCTGCTGGCCAGGTGCAGATCCGGCCCCTGCAGCGGCTGGCCAGCCGGGAGCTGGTCAGCGAGATCATGCTGATGGCGGGAGAGGCGGTGGCCGGCTACGCACTGGAGCGGGACCTCGCCATGCCCTTTGTATGCCAGCCGGCTCCGGAGCAGCCGCAACAACCCGAGGGGTTGGCGGCCATGTTCGGCTATCGGCGGCAACTCAGGCCATCGCGCTGCGATGCCCTGGAAGCACCCCATTCCGGCCTCGGCCTGGCCGCCTATGTGCGTACTACCAGCCCGCTGCGCCGCTATCTGGATCTGGTGGCCCACCAGCAGCTTCGTGCGTCCGCTGTCGGTGGTGTCCCGTTGTCCGTGTCCGAAATCTCCGAACGCATCGCCGCCAGTGCGCTGTCCAGTGGCACGGTCAGGAAAGCTGAACGGCTCTCCAACCTGCACTGGAAGCTGGTCTACCTGCAGCAGCACCCGCAATGGCGTGGCAACGCGGTGGTGGTGGAGATCCGCGAGCATCGCACAACGCTGATGATCCCGGAACTGGCGATGGAGACCCGGTTGCGGCTCAACGCTGATGTGGTGTTGGATCAGGCCCTGACCCTGGGGCTGCGGGAGGTGGATCTGGCTGACCAATCGGCCTGGTTCAGGGTGATCGAGGGGTAAGTGGTGAGGGGTGGAGACTGATGTAGTCGTAGGGTTGATAAACGCAGCGCATCCACCAGCGGAACTGGCATCGTTACTTTCCAAAGTGCCGACGGGGTGGTTTTTTGGTACTGTGCAGCAATGCAGATGGATCACGCAATAAATAAGCACTGATGGGAGAGCGGATATGGCGGCAGAGAGTGGAAACAAGCCACTTCAGGGTTCTGAGCTGGCGGGGCCGAGCAGGGACTTTTTCAGTTATTGTGAAGCCGAATTCGAGCGTCGAAAAAACTCTGGCGAACCGTTCGACGAGGCGGCCTATCGGGAGGCCATGGAGATGACATTGCGACGGCTGCAGGCACTGGAAGATGAGGGCTACGCATGATCATCACCGATGTCACAGCCAGGAATATCCTGAAATACTCGAGCCTGGAACTGCACGATCTGCCGGAGCACGGCGTTATCGCCATTGATGGCCCCAACGAATCGGGTAAGAGCTCGATTGGCGAGACGATCTGTTTTGCCCTGTTTGGCCGTACCTATTCCCTCGAGGCTGAGGCGCTGGAGAAGCTGATTCGCTGGGGCGAGGGACACTGCTCGGCGACTGTCCGCTTCCGCCTGGATGATAGTGACCATTATGAGGTGGCGCGCTTTCTCGACCGGGACGGTAACCAGGGTGTGCGCCTCAACCGGGTGGGCGAAGAGGACAATCCTATTGCCCGTGGAATCGAAGCGGTGGAGAACGAGCTCTACAATCGTATGGGATACGGTTATGACGAGTTCATCGAGTCCTTCTATCTGGCGCAGCGGGAGATCACCACGCCCCATCCCCACAGCGATGCGGTTAAGGCGATGGCCGGTATCTCTACCCTGGAGCACGTGGCTGAAGAATACGGGGAGGAGATCGGGCAGGATCAGGGGAAGATCGACGATCTGCAGCAGCGTCTCGATGACGTGGGGCAGGAGTTGACGGATCTAGCCATCCAGACGGAACTGATGCCGTCGCTGCAGCAGCAGCGGGATGCGCTGGGTGATAGCGAGAGCCGGCTGCGCGAGGGGACGGAATCACTGGATGATGTCTCTACTGACTACCAGGACAAGTACCCTGAGATCCGCACCCTCCGGGGGCGCAAAGGCCGGACCGGTTTTCTGCGCGCGATCTCGCTGCTGCTGTCGCTGCTACTGGTTGGCGCCTGGGTGTTGGTCAGCCGCTATGGGGACCAGCCCATTGGCCAGAAGATCAACGATTTCCTGAGCTCCCAGCTACCTCAGTGGGGTGAGCAATACGTGCCCTGGCTGTTGTATGGCGGCATCGCCTTTGCACT
>Ga0190284_1000655_pt1 | contig 18475 bp, 10 predicted proteins | sample 48691812_MG_FD_161668 | JGI IMG/M metagenome (GOLD analysis project Ga0190284, IMG submission 161668) | Hydrothermal vent microbial mat bacterial communities from Southern Trench, Guaymas Basin, Mexico - 4869-18-1-2_MG | ecosystem: Environmental > Aquatic > Marine > Hydrothermal vents >...
TGGATGCTGGCGGGACGATTTACGCTATGCGTCAGGGCAGCGGCGCCTTTGCTGGGCAGGACCATCTGGTAACCATCAGCATCGCAGCTGGCACGGTTGGAGACACCCAGGCCATGGCGGCGGGCAACCGTTTCCAGGTCAGCGGAAACGACACCGAGACAACCGGCATGGGCTTTGACGCCGCGGGGAACCTGGTTACATACAACCGGGACTCGGGCAGTTCCGACGCCGAGCTGCTGGGCCTGACCGTAGCGAATCTCGCTACGCCAGACCAGGCTGAGTACATCACGACCGAGGGCGCGCTGAGCTATAATATAGATGCCTTCGCACTTGGTCAGACCGGTGCGGACTTCCTCGTCTACGCCTACGATACCAGTAATTCGGCGATAAACTTTAACGACGACATGGACTATGGCCAGTTCTTTACGAACCCTGGCACGGTCGACACGCTGGGCACGATAAACACAGCTACTGGCGTTTTCACCCAGCTGACGGGCCTGGCCCAGGGGGCCAACGGCACGACGCTCAGCTCGCAGGTGGTGGATATGTCCTTCGACCCCATCGGCGGAACGCTGTTTGTCGTAACAGCTGATTCCAGACTGGCAGAGTACAACGGCGATTCGCTGATGTTCTACCTCGATGCCATCGGCGATACGCTCTTGGCTAAAGTTGACGAGGGCGGCAGCGTCGTTCAGATTACCACGGGCAATCCGCATGTTAACTGGCAGGTCGGGGATTACCTCGGCAACGATGTCGGCGTAGACTTTGACGATTGGTTCGGCCAAATTACCACGCGCGTTAGCGACACGGTCTTTAAGGTTACGCTCTCCAAGGGTGCCTTCGCGGACGTGGACATAGCTGACGGCGTGCGTCTGGGCAATTTCCTCCCAGCCATCGCGGGCATCACCGACGCTGACACTGGCGAGGCGCTGGACGTCGACGCTATCGAGTTCGACGATATTTCCGGCGACCTGATAGGCCTGGATGCCAGGTTTAACCAGCTGGTAACCGTTGATGACTTCACGCCCTTGCTGACCGGCCTGCGACCGGCCACGGCCACGGCGAGGACGGAAAACGGCGCGGTCGACATCAGCAACTTAAACGGCATGACATACGACCCGGCAGCGGCGGCGTTCTACTCCTTCCGCGATTCGGACGATACGTTCGTGCAGTTCCGCGGCACGACCCAGGCTGCTTTGGGCGGAGTGACGGCCGGGTCTATCGACAAGCTGACCATCACGCCACCGGCGGGTCAGTCTTTCAACGGGCGAGTGGTTACCACGGGCAACACCGTCAAGAGCGCGACGGTCAAGGGCGGTTTTACCGGCAGCTTAATCTCCGGCGGCGACATTAAAAGCTTCACCCAGTCTGGCGGAGACTTTGGCGGCAGGCTTTTGGCTCGCGGCGACATTGGCAAGGCGTCGATGTCAGGCGGAAACTTCACCGACGGCGGCTCGGTCGAAACGGCTGGCCTGCTTAAGGGCCTGAGCCTCTCTGGTGCGTCGAACCTCGGCGGGCTTGTCAAAGCCCAGGAAGCTTCGTCGATTTCCGTCGGTGGCAGCGGACAAGACACCGCAGAGATGCTTATCGACGGTTATACGAAGAAGGTAAGTTTCGGCGGAAACTTCGCAGGCAAGATGAGCCTGGGCGAGGTCGGCAGCCTGGGCATAACAGGCCTGACCCAAGCCACGGCTGACATCGACATCAACGGCAACGCAAAATCCATCAAGCTCTCCGGCGGCACCGCAGCGGGAGCTTCGCTCGTATCCCAGGGCTATGCGAGTTCATTCGCGGTCGGCGGGGTGCACAGCGGCATGGTTGCCATCCGCCGCGGCATGAAGTCCGGCAAGATGGCAAGCCTGGACGCGGGCCTGCTGGCTGTGGGCGAGAAGACCACCACCCTGAAGGTTTCGGGCAACACGGCAGATTCGGTTGTCTCATTCGGCACATGGGTCGGAGCGGATGGCTTGTACAACACCGCCGACGACGTCATCACCGGCGGCGGAGCGAAAACCGCGAGCTTCAGCGGCAACTTCCTGGACTCCGCTGTCGTAGCTGGCGTGTTGCCAAGCGAGGACACGCCATCGACCGGCGCGAACAATCTGCCGAGCGACATGCAGGCCTATATCGGCGACGCATCCGCGGCGGACTACATGGACATCAACCCCGCGGAGCATGGCGGAATCCTTGGCAGCAGCATAAACAGGCTGACCGTCAGCGGACGGACGGTAAGCGGGGCAGGGCGATCCTTCGTGGCGGTGGCGGATAGTATAGACCGGGCGAGCTACGCTCCGGGTCAGGAACTGCTCAGCCGAGAGTATGTAGACCCCATCGGCGCGCCGGAAGTGGTTGCCACCGAGGTGCTCGACGACAAGAATGGCAGAATCGTCTTCAGCGAACAAATCAACACCACTTCGCTCATAGTCTCCCAGGACAACGACGGTGACGGCGCGATTACCGCTGGCGGCGCCGATGTCGTCGGCACAGTACTGTTCACCGCAGCTGACGGTACTATCATCAATGACATTACCCTGTCCTACTCCACGCAGACTACAGCTGCGGGCGCGGTCCAGGGCGTGATGGGCTTTTACAAAGCTGACGGATTCGATGGCCAAACTCTGGCGGTTGAACTCTCGGACGTAACAGCCTTGCCCGGGCCTGTTATTTACGGCTCGTCCTTGCGGTCAGCGAGGATGGACCTCAACAGTGCCGCCACCGCGACGATACTGGCTGACACCGGCTCGCTGCCGCTCCCGACGGGCGACGTAGCGGACACCTTCGCCGAGGCGATAGCGGCACCAGCCTGGGAAATTACGCTCAACGGCTCGCAGTCGGCAAGCAATACGCTCGAAGCTGGCGACGTGGATATCTACAGATTCGCTGCCAACGTCTACGAGTTCTTCAGCGTTTCATACTCGTCAAATATCGCGGGCCTGCTTGGGCTGTTCTATCAGGACACCCAGGGCACCGCAGCTGATACGACGGATGATACCTTCGAGTTGGTTGCCAGGTGGGAAGCCAACGATTCCAACGTGCCTGGGCCTTATACGCTGTTCGAGGCATTCGAACTCCCAGCCTCAGGAGACTATTTCATCCTGGTCGAGCCAGCCCAGACTATCACCGGTGGAGACAATATCTACACGCTGGAAATGAATCGCGCCGAGTCGGACTCGAACCTGATAGCCCAGATCGGTGCCCTGCCGACCGACGAGGAAATCGCATATGTCAGTAACGAGGTTGGCGACAATAACAACAATCTCGGTGCCAACGATCCGCGTCAGCTGGTCTATCTGGACTTCGATGGCGGCACGGCTACGAAATATGACATAGGCCCGGTCGTCGTAGACGCGTTTGATCTGAATGATATCGAAGCTGCTCTGGATGGCGAGGAAACCAGGATTATCGAAGGTGGTACCGGCGTGGTTGGTATCGTCGATAATATCATGACCATCTTCGGGAACATCGCACCGAGCTACACCAACGAGATCGGCGGCGTGGCGGCGGACCTGAACATCCAGCGGATTACCACCCTGGCAGAGTGGAACGCGGCGACCCCGGCTGATGGCGGAATATACTTCACGACAATAGACCCATCGACATGGGGCCTGGATCCGGATGTCGATTTCACCACAGCCTTCACCGGCAACGCGGACGACTCGGTCTTTGGTGGAGGCTTGCTGGGCATCGCCAGTCAGATAGACGTCGCAGGCCAGAGCAAGGCTGACAACGCTATTGTATTCGCGCAGAACTTCAATGGCCTGCCTGTCTCCGGCGACGATACCAGCAGGTTGAACCAGTATAGCAGGGCGTTTGCCAATGTTATCGCCCACGAAATTGGTCATACCTTTGGCTTGAACCATCAGCCTACCAGCTATGCTGCGGGTTCCTGGCTGCTCGTGGCTGACGATCCGGATAACAACCCAGCCACCGCTGATGACAGCAACCAGGGTACGGGCCTGATGGCTTATTCGTCCGACGATGACCTGATAACCAATCTCTCGGAGTTTGGCACAGCTGACCTGGGCGACAGTTCCTATATATCGACAGGCCAAATCGATACCCAGGACCTGCTCCTGCAGTGGTTCGCATAGTAAGTAAAAATTATTTCGGATTTCGGATTGTGGGTTTAGTGAACCTTCGGTCTCAAATTCATCCACGAGCAAGCTGATCCGAAATCAAAAATCTGAAATCCCGCAGCAACAATGGTCTTGACTGTCGTGGTGCAAGAGGCTACATTGTCTCGACGCGATTGGCCTGTCGTATCGGCTTGGCCTCGTGGAGAGGTGGCAGAGTGGCTGAATGCACCGGTTTGCTAAACCGGCGTGCGGTTTAAGGCCGTACCGCGGGTTCGAATCCCGCCCTCTCCGATAAATATACAAACTCCGGCGGGTTGAGAATATGTCGGGTTCTTCATGTGCACCTTAACCAGGTAGGCGGGATTCGAACCCGCCCGGAGCGGAGCGACGGCCCGCGGGCTTCGACGCCTTGGCGCCGCGAAGCGTATCCCGCCCTCTCCGATAAATATACAAACTCCGGCGGGTTGAGAATATGTCGGGTTCTTCATGTGCACCTTAACCAGGTAGGCGGGATTCGAACCCGCCCGGAGCGGAGCGACGGCCCGCGGGCTTCGACGCCTTGGCGCCGCGAAGCGTATCCCGCCGGCTCCGATTGAGGAATGCAATTTCGACAACCCGAGCAGCCAAGATGCTTGGCGTAGCTGTCGCATCGGTTGCGAAGTGGATTGACACGGGCGACCTGAAAGCTGGTCGCACCCCCGGAGGCCATCGGCGTATAAACACAGCTGACTTTGTGGAGTTTGTCCAGCAACATAACTTGCCCATTCCGCCTGAACTGCAAAGTACCTCGCGAATTCTTATCGCGGACGATGAGCGGCCCATCGTGGAATTACTGGGCCAGGAGATACGGGGAGTATATCCTGATTTTGAAGTTCGTGGGGCAACCGAGGGCTATGCTGCGGGGGAAATCGTGGCTTTGTGGCATCCCGATGAGGTGATACTCGACCTGCGAATGGATGGCATGGACGGTTTTGAGGTTTGTCGGCGGATCAAGGCCCGGGCCAATGGCAAAAAATACCGAGGTCATTGCCATGACCGCCTACCCCAGCGAGCCACCCAGGCCGCAGATTCTCAAGGACGGCGCGCGAGCCTACTTTGAAAAACCTCTGGATATCGCGAAGCTTCTGGTCAAAATCAAATTCGCCATGGAAAAATAGGGGCAACTCGCCCGATACAATCCGCGACATATGCCTTCATTATGTTTTGGATTCTTTTCGTCTCAGGGCGAGTTCCTTTATCGCGCAATAGATTACCGGCACGACGAATACGCTGATGAGCACTACCAGCATTCCGCCGAAGGACGGTATCGCCATAGGCACCATAATGTCACTGCCTCTGCCTATCGAAGTAAGCACTGGCATTAGAGCCAGAATGGTCGTAGCGGATGTCATCAGACAAGGCCTGATCCTGCGTTTAGCGGCGATGACGGTGGCTTGGCGAATCTCCTCGACCGAGCCGGGCTGCCTGTCGCGGAATACCTGGTCGAGATATGTCGACTGGATCACGCCGTTGTCCGAAGCTATCCCGAACAGCGCGAGGAACCCAACCCACACCGCGACGGACATGTTGATGGTGTGCACCTGAAACAGTTCACGCATGGGCACATCGAACACGGAGAAGTTCAGGAACCAGCTTTGGGAGTAAAACCAGAGCAGCAAAAACCCGCCAGCCCAGGCGACGAAAATACCGGAGAAAACTATCATCGTCGTGGTGATGGATTTGAACTGGAAGTAGATAATCAGGAATATCACGAACAGGGCTATCGGCAGAATCACTGCGAGCGTTTTTTGTGCCCGTAGCTGGTTCTCGTAGCTGCCGGCGAAGCTGTAGCTCACTCCGCGAGGGAGGACCAGTTCGCCGGAGCGTATCTTGGACTGTAAATATCGCTGGGCGGACTCTACTACATCCACTTCGGCGCGACCTGTGGTTTTGTCGAACACGACATAGCCCACCAGGAAGGTATCCTCGCTTTTGATAGCCTGCGGGCCTCGGGTGTAGCGAATGCGGGCCAGTTGCGATATCGGCACGGCCGCGCCGGCGGCGGAGGGCACGAGTATTTTTCCGAGCCTGTCGAAGTCGTCCCGCAGCTCGCGCTGGTATCGCACGCGGACGGGGAACCGCTCTCTGCCTTCCACCGTCGTGGTTGTTTTCCGCCCGCCGATGGCGACCTCCACTACCTCCTGAAACGCGCCAATGGCTACGCCGTAGCGGGCCAGGGCCAGGCGATCGGGAACGATTTCCAGATATGGCTTGCCGACGATGCGGTCGGCGATAACGGTTGCAGGCTCGATGTCGGGAACCTGTTTCAGGAATCGCTCGATTTGCAGGCCGACTTTTTCGATGGCCCGGAGCGTAGGGCCTTTTATCTTAACGCCCATCGGTGCCCGCATGCCGCTTTGAAGCATCACTATTCTTGCCATGATAGGCTGGAGTTTTGGAGCTGAGGTCGTGCCGGGTATTTTTGTTGCCCGAATAATCTCGCTCCAAATATCGTCGCTCTTGCGGATACCGCCCCAGGCCTGTCGCCCCGGATTTATAACCTGCTCCAGCGCAGGCCTCCACAGCCTGAAAGGCCTGCCGGATTTATCGGGTATTAGTCGCCCCTCCTTGTCTCGTGGAAATCGTCCACTGACGCGGTAACTTTTTCCGTCCGGGGCGAGCAGGGCTTGGCCGCGTTCGTCGCTGAATATCCTTGTCCCGCCAGGGTCATAGCGGAAGTTCACCCGCCTGCCTGCCTTGTCGGTGATGTATTGCGGCTTGTAATTTATGACCGTCTCTATCATCGATATCGGTGCCGGGTCCAGCGGCGTTTCGGCCCGGCCTATCTTGCCGACCACCGAGTCTACCTCTGGAATCGCCTGCAAGGCTGCATCCTGCCTGGCCAGAATATCCAGGGCCTCGCCGATGGACGCGTGCACCATGGTCGTTGGCATGAACAGGTACGACCCCTCGTCCAGCGGGGGCATGAACTCCTTGCCAAAACCGGGAAACTTCTTCGTCGCACCAGCCCAGAACACCGTCGAGCGTGTTTTGGACTGGCTGACGCCAAGGGCCTGGCCCGCCGCCGGTATGAAGCCAAAGACCTTGTCAAATCCAAGCCAAGCCGTTATGCCCAGCAGGACAACCAGCGTCGGCACAGAAAGAAACAGCAGTTTGTGTCGTAGACACCAGTGCAACATTGGCTCGTAGAGGAGGCGAATCAGATGAAAAAATCCAAGCAGGGCCACTATCATCACGCCGACGAAAATAAAGTTGCGAATCACTCCGCGTCGCGGGCCAAGCGGCTCCCAGAACCTGCTTAGCAACATACCCACCAGCAGTACGATTATGGCGCTGGCTATCATCGGGGCCAACCGCTCGAGTCGTTGCGGGATGCGGTCTTTGAAAAGACTGTTTGCCGCGAAGCAGATTACAGCCAGGCCCGAAGCTACCAGCAAAAACGCCCCCTGCGCGAATCCCCACCCCATCAGGCCCAAGCCAACGATGCCGATGAATCCGAACAAACCATGTCGCAGGCGCCGGCCTGATATTTTGCCGCAAAATAATATGTGGCAAGCTGGCGGCACGACCGTAAGGGCGATGATTATCGAGGCCAGCAGCGCGAATGTTTTTGTGTAGGCCAGGGGTTTGAAGAGTTTGCCCTCCGCCCCGATCATCGTAAATACGGGCAGGAAGCTCACGATAGTGGTCAGCACAGCTGTCAGCACGGCGCTGCCGACCTCGCTGGTTGCGCGATGGACTACCGCCAGGGTCGGCTCGTCTTCTGAGGCCTGGTCCAGGTGTCGTAGCGTATTTTCACAAACGACGATGCCCATGTCCACGATAGTGCCGATAGCTATGACGATACCGGACAGGGCAAGGATGTTCGCGTCCACGCCGAAGGCCTTCATGCCGATGAAGCACAGCAGCACAGCCAGGGGCAGGGTAATGGCGATGATGAAACTACTGCGAAGATGCACCACCATGACGATGATGACGATGACGGTGATGAGGATTTCCAGCGAGATCGCGTCGTTGAGTGTACCGAGCGTTTCGTATATCAAACCGGTGCGGTCATAGAAAGGTACGACCGTAACCCTGCTGATGGTTATCCAATCAGGCCTGTCTTTTGGCGGGATTTTTCGCAGATGGGCCAGAAAGGCCTTGCTGTCCAGCCTGGTGCCTGCATAGGCCTCAAAGCCGTGGGCCTTTGCGTATTGGCTGACCTGTTGTTTCGTAACCTTTGAGAAGTCCACCACTGCCTTGGCTGGCAGAGCCTCGGCGGTCTCGGCTATTTTTGCCTTGATGTTTTTAATGACCCTCAGCGGATTGTCGCCATAGCGGGCTACGACCACTCCACCAACAGCCTGGGCGCCGCCCTTGTCCAGCGCGCCTCGCCGCATGGCTGGGCCCAGGGTTACGGTCGCCACCTGCTTTATGAGTATGGGTACATTGTCCCGCACCTTCACGACGCTGCTTTCGATATCCGCTACGCTTTTGATAAACCCGACGCCTCGCACAAAATACTCCACGCGATTAAGCTCCAACGTCTTGGCTCCTACATCGAGATTGGACGCCCGGACGGCCTGGGCTACATCGCCAAGCGTTACGCCATAGGCCCGCATCGCGTCGGGGTCGACATCTACCTGATATTCCCGAACATATCCGCCGATGGATGCAACCTCGGCTGCGCCATCCGCCGAGAGCAGCCAATATCGGGCGTACCAGTCCTGAATCGTCCGCAGTTCATCAAGGTCCCACCCCCCAGCGGGCTTGCCCTGTTCGTCGCGACCCTCAAGCGTATACCAGTACACCTGCCCCAGGGCCGTGGCGTCCGGGCCAAGTGCGGGGCGGACATCGGCTGGCAGGGTACCAGCCGGCAGCGAGTTGAGCTTCTCCAACACGCGAGTCCGCGACCAGTAAAACTCCACGCCCTCTTTGAAAATGACATAGACACTGGAAAAGCCGAAGAATGAATAGCTGCGAATGGTCTTGACCCCCGGGACGCCAAGCAGCGAAACGGTCAGCGGGTAGGTTATCTGGTCTTCCACATCCTGCGGCGAGCGGCCCGGCCAGGCCGTAAAAACAATCTGCTGATTCTCGCCAATGTCGGGTATCGCGTCGGTGGCTATGGGATATCGCGTCATGCCGCCGAGCTGCCAGTCGAACGGCGCGACAGTCAGGCCCGCTACCACCATCGCCAAAACGAACAGGCCGACGACGAGCTTGTTGGTCAGACAAAACCGTATCAGCCGACCGATAAGTGAGCGTTGTTCGGGCGTTTGCTCAAAGGGTGAAATTGGCGTCTCGCTATTCATTAGAGCTTCCCCCGCCATGGTGATGTCCGCTGGCACTGCCACCACCTTCAGGTGCCATCATGCTGGGTTTTGCGCGGATTTGCATCTCGGCGTCGATCTTGAAGTTGCCATTGGTAACCACGCGCTGGCCAGGAGCCAGGCCTTGTTCAACAATGTAATAGTCTCCCGCTCTTGGGCCCAGAATGATTTCCTGCCCCTCAAAAGTTGGCCTGGCCCGGCCGGACACCTGGACATAGACGACAGCGCGCATGCCAGTTCGCAACACAGCCGAGGCCGGGACGACCAGAGGTTTTTGGGCTTTCGTTTTGTCCAGGCCGAGATATCCCAGCGACTCGGCAGTTACCAGCGGCATTTCGCAGATATCGCACTTGCCCTCTCTTGCCTTAACCACGCCCGGATGCATCGGGCAAATCCACTTACCCGCCAGCGCGGCGTTGACAACCTCCCCGCCCCGGGCTATCTTCGCCTGTACCACCGCCCGGACAAACATGCCGGGCTTGAGCTTTATTTTGGGATTCGCGGCATTGACCCGCACTTTGATCGTTCGGGTCGTTTGGGTCAGGACAGGGTCGATAAACGCGATTGTCCCGACAAACTGCTCGCCTGGGTAGGCCTCAGCTGTGAAACGCACCTTCTGCCCATGGCGAAGCCACTTCAGGTCAGACTCATATGCGTCCAGCCGAACCCACACCTTCGATAGATCGGCCAGGGTGTAAATCCGCGTGCCCGTTTTAACATACATGCCCTCCTGGGCATCTTTGTGAATCACGACCCCGCTGATGGGCGAGTAGATGGTTATATGATCCGAAGTCTTGCCACGTTTTTCGACGGCCGCTATCTGCTCAGGCCCCAGCCCCCAAAGTCGCAGCTTTTCCCGGGCTGCTTCCACGGTTGCCTGGGCTGTCTGTCGCATAATGTCAATATCGCTGCCGGCGATATTCTTTACCGCCTCGATAGCCTGGAGCAATTCCTCCTGGGCGCTGAGCAGTTCCGGGCTGTAGATGTCCGCCAGATGATAGCCTTTTTTTACGACCACGCCGGTGTAGTCCACGAACAACCGGTCCAGTCTCCCCGGCACCCACGCAGTGATATATTTCAACAGCGTCTCGTCGTAGTCCACCTTGCCGACCATCGGCACAGAAACCTCGACGAACTTCCGCTCGACCGGCGAGGTTTGGATATCCATGAGCTTGACGGCACTGTCGCTGAGAGTCAGCTCGCCCGGACCGGCTGAATCGTCTTTCTGGGTTTCCAGTGGAATCAGCTTCATGTTGCACAGCGGACACAGGCCGGGCTTGGGGAGCTTTATCTGCGGGTGCATGGAACATGTCCACATTTGAGTCGCCCTGGGCTTTTCGTGGGCCTCATGGCCAGCTGCATTGCTCGGAGTCTCCGGGGCAGCGGTGAACAGGCCCCGGGCCGCAAACCCCACGAGCAGACTGATAACTATTACGAGGACAACCCCCCATGTTTTGGCAGCTCCTGGCAGATATCCGATTATTCGTATGACATGTTTATTCATTCTTGCCACCTTATCTCTCAGTGGGTCAATAATACGATCGCCGCATGGATCGCGCCTGATCCGAGCGCACAGATGCCCGCGATTTTATGTAGTTGCAACGGTACTTTGAGGCTTGGCCGTCTCAGCCGTCGCAGCAAACCCAGACATACGGTCAATGCGACAAGCGACAGCGTTGCTATGCCAGTCGGCTTGGCCAGCTGGGCCAACAGAATATGCACATCGGCGTGGTCATGTTCCGCATGTTCATATTCATCCTGATCTGTGGCAGCGCCCGCGGCAAACTGAGGCAGACGATGCAGATACTTCTCGGGGTTCTTCTCGAATTCCGTTTTGCAAAATTGGCAGCAGAAAAAAACTTTCTCGCCTCGATACACCGTGTACAGGTCGGGGTCGATTTTATTGCCGACCATCACAGGGCAGAGGCTCTGGGCTTGTTGCACCTGCGGGGTTTCCCCCCCACTATAGTCGTGGTCGCTGTCCGTCCAGGCTGGCGAGACGAAGAGTGTGCCGGTCAATAATATGACCCAGGCCAGGCTCTGCCGGATGTTATTTTGCATTGTTCTCATCGGGTATCTCCTTCCGCGTCTCTGATTTGGGCGTGGCTGTCAGGACAGGTTCACTTTTGGGTATTTCCCTGCCGATAAGCATTTCAAGCTCTGCCAGTCTTTGTGCGCGATTGGCCAGTGCTCGCTCGTTGGCTAGTTGAAACTCCAGTAAAATCCGCTCGGCGTCGATGAGGTCCAGGAACCCGCCTCGCCCCGTGCGAAATGATGTCTCGGTAGCCTTGATAGATTCCCGGGCCTTGGGAAGCAGGGTCTTGCCGTAGAGGTTCATCTTCCGCTCGGCGTCGCGGAACTTGTACAACACCAGTTTCAGTCTGGCCCGTAGCATATTGGCCCGCTCGGCCTTGCCGTAAACAGCCTGGAGCTTGCGATACCTGGCCTCGTTGACGCCAGCCTGGATTTTGTCCCACCATATTGGTAGGTTCACCGACGCCATTGCTATTACGGCGTCCTGGCCATCGTCGCTGGGGTGTCGCCCACCGGTAGAGCTGGCGGTGTCTATGTAGTTCACGCCAAAAGTTACATCGGGAAAATACTCTTTCCGGGCCAGGTCTATCTCGTACTGATTCCGGGCGATTTGGGAATCAAAACTTCTCAGCTCCGGGTTAGACTCGCCTAGCCAGACGAGCAGTTGCCCGTCAGTAACATTCACTGCCCGCTGGTGGATTTTCCCAGGCCAGCCCAGCGGAGCCCTGGCTGGTCGGTTCAAGGCTGCGTTTAACCTCGCCACGATAGGCTCTCGCATGGCCTGGAGCGAACGGAGCCTGTCTTCCAGCTTGCCCAGCTCGACCTGCGCCCGAATAATATTCGGATGCGAACCGGCTGCCACCTTGTAGCGAGTTCGGGCAACCCGCTCGAAATGCTTCATCAGATCGCGGTTGGCCTTAATCGTCGCGATGGCCCGGGCGAGATAATAGTACTCGTAATATGCGTCTTTAACCTGATAGAACAACTCCAGTTTCCGGGCCTGGAACCGTTCGTGTTGGACTTGAGCCTGGGCGGCGGCGGCCTGGCCTCGCACATCAAGCTTGCCGAACCAGGGGAACCTCTGTGCCAATTCGAAACTCTGCCGCTGGGCACCGACGCGGGTCTCGACTTGTCTTATATAGTACCGATAGGTCAGCCGAGGGTCTGGCAGAGCCTTTACCTGCGGGACTCGCTGAAGGGCTCCCTGCCACCGGTTAAACGCCGATTCCAGGCCGGGATTGTGCTCGGCAGCATAGGCTAAATACTCAGGCAGGCCAGCCTGGGCGTCCAACTGTGGCTGATGGGTCTGTTCGTCGAGGGCGGCATCGGCTTGGTTGAGTTTTTTGGACGAGGGCTTCTGCTGGAGCCTGGCCCGCCCGCCGAGAGAAGCCCATTGCTCCTGTTGTTGACGACACCCACCCGAGGCCATCGCCAGCACCACACAGACAGCCAGGGCCAATGACGCTACGCACCGTCGATCCTTAGAAGCGGTTCTGAAAACACTTTCAACAACGCGCGTCTTTTTCATACACATGACTCTAGGCTGGCTGGAGCTGAAAATCAACTTATTCCACTATAAAATTCGGCTGCTTATAATCAGTGGTGTTTCTGGTCGCCGGTTCGGTGTACAATGTTCGCTGGTTTTGATATGAAAAGGAAAATTATGAGCCTTGCCAAAATACACCCCACCGCGATAGTAGACCCTTCCGCCAGGCTGGCTGATGACGTGGAAGTCGGCGCCTATGCCATCATTGAAGCCGATGTGGAGATCGGAGCTGGGACCGTCATTCGCCCCCACGCCATCGTGCGACGTTTCACCGCCATGGGGTCGGGCAACTATGTCGACTCGTTCAGCTGTCTTGGCGGCGAGCCTCAGGACTATAAGTTCGACGCCAGCTCTCAGACGTTCCTCCGCATTGGCGATGACAATATGTTTCGCGAGGGCGTAACCATATCGCGGGCGACCACGCCGGGGGCTGCGACGATGGTTGGCAATAAAACCTTTTGGATGGCCAACTCTCACGCTGGCCACGACTGCCAGATTCACGACGGCGTGATTTTGGCCAACGGGTGCAACATCGCGGGCCACAGCACCGTCGGAGCCGGTGCGATTCTTCCCGCCAATGGTAACATCCACCAGTTCGTTTACATCGGCGAGAAGGTCATGTTCCAAGGCTGTGCGCAGGTGGGCATGCACGTGCCGCCATTTGTTATGTGCGCACAGGACAACAACGTCGTTTCCCTCAATGTCGTAGGCTTAAAGCGGTCGCCGGAGATATCCCGCGAGGATAGGCTGGAAATAAAGGAAGCCTTTGGCATAACTTATCGCTCGGGCCTGACGCCGAAAGTTGCGTTGGAAAAAATGAACGAACACGCCGAATGGTCAGACCCAGCAAACAAGTTCAGACAGTTCGTGCAAGACGCCCTGGCGGCGGAAAAACCATTCAACCGGGGCCTGTGCCCCCACCTCTCGCGAATATCAACCAGACGATAATTTTTGGCGAACACTTCCATCGCCGGGTGCCGTGGTTGCGGTGTTTGCAACCACGTGGCGACGACGTGCACCGTGTCATTTCTGTTTTTACAATAATTCGTTTTCGCGTTCTTTCGCGTGTTTCGTAGTTTGTTGTTTGTAGGTCATGCAACTTGTTGCATGGCAATTTTGGTGGGCTGCATGTTTTTTTATTCGCTGCGTAGAAGTTTTATCAGTGCCTGTGCGTTGGCTTGGCTTAGTGTGCCTTTTGTCTTGGCTATTTGCACCGTGCGAACCCCAGCTTGGCGGTAGAGTTTTTTCGTCTCTTCGCTTGTCCCCGCCCGTTGCATCGCTTCGAGGTGCTTGGCGAGAGTTTCCAGGTCGCCCCGCGCGATAGGCCCGGTCAGGGCGGCGGGGGCGTCTTTATTCAGCGTGTTTTCCACCGCAGCGGTAGCCAGCGGCGCGATAGCCTGGCGGGCTTGGTCTCGGCCCAGACCAGCCTGGGTGAATAGCTCAAACGCAGCGTCGAGCATCGTCGTGAGATAGTTAGCTCCCATCACCGCAGCTGCGTGATAGAGAGGCTTATCCGCAGAGTTTATCCGCCCGGTCTGACAGCCTATGTCCCGGGCGAGTTGCTCCAAAGCTGTAGCTGCCAGGCCCGTGCCCTCGATGAAAAAATACGCTCCGGGCAGGGTTGCGATGGCTGCGTCCGCGTCCGGGAAGGTTTGCATGGGGTGCATCGACCCGACCGCACAGCCTAGCTGCCGGGCGGGGGCGAGAACCTCACTGCCCATAGCTCCGCAACAGTGGGCGACGATAGGCTTATGGGCCAAAGCGCCCGCCCGGGCAAGTTGCCCGCAGAGTGGCCCGATGGCCTCGTCCCGCACGGTCAGCAGCACAAGTTCCCCAGCAGCAGCGGCCTCGGCTGGTTCCATAGCAGAAGCTCCGACCGCCCGGGCCAACGCCAGAGCCGACCTGGCCTGAGACCCACCAGCCACTGCCGCGATGCGGTAACCAACCTGGCTGGCAAGTCTGGCCAAAGCCTTGCCCACCACGCCAGGCCCGATTATCGAGATGGTTGATTTTTCTTTAAGAATAAATTCGTGTTTATTAGTGTTCATTAGTGGTTCGCCGTTTTTGTTTTTTTCCTTCAATATTTTCATGTGCTTCATTGTAATTTGGAACACAGCTACTCCTCGCTGGCGATGGAGAAGGCTAGCTGTTGCAGGTTCGAAGCCAGGTCTACCTGCCCGACCGCCAGGGGTTTAGACGTCTGCAGCACGCCCGGGGCGAAGCTGAGTATGCCTCGCACGCCCGCGAGGTCGAGCTGGTCCGCTACTTCCTGGGCAACCGTTGCTGGGGTCGTCAACAGAGCCAGGCGAATGTTGTCCCGCTTTACTATCGCGGGCATTTCGCGGATGTGTTGTATCGTCAGCGAGCCTATTTTTTTGCCGATCTTTTTCGGCGAGACGTCAAACGCAGCTACCAGTTTGAACCCGCGCTGAGGGAAGCCTCGATACCTTGCCAACGCTCGGCCCAGGTCGCCAGCCCCCACGAGAATGATGCTCTGGGTTTTGTCCGCGCCGAGTATCTCGCGAAGATTCCCCGCCAGGGAGGCTGCTTCGTATCCCACGCCCCGTCGGCCAAACTGTCCAAAGTAGGCCAGGTCTCGGCGAACCTGGGCACCGGTCAGTTGCAAGCTCTCAGCCAGCTCTCTGCTGGATATTCGCCCCGCTCCCCGGGCGAGGAGTTCCTCCAAATGCTGCAGGTAAAGCGTCAGCCTGCGGACAGCTGGGGCTGGTATCGATTTTGTCATGCGAGATTTTTCCATTCGTTCCATCCCGAAAACGCTCGTCAAATAGTGTATCGCAAATTGGCTTGGGAAAAAACCGGTTTCGAAAGTTGTTATCGACAATTCCGCCCGTATACTGATTTGTAGCTTGGGCGAATCGGGCACCGGGCCGGCCTGAAGGGCTAAGATATGCCAGCCCTTCGGGCTGAAGAAAACAGTGTGAACGGATACAAAAAAACTTCATGCTCTTCATGTGCTTCATGGTGAATTTTTGTGTAACCGTGAACGGTTGTGAATAAAGAAAGGCTGAGATATGAGACGTGGGATTTTTGGCGTGGCGTTGTGTGGTACGATTTTCCTTGCTGCGGGCCTGGCGTGGGGGCAGATGAATCCGTTTGGCTTGGCCAGTGCAGACGGGGCCAGGAAAGAGGTTGCTCGATTTTCCGCCAAGGCCAGGGCGGAGTTTTTGGTCGTCGAGCCGGGGCAGAAATTTCACGTTGCTCTGATGGGCAAAATCGCCCCAGGCTGGGTATACTATGGCCCGTTCCCCGCGGGCCCAGCCAAGGGCGCCGCGATGGAAATCAAAATCGCCCCAGCCGAGGGTAGCCAGGCCCGGTCCGCTGCGGGGGCTGTCGTCGAGCGGATACTCTGGCCTGCCACGCACGTCAAACCTACCGACATCGGCACGGGCATGGCGAACATGAATGTTTACACCGATAGCGTTGTCATCTACGCGTCGCTAAAAGTTTCCCCCTCCGCTGCCCCAGGCCAGGCCTTTACGATTACCCTCACGCCAACGGGCCAGCTGTGCAAGGAAACCTGCGTCGATCTTCAGCCAGCCTACGGTCAGCCCATCACCGCCGAGCTGACGGTGCGAGTAGGCAGCCAGACCAGGGCCAACCCCGCCTGGGCTGGGCCTGTCGCAGCGGGTTTGTCCCAGGCCAAGACCGTCGAGCAAATTCGCAAAGACACCAGCGACGATAACAGTGCAGCCAGCCAGGCTTCGGGCGTTGCGAGCCTGGCTCCCGAGTCGAGACTTGGGTTCTGGACAGCCATCGGCGTAGCTTTGCTGGCAGGCCTTGCGCTGAACATTATGCCCTGCGTGCTGCCGGTAATTCCCATTCGCGTTCTCAGCATCGTGCAGTTGGCGGGCGAGTCGCGCAGGCGGTTCGTTACGGTTGGCTTGGCTTTCGTCGGTGGGATGATGCTGTTTTTCCTGGGTATCGCCGGGCTAAACGTCGGCTTAAAGCTGACCGTTGGCAGGGGGTTCGACCTCAACGAAGGCTTCCAATCCCCAGCAGTCATCATTACCCTGGCTATGATCGTCGTCGCCCTGGCTGCGAACTTGTTCGGCGTTTTTAATGTCATCGTGCCCAGCAGCGTCATGGCGATGGGGCAGGGCCAATCGCGTCGCGGGCCTCATGTGAAATCCCTCGGCATGGGCCTGATGCTCGCCGTCCTTGCCACGCCGTGCAGCTTCGCTTTTCTGGCTGCGGCGTTAACCTACGCCCAGATCGCGCCGTTGCTGGCGGGGACGTTGGTAATTCTCGCCATAGGCCTGGGCATGAGCGCCCCCCACGCCATGTTGGCTGCGTGTCCCTCACTGGTGGACAGGCTTCCCAAGCCAGGCCGATGGATGGAAATTTTCAAGCAGTCCACAGGCTTCGTGCTGCTGCTGGTGGCGGTCTGGCTAATCAGCACTCTCCGCGGCGATGGGCCTGGCTATCCGTTTTGGATTCTCGCCTGGGCGGTGATACTCGTGATGTGCCTTTGGATGTGGGCGGGTTGGCTGAGATACGACACACCGTTGCGTAAAAAATTGCTCGTCCGAGGCCTGGCCCTGGCCATGGCGGCAGGGTCAGGTTGGTGGATGCTAACCCCGCCGGGCGAGCCTATGCTCCACGGCGAGAAGTTCGACTGGGCGAGAATCCAGCGGGTACGCGAGTCGGGCAGAGTTGTGTTGGTGAAGTTCACCGCGACCTGGTGCGTAAAATGTCTCCAGCAAGAGGCGACCGTTTTCAGCGACCCTGCCCTCGCCCAGGCCATCGACGAGCTGGACGTGTACTATGTCAAAGCCGACGTCAGCCAAGGCAGCACGCCTGGCGCGAAGTGGATGCACGAAAATGGCTATGGCGTGAAGATTCCCCTGACGCTTATCTTCCCGCCAGCCGGTGCGCATCTGCCACCGATGTACAGCGACCTGACGGCGCAAAAACTTATCGAAAAACTCGAGCAGGCAGGTAGGCAAGTAGGCAAGTAGGGAGTCCACGGATTACACGGATTTTTTATCAAAAGAAAAATCCGTGTAATCTGCTTTTAATCCGTGAAATCCGTGGACTCTCAGCGAGAACTTGCCCTACAGTTTCCATGCTTTGGCGAAGTTTTCGAAGCTGCGGTCGTAGGTTTTCTCAGCTTCGGGCGGGAAACAACAGCCTGGCAACTGCTTGGCGCCCAGGTGTTTGTGCAGACAATCGCAGCATGTACCCTTGGTGGGGCAGTCGTATGTGCAGGTGCATCGATCGATGTTGACTTGTTTCTTGCATTCCATTTTCGATACCTTTCCAAAGCCTGATGATACCAAGCCCGCGACCATTTTACGAGGTTGTTTTGGCCAGGCCGATGCGGTAGCATCAACAGTCGTGGATGAAGAATTGTTTTAGAGGACGACGATATGGCCAAATGCGATACGATTCTTGTTGTGGCAGCGATACTGGTGGGGCTGTCGGTTTGCACTCAGAGCGGATGTGCTTCTCAGCCTGGCAATCATGGCCACCCCGCAAGCAGC
>Ga0190284_1000656_pt1 | contig 18455 bp, 9 predicted proteins | sample 48691812_MG_FD_161668 | JGI IMG/M metagenome (GOLD analysis project Ga0190284, IMG submission 161668) | Hydrothermal vent microbial mat bacterial communities from Southern Trench, Guaymas Basin, Mexico - 4869-18-1-2_MG | ecosystem: Environmental > Aquatic > Marine > Hydrothermal vents > Microbial...
GGATACGGGTCTCGTCGTAGAGCGGGGCGATCTCGGCTGGCTCCAGGGGATACACGTCGTCCAGGATGGCGCGGAGGTTACCCTGGAGCACGCTCATGGGGGTACGCAGCTCGTGGGCCACGTCGGCCACCAGGTTGCGGCGCAGGCGCTCGGCCTCGGACAAGTCGGCGGCCATGCGGTTAAAGGCCCGGCCCAGATCGGCCATCTCTTCGCTGCCGGTCTCGGGCACGCGCTGGCTCAGGTCGCCCTGGGCGATGCGGTGGGTGGCAGCGGTGAGCCAGGCCAGGGGCGCGGTGAGTTGCCGGCTAAAGGCCAGCCCCAGCAGGATACCCAGCCCGCAGGCCAGGAGGCCGGCCAGGAGCAGGAACAGGTTCATGCGATTCATGAACGCCTGCTCGATGGGCCAAAAAGGGTTCATATCCGGGCGATGATCGGGACCCAGGGGCACCAACAAGCCCACCGTCTGGCCGTTTACCTCCACCGGCACGGCGCGCTCGCGCTCCGGGGTGCTCAGGACCTGGCCCTGGTGCTTGCCCCGGACATCGTGGACGATGACGCCGTCGGTGTCGGCCAGCACGAAGGGCATGAACCAGCCTTTGGGCTGGAATCTGCCGGAGGGCCGGAACACGGCGCTCACGCCGTTCCAACTGCCGGTGCTCTCATAGTAGGCCACCAGCCACCCGTACCACTCGCTTTGCTCCAACTCGTCACGGCGATCCAGGTAATATTGGAACTGCGTGGCTGCGCTCATGTTCGCCAGCAGCGCCACGGTACTCACCGTCACCAGCGTGACCAGCACAAAGGCCAGGACCAGGCGTACCGAGAGCTTGTTCATACTACGTCTCCCAGGCGATAGCCCACCCCGTAGACGGTCTGGATGTACGTGGGATTGCCGGGGTCCGGCTCGATCTTGCGGCGCAGGTTCTTGATGTGGCTGTCGATGGTGCGCTCCAGGCCCTCGTAGGCATAGCCCAGCCCTTCCTCGATGAGTTCCAGCCGGGTAAAGGCCCGGCCGGGGTTGGCCACAAAGGCCCGCAGCAGCTCAAACTCGGTGTGGGTCAGGTCCACTGTTTGGCCGTCCACCAATACCTCGTGGCGATCCACATCCATGATGAGGTCGCCATGCTGGAGCACCCGGGACGGCACCGGCCCGCCGGTGGTCCGGCGCAGTACGGCCCGCACCCGGGCCACCACCTCCCGGGGGTTGAATGGCTTGGTGATATAATCGTCGGCGCCCAGTTCCAGGCCCAGGATCTTGTCCGTGTCGTCGATGCGGGCCGTGAGCATGATGATGGGCGTGGCGGTCAGGGCCTCGTCGCCACGCACGATGCGGGTCACGTCCCAGCCGTCGCGGTTGGGCATCATCAGGTCCAGCACCACCAGGTCCGGGCGCTCCTGGCGGATGAGCAGCATAGCGGCGTTGCCGTCGTGGGCCGTGAGCACCTGGTAGCCGGCCTGCTCCAGGTACGCCCGCACCAGCCGCACGATCTTGATGTCGTCGTCTACCACCAGGATGCGTGGCATGGGTTCCTCCATGGTCAGGTTGTAGGAGACGTCTCTGACGCCGATTCAAATTCTACAGGCCCGATTATACCATAGAATTGTGGAGAGTTTGTGGAGAGGGCGTCCCCCTGACGGACGTGATGAGAGCCGGGACCGCGCAGGTTCCCGGCTCTCGTCGTGCGTATATTTCCTGTGACTACTCAGCCTATGCTCTGAGCGGGTTTGTAACCCGCGTTTCCAGCTGTCGATCACCATACTCGAGCCCTAAACGGCGGTTGCCCGGTCTGGCACCGGACAGGTAAACCGCCTGAGAGCATTTAGGGCTGAGTAGTTACTATTTCCTGTGGTGAGCCTACTCGGTCTTGGTGCCCGGGGCACATCCAAAGCTGCCCCTACCACCATGCCCGCGTATGCCCGGCCCGAACTTGCCAAACTTGCCAGCGCCCTCCAGGTAGCTGGGCGCCATGGCCCGCGTGACGTTCAGGACAGCGTCAGCCTGGGCCTGGGTCAGCTTGCCGTCGGCCACGGCCTGGTCCAGCCGCTCCTTCTCCGCCGCCACGATGGCGTTCACGATGGCGTCGGTGGAGACGCCCTTCTCCTGGGCCAACTCGGCGATGGTCTTGCCCTCCCGCATGGCCGTCATCAACTCGGTCTGGGTCATCCCCAGGGTCTGGGCGATGGCGGACATGGGGTTGTTGCCGGCGTGGCTGCGTTCCAGCATGGTGGGCGCAAAGACACGCACGGCTTCCAGGACGGCGTCAGCCTGGGCCTGGGTCAGCTTGCCGTCGGTCACAGACTGGTCCAGGTTGGCCTTGTACGCCGCTACGATGTCGTCGACGATGGCGTCGGTCGAGACGCCCTTCTCCTGGGCCAGATCAGCGATGGTCTTGCCATTCTGGAGTTCCGTCTGCAGATCAGCCTGCTCCATGCCCAGGGCGGTGGCGATGACGTTCATGATGTTGACGTTGCCGGTGCCGGGCAGACCGCGCATGCCGAACACCGGGCCGCCCATCCGGCCGCCCCACATCCCATGCCCACCAAAGTCGAATCCCCGGCCACCGAACCACATGCCGGGGCCGCCTTTGCCGGGCGTGCCGGGTTCTGGTGTCGGCGTCTGGGCCAGGGCTACCCCGCCCAGGACCAGGGTGAGCACCACCGCCAGCGTCAGGACGCCGGACAGTCCAAAGCCCAAGATCCCAATTCGCTTCCAATTCATATGTGCACCTCCTGTATTCGAATGTTCGTCGTGCTTCTGGAAACCGTCGAGGGACCGTCCCCCGACTCTGCCCCCAGTATAGCAGACGATTGTGGAAAACCGATGGAAAAGCTGTGGGGGTCGTGAGGAGTTTTCCATCGATCACATTGGAAACGGTTTGGAAATCGATTAGAGTTCTCAAAGGAACGGCGTCTCCATGTTGACAAGAACATGGGCATGAGGGTATTATAGGTTTGAGAGAGCCTCTCATCATTCGTCCATTCGTCTATTCGTAGATTCGTGAGGGGGACATGCATATCCTGATCGTGGAAGACGAACAGCGGCTGGCGCGCTTGCTCAAACGCGTGCTGCAAGAGCAGGGTCATCAGGTAGAGTTGGCCTTTGATGGCGAGACCGGGCTGGAGCTGGGCCAGAGCATCCACTTCGACCTGATTATCTTGGACCTGATGCTGCCCCGGCGCGATGGCCTGGACGTATGCCGCCGGTGGCGCGCGGCCGGCGTACAGACGCCGGTGCTCATGCTCACGGCCCGGGACGCGGTGACGGACCGGGTGCGGGGCCTGGATGCCGGCGCCGACGACTATCTGGTAAAGCCCTTCGCCATGGACGAGCTGTTGGCCCGGGTGCGAGCCCTGGGCCGGCGGATGGCCGGGGGGGCGGAGACCAGTCGCCTCCAGGTGGGCGATCTATCGCTGGACCGGCTGCGGCACGAGGTCCGGCGTGGAGATAGGATCGTTCACCTCTCCGTCAAAGAATTCACCCTGCTGGAGTGCCTCATGCGCCACGCCGGGCGGGTCCTCACCCGCGACCAGATCCTGGACTATGTCTGGCACTATGATTTTGACGGGCAGAGCAACGTGGTGGACCTCTACGTGCACTATCTGCGCAAAAAGCTGGACCGGCTGGGACCGCCGTTGCTCCACACGATCCGGGGGGTGGGCTATGTCCTCCGGGAGTAGCGCGGGGGCGGCAGTCAACGAGGGGCGGCTCTTTCGGGGGATTCGCTGGCGACTGGTGGGCTGGAACCTGCTGGTGCTGGGCGTCATCCTGGCATGCCTGGGGCTGGGGGTGTTCATGCTGACGGCGCACCGGCTGCGTACCGAGGGGGACAACCTCCTGCGGACCCGCGCCGAGGTGCTGCGGCGCTCTGTGACCCTGTTGATCAACCGACGCGACGACCCTCCAGGCGTCCTCCCGCTCCTGACCAACATCCCGGCCGAGGGCCTTTTCTATCTGGTGGTGGATCGCAAAGGCCGCGTGTTGGCCAATCCGCAGGGCGTAAAGCTGGGGACGCTGCCGAACATGGAGGCCGTGGCGGCGTTGGGAACGGGGAAATCCGATCTGCGCACGGTGAACCTGGAAGGAGGTCAGGCGGTCCGGCTGTACACTGTGCCCCTGGGCCAGGCGCGCGACGCGCGATTCTATCTCCAGGTGGGGCGGTCTCTGGCGGCGGAGCAGCGGGCCGAGAGCCTCCTGGCGCTGGTGCTCCTGGGCGGGGGCCTGGCCGGGTTGGGGCTGGCGGCGGGGGGGAGCTATTTCCTGGCTGGCCGGGCGCTGGTTCCCATCCGGCGAGCCTTTCGCCGTCAGCAAGAGTTCGTGGCCGACGCCTCCCACGAGTTGCGCACGCCTCTCACCCTCATCCGCGCCAACGCCGAGGTGCTGGCCCGGCACCCGGAGCAGACCATCGGCCATAACGCCGAACTGGTGGGCGACATCGTGACCGAGACGGTGCACCTGGGCCAATTAGTGAGTGATTTGCTGACGCTGGCCCGGGCCGACGCTGGTCAGACAGTCCTCAGTCAAGAGTCTGTAGCATTGGACCAGGTGGTCCAGGATGTCGGTCGGCGTTTCGTGCCCCTGACCGAGGCACGCGGGCAGACGTTGGAGGTTTTGGCGGACCAGCCCTGCACCGTGCGCGGCGACCCCAATCGCCTGCACCAACTCATCGTCATCCTGCTGGACAACGCCGTGAAGCATGGTCACGCGGACGGCCACATCCGCGCGGCGTTAGAGCCCGTGCGAGGCCAGGCCCGCCTCACCGTCAGTGACGACGGTCCCGGCATCGACCCAGAGCACCTGCCACACCTCTTTGAGCGCTTTTACCGCGTGGACCCGGCCCGGTCCCGCGAGGGGGGCGGCACCGGGTTGGGCCTCTCCATCGCCCGGTGGATCGTCCGGGCCCACCGGGGACGCATCCAGGCTACCAGCACCCCGGGCCTGGGCACCACCTTCACCGTCACCGTGCCCTTGGTCAGGTCGTAGCCTCGGCCAGCAGCGCCCGGGCGCGTGCCGCGATGCGCTCCGCGATCACCCTCAGCAGCAATGAATTGCACCTTGGGCATGACAAGTATCCTCTCCAGTCCAGTCCCCGGCAATGCGGCCGATCGCACACGCGATTGGCGGCTCGTCTCTTTCAGCTTTGCCACACGCGCACGCAATTCCGCCCGGCCCCTTTGGCAGCGTAGAGGGCCTGATCGGCCCGCTGGAGCAGGGCATCCAGGTCGGCGCATCCCTCGTCTAGGAGGCCGATGCCCAGACTGGCGGTAATCGTCACCGCCGCCCGCCCGGTATCGATGGCCGACTGTGCGATCTGCTGGCGCAGTTTCTCGGCTACCATCTGGGCGTTGACGAGATCGGTTTCCGGCAGCAGGAAGGCTAACTCGTCGCCGCCGTAGCGTCCCAGCACATCGGTTTGCCGCAGGTTGTCCTGGCAGCGCCCGGCTATCACCCGCAGCACCTCGTCGCCAGTGGCGTGGCCGTAGGTGTCGTTCACGCGCTTAAAGTGATCAGCGTCCAGCATGAGTGCGGACAGGGGGCGCTGGTAGCGCCGGGCGCTGTCAAACTCGCGTTTGGCCAACTCGAAAAAGTGGCGGCGATTGAACAGGCCCGTCAAAGAGTCGGTGATGGCCAACTGTTGCACTTCTTTGAACAGCCGGGCGTTCTCGATGGCAATCGCCACCTGGTCGGCAAAGGCGGCCACCAGCCGGGCGTGGTCCGGGGTAAAGTGATTCGGCTGCGCGCTGTCCACGGCCAACATGCCGATCACCTGGTCGTGGACGATCAGCGGCACGCCGAGCCAGGAGCGGATGCGCGTGTGAGGTTCTTCACAAAAGATGGCATAGGCCGCGGGCGCGTCGGTCAGGATGTGCGGCCGGCGCTGCTGAATGACCGTCGTGTTGGGGTTGTCGCCCGGCACCGGGAAGCGCAGACCCACCACGGCCGCCAAGTCCGACCAGCCGCGCCCGCCGACGATCTCCAGGTAGCCCTCGCGCAGCAACTGCACCGAGGCGCTGTCGTGGGGCACCACGCGCGCCAGTTCCTGCAGGATGCGTTCGATGGCCTCGTCCTGCTGCAAGGTGGCGGCCACGGCCGCCCCGGCCTGGCGCAAGGTTTCCGCCTCCTGTGCCCGGCGGCGCTCGGCCTCGAACAGCCGCACCTTTTCGATCGCCGTTGCCAACTGCCCGGCGAAGGTCATCATCAGGCGTTCATCGGCCTCGCTGAAGGCATCCCGGCGACTGCTCTCCGCGTTGATCACACCGATGACGCGCTGGCCCACTTTGAGCGGCACGCACAACTCGGAGCGTATGTCTGGGTCCACGTCCCGGTAGGCTGGCTCGCGAGTCACGTCCGAGATTCGCTCGAGTTGGCCGGTCGCCGCCACTCGCCCGGTTACACCTTGTCCCAGTGGAATCACGCAGTCTTGGGGGTCTTGGCTGCCTCGATACGAGGGATGAATGCGCAGCGTGCCAGCCGTTTCGTCGAGGAGCCCCACGCCAAAGTTGTCCGGGTGGAGGATGTTGCCGATGACCTCGGTGGCGCGCTCGATCAGCGCGTCCAGGCTGGTTGCTTTGGCCCCAGCGATAGCGACGGCGTGCAGGGCGGTCAACTCTTCCAGTCGCCGGCGGAGGGCCTCCTCCGCCTGCCGGCGCTCGGTGATGTCTTCGGCAATGGAAAGGATCCCCCAGGGTGTTCGGTACACACGGGCGTGCAGATAGCGGTCCCCCAATGAGCCTTCTGCCTCGTGTGCCTTGCCGGTTTCAAGGACTTTTAGATAAGCGGAGTAGGGAAAGAGGGCCAACAGGCTTTCCCCCTCCAATTCCGTGAGCGGCTTGCCAACGAATTCGGCATAGGCGTCGTTGCAGTAGAGGATGGTCATGTCCTCGTTGAGCGCCAGGACAGGAGACTGAATGCTACTCAGGAGGAGGCGATGCTTGACTTCACTCTCTCGCAACGCCTCTTCCACCTGCTTGCGCGCGGTGATGTCTGTGCCCTGGGCGATGGTGGCCACCAGGGTTTTGCCGTCCGGGGCATAGATGTTTGCCGAATTCCAGAGCGCCAGCCGGGTCTCTCCGTCCTTACGAAGGATCGGGATCTCTACCGACTCCCAGTATTCACCGTCCAGGGTACGGGCGATCTTTTGCAGGGATTCGTCTCGACTGGCCTCAGGGAAGAGCACCAGCAGTTCCCGGCCGATGACCTCGCTGGCTGCATAGCCCGCCAGACGCTCGAAGGCGTGGTTGAACCGGGTGATCCTTCCCTCCCGGTCCCAGACGATGATGGGCGCGTTGGCGTGACGGATCAGGCTGTCCAGGTAGTCCCGCGTCTCTCGCAGGTTCGTCTCCGAACGCAGAGCGCGTTCCCGGAGGAGGCCCACCGTCAGCCCAACCGCGATGAACATCATGGACCGGAGAACGTCTTCCCAGGGCAAAGGGCCCAGAACAGGGAGGAAATGAGAGGCTATCAACAAGGCCCCGAGGAGAACGCCGACCCAGACGCCGCGCCGTCCCCACCAGAACCCGGCCAGGGCAATGGGGACGTAGCAAAGATGGGAAAAGACCCCCTCGCCGTGCAGTATGTAGCGAGAGTACCAGGTGGCCCCGGCACAGAGCAGGATCAGCAGAGCCACAACCGTTATCCTCTGGCAATCTCTGCTCAGAAGGCATTTTTTAGCCGTTTTGAAGACGTTGGGTAAGAACATGATTAGCCCTCGTGGTGGTATTTCGTGACCGGGTTCCAGATCACCGCACCGTTATCGGCCCCACTTCCACCGGCCCACCGCCAAGCGCCCGGCCGTCCTCGGCAACCAGGGCCACGGCGAGGCGATACGTCCCTGAAGCTACGCCGGCGAGCGCGAGCCGATGCTGGTCGCGCACGGCGTCGCCGGGCTGCCACGACGCGGTGGGCGCGTGCCCCTCGGCCGGCGCTACCTCCCGCGTGAGGACGGCCTGCCCGGCGCTATCCAAAAGCTGCACCCGCACACAGTAATTGTCGCCGGGCTGGCCGGCGGCCCGCCAGAACAGGGTGAGGAGAGCCACCTCGCCAGAAGCGAATTCTGTTCGTTCCTCCGTCTCGCCCCAGCGCGTCAGGCTGTAGCCCAGGAGCCGGATGTCGTCGCCGAACTCGTGTTCCAATGGATGGGGGATGAGCAGGGCCTCCGTGGGCGGCGGGGTGAGGGGGCGCGTCACCGTGATGGGACCCAGGAGCACCCGGTCGCCCTGGGGAGCGCCGGCGGCGTCATAGACCAGCAGCCGCGCGCCGTCGGGCGGAGCCAGGCCGTACATCCCCACCTCCACGTGGTACTCGCCTGGCGGCGTGCCCGGCAGCACCAGCAGGCCGTAGGCGTCGGTGATCGCCTCGCCGGCGACCCAGGTGGTGGTGGGCCGGGCGTTGCCCACCGGCTCGGCATCCCGCTGCCCCCACAAATAGTCGTGGCCGTTGATGACGTGGGCAAAGACCTTGTAGCGGCGCTCCACCGGCTGCGACGCCTGCCAGAACAGCGTCAGCGGGGCGACCTCGCCGGCCCGGGCCATTGGCGGCAAGTTGTAACCCAGCAGCGTGATGGCCTCACCCAGGCGCAGCCGTAGCGGGCGCTCGATGCTGGCAGCCCCGCTGGCCGCCACCTGGTACAGTACCAGCCGCACGTTGCCGTACCACTGCTCCAGCGTCTTGTAAGCGTGAGCGTCCAGCCAGCCCTCCACAAAGCGGCCGGGGTCGCTCTCCTCCACGGCCCACAGTACCAGCCAGACCCGGCCGTGTTCCGCAGCGAGGGCCTCCAGGTCCGCGGCCGTGACGCCCTCGTCGATGGGGCGCTGGCGGGGCAGGGGATAGCGCGTCGCCGGGCCGTGATAGTACAACTCGAAAATCTCGATCTGGCCCGGCGCGTTCAGGATGATGGCGTCCCCCGGCTGCTCTGACGCAGCGATTAAAGCCGCCAGCCCCCGATAGTCGTCGCGGGCGTACTTGGGGTTATGATAGTAGGCGTTCAAGGCCCGGCCGCTGAAAAACGTCAACCCGGCCAGCACCAAACAAGCAAACCCCAAACCCCAAGCCCCAAAGCCTAATTTACCAATCCTCAATCTACCAATTCCCCAATTTACCAATCTCCCAGACCCAGCGATGCCCAGACCCAGGAACAGGCAATAGGCCGGCGCCGCCGCCAAAATCTGCTTGACGAAATCCGGCTTGTCCATGGGCCGGTTCTGCGAGAGCACGTAGACGGCGGCGATGGGAACGAACAGGTACAGCGCGATAAAGGTGACGTCGGTGGTTTGGGATTTGGGATTTCGGATTTCGGATTTCGGACGCAGCCATTCGCGGGCGATGGTCCAGAGCAGGGCGATGAGGGACAAAGCCACCAGCGCCCACAGCGCCCACGCGGCCTTGCCGGTGAGGGTTTCGGCGGCGGCCGGGCCAAAGGTAAAAGCGACAAAGACCCGGCGCAGCAGGTCCGGCAGCGTGAACGGCTCCCCAAAGCTGGGCCAGCCGGCCAGTTGTCCCCCCGCGCGCAACGCCCACGGCAGGAACAAGACTCCCACGGCGGCCTGGGCTGCGATCCAGGGGAGCGTGAAGCGGAGAGCGGGAAGCGTGTTGCGTGCTGCGTGTTGCGTGTTGCGTGCTGCGTGAAACGTGATGCGTGATGCGTGATACAGGATATAGAGGTTTTGCCAGAGGAGCACGGTAAAGAAAAAGTATTGGGTGTATAGGCCCAGCGTGGCTACCACTACATATCCCACCCAGATTTGGGCTTTGGGCTTTGGAGTTTGGGCCTTGCCAGTCGTCAGTTGCAATAGAAACCAGGCCGACAATGCGCCCCACAGCGCCATCAGCTCGTACATGCGGGCTTCTTGCGAGTAGTAAATGAGAAGGGGCGAGATGGCGCACAGGAACGTGCCGATGAGCGCGGCCCCGGTGCCCACGGTGCGCCGGCCGATGGCGAATGTCAGCGCCACCAGCAGCGTCCCGGCCAGCACTGACAGTGAACGCACGGCGAGCTCGCTTGGCCCGAACAGGTGCACCCAGAACCACAACAAATAGTAATAGAGCGGCGGATGAATGTCGGCGGCGGATTTGGGCGCAATGTCCTCCAGCGGCCCCAGGGCCAACGTCACGCTGGCGCCCTCGTCACTCCAGTAGCTCTGGGCATCCAGGCAGTAGAGACGCAGGCTCAGGCCCAGTAGCACCAGGGCCAGCACGATTACCAGGACGATCAGCCGGTCTCGCGTCATCGGACCTCCTTGAGTTCGATGGGGGCGATGAACAGCCGCAGCGTGACCGGCTGCCCCAGTTCTCGCTCCAACGCGGTGCGAATACCGGCCACGGTGGTATCGTCGATGGCCTGCGCCGCATTGACCCAGGCAGAGACGACCAGTCGGCCGTCCTCTTCCGTATAATCAAACCGCGCCAGGTGGGCGGCCGGCAGCGCAGCGATTTCCTGGTGTAGGGTGCTATCGATGGTCTGCTGGAAGCGGTTGGACTGGACCGCGTTGAACATGATGACGCTCAGGGGGATAGAGATGAGGGCCAGCAGCGTGAGGGTGATAGCCAGGCCACGCCGGGTCTCGAACTGGAACACCATGCGCCCGGTGCGGAAACCCAGCCCCAGGAACACCAGGGACCCGGCCAGCGTGATGGCGATGAGGTTGGTGAGGAACAGCAAGAGCGCGCCGCCGGCCACATCCAGGCGTCCTATCGCCAGGCCCAGGCCCATCACGGATAGCGGGGGCATGAGGGCCACGGCGATAGCGACCCCCGGCAGGGCGGCCGATACCTCGGCCCGGGCCATGGCATAGGCGGCGGCGGCCCCGGAGGCCAGGGCGACCCCCAGGTCCAACAACGTGGGCTGCGTGCAGGCCGCCATCTCGGCCGTCACCACGTTGTAAGGGGAAACCCAGCCCAGGAACACGCTAATGCCCACGGCGGCCAGCGTGCCCTGGAGCATCGCCTGCGTCGCCAATCGCAGCAACCGCGCGTCGCCCAGGACAATAGAGAGCGAGAGAGCCAGGATGGGGCTCATGAGGGGCGCCACCAGCATGGCCCCGATGACCACGGCCGGGCTGTCCATCACCAGACCCAGGGTGGCGATGATGCCGCTGAGCGTGATGAGCAGGTAATAGTTCACGTTGGGCCGGGCGTTGCGGCGGATGTCGCGGTAGACGGCGATGCGTTGCTCGGTGGTGAGCCGGGGCAGGCGGTCGACAAGACCCTGCAACAGCCGCCGGAGCCAGAACATGGCCAGGCCGCGGGTGCGTTTCACCATGATGAGGGGGCGCGTGCAGCGCCGGGCCACCATCTCTGGGAAATCGCCAAAGACCAGCCGGTCGAATAGGCCCTCTTCCGAAGCGCCCAGGATGATCAGGTCGTGGTGTTGAGCTTCCTGCGTGATGCCGGTCACGACGCTGGGAGCCACCACCACCTTCTCTACTATGCGGCTGCGATCCTCCTGGCCGGCCAGCCCATCCTTGATGTATCCCTGCGCGATGCGGCGCTCCACCGCGCTGTCGTTGGGGGCCACGCACAGCACGGTCACGGTGCCTTCGTCCGGGTCCAGCAGCGAGAGCCCCAGGCGCACGGCCGGGGGCGTGTTGGGCCCGCCGTGAGTGGTCACCAGGATGCTGCGGAGGGCATCGCTCAGAGGTTCGCGGATGGCAGCCACGTCGCAGGGGGCATTCTGGATCACGGCGCTCAGGCCCGGCGTAGTGGATAGGTCATCCCAGTCCAGGAGGATCAGGTGGCAGTGCTCCTCTGTGGCGGCGTCGCTGATGCCCTGGGCCACATCCCTGGCGATGCGAGTCACGGCGTGAACGGGCACGCCGGCCTCGCGCCCGTGAGCCAGGGCCCACTCCATGAGCACTTGCTTTTCGCGGGCCAGGCGTTGGCCTTCTTCCTGGGGCAGTTGCTCCGGCACCCGGATCACGCCCAGGACCAGTACGTCGCCGCCGTGCTGACGCGCCAGCCGCGTGGCCTGTTGTACCAGAGCCCGGTTCGCTTGAGAACCGACCATCGGCACCAGGACCCGGTACGTGCTGGTCTCCAGGATCACCTGGCGGGCCCGCCCGGCAAAGACCGTGACGCCCTCCTTGGCCACGATCTCGTGCTGACGAGCGTAGAGCAGGTACACGGCCGCGCCCCCCAGCAACCATAGCGCTTCCAGGAGCAGGGGCAAAAGGGGAAACGTGGCAAAGACCACCAGGTCGGCCAGGAGGCCCAGGGCCGGTGAGACGAGCATCAGGGGAAGGAGCCACGGTGCCACTTTCGACGTTTTCCTGGCCGACTCGTGGTGCTTGAATTGCAGCGCCGTGATGTTCACAGCAGCGGTAACGAGCACAAAGCCCAGGCTGGTCAACCGTGCCAGCAGGGTCCAATCGGCCAGGAAAGCCAGGATGACCGTGAGGATCGTGACCAGGAGCAGGGCAACACGCGGCGTCCCAAAACGGGGATGGGTGCGCCTGAGGGCCGGGGGCAGCGCGCCATCGCGGGCCAGGGTATAGAGCAAGCCGGCGGTCCAGTTGAAGGCCGAGTTCAGAGCCAGCAGCGTGCCCAGCAGTCCCAGCGCCACGAGTAGCGCGCCCAGGAGGGGGACCCGGGTAAACGCCGCCGTGACCAGGCCGCCCAACGTGGGGAAGAACGGCCCGATGGTCAGACAGGCCATGATAGCGCAGAGGAGCGTGCCGCTGACCAGGTAGAGCCCGGTGGCTCGGGGCACGGCGCGGGCCAGGTTCCGGACCTCGGCGCTGGACAGGGCCAGCACCTCCAGGCCCAGAAAGGCCCCAAAGATGATGGACATGGCGCTCCAGCCGTCGCTGAGGGGCAATAGGGCGAGCTGCGGCAGGGGCATCTCTGGCGTGGTCACGTAGGCCAGGCAAAAGACCACCAGGCCCCCGCCCACCAGCAGGGCCAGCGCGCCCTGCCAGCGCCGGCCGGACCGGGTGCCGACGATGTTCAGCAGGGTCAGGAGCAACAGGACCCAGATTGCCGTAACGGGCACAGGGATGGGCGTGTGGAACCACAATTCGGTCAGGAGGTTCAGGTACTCGGCAAAGCCCCGGACCAGCACCCCGCTGGCAACGAGGCCGGTGAGGAGCAAGGCCCAGCCGGTGAAAAAGGCCAGTGGCCCGCCCTGGACCCGGCGCACCAGCCGGTAGGCTCCCCCGGAGCCGGGTAAGGCGACAGACAGAGCGTCATAGCTCCGGGTGGTGGGCAGGATCAGCAGGCCGGTCAGGAGAAAGAGGATAGGCGTGGCGGGGCCGGCCTCCGGGCCGGCCAGGGCCGGCAGCACGAACGCCCCCAGTCCCAACGTGGTTCCCAGGCCCAGGGCTATGGCCTCCCACAGTGCCAGACCCCGGTCCACCTGGATCTCGAACTGATTGGCTGGCCGCTCTGCTTGCGACATCGTCCTCCCTCAGCGTGGCAGTGTCCGCGTCCATTATACCGTCTGAGGTAGGGTTGTGCAAGAGCTATCGCCGCTATGCGCTCGCGGGAGAGATTTCAGTCCAGGGGGCCGGCTGAGTCTGCGCAGACCGGGCGTGCGGTCGGGGACATGCCGTCGAAGCGCAGCAGGCGCATCCCGTTTAGCGTGACCAGGAGCGAGGCTCCCACGTCGGCAAAGACGGCCATCCACAAGGTGGCCAGGCCGCCGAGGGCTAACACCAGGAACAGGGCTTTGATGGTCAGCGCCAGGGCGATGTTCTGGGCGATGATGCGTCGGGTGGCCCGGCTCAGCTGGATGGCAAACGGCAGTCGAGTCAGGTCGTCGCCCATGAGGGCAATGTCCGCCGTCTCCAGGGCCACGTCGGTGCCGGCGGTTCCTAACGTGATGCCCACGGTGGCCCGGGCCAGGGCCGGGGCGTCGTTCACGCCGTCGCCCACCATGGCCACCGTCTCGTGCCGGGCCAGCAACTCCTCGACGGCCGTCACCTTGTCGGCCGGGAGCAGGTTGGCGCGCGCCTCGTCCACGCCGGCCTGGGCGGCGATGGCCTGGGCTGTGCGAGCGTTGTCGCCGGTGAGCAGGACCGTATGCTGGACGCCGGCCGCTTTCAGGGCCGCCACCGCCGCGTGCGCCTCTGGCCGCAGGGTGTCCGCCAGAGCGATGAGGCCCACGACCTCCGGCGGGCCCTCCGCACAGTCTTCTGCGTGTCCCACGAGCATCGCCGTCTTGCCCTGGGCCTCCAGTGCCTCCAGTTGGTGGCAGATGGTCGCGCCGTGGGGCAGCGCCTCCTCGAACAGGGCGTGGCTGCCCACCAGGTACCGATGGCCGCCCACCTGGGCCTGCGCGCCGCGCCCGGCCAGCGCCTGGAACGACGTGGCCGGCCGCACCTTCAGGCCGCGTCGCCGGGCCTCGTCCACCACGGCCCGGGCCAGCGGATGCTCCGACCCGCTCTCCACCGCCGCTGCCAGGGCCAGCACCTCTGCCGTAGTTCGACCGTTGAGGGGTACCACGTCGATGACGGCCGGGCGACCCACGGTGAGGGTGCCGGTCTTGTCCAGGGCCACAGCGCGGATGCGACCGGCCGCCTCCAGGTGCGCTCCGCCCTTGAAGAGCACGCCGCGCCGGGCTGCCGCCCCGATGGCCGCCACGATGCTCACCGGCGTCGAGATGACCAACGCGCACGGGCAGGCGATGACCAGCAGCACCAGCGCGCGCCGGACCCACTCGGCCGGGTCGCCGCCCAGCAAGAACGGCGGAACCAGGGCCACCAGCACCGCGCCCAGCATCATGGCCGGCGTGTAGCGCCTGGCAAATACGTCCACCCACCGCTGTGACGGCGCGCGTTGCGCCTGAGCCTCTTCCACCAGGTGGATGAGCCGGGCCAGCGTGGTGTCCTGGGCGCGCTTGGTCACCCGGATGTCCAGCAGCCCATAGCCGTTGATAGTGCCGGCGTAGACGGTATCTCCGGGGGCCTTGTCCACGGGCACGGATTCGCCGGTGATGGGGGCCTGGTCCACGGCCGAGGTCCCGGCCACCACATCGCCGTCGGCTGGGATACGCTCGCCGGGCCGCACGCGCACCACGTCGCCGGGCTCCAGCGACTCTACCGGCACGCGGTGCTCGTGGTCGCCGTGGAGCCGGCTGGCCTGGCGGGGAGAGAGATCCACGAGCCGGCGGATGCCCTGGCGAGCCCGGTCCAGGGTGAACGCCTCCAGCGCGTTGCCCACGCCAAAGAGGACCATGGCCGTGGCCCCCTCGGCCGGCTCGCCGATGAGGATGGCGCCCAGGGCGGCCACGCTCATGAGCGCGTTCATGTCCGGCGCGCGCGTGGCGCGGAGCATCGCCAGCCCGGCCCGGGCCACGTGAACGCCGGCCACCAGCGTCGCTGCGACGAAGAACAGGTTGGCGACTATTTCCAATAACGCGGGGCCGGCCGCTAATTGATATCCCGCCGCCAGCGCCAAGCCGGCCAGGAGCAGCGCCCCGGCGACCAACGTCCACCGGGCACGACGGTTCCCGGCGATAAAAGCCCGCAGACCCGATGTGCGCAGTTGCGCGTCGTCTGCCGGCAGCACGTCGTACCCGGCCGCGCGCACCTGGGCGATGACCCGGCCGCGCAGGTTTTCGACATCCGCGCTCGCGGCCGGCGTCACCGTGAGGGTGCCCGCGCCAAAGTTGACGCGGGCCTCGGCCACGCCGGGCATCCCGGCCACCGCCCGCTCGACCTTTTCGGCGCAATCGGCGCAGTCCAGGCCGGTCAATCGAAAGGTCATCACAGCATTCGCAGGTTCCGCCGTGTTCACTTTATCCTTCATCCTTCCGTCTTTGTCCTTCCATCATCCATGTTCCACGTGATCCAGCCCCTCAGCCAGCAGCCGCTCCACGTGCTCGTCGTCCAGCGCATAGTAGACCATGCGGCCGGCCTTGCGGTTCTTGACCAGGCGCAGGGTCCGCAGCAGCCGCAACTGGTGGCTCACGGCCGATTGACTCATCCCCAGCGTGGCCGCTATATCACAAACGCACAGTTCCGCGCCGCGCAAGGCCGACAGGATGCGCACTCGCGTGGGGTCGCCCAGGACCTTGAACAGCTCCGCCAGGCGCGTGGCCGTGAGGCCGTCCACCAGGCGCTCCTGGGCGGCGCGGACCCGCCCCTCGTCGATGACGGTTTCCTGGCAACGGTCGGATCGGGGCATGGGAACCTCCGTAACGTATGAATGTCTACTCATATATTCATATAAAGTATAACACAAACGGGCGAACCCGTCAAGGCCCGCCCGCGCGTCTATCTCTTGATGCCGGCGAACCGCTCCGCGCGCTCGATAAAGCGAATGGGCCACAGATAAACACAGATTTGCACAGATAGTGTATTTCTGTGTTCATCGGTGTCACTTGCGCCGCACGCAGTGCAGGTGGAATCTGTGGCTATTTTCGGAATAGTTGCCCATGCGCGGGGCGCACCCCGTAGCACGAAAATGCGACATCGGCCCCCCTGACCCCCCAATCCTGGGGGGAACCGCCGCGCTCCCCTAAGCGCAGCACCCTGTGGGCAGACTTGGGGGCCGGGGGGCTATTTACGAGAGAGGCACGGCACCCGGCCCGATGCGAAGGAAAGCCCCTCCCGCGTCTGGGAGGGGCTTTCGATGTGTCCGGTTCCAACTGCGATGGTCCGAACCAGCCGACTAGCCGCCTTTGCTCACCAGCGGCAAGTAGACGACGTGCATCTGCGGACCAGTAAGGGCGAACTCGGTAAAGTGGTCGATCTGCATCATGACCCGATTGGCATCGGTGTCCACCACATAAGCCTCGGGGAAGGTCCAACTGGCAGTGGTGGTGGCAAAGTAGGCCGGCCGCAGCCAGTTCTCCAGGATGCCGTGCCGCCACAACTCGCCTTCGTCGTAGGAAAAGACGATGACCACGTCCTGGTTAAAGCTGTCCGTGATGGCGTCTCCATTGGCGTCGGTGGCGACAAAGGCGTAGCCATAGGGATAGAGGTTGGCGTGGCGTTGGTGCGGCAACGTGGCCAGCGGCATGACTCGCAGGGTCACGGTTCCGCTGACCGGCATGGCCCCGGCCGGGATAAAGATCTCGGTGCCGTCCCGCAGGCGCAGGTAGGCCTCCTCAGCCGCGTCGAAGGTGAGGCTCACCGGCGCAGGGAGCGGTCGCGGGCCGGTGAGCACCAGGTCGAGCGTGGCGCCACCGGGCGGCACCATCACCTGCTCGCGCGTGGCGTAAAAGACGCCGTTGCCCTGGCAGGCCGCGCCCACGTGCCAGACAGTGTTAGAGATGACGTCGAGGGTATAGCTCCCCCCGACCGTGGCTACTGTCTTGGTAAAGGCTCCGTCCTGGCTCCAGGCCCAGATGTGCACCGTGTCGTTGGGAGCCGTTCCGTCCACCGTCGCCGTCCCGCTGATGGTGGCGTCGGGGCGTCGGAAATGGAACTCGACGGCGACGCTGCCGCCAGCCGGCACGTTCACGCGATGGTCGGCGGCCCGGAGGTAGCCCAGGGTGGGATCGGCCGCGGCCCGCACGTTGTAGACGCCGTGCGGCACGTGGAGCTGAAAGTGGCCGGTCTCATCGCTGGTGGTGTGAAGGGCGATCTGCCGCACTCGCAGGCCCAGCCCGTCGGCGACGATGTGCGCCTCGGCCAGCGGGTTGCCGTCCGGGTCGAGCGCCTGGCCGGTGATGACGCCGTCGCGGTAGGTCACCGGCAGCGGCACCACCGCGGTCTGCCCGGCCTGCACCGGGACGTTCTTGCGCTCGCGCAGCGCCACATAGCCGGACGCCGGGTCCACCCGGTAGGTGAGATGCCAGACGCCGGCCGCGACGTCCAGGCGATAGGTGCCGTTGGAGCGGTCCACGGCCGTTCGCACCCAGGACCCGTCGCTCCAGGCCGCCACCCGGCCCCGCACGCCGACGACCGGCTGGTCGTTGTCGCGCGGGTCGTAGAGACCGCCGGCGATGGCCGCGTCCTTGGTGCGCAGGGTGATGGTCACCGTCGCCGTCGCCCCCTCGCCCACGCTGACCGATTTCTCCGCGCCGGAGAGATAGGGCGCGCTGGCCGGGAGCTTGACGCCCACGTGATAGTCGCCGCCGGGCACCAGGATGGTAAAGCCGCCGTCCTGAAGCGGCGCTCCGTTGTGGATGGCCGGGTCACTCTGGTTGACGGCCGCGGCCCAGCCCTCGACGTCGTTGAGCAGGTAGCCGGCCTCGTCCACCACGGTGCCCACGATGCGGGCCGTGGCCGGGGTCAGGGTAAAGTTCACCGAATCAGCCGTGCCGCCGCTGGCTACGGTCACCTCCTGCGGTTGGCCGGTGTAGAGATAGGGCACGTCGGGCGCTGGATCGGGGCGCACTTGCCAGGTGCCGGCGACGACGTCGAGGATGTACGAGCCGTCGGCGCTGGTGTATCCTTCCACGAGGCCGGGAGCGCCGGGTCGCCAGGCGATCACGCGCACCCCCTCCACGCCGCTGGAGCCGTCATCCACCGTGCCGCTGATGGTGGCGTCCTTTGCCAGCAGGGCCAGGGTCCCC
>Ga0190284_1000657_pt1 | contig 18431 bp, 17 predicted proteins | sample 48691812_MG_FD_161668 | JGI IMG/M metagenome (GOLD analysis project Ga0190284, IMG submission 161668) | Hydrothermal vent microbial mat bacterial communities from Southern Trench, Guaymas Basin, Mexico - 4869-18-1-2_MG | ecosystem: Environmental > Aquatic > Marine > Hydrothermal vents >...
GAAATCTCCTGACATCCTGTCCAGGAGAGCGCGCTCCCGAAATCCACGTCAGAAGTTCCATCGGCCGACCCTGCCTCCCAGCTTGAGCGAATCTAGCGCTGCCATATTAGAGTCCACGTCCCTGTGCCGAGTTTTCTCAGGTCGCCGCTGCCGGCGAAGTTGCCGTCATAGGTGAAAGTCGAGTCGGCGTTGCCGATGCGTAGCTCGCCGTCGAGCTGGGTCGTACCGGTGCCGGTCAGGGTGTCGATCGTCTCAGTGAAGCCGTCTACGTGGAAGGTGCCCGTCGCATCAACCTGAACGTCACTGTTGTTGAACAGGCGCTCGTTAGCGCCGGTGACGCGTAGCGTACCGGCTTCGATGATCGTTCCTCCCTCGAAGGTGTTGGCACCGGCCAATGCGAGCGTGCCGGGCCCGATCTTGGTCAGCCCGCCACTACCGGTCAGGGCGTCGTTGACGGTGAACGTATGCCCCCCGTCGGCGATGTCGAACGTGCCCCCGCCGGCTGCCCAGTTGTAGCCCCGGGTGTACTCGCCGAACGTCGTGCCGGTGACCTGGAGCGTTCCCCCGTCGAAGGTCAGGGCCCCGGCCAAGCCCCCGCCATCGCCGAGGTTTTCCTGGTCGGAGACGCTGATCACTCCGTTCTCCAACGTCGTGCCGCCCCTCCAGTCGTTAACAACGCTCGTGGAGGTAAGCGTCAACGTCCCACTGCCGATCTTGCGGAGCGACTCGGGATTGCCGCCAGCCAGGCCCTCGATGTACCCGTTGAACGTCGTCGTCTGGCCGCCAGCCCCGACGGTGAGCTGTACTTGATCGTAGAGGAGGACCGACCCTGTCCCGCTCAGGCTGCCGATAGCCGTGCTGGCATTGAAAGCCACGGTGCTGTTGGTGACGAAGTTGGCGGCGGGGTTGAAAGTCGCGCCCGGCCCAACGTCCAGCCGCGATCCGTTGACCACGATGTCTCCCGTCAAGCCGGTGTGGTCTGCATTCCCGAGGTCCAGATTCTCTCCACCCGAGTAGATGAATCCCTGCGTCCCGACCAGCGCACACCACAGCCACGTCCGGTTGGTACACGTAATGCTCGGGGTTCCGCTCGGCGCCGAGAGGGTCAGTGTCCACGTGTCTAAATCATCGATCGTCCAGCGGTTGGTGTCCGCCCCGCCGTCGGAGAAGACCAGATGACCGATCGTGCGGTTGCCGGTCAGGTCGACGTTGCGGACAGCGCTGATGTCGTGCGTGAAGTAGGCCGTGTAATCGGCCCCATCGGCGATGACACCGGAGACCCAGTTGCCGAAGTCCGACCAGTTGCCGTCGGCGTCGACGGCCCACGTCCCGTCATCCGCGACCGCCACGCCGGCCGCGCTCAGCAAAACAACTGTCAGGACCAGTGAAATGATGCGCATTTCAATCTCCTCCTTTTTGGACGTACATGCTTCGTGGCTTGGACACTCACCCCGCGAGGCCGACGACGTGACTCAGCCCGGAGGTCACGCCCCGCGATTCTGAATAAACCGGTTACACATCATGGACGCCGGAATCCCAAGCGATATCAGAGCCTCCTAAGCAACGATTTGCGCTGAAAGATGGCTCTCCTGGGCGTTGCAGGGCCTGATGGCGGGCAATCTCTGCTACGCCATCGGTCTTGCCGGCACCAATCTGTCTTGACGGACGGGCAGATAGGGTATGACGCCACTGTTTGCCAGGGCCGACAAGTTCGGCCCAAGGGCTGGTGTCCGGGGCATCCGTAACGGCGCGCCGCATTCCGGCCGGTCTTCGTTGCGCATGCACTTCGACATCCGCAAGCTGCGTGTGTTGTCGTACCTATCGAATCTTTCGCCCCAGGCTCGCAGACCTCTCGCACGGCTCTTGAACGACCCGAATCGCTCAGAGTTGCAGCACCGTCGGTCGATCCAGACAGAGCGCCTCGACCCGACTGCGATCCACCTCGACACCAAGCCCGTACCGTCCCAACGGGCGCCCTCGCCCGCCGTAGCCGAACCGCAGGCTCTTGCGTACCACGTCGCGGGTCATCAAGAACGACCCGTACCACCCCTCGGCGAAGTGCACACCCGGGGTCATCTCCAGAAACCGCCGACCCGCCGCCGACAGGATGCTGGTCTCCCCCACCATGCAGCCGAGTTGGATCGCAACGTCGTGCTTGCGGGCCAAATGGGCAAGTCTCAACGACGGCAGTAGACCACCGCACTTGCTGATGCGGATGTTGAAACCGTCGGCTACGTTCTGTTCGATCAGCCGGTTGGCATCTTCAAGGGTTACCAGTGATTCGTCGTGCATCAGGGGTGGTGCCACACAGGCTTTGAGCGTCGCCAGATCAGCTTCGGAACTCTTGGCCAGTGGCTGCTCGACGAACGCGATGGGCAGATCACACCATGCCCCCAGTCGTTGGACGGCCTCGTCTTTCGTCCAGCAGCCGTTGGCATCCAACCGTATCGAGGCTTTGCCCGCGGCGATCGACCTGCGCAAGTAGTCGAACACCGCGCGCAACCGGCGGTCGTCATCGGGCCAGCCGACCTTGAGTTTGAAGTCGCGCAACCCAAACCACCAGGCAAGACGGAGCCACTTCATGGTTCCCGCGTGTGTGGAGTTGGCCAACACGGCGCTGTAACGGATTCGCGCGGCGCTACCGGGGGTCTCGAAGTTCGTGAGGTCGGCCCAACCCGCCAGCCGGTCCAGCGGCACGTCAAAGAACCGCGAATACGCGTCCAGCAAAGCCAACTCGATGGCAGCGCGGGCAGCCGAGACAGGTTCGCCCTCCGCGCCGTGCCACGGCAACGCCTCGATGCCCTCCACACCGTCGAAGAAACCCGAGGGACCGAAATCCAGCAGTCGCTCAAGGAACACGTCTTCGACCGACTCAATCACCGACTCGGGCGTCTCCCCGGTAACATAGGGGCGGGCCAGCGTCTCACCGTACCCGATCGTGCCGTCCATCAATTCGACCGCCACCACGATCGGGTCAGCCACAACACGTTCGCTCGAGGCGTGCGCGACCTTCCGCCGCAAGGGAATCGCCAAAGGGTAAAGCGTGAGTCGTCTTATCGAGGATTGGGCCAAGGTTACGATCCGTTCACGGGCTCCAAGCGGCGGCGCAAGGTGCCGCGACGGATGCCCAGAAGTCCGGCGGCCTGGGAAACCTTGCCGTTGGTGCGCTGCGAGGCCTGCTGGATCAGGCGATGTTCGAACTCGCCCAGCGTGCCATCCGGCAGCGTTACCATTGTAGCCCCTGCGGGCCTGTTCTGGAATTCGACCGTTCCACCGTGCGTAGCGGGGATTGCCCGCGGTCTTCCGTAAATCCTGGCAGACCCGCGCGGACGAAACCGAGACGACTTTTCTGGAAACGGCACTAATTGACGCAGTTCAGCACCGCGCCAGCGTTCTTGAGGTTCTCGACAATGCGCACGACCTCCTCGGCGACGGCCAGTTGCGCCTGTTCCGTCGAGGCGCCGATGTGGTGCGTGCCGTAGACCTTCGGGTGCTTCATCACCGGGTCGGCGAACGCCTTGTCGGCGGCGCCGGGCTCGGTCTCGTACACGTCCAACCCGGCGCCGGCGATCCGCCCCTCGTCGAGTGCCTTGACCAGGGCGGCCTGGTCCACCACGCCGCCGCGACTGCAATTGATGATCAACGCCGTCGGTTTCATCATCGCGAACTGTGCCGTGCTGACCATGTGTTTGGTCTTCTCGTTCATGGGCACGTGCAGGGTGATGAAGTCGGACTCTTTGTAGAGCGTGTCGAGGTCCACCTTCCTGATGCCCAGTTCCTTCTCCAGCTCGGGGTAGTCGATCACATCGAAGTAGAGCAGGTCCATCTCGAAGGCCTTCGCCCGGCGAGCGATGCCCGCGCCGATCTGCCCCAGGCCGACGATCCCCACCGTTCGCCCTTTGAGCCCGCGGGCCCGGCTGACCTTGCTGTACTCTTTCTTGTTCCAGACCCCCTTGCGCAGATCGACCGTGTTGTCCACGATACGCCGATCCAGGGCCAGCATCAGCCCGAAAGCCAACTCCGCCACCGCGATCGAGTTCATCCCCGGGCAGTTTGCCACCGCGACGTTCTTGGTGCGAGCGTATTCGTACCGGATGGTGTTGAAACCGGCGCCGGCGCGGATCACCAGCTTGAGGCCGGTCCCGGCATCCAGGGTGGCTTCGTTCACTTCCGTCGAGCGGACGATCAGCACTTCGGCGGCGCTGTCCCGGACCGCCTGGGTCAGTGAGTCGCCGGAGAGATCGACGTCCTGCGTCACGTTGCAGCCCATGGCGGTCAGTTTCTGTAGCCCCGCGGCTTCGAACTTGTCGGCGATGAGGATATTCATTGAAGCACCTTTCAATTATGCGACAATTGCATCTGTGGACTCGGGCCTTGCGTGTGCCCGCCCCGTTCACGTACGATCGCATTATCATCGGAAACGGGTTCCTCATCAACGTAGTGACGGCCCAGGAACGTAGAATATGATTTACCTCGATTACAACGCCAGTGCCCCCGTCGATTCGCGGGTCGCCGACGCGATGATCCCCTATCTGCGCGAGATTCACGGTAACGCCTACAGCCCCCACGCCGCCGGGCGTGAGGTTCGCGCTGCGGTGGTCCGAGCCCGCAGCCAGATGGCGGTTATGCTCGGCGCCAAGCCCGGCGAGATCGTGTTCACCTCCGGCGGGTCCGAGGCCAACAACCACGCGCTCAAGGGTGTGGCCCATCGGTTCGGCGACCGGCCCAGCCGGACGATCATCACCTCCGTGGTGGAGCACCCGGCCATCCACGAGCCCTGCCGCCACCTAGCCGGCGCGGGCGTGAAGATCGTCAAGGTCCCCGTGGACCGGTACGGGATGGTCGATCCGGAGGACGTTCGCCGGGCGCTGATGTCCGACACCATCCTGATTTCGATCATGCACGCCAACAACGAGGTGGGCACGATCCAGCCGATCGCCGAGATCGCCGCCATCGCTCGCGAGGCCGGCGTGCTAATGCATACCGACGCGGCCCAATCCGTCGGCAAGATCGCGGTCAACGTGGAGGACTTAGGCGTCGATTTGCTCTCGGTTGCCGGGCACAAGTTCTACGCTCCGCAGGGTATCGGGGCGCTGTACATCCGCGAGGGCGTCGAGATCGAGTCGCTGATCCACGGCGCCGGCCACGAGAACGGAAGGCGCGCCGGCACCGAGGCTGTTCCGGCCATTGTCGGGCTCGGCACCGCCGCGGAGATCGTCTCCGAGCAGAGCCGTACCGACGCCAACGAGAACATCCGCAAGCTGCGCGACCGGTTCCACCAAGCGCTGACGGAGGCCCTGGGCGAAGCCGTCGTGCTCTGCGGACACCCCACGCAACGATTGCCCAACACGCTCAACGTGAGCTTCTCCGGCCAGATCGGGTTGCACCTGCTCGAATCGATGGAGGAGATGTGCTTCTCGGTTGGGGCAGCCTGCCACTCGGACGCGGACGAGCCCTCGGCGGTGCTGGCGGCCATGGACGTTCCGCGGGACGTTGCCCTTGGCGCGGTGCGCTTCAGCCTGGGCCGCCCGACCACCGAAGAGGAAATCACCACCGCCGCCCAGCGAGTACTGCAAGCCGTCTGTCAGTAGCCCCCCCTCAAAGGAGGTGGGCCACGTGTCCACCCGTGTAAGGAGGGCGAGCAGGATTAGTCCTCCCAACGCTTGTAACACTACTCGTACGGGCAGTCAGTCGCATAGTCGGGGGTGTAGTACGAGCAGGTGCAGCCGCCAGGTTGAGGATTCGTCAGCCAGTAGGCCGGGTTCTTGATCGCACCGAGGTCCAGGGAGTCGACGTACCCGTCGCGGTTGACATCCGCGAGTGGGTTCGCAGGGGGAACCATCAACCAGTTGGCCGGGTTCTTGACGACGCCGAGGTCCAGGGAATCGATTCCGCCGTCGCAGTTCACGTCGCGGCAATAGCAGAGCCACCCGTTGCAACACATGTGCGTCGTGTTGCCGTAGACGATCGTAGCCGGGCTGACGGCGTACTGTGGTCCGGTCTCATCATCGTCGATAACGTTGGCGAAGCAGTTGCGCAGTTTGATCTCTTCGCAGTCCCAACACTCGCCCGTGGCGATAAGCACCTCGGCAGCCAGCGCGAAGGTGGGATCTACCGCCCCGATCGGATACGGAGCATTGCCCGGATCATTGTTGATCGTGTTCTGAGCACCACCAACCTGCACCAAGTCGTTCCCGACGATGGTTCCGCCAAACACGCCCGGGTTGGTCAGACCGGCATCCTTCACAAAGTTACCCATAACGGGCCCCGGCGCCATGGGCGTGGTAGCTGCGCCGACGGTAAAAACTATGTCGAACCCAACCAGTGCCAACCCGCGGTTGCCTCCGGTTACCTGTCCGTAGACGGAATACGTTGTACTGTCACCCTCCAAACGGACGTTGAAGTCCGCCGCATTCGCGGCGCACACCATACCTACCACAAGAACCACACACAGGAATTTCTTCATCTTCGTTTCTCCCGTAACCGAAGCGACATGTTGCGCAATTGCTCTGACCGTCGTGCATGATACTGGATGCTCACCGCCCGTGTCAAACCGAACGGAAGATAACGTTCAACATCATCCAGATGGGCGCCCTTGGTTGTTGGCAGCCTGTCGGAGAAGGTGGACCACGCGCCGGTCGGGAACGGTCCGCACAGCGGACCCGACGCCGCTTCCTATTCCCAATCCCAGGGGAAGCGCTGCTTGTAGTGGCGGTAGTGGAGACCGATGAGTCGCATGGCGACGATCGAGAAATAGGCCTCCACCGCACACGCCAAGATCACGAACGTCAGGGCTGACCTGATGGCCCCGAGAATGCTCCCCGTGCCGGCGCCGCCTCCCCCGGCAACACCGGCTGCCTGTATGATTACTCCCGGCATGAACGTGGCCACGGCAATCATCAGCACGATGGCGAGATAGGGCAGGAACGTCTTGGCCACGGCAATCACAATGAGGTCGATGCGCAAAAGCGCACCCAGTCCACCCATGGAAACGCACATCAGCGCCGCCGGCCACAGGAAGACCGCCAGCGCGAGCAGTGCCACCAACGGCAAAGCAGCGGACCCACCGCTGGCAATCAGGGTGTAGGGATCGGTTCCGCCGGGCGACGCCAGCATATCGGTCGACACCGCTGTGGCGAAGTAGATGGCGTAGATGAACGCGGGCATGAACAGAAGCACCCAGGTGAGCAGGTATTGCAGAACCGGGATGACGCACGCCTCGATTATGCCGCCCTCAAGAGAAAACTTGGGCAGATCATCATCTCCCGAAGCCGTCTCCCCGATCACGCTCATGTACCATGCGACAATGAAGAACGAGATCAACAAGCCGAAGCACCCCATGAACTGTGCCCCGACAGAGAGCAGCCAGACGACGACGAACATAACCAAGTTGTGCGGGCTGGTGAAAAACAGCAGGGTCCACCCCACGTCGGCCCAGAAGCCGGTGCGCGGGCGGGTACGCGGCAGATGCGAGGTACGCGCCGCATCGGGATCGTAGGCGGTTGACACGCCCGAGTGGTTGAACATGGAGTCCGTGGCGGTCTCAGCCGGCGAGGCCGATCGTACCGTTGCCGGTGCCGCGGATTCGGCCTGGGCCAAGTCGGCCAAGTCAGGTCCGTCGGCGATCGGAATGGTTGCGTGCTTGCGGGCCGGGATTCGGAAGACCTTGCCGCACTTCCTGCAGCGGGCCTTGCGTCCCAGCGACTTCTCCGTCACCTTGTATTGGGCTCCACACGAGCATTGGGCGATCGGCATGGGTCTCCTCCTTGCTTACGACGCTCGAGTGCCCCCCAACCCACGGTGCGCGAAGGTAACGTCCGCCACTGGGCAACACGAATCGCCGCGGTCCCACGATCAACGCCGGCGGGCAAACCGCCGACGGCTGCAGTTCAATAGACGCGAGGCAGTGGCCGCGAATCCTGCCCCTGCCATGTATCGTAGCCAAGCACACTCTGAAACGCCATTATGTTGTGATCGGAACATTATAAGGGTAGAGGCTATCCCAGGACCCTTGTGGGACCGGCTTTCCAGCCGGTCAAGACGAACTGAATGGAGAGTGACTCAGGGAGTCTGCAAAAGGATTTCGCGCACGGAGTCGATGACGCGGGACACGTCGGCGTCGGTGATGCCGGGGTAAAGCGGCAGGCTGAGGCAACGGGCGTAGGTATCCTCCGCAACGGAGAAGCGGCCGCGTTGTTCGCCAAGGCGCGCCCGGTAGTAAGGATGCGTATGTACGGGGATGTAATGGACCTGCGGGAAGATGCCCTTCTCCACCAGGCGCTCGAAAAAGCAGCGGCGATGCTCCCGCCAGGCGCCGCTCACACGCAAGACATAGATGTGAAACGCGGGCACAGTGTCGTCAGGCCACGGGGGCACGTCGGCCAACTCGTGGAAGGCCTCGTTGTACTGCGTCACGATCTCGCGCCGGCGGCGAGACCATTCGTCGAGCCGGTTCATCTGTGACAGACCTAGAGCCGCCTGGAAATCGGTGATGCGGTAGTTGAAGCCCAGTTCGCGCATTTCGTAGTACCAAGGGCTGTCGTCGGCGGTCAGGCATTCGCGGTCCCGTTCCACACCATGGCACGCCAGACGGCGGACGCGCCGGGCGAGATCGTCGTCGTTGGTCAGTACCATGCCGCCCTCTCCCGTCGTGATTGCCTTGACGGGGTGGAAGGACAGCGTGGCCAAGTGGGCGTGGTCGCAGCCGCCGCAGCGGTAGACGGCGCCCCCGTGGCGGTAGGTCGAGCCCAGGGAGTGGGCGGCGTCCTCGATGAGCGTGAACCCATATTCCTTGGCCAACTCGAAGAGTCGGGGCAGATCGGCCGGCACACCGGCGTAGTCAACGGCGACGACCAGCTTGGGGACCGGGCCTCGGTCGCATTGCTCGGCGAGAGCCTCAGCGTCGAGGCACAGCGTCTCGGGCGTGATGTCCACGAAGTTCACGGCGGCGCCGGTGTAGGCGATGCAGTTGGCCGATGCAAGAAACGTCATCGGGGATGTCACGCCCACGTCACCAGGCCCGATTCCCGAGGCCAACGAGGCTACGTGCAGGGCGGCGGTGCCGTTGGCCACGGCGATCGCATGCCCGGCCCCACAAGCATCCGCCACACGCCGCTCGAATTCGGCGATCTTCGGGCCTTGGGTGATTCGCGGCGAGCGCAGCACCTCTACCACCGCGGCGATGTCGGCTTCGTCGATCCATTGCCGACCGTAGGAGAGCGGGGGTCGTGAGGCGGCGTGTTGGTTGGCGGGTAGGGTCACGGGTCTTGGTTCTCCGGGCTGTCGGTTCTGTCGTGCACGGTGGTCGCCAATGCAGTGTCACCATTCTTGGATGACGAAAGACGCTAGAGCCTATCCCAAAACTGTGGGACAGGCTTTCTAGCCTGTCTTGACCGGTTGGAAAACCGGTCCCACAAGGGTTTTGGGATAGGTTCTACAAGGCAAACCGACCGCGACTATTGTACGGGCACGGGCGCCGGCCGGTTGCGGCGAATCCAGTCCTCGGTCTCGGCGATGGCCTCATCAAGGTCATAGCGCGGCTTCCACCCCAGGATCCGATGGACCTTGCTGTTGTCACACAGAAGTTTGGCGATCTCGGCCTGGGGGTGGTCGTGCGGTACATGATGGATGGCGCAATGCCCGCGGGCGATTCTCTCAGCGAGTTCATTGACACTGATGTCACACCCGAGGCCGGCGTTGATGATCTCGCCGTCGGCTGCTGGATTGAGCCCCGCGCCGGCGATGAAACGGGCACAGTCCTTGACGTAAAGCAGGTCGCGCGTCTGATGTCCGTCACCGCGGACCAGCAGGGGCTCTCCATCCAGGGCCCGCTGGAGGAAGATCGACACCACGCCGCCCTCGCTGTCGGTCCGCTGGTGGGGACCGAACGTGTTGAATGGGCGCAAGACGGTGACCGGAAGCCCATACGTGTGGTAGTAGCCCAGCGCCAGATGTTCACCGGCCAGCTTGCACGCGGCATAGGGGGATAGCGCCAGGACCGGATGTTCCTCGTTGATGCCCTCCGGTGACTCGGACGGCGTGTAGACCATGCACGTGGAAACGAACACGACCTTCGGAGCAGGCGTGCGAGCCGCCCCGGACGAGCGATCGGGCACGAATGGTCCGTCCGTCGCCGAAAAATCGTTGCGAGCGAAGTACTGTTGGCAGGCCGCCTCGAGAACGTTCAGCGTGCCCGCAACGTCGTTTTCCAGAATGCTGCGTGGATCATTGATGCTGTGCTGCACGTTGATCTTGGCCGCTAGGTGGAAGCAGATGTCGAGATCGTCGTGGAACACGGCCTCGGTCTGGGCGCGGTCCCTGACGTCGCCGACGATCAGGCCATCAAAACCGGGACGGTTCTTGAACTCCGCCAAGTTGTCCGCCGAACCGCTCGAGCAGTTATCGAAGGCCAGGACACGATGCCCGCGGTCCAGCAAATGGGCGACGAGCCATCGCCCGATGAAGCCCGCACCGCCGGTAACGAGGATGCTTTTGCTGGACTTGCTCACGGTGGTTTTTCCTGTCGGTTCCGGTGTTACGTTCGCGGGATTCACCCGAGACGCAGGCGCACCCACATCGTAGAGTACTTATCGGCCGTCGTCGGGCTCACGGACCAGCGAAACGTTGCCGGACAATGGAGGGTCTGCCAATCTCGGGCGTCGGCCCTATAATGAGCCTGGCGGCGTGACCTGTGCTCCCATTCGCTCGAGGGATCGGTCGTGGACCGGAGTGATCGCATTCTCGATGCCAACCTGAACCGCGCTCGCGAAGCCTTGCGCGTTTTGGAGGACTACGCCCGCCTGGGGCTCGAAGACGCGTCGCTCAGTACCGCGGCCAAATCACTCCGGCACGAACTGGCTGCCGCCGTGCAACAGGCGGGGATGACCGGGCTGATCGCCGCGCGGGACATCGTGGGCGACGTCGGTCGCTCGATCATCGGCGAAGGTGAGTATGAACGGGCCTCGCTGGCGGATGTGGTCGTGGCTGCGGGCAAGCGGCTGACCGAGGCGCTGCGCGTGATCGAGGAAGTGGGCAAGATTCAAAGCGCATCGTTCGGGACGGCTGTTGAGCGGATTCGGTACCGCGCGTACGATTTAGAGAGACGGTTGGCAGCCAGAATCCACCCGCGCACTGCGTTCGATCGCGTTCGGCTCTACGTGCTGATCACCGAGTCGCTCTGCGCGGGGGATTGGCTGGCGACGGCGGAGGGGGCTCTTAGCGGTGGGGCCGACGCCGTGCAGCTCCGTGAGAAGCACCTCGCGGACGGCGAGCTGCTGGATCGGGCGAAGCGCTTGGCCCGCGTATGTCACGACCGGGGAGCGCTGTGTCTGATCAATGATCGGGCGGACATCGCCGCGCTCGCCGGGGCCGACGGCGTGCATGTCGGCCAGGACGATCTGGCGGTGGTCGACGCCCGCCGAGTGGTGGGGGAAGATCGCATCGTCGGCGTGAGTACGCACAGTGTGGAACAGGCCCGCACGGCGATCGCGGCTTCGCCGGACTACGTGGCGGTCGGTCCCATGTTCGAGACGACGACCAAGTCGATCGAACGGATCGCCGGGCCGGGGTTGTGGACGGCGGCGCGCGGCGAAACGTCCCTGCCGCTGGTGGTCATCGGGGGGATTTGTGGTGAGAACGCCGAGACGTTGTTGAAACTCGGCTGCCGGTGTATCTGCGTATGTCAGGCCGTGGTGGGGGCGCCGGATGCGGCATCGGCGGCGCGGCGGTTGCGGGATCTGGTGGACCGGCACGTGCCGAACCCCATCAGTCCACGGAAGTAATCGGTGGCATTTGAGATATCTCAACTCGAACGTCTGCTGGGCGACGAATGGAACGAGGTGTTGCCCCCTATCTGCCTGGAGTGCGGGTACGATCTAACCGGGCTGCCCGACAACCGCTGTCCGGAATGCGGCAACATCTTCATCCGCGGAGAGGTCCGGCGCCAGGCCCGTGACATGCGCAACCAACTGCGGCAACTGCGGACCTGCAACGATATGATTCGTCTCGGATGGTCCATCGGGCTCGGGACCGGCGGGCTCGTGGGTGTACTGGCTTTGTTGGCGGCGCTGGTGGATCCGGGCTTTTGGGCAATGGGCAAGATCTTCGGTCTCTTGGGCGGCTTTCCGACGGTCGCGATGGGCATGCAGGTGGTGCGTGTTTTGCGGCTGCCGGTGTGGGCGCGGGAGCAGGTGAACGATTGCCCGGACGTTTACAAGGGTGTGGCGGTGGCGATGTTGGGTGTCGGTTTGCTGCTCACCGCCGTGTTGCTGTTCTGACGAAACAACAAGGGTATCCTGAGATGATGCAGGGGATGACCGAGTCCGTTTCAACCGGCGCACCCGTTCGATCGCGCGCACGCCTGGTGTGGGGCATTGTCGCAGGGATGGCTTGTGGGGTCCCCCTGAGTTACTTGCTCTGCCACGGCGCTACGTTGCCCGGGATGCTGGGTCTGTTTTTCTTCATTCTGTTCGGCCTGGTGATCGGCGCCGCGATGTTCCGGGTGTGGGCCCCGCTTCGACCGCTAACGTCTGCGACGATCGGAACGGGCATCGCCCTGGTCGTGCTGGTCGCATGGGGCGGCTCGCTGGTGTGGGAGGGGATCGTCTTTCCGTCCGATGTTGCCAAGGAAGCTGTCAAACAGGTGGTTAAGATCCAGGGGAAGACCGGTGGGGACGTGCGCGCCGGCGCGGCTGGGGCTGTGAGGGAATACCTCGCGCAGCATTATCCCCCGGGAGGGGTGATCGGCTACTGGCGTTGGGCTATGGCCGAGAAGGCGATCGAAATCCCCATCATGGGTGCGAGGAATCCCAAACCCATTCCGTACAGCGGAAACGGCTGGATGTTCATCGCGAGGGTTGTCCTTTGTGGAGTGGGCCTGACGTTGGCGATTTACTCACAGGTGCGGCCGCTGTCGAATTCCCCGCGCGGCGAAGAGGGCGAGGGGGTGCAGACAGAACCTGTCGCAAGTGGTGACGATGGCCGACCGTGACCTCGGCGCCTACGGACGCGGCTACACCACCGCGCCGGCCAGTTCCACCGCGGCCTTCATCGCCGTCATCTTGGTTGGGAGACTCTCGGCTGGGACAACGATGACGTCGGGCTGGCCGTCCACAGTGATGATAAGCGCGCGGCCTGTGCGATGCACTGTGGAGAGCACTTCACGCGGGGCGTCTACCAGATCCTCAATCGAACGGATGTCTTCCATCAGGTCCATGGTAGTTCTCGCTCCCAGAACGGAGATGTCGGTGTCATTTCATTACCAGCATACGAGTGAATCGGCAATCGTCAACGGAAAACTTACCTGCGCCTTTTCGGCTTGATGCCTCTGGCCAAGGGGCGATCGCCAATCCACCGCTCTGACGCCGACCTCGTGAGGGTCCGAAGATCACTCCCATTCTATTGTCGCAGGGGGCTTGCTGGAGATGTCGTATACGACCCTGTTGACGCCGGGAATCTCGTTCATCACCCGGGTGGCGATCTGCCCGAGCAGTTCGTGGTCCACATGGACCCAGTCCGCGGTCATGAAATCGCTGCTTTCCACGAATCGCAACACGGCGACGTGCTGGTCCTCGTAGCTGCGCCCGTCGCCCATCACCCCAACCGTGCTGACCGGAAGCAAGACCACGAAGGCCTGGGCGATCTTGGGATACCACCCCTCGGCCACGATCTCGTCAAGCACAACCGCATCGATCCTGCGGAGCAGGTCCAGACGAACGGGGGTGATCTCCCCAATAATGCGCACCGCCAGACCCGGGCCTGGGAACGGGTGGCGCCACAAGATCTCGTGAGGCAGACCCATGTGGTCGCCCACGCGGCGCACCTCGTCCTTGAACAGGTTACGGAGCGGCTCGACCAGCTCAAAGCCCAGCTCCTTCGGTAGTGCGCCGACGTTGTGGTGCAGTTTGATCTCCGCGGATGTTCCGGCGTGGCCATGACCCGACTCGATGACGTCCGGGTACAGCGTTCCCTGTGCCAGGTATTTAGCACCTTCGATGGACCGTGCTTCGGTCTTGAAGACCTCGATGAACTCACGCCCGATGATGCGGCGCTTCTCGCGCGGGTTGGTCTCGCCTGCCAAGGCACTGAGAAAACGCTCGGTGGCGTCGGCGACGCGCAAGTCGATCCGGAAGTGGTCGGTGAAGGTCTTGCGGACTACGTCGATCTCGCCCTGACGCATCAGCCCGTTGTCCACACAGATGCACACGAGCCGATCGCCCACCGCCCGGTGGAGCAGGGCGGCAGTGACGCCACTGTCCACGCCACCGGAGAGACCACAGATCACACGTGCGTCGCCGCGCAGTTGGTCGCGCAGGTCGTCGAGAATACCGTCCACGACGTGCCCTACGGTCCACCCGCCCTCGCACTTGCACACGTTGTACAGAAAGTTGCGGAAGAGCTGGGTGCCGTGCGGCGTGTGTGTGACCTCCGGATGGAACTGAACGCCGAACAGCGGCTTGTCCGTGTGCGCCACGGCAGCCAACGGACATGTCTTGGTGCGCGCGATCGCCTCGAAATCCTCCGCAACGGCGCTGACCCTATCGCCGTGGCTCATCCAAACCGGCGTGGGCGACGGAAACTGCTCCAGCAGCGGGTTCGGTTTGCACACCGTCAACTCGCTTCGGCCGTACTCGTGCGCCCGGCCCGCATCCACCTTCCCGCCGAACATGTCACACAAGACCTGCATACCGTAGCAAATGCCCAGTATGGGCAACCCGGTCTGGAGGATGTCTGTTCGGCACCGTGGGGCGCCGTCGGCGTACACGCTGGCCGGCCCGCCGGAGAAGATGAGGCCCACCGCGTTCATCGCCGCGAGTTCGTCCGGCGCGACGTCCGGCGAGCAAAGCAGGCTGTGGACATGGAGATCGCGCACACGCCGGGCGATGAGTTGCGAATACTGGCTGCCAAAGTCAAGAACGGCGATGGTCTGCGGTTTCATGTCGGTCCCCAAGCTAAGTCCAGGTGCGGTATCGCTAGGCGCATCGCGAAGTGCATACCCACACCGGCAACGGCGACCCAGAAGGCAATGATGAGGGGGTTCCAGAAGGCGAAGAACATCACCACGCGCGTGCGCACCGCGACCGGAACGGTTGCCGCCACACGAATGAGTCCGAAGCCGTAACCGCAGATGGAGATGATGGCGATGACCACGGCTGAGGCATAGATCAGTACGGGCGGAATGACGACAGGCCACGGGGCCGCCGCGCTGACGTCGCACAGGCACCCCAAGGCCGCAAGCAGCGCAGCGGGCAGCAGAAGGATCAGCCACGCAGTGTTGTAGTGCAAGGCCGCCTCCAGGCGCCCCTGGTCGCGGTATTTCGGTCCCAGCGAGCGCTGGGTCCCGCGGCGCTGGCAGGCGAGGATAATCCAAACGACCAGCAGACCCGCCACGAAGTTGCCCACCGCCGCAAGGACCGATTGCGTGGTGTTCCACCATACGTCGGTGGGGACCGCGCGGCTTCGGTACGGTGGCGGCTGGTCGGTTTGCGCAAGGTGATACCAGCCCCGCCCTGTGGGTATGGGCGCCGGAGAGAACGCGTCCGTCGGCGCGTTGGTCACCGTGTGCCAGCCGACCAGGCCGAGCCCGACGATCGCCGCCAGGAACGCTAGCAGCAATACGATCCAGAACACAAACCTGCGGGACGCGTGTGAGCGGGGCATAAGGGCCAAGTGGGCCAGGCGCTGGGCGCTGGCGCCGCAGATCCACAAGCAAGTCGCACCAAACGCCCGGGCACCGAAAGCCTCCGATTGACCGTAGGGCGTTTTGTCCACGATCTCCTGTTTCGGCTCCTCGATCCGATGCCCGCAGCACAGGCAATGACCGGTAGGCTCCTCGCGCATGAACTTGCCGCAGACCGGACAGCAATCCGTGTCCGGAGTACCAGAAGGAGGATCAAGTGGCGATTGTGGCATGGTCACTAAACTGACAGAACCCTGGTAACATCGGCGCGGCCGACGCTGACAGACCTGGAACAACCACAATACTGGGGAGCAACGGACGAGCCTGCCGCGGACGGACCCAACCGGGGGAGCTTGTCTGGCGGTCAGCCGCCTGTAGGTGGCCGTTGTGCAGCCGCTTACGGGCTGTCAAGTGCGACCGACTCCGGCCCGGGAACCGTCCGCGGCGGTGCCTCGGGCGAGATCGTACCGACCTCCAGAATGTCGATCGGCGGAGCCAGCCCGCCCGGAAGACGAGTGGCGTCGTGATCGCATCCCAACGCCTGCCGGCTCAGGACACCGTCACTGCCCATGATGGTGAAGGGGGGCGTCACCGCCGCGCTGATCGGCAACCCCATCGTGTTCACCAAAGACCTGCCCAGCCCATACGGGAACGCGACGTAATCCTCCCACGTCCAGGCGAACGTCCCGTCCTCGCTACCCTTGTCCACGCAGGGGTCCTCCCACCAGAGAGGCCAGTGCGACACCGTTCCGTCCTGAGCGCTGGCGTGAGCCGGTTCAAAACCGCGTACGCGTATAGCCGGCGCGGTGTCGGTCTGCTCCACGCCGGACACCGAAGCCGTGTACACCTCGGTGGTCGCCGGCATCTCGTCCACAAAAGGGTCGACCAACTCGCTGCACCCCGATGAAAGCGCCCCACCAACCGCAGCCCAACACACGGCCAACAGCAGTCTACTGATTCGTCGGATATTCGGTTTCATAGTTCGGCGGCTCTTTCGTAATCGTCATGTCGTGAGGGTGCGACTCGACCGAACCCGCAGCCGTCACACGGTAGAACTTAGCATCTCGCCGCAGATCGTCAATGGTACCCGCACCGCAGTAGCCCATCCCGGCGCGCAAACCACCGACCAACTGAAAAATGTAGTTCGCAAAAGGCCCCCGCGAGGGCACCATGGCCTCGACGCCCTCGGGAACCAGCTTGCCGCCCGCGGTCGAGGCCCGCTGCCCGTAGCGGTCGGCCGAGCCCCGCACCATCGCCCCCATCGAACCCATGCCGCGATACGTCTTGAATCGCCGTCCACGCCAGGTGATCGCTTCTCCGGGCGACTCGTCCACGCCCGCGAACAACGAACCGATCATTACGCAGTTCGCACCCGCGGCGATGGCTTTGGTGATGTCTCCGGAACGCCGAATCCCGCCGTCGGCGATGACCGGGACGCCGGCGGATAGCGCCACGCGGCACACGTCCATGATCGCGGTCAACTGGGGAACGCCGCACCCGGAGATGATTCGGGTGGTGCAGATGCTTCCGGGCCCCACGCCGACTTTGAGCCCGTCGGCACCGGCGTCGATCAGTTCCCGGGCGGCCTGGGCCGTCACGATGTTGCCCGCCACAATCTCGACGTCGTGTTCCTTGCGCAACCCGGCGACCGTTTCGATCACGTGCACACTATGCCCGTGGGCGCTGTCCACCGCGATGACGTCCACGTCGTGGGCGAGTAGGGCTTCGACACGCTCGTAATCGCGAACGCCGACAGCCGCCCCGACGCGGAGGCGCCCCCGTTCGTCCTTGCAACTGTGGCCGAACTCGCGATTTCGCTCGACGTCACGCATCGTGATCAGGCCGACCAGATGCCCCTTGCCGTCGATCAACAGGAGCTTCTCCACCTTGGCTGTGTTGAGGATGCGCTCGGCGTCCTCCAACGTGGTCGTTGGAGGGCCTGTAATGAGGTTCTTGGAAGTCATCACCTCGCGGATGCGCAGGTCGGACGACTCCACGAATTTGAGGTCGCGCCGCGTGAGGATGCCCGCCAGCCGCCCGTCGTCATGCACGATGGGCACGCCCGAAATGTTGTGCTGCTCCATGATCTCCTGAGCGGCGACCACCGGATGATCCGGCCCGAGCGTCACCGGATCGAGGATGATACCGCTCTCACTACGCTTGACCTTGCGTACCTCGCGGCATTGCCGCTCGACGCTGAGGTTCTTGTGGATCATGCCGATCCCGCCCTCTTGGGCGATGGCGATGGCCAGGGCGGACTCCGTGACCGTATCCATCGGCGCCGAGACGACCGGGATATTCAGTTGAATGCGACGAGTCAGGCGCGTGTGCACGTCAACCTGATCCGGCACGACGTCAGAACGCTGGGGCACCAGGAGCACGTCGTCGAATGTGATTGCTGTGGAAAACCGTGAGGGGTCCAAGAAGGGCAACGCCGAATCGTTCGTCATGGGGCACACATCCTACGTGTGGAAGATTGCGGAATGCCCATGAATATCGGACATTGGACGCCCCGTCAAGCTGTGCCCCTCCTGAGACAGCGATTCCGCAAGTGTGTTCTGTGAGCGTTGTGGGACAAGGGTTTGCGCTCGGATTACGGGTGGAGCAAGTTCGCGATAGGGTTTTCGGGGCGGTTACGGCGGTGAGATGGTGGGTGCCCTCGCGGCGTTTGCGCAACCAGTATTCCTGCAACTCGCCTTCCTGCTGAAGTGATCGCATGGCCATGCCGACCGAGTGGGTTGCCGCTTGCCGGATT
>Ga0190284_1000658_pt1 | contig 18382 bp, 19 predicted proteins | sample 48691812_MG_FD_161668 | JGI IMG/M metagenome (GOLD analysis project Ga0190284, IMG submission 161668) | Hydrothermal vent microbial mat bacterial communities from Southern Trench, Guaymas Basin, Mexico - 4869-18-1-2_MG | ecosystem: Environmental > Aquatic > Marine > Hydrothermal vents >...
TTCAGTCCGCCGAGGCGCCGGGCGATGGACTCAGCGGTACGCTGCCGGTCCCCGCTCAACATGGTCACCTTCATACCATCCCGCTTCAGCGCCTCGATCAGGGCCGGGGCATCCGCCCTGATCCGGTCCTCGATAGCAATCAGGGCCGCTTGCCGGCCCGCTACCGCGAAACGCAGGGGGCTGATACCCAGGGATTCCAATGTTTCGGCCTCGACATCGAACTTCGGATCAGGTGCCACGCCCTGTTGCTTCAGCCAGGCCGAGGTGCCTGCCAGCAGCTGTCTTCCGTGCACCGTTCCTTGAACACCCAATCCGGGACGGGACTGGAACCCATCCACCTTCGGCAACTTCTGATCGAGATCCATTTCCGCTGCCATGCGATTGATGGCGGCCGCTACCGGGTGCTCGGAGTAGCGTTCCAGTGCCGCCAGTTCCCGCACCAGCCCCTCAATGACCTCGGAAACGGGCTGCTGGCCGGGAGACCAGCGCTCAGTTTCGGTCATCACCAGGGTGACCTGCATCTGTCCCTCGGTCAGGGTTCCGGTCTTGTCGAACACGAAATGATCGATGGCCGACAGGGTCTCCAGCACCTCGCCATTCTTCACCAGGATACCGTTGCGGGCCCCGGATCCCGATGCCACCGCAATGGCCATGGGAGTAGCCAGCCCGAAGGCACAGGGGCAGGTGATGATGAGGACCGCCGTTGCCGCCATCAGGGCTTGCTCGAAACCACTGCCCAGCCACCACAGAAAGGTGGCGATGGACAGCCCGATGGTCACCGCCACGAACCAGGGTACGATGCGATCGGCAACGCGCTGGATCGGCGCCTTGCTGGCCTGGGCCTCCTCCACCAGCCGGATGATGCACCCCAGAGCGGTGTCTTTCAGTGCACCCTGCATGCGAATCTGCAGAAAGCCGTTCTCATTGATGGTTCCGGCGGAAACCGTATCCCCTTTGCCCTTTTCCACCCCAACCGACTCCCCGGTCAGCATTGACTCGTCGATGGCGCTGGCCCCTTCCACGATAATACCGTCCACCGGGATACGCTCACCGGAGCGCACCAGGATGAGCTCACCCTTTTTTACCGAGCGGATGGGAACGATCGACTCTTCACCCTCCCGGACCACCGTCGCCACCCGCGGCTGCAGATCGAGCAGCCGCTGAGTCGATGCTACTGCCTGGCGCTTGGAGATCGCCTCGAGATAACGGCCGACCAGGATCACGAACAAAAAATTGACCACCGTATCGTAGTAGACAGCGCTGCCGCTCGAACCGGCCACCGTAACATAGACAGAGTAGAGATAGGTGATGGCCGCGCCGATGGCGATGGGCAGATCCATGCCCAGATAGCGGCTCTTCAAGCCGTTCCAGGCACCCTTGAAAAACGGGTAGCCGGAGTACGCCAGGGTCGGCGTGGCCAAGGCAAACCCCACCCAGTGAAGCAGATTCCGGTATTCGCCCCGATCGGCCCCGGCGTACAGGGCGATGGAGACCCACAGCAGGTTCATCATGGTGAAGGCGGCAAAGGCCATGCGATACAGCAGGTCGCGATTTTCCAGCTGCAGGCGGCCTTCTGCCGAATCCGGGTCGTAGGGCACCGCCGCATAGCCGATCTGACCCAGGCGCTGGATGATGCCGGAGAGCTTCTGCCGGCGGTTGTCCCAGCGCACGTGCAGACGCCGGCCCGAGAGATTGACCCGCGCCTCCGGCACCCCCGGCAGGGACTGCAGGCTGTTCTCGATCAGCCAGACACAGGCGGCGCAGTGAATACCCTCCACCAGCAGATTGATATCGCGGGTTTCGCCCAACTCATCGACGAACTCCTCCTGCACCGCATCCAGGTCATACATGGCTAGTTGGCGAGGGAGTTCCGGGGGCGGGGCCAGCAGAATGCCCTCAGGCGTGCGCTTGTAGAACCCTTCCAACCCGGAGCCATAAATCGACTGACAGACGGATTTGCAGCCATTGCAGCAGAAACAGCGCAGGTGCCCATCCACCTCGGCCGTGGCAGGCCGATCGGGCGGAACGGGCAATCCGCAATGGAAGCAGGTCTTGGAGGGATTCAATGGGAAATCGGATGAAGTGGACATGAAAGGCAGATCGATGAGCCCCGATGCTAAGGCTGTTGCGCCCTGCGGAGAAATGAAAAAAACACAATAATACAAAACACCCTTTCCGGGAAAAAGACACACCACTTACCACTTACCACTTACCACTCACCACTCACCACTTACCACTCACCAATCACCACTCACCACTCACCACTCACCACTTACCAGTTATTTAACCCCGGCGCTGATCCTATGGGGCAGGTTGTACTCGTCGCTGCCATTCTTGGCGCTGATCAGGATATCCCATACACCGAGCAGCGGGAAACTGACTTCAGCGGTATAATGCCCCATTGCCACGCGTTTCATGGGGATCTCGAAATCCTGCCGTTTGTCCGACGGGCGATAGGCATAGAAGATAACTGCGTCCGCGTCGATGGGTTTTCCCACCTTGTTCTTGAGGCGGAAGCCATACAACGTCGGCTTGCCGATATCGACGAATTCCGGCGCCTCGATCTCCATCTGCCAGCGCGGATCCCTGGCCTCGCGCTTGAGGCGGTTCGCTGAGTAATCCTCCCCCCGTTCATAGAAATCGTCCACCACCAGACCAGGACTCGAGGTAATGGCATAGAAGATCCTGACACCGGTAAAGATGAAAAACAGGGCCAGGAGACCAAACCAGACCATCACCCAGGGACTGCGCCATGCTGAATTCTTGTCCGCCATATCCAATGCTCTTGTCGCAACCTCGATCAATTTAAATGGAAGAGGCGGACCCCGCGGACCCGCCTCTATGATGGTTATGAGACCTTACTGACTTTCGTTCGTTCAAGCCATGAATGAACGCAATTTAAAGCAAGTCCTCATATATTTCTAGACAGACACTATCGGGGCCCGATAAAGACACTCTCCCGGTCACTGGTGAACTGCTCTCCATCCCGGGTCCTACCCGTCGCATGGAAAACAATCGGCAGGGTCTCCGCTGTCAGATTCTGCCGCGGCACCCGGACAAAGATGGTACGTGGCGTCACCTTGCCGCGTTTGGCAGGGACCGGCTTGTCCGCGCCTACCAGCACCAGCCCCTTGGGCCCGCTGGCGCTGATCATGACATCCACGTTCTGGTCCAGTTTATTCAGCACCTTGATCGTGTACTTGTTCTGCACCGATCCGTCGCTCTGCATCACGTAGAGGGGTTGACGGGCATGAATCACCTTGATCTCGATGGCATCGATGGACAGCAGGCCATAGACGATGCCTGACAGGGCAAGGGTCAGAACCGCGGTATAGACCCACACCCTTGGGCGCATAGAGAGCGGGCGCCCCTCCTTGCCGTTCAATTCATCCAGCGATTCATAGCGTATCAGCCCCTTGGGGCGACCGACCTTCTCCATCACGGCATCACAGGCGTCGATACAGAGCGCGCACATGATGCAGCCTTCCTGCTGGCCATGGCGGATGTCCACGCCCGTGGGGCAGACCGCCACGCACTGGTTGCAGTCCACACAGTCACCCATCTGTTTGCCAGCCTCTTTCTGTCCCTTCTTGATCCGCCCCCGGGGCTCGCCGCGATGAAAATCATAGGCGGGAACCGCGGTGGTGTTATCCACCATCACGCCCTGAATACGGGCATAGGGGCAGAGCCAGAAGCAGACCTGCTCACGCATGAAGCCCGCCAGGCCATAGGTGCCGACCGTAAACAGGGCAATGGCAATGGTCGCGGTTGAAGTCAGACCCAGGCTGAAGGTGAACATGTCCCGCCACAGCTGAAAGGCATCGGTGAACCAGGCCACGAAGGAGACCCCTGTGAGAAAACCGATCAGCAACCACGATGCGTGCTTGATGAACTTGACACGGAACTTGTTGAAGTTCATCGGCGCCTTGTCCAGCTTGCGCCGCTTGGCAGGATTGCCCTCCAGCTTCTCCTCGATCCAGGTGTAGATATCTGTCCACACCGTCTGAAAGCAGAAGAAACCGCACCAGACACGCCCTACCACGGCCGTGACCACCGCCAGCAGGATGGCAAAGAACATCAACAACAGCGCCAGCATCCAGATATCCTGGGGCAACACCGTGACGCCGAAGATATGAAACTGCCGGTTGGGGATATCGAACAGCACCGCCTGCCGATCACCCCAGCGCAGGTAAGGCCCTAGAAACAGGATCAGCCACAAGGAATTGGCAAGCCATTTCCAGGTGCGCCAGCGACCCGCCATGCGTTTGGCATGGATGGTCTCGCCACCGACGTTCAGTTCCCAGTGCGCCGCCTCTTCATACAACTCGTCGACTGCCGCATCCCGCATTGTTTGCTGATTTTTACTCAACGGAATATCTCCTCATTACCCTAGTGGTTCGGCTTGCTGGCAGGCTAACTCAAAGAATAACCTGATTACCCCTGAAACTCAGCTACGCTCCAACCATGCAGTGATCACCTGCCTCAGCTTTAACCACAGAGATCACAGCAGAGTACATAGAGGTAAAGAATGCTTCATTCCACCTATTAAGAATCTCTGTAGTCTCTGTGACCTCTGTGGTTAATTTAGTTTTCAATGCGTTGCACTGCTTTACTGTGTTGCGTAATGGCTGAGGATTAGGGGTAATCAGTAAGAATAATGCTCAACTCTATTGAGTTACCCGATAGCGCAATCCCAGTCTACGAATTGGCGACCAGATGACAATGCGATTTATCAATACATTTACTGACAAATATCAGAAAACAAAAAAGGGGAGAAGGTCTCCCCTCTCCCCTTCATCTGTTGTTCTCACAATTACTTTTTGTGTGCTTCGGCATCCTTTGCGATCAGCGTTTTGATCTTGAAGGCAAGAAACACGACGATGATGATACAGATCACCACACCACCGATGGAACCCCAGACGACCGGATCAGTAATATCCATGACACTCCTCTTTAATCTGTCACCCCGTATCAGGCAGGCGCTGGCACGGGGATCAGGTTGCAAATTTCCTTATTGACCGCCGCCAAACTTGTAGACATAGACCGCCAGTTTCTTGATCTCGTCCTTGCTGAGCCGATCGCCAAAACTGGGCATTTCGGCCTCGCGGCCACCCGGGACATTGACACCGCCGATGATCGTTGCCTTGACGCTGTCCAACGTGGTCTCGCCCTCCAGCGGTACGAAGCGATAGATCTGATCGGTCAGGTTGGCAGAGCCCAGGGGCTGCATGCCCTTGCCATCGGGACCATGGCAGGCGAGACAGAACTTGGCCGCGAACAGGGGATTCTCAGCCGGCTTGCCCTCGACAATGGACTTGGCCAGGGAATCGACCTCGGCATCGCTCAACTCGGCGCCGCCCTTGGCCGGCATCACACCCTTGCGTCCCATGCTGATGGTCTGCTCCAGGGTGGTGACAGCCCCCCCATACAGCCAGTCGTCATCGGCCAGCACGGGGTAGCCGGGGCCACCCTGTCCGCCGGAACCATGACAGGCTGCGCAGTTGTCACCGAACAGCACCTTGGCCGAAGCCACGGTGTACTCGGCCAGGCCTTCGTCCTTGAGGATGTCAGCTGTAGACATGGCAGAGATCTTCTTCTCAAACTCCCCGCGCACCTCATCCAACTCAGCGATGCCCTCCTGGAACTCCTTGATCTGGGTCCAGCCGGTGATGCCCTTGGTGAAACCGGTGCTACCCGGAAGGGCCGGGTACATGGGATAGATAATTCCGTACCCAATGAAAAAGGCGATCGATGCCCAGAAGGAGATCATCCACCAGCGTGGCGGGGGATTCGCCAGCTCCCGCAGATTATCGTCCCAGATATGTCCGGTATTGTTTTCGCCCGGAAATGGATTTTTATCGGCCATTGTTATCTCCGCTAATTGTTTGTTCGTCATCGTCCACCGGGATGTGCTTGTAGCTTTCCAGCCGCTCCCGGCTCTTTGGACGCAGGACGTAGACGTAGAGCCCGACCATCAGGAGAAACACGACCACCGTAAGGATGGTTCCCACCCAGTCGGTGGTGGTCATCGCCTCCCAATCGGTCTGGAAGTACTCTTGCAGACTACTCACGATAGGCCTTGTTCTCGTCCAGCTTGGCCATGGTGCCGAGGACCTGCAGGTAGGCAACCATCGCATCTTCCTCGTTCTTGCCCTCGAGCTCCTTGGGAGCGGCCTCGATATCGGCTTCCGTATAGGGGACGCCGATCATCTGCAGGCCGCGCATATGCGCCTGCATGGTCTTGCCATCCACCGGGTTGTCCTTCAGCCAGGAATAGTTGGGCATCACCGATTCCGGCACTACCGAGCGGGGGGCGCGCAGATGCTTGCGGTGCCAATCGTCCGAGTATTTGCCACCGAGGCGGGCGATATCCGGTCCGGTCCGTTTGGAACCCCACTGCATGGGATGATCGAACATGGATTCCGTGGCCAGGGAAAAGTGGCCGTAGCGCTCCTTCTCGTCGCGGAACGGGCGCACCATCTGCGAGTGGCAGAGATAGCAGCCTTCCCGCTGATAGGCGTCGCGTCCGGCCAGTTCCAGCGCCTTGTAGGGACGCACGCCATCTCCGGGCTGGTGATCGCTGAGGGTCTGACCCTCCTTGCGCTGCCACACCAGTTCCGGAAACTTGTTGTACTCCATGGTGCTGGGGAGATAGAAAAGCGGCACGATCTCCACCAGGCCACCGACCGAAAGGACCAGAAGCAGCCCCACGAACATGGCGAAGACATTGCGCTCGATCCAGTCATGAAAACCGCCAGATGAGTTATTGCTTGACATTGATTTCTCCTCCCCTTAAGCCGCTGCAGCCGCAGTGCGCGCGCGCTGCACGCTACCTTCGGACGAAGCCTTGACGACAGTCATCAGGATGTTGATCAACATCAGCAAGGCACCGCTGAGGAAGATCATGCCGCCGATGGCACGCATGGCGTAATACGGATGCATGGCCTCTACCGATTCGGCAAACGTGTAGGCCAGGGTGCCGTACTCGTCATAGGCCCGCCACATCAAGCCCTGCATGATGCCGGATACCCACATGGCAACGATGTAGACCACGGTACCGATGGTGGCAGTCCAGAAGTGGGCGTTGACCAGCTTGGTGGACCACAGCTCCACATGGAAGATACGGGTCATCATGTGATAGATGGCACCGATCGCCACCATGGCCACCCAGCCCAGGGCACCCGCGTGCACATGGCCCACCGTCCAGTCCGTATAGTGGGACAGGGCGTTGACGGTCTTGATCGACATGATCGGACCTTCGAACGTGGACATGGCGTAAAAGGCCAGGGACATGATCAGGAAGCGCAGCACATAGTCGGTACGCAGTTTGTCCCAGGCGCCGGAGAGGGTCATCATGCCGTTCACCGCACCACCCCAGGAGGGAATGATCATGGCGATGGAGACCGCCGCACCCAGGGAACCGGTCCAGTCAGGCAGGGCCGTGTACTGTAGGTGGTGGGCACCCAGCCAGACGTAGCCGAACATCAGCGCCCAGAAGTGGATCACCGACAGCCGGTAAGAGTAGACCGGGCGGCCGGCCTGCTTGGGCACAAAGTAGTACATGATGCCGAGGAAACCGGCGGTCAGGTAGAAGCCCACCGCATTGTGGCCCCACCACCACTGGATCATGGCATCCTGGACGCCGGAGAACAGGGAGTAGGATTTGAACATGCCGACCGGGATGGCCAGGCTGTTGACCACGTGCAGATAGGTGATCATCACCATCATGCCCAGGAAGAACCAGTTGGAGACGTAGATATGCGACGTCTTGCGCTGGTGGATGGTCATGATGAAGTTGAACATATAAGAGAGCCAGACCACGGCGATGGCGATATCGATGGGCCACTCCAGTTCGGCATACTCTTTGGACTGGTTGATGCCCAGGGGAAGGGTGATCACCGCAGCCACGATGATCAGGTTCCAGCCCCAGAAGGTGAACCAGGCCAGCTTGTTGCTCCACAGATTGGTGGCGCAGGTGCGCTGCACGGTGTAAAAGGCCGTGGCCATCAGGGCGCAACCGCCGAAGGCGAAGATCACCGCGTTGGTGTGGAGTGGACGCAGACGCCCGAAGGTGATGTAAGGTAAATCGAAGTTCAGAAACGGCCATGCCAGTTCCGAGGCGATATACACCCCGGCGGTGGCACCTACCACCAGATAGACAGTGGCCATAACGGTGAACCAGCGTACAACACCATAGTCGTACTTTTGTTCAGCTGCGGCGTCCATGAGCCCCCCTAAGATTTTTATGTGGAAAACAGCAGATTTTATGGACAAAACCTGCACCCCAAATCCCGCGGATGGCGGGGTTTAAGTGTGTGATATAACACTGCAAACAGTGACAAATGTCAATATCGGAGAACCTCAAAAAGTGCCCGGTGTCGGCCGGTTTCTGAACACAACATATTGATTAATATAAAATTAAAAACCCCATTAAAATAACTTTTGATGTAGATCAAAAAAAACTAATAGTCTAATGTTAAGGATTCTTGATGAAATCTCCCCGACAACGGTGATTGGGAGAGATCGGGAGTTCAGCCTTCAGCCACCTGCACAAGCCTGGCCGGCGCCCTGAGCGAGATCCGTTTTCGCTGGATACGGATCAGACCCTGCTTCTGAAAACGGGTCATAATACGACTGACGGTCTCCGAGGCCAGACCCAGGTAATTACCGATGTCTGACCGGGACATAGTGAGAATGAATTCTGTGCCCGGCATGCCACGCCGCTGCAGACGATCGGACAGGCTCGACAAAAAGCCGGCGACGCGCTGTTCTGCCGACTGATGGACCAACGAACCAATCAGCTCATGGTTGAAGGCCACCTCTTTACCCAGCAGCTCGATGATGGACCGTTGCAGCGCCTCCATCGGCCGCCCTGCATCCGGCAGTCGATCCAGGCACAGCTCACAGACGCTGCTGGCCTCCAGAGCCCTGGCGGTGCAGGGGTAGTGCTCACCGGCCATCGCCTCGGCACCGATCAGCTCACCGGGAAGATGAAAGCCCACCACCTGATCCGGCCTTCCCCGATGGGGAATCAGGGTCTTGAAGGTGCCCGACTTGACAGCGTAGAGGGTACGAAACAGGTCATCCTTGTGGAACAGGGTCTCACCACGCTCGATGGGGCGGCGTCGCACCAGTATGCCTTCCGGCACGCCACTCTCCTCCCCGGCATAGTCGAGCACCATGCAGATCGGGTCGAGACCGCAGTCCTCACACTCCACTTCTGTTCGGTCATCCGAGCAGGCGCTGTCGGCGCAGACTGAACGGTGACCGGCGATACGCAATTTGTCCATTATTTGAAGATGGCATCCACCGAGTAGCCATCCTTCTCCAGGATGATGCGCAGGCGCCTCAGGGCATCCATCTGAATCTGCCGTACCCGCTCCCGCGTCACGCCCAACTCGTTGGCCACCTGCTCCAGGGTGGAATTTTCATAACCGTGCAGGCCAAAGCGCCGTTCCACCACCTCCCGCTGTTTGGCGCTGAGCTTACTCAGCCAGGCATCGAGATGGGCATTCAGTCCATCGTGTTGAAGCCGTTCCGAGGGATCCTCCATCTGCCGATCGGGAATAGTATCCAGCAATGGTTTGTCCGCATCCTTGCCAAACGGGGTATCCACCGAGGCGATGCGCTCATTGAGACCCAACATCCGCTTGACCTCGGCAATCGGTCGGTCTAGAAGACCGGCGATCTCCTCGGCCGTGGGCTCGTGGTCCAGGGTCTGGGCCAGGCTGCGTGCGGCACGCAGATAGACATTGATCTCCTTCACCACATGAATCGGCAGACGAATGGTGCGGGTCTGATTCATGATGGCACGCTCGATGGTCTGGCGGATCCACCAGGTGGCATAGGTGGAGAAGCGGAAACCCCGCTCCGGGTCGAACTTCTCCACCGCCCGGATCAACCCCAGGTTGCCCTCTTCGATCAGGTCCAGCAGGGCCAGACCACGATTCATGTAGCGGCGCGCGATCTTCACCACCAGCCGCAGATTACTCTCGATCATGCGCTGGCGGGCCTTGATCTCGCCCTTTTGCGCCAGCCGGGAAAAATACACCTCCTGTTCAGCGGTCAGCAGTTTGGCGTTGCCGATCTCACTCAGATACAGCCGCGTGGCATCCATCTGCAGGCTGGAGGTATCGCCCACAGAGAAGGCGGTATTCTCCTCTTCTGCCGGCTTCTGCGGTTTGGCAGTTTTGGCTTCACCGGTGCGCCCATCCGCATCTGCCAGCAACTCGTCGACTTCATCGATGATGACGTCGAGAGGTTCATCCGGTGGAGTTTTTTTCTCCATTCATGATCCTCACTGGGTGGAAAGATTGCTAGGGCGTGTTAACGCTGGGTATCCGCCTAGTGTTAACAGGCCCTAGTTCTGGCGCGGCAGTAAGCGCAGGGGGTCAACCGGAATACCGTTGCGCCTGATCTCAAAATGAAGCAGCGACTGCCCGCTGCCATTCTGCCCCATCTCCGCCAGCAGTTGGCCCCGGCTGACTCGATTGCCTTCCTTGACCAGCAGTTTTCGATTGTGGCCGTAGGCACTGAGATAATTCTTGTTGTGTTTTATGATGATGAGACGACCATACCCTATCAGACCACTGCCTGCATAGACCACTTTGCCGCCCTCCGCAGCCACCACCTTCTGTCCGCTGCGGCCGCCTATCTTTATCCCCTTCCTGCCCGGGTCGTCACCCTTGAAGCGCTGCACCACCTTGCCGGACGTCGGCCATTTCCAGCGCAGCTTTGCCGCACTGGCTACCGGCTTGTTGCCGCTCTTTACCCGCTTACTGGCGTTTTTGCTGCTGGCTTGACGGCTCTTACGGACCCGCACGGATGATGATGCACTGGGCTTTTTGTGCGTGTTTTTACGATATTTCTTTTTGCTGCGGGACGTTGCCGCAGGCTTCACCAGCCTCAGCTTCTGGCCTGGATAGATGGTATAGGGCGAACGAATGCCATTCCAGACAGCCAGGGATGGGAAATCGAGACCATAGCGCCAGGCAATAGCGAACAGCGTGTCTCCGCGTTTGACCCGATAATAGCCTTTTGCCGGTTTTGCAGACCGGATCGGCTTCTTTGCCGGCGTTTCCCGCGAGACGACCTGCGCCTTACCCGGGGTGCTGCAGCCGTACAGCGACAGGGAGAGCGGCAGAAGAACCAGCAACAGCAGCAAAAGAGTCGGTAACGATCGGTATCCAACAACGGTCTGCTGCCTGGTCATCGCGGAGTGACGGGCTGGATCGTGGTAATCCTCCATAAGATCTGCAGAATGATCAGTATTTCGCAATCACCACCACGATGATGAGCAACAGCACCATGATCCAGCCGATGCGGTCGATATAGGTCCGCAACCGCTGCTCCATGCGCCCTCCTCCCCAGGCCATCAGCGAGGCGACCAGAAAGAAACGCAGCCCTCGCCCGAACAGGGAGGCGATCAAGAACGGCAGCAGCGACATGGATATGACACCCGCGGTGATAGTGAAGACCTTGTAAGGGATGGGTGAAAAACCGGCCAGAAAGATGGCCCAGAATCCCCACTCATCGAACCAGATCTTGGCCTGCAGGTATTTTTCATAATAGCCCATGTCGTGCAGCAGGGGTTCGATGGCATCGAAGGCAAACAGGCCGATGAGGTATCCGAACAGCCCGCCCACGACCGACGCCACCGTGGTCAGGGCGGCCAGGCGCCAGGCCCGGGACGGTTTTGCCAGGGCCATGGGGGCCAGCATCACATCCGGCGGGATCGGGAAGAAAGAGGACTCTGCAAAGCTCAGACCGGCCAGATAACGCGGTGCGTGGGGATGCCTGGACCACTGCATGACCCGGTCATAGAGCGCTGAAAACAGTTGCATCAAAGGATACCTCCGCGCAAGGGGACAAAAACGACCCGTTCCAGCAGTTCCTTGTCGTAGCCGCCGTTTTTTCGGATCACCCGTACCAGAACCTGCTCCCGGCGCGGGCCAATGGGCAGGATCATGCGCCCTCCCGGTTTCAATTGCTCAACCAGCGCCCGCGGGATCCCCTCCGGGGCCGCCGTCACCAGGATGCCGTCGAACGGGGCGTACTCGGGCAGCCCCATGCCGCCGTCCGAGTGACGCAGACGGATGTTGTGCAGTCTCAGGGCCTGGAAACGCTTGCGCGCCTGCTGCTGCAGGGCAGCGATACGTTCCACGCTGTAGATACGCTTGACCAGAGGGGCAAGAACAGCTGTCTGGTAGCCGGATCCGGTGCCCACCTCCAGTACCGTATCCAGGGGGTCGCCCTGCAGCAGCAGTTCGGTCATACGTGCCACGATGTAGGGCTGGGAGATGGTCTGGCCATGGCCAATAGGCAGTGCCGTGTCTTCATAGGCACGACTCGCCAGCGCTTCATCGACGAAAATATGGCGTGGCGTGTTGCGAATCGCATTCAACACCTGGGGGTCGCGAATACCTTCGTCACGCAGCCGCTGCACCAGGCGCTCACGGGTACGTTCCGAGGTCATACCGATACCCTGGTGCTTCAGAATATTCATGGCGCCAGACCTTGCAGCCATGCCCCAAGCCCCTCCAGCGCCGAGTGCCGAGTCAGATCCACCTGCAACGGGGTCAGCGAGACACAGCCTTCGCGCAGCGCATGAAAATCGGTGCCGGGTCCGGCATCCTGTTCGGCGCCGGCCGGTCCCACCCAGTAGATAATTCGCCCCCGCGGGTCGGTCGATTTCACCACCGGCTCGGCCTTGTGGCGGTGCCCCAGCCGGGTGGCCCGATAGCCCATCAGCTGGTCGAACGGCAGATCGGGTACGTTGACATTGATGATCGTATCGGGCGCCAGTGGCCGCCGCCGTAACTGCCGCACCAGAGCAGCCGCCACCCGGGCCCCGGTATCAAAGTACCGGGGAGCGTGATGATTCATCGATATAGCAATGGCCGGCAATCCCAGGCAACGTCCCTCCGTAGCGGCCGCCACGGTGCCCGAGTAGAGCACGTCATCGCCCATATTGGCACCGGCGTTGATACCGGCGATCACCATATCCGGTTCATCGTCCAGTAGGCCGGTGATGGCCAGATGAACACAATCGGTGGGTGTGCCATCAACTCTGATAAAGCCGTTATCGGCACGCTCGGCGCGAATGGGATATTCCAGAGTCAGGGAATTGCTGGCGCCGCTGCGGTTGCGCTCCGGTGCCACCACGGTAATCTCCGCCACGGCCGAAAGCGCATCGGCCAGCGCCTTCAGACCAGGCGCCAGATAGCCATCGTCATTACTCAATAATATCTTCATCGCCAGAGGGTATCCCGATACGGCAGGCCGGGGCAGCTATCCCGCATAAATTTATCGATAATACGGAGGCCAGGCCGTGCAAGGCGCAAACTATACTGGAAATGGGCGGTGGACTCATCCTCAGGTTACAGCTGATATACTTCTACCAATGTAACTATTCACCACAGAGACACAGAGGTCTTTATACTTTTGTCTGGATTACTGAAAAAAAGCCCGTAATCCACCTGACATTGCTTATTGTTAGCGCTGTCTGGGCTCGTTTTGGTAAGAAAACTCTGTGTACTCTGTGTCTCTGTGGTGAACTGAATAGTCACCTACCAATATCAGCTGTCGACCTACGCCATGGCCAAGAAGCCCCCACCACTGGATGACAAGGACAAGGCCCTGTTTCAGCAGGAGGTGGCGGCTGCCACCCCGCTGCATCACAACCGGGCAGAACCCTTCCGCAAACGACGAGCGCCATTCCCACTGCCTCCCCGCCCCGAGTTGCCCGGCACCGCCGCCGATGAGCTGCTGGATCTGAATATCGAAACCGGCGACGAGTTGCTGTTCATGCGCCCGGGGGTACAGAACCGACTGTTCCTGGAGCTGCGGCGCGGCCATCTACCACCGCAGGAGAGCCTGGACCTGCATGGCCTGCGCGTCGCCGAGGCACGGCGCGAACTGACTGAATTTCTGGCCTATGCGCGGCATCACCGGCTGCGGGTGATCCACATCATCCATGGCAAGGGCTATGGATCGGAGGGCCGCCAGCCGGTACTGAAGCAGAAGGTCAACCAATGGTTGCGCCAGCGCCGTGAGGTGCTCGCCTTCTGCTCCGCACCGCGGTTCGACGGCGGCATGGGCGCCGCCTATGTGTTGCTCAGCCGCAAGGCCGGCTTGTAACCCCTGAAACCGTATCGCCGTGCAGCCTCCACACCAACTCAACCCCGTTGTGGGGCTATTCACTGCCGGCACCCGCCACCCGGTAGTCGATCAGCTCGCGCAGCAGCGCGGTTGCGTAGCTACCCTTGGGCAGGCTGAACGAGAGGGTCATCTCGCCCTCCCCGATCTCCCATGACAGATCACCGGCCGGCACCCGCAGCGGGCGGCGCTCCTGTTTAAGCCCCTGCCGCTCCAGGCCTTCGCGCCACAGACCGCAAGGGGCCAGGCAGGCACTCTCCAGCCGCAGAACCCGGTCCGATACCAGGGGGTCCCCGCTCCCCCAGAGCGGCCCGGTAGGCTGGATGTCCATCTCGCGGCAACGTTGCAGAATCGCTTCATCCGGCGGCCCATCCAGCCTGAAGCCACTGCGGCTGCCGGCCAGGGCCATCCAGTCACGGCTCAGAGGTCGGTCCCACGCTCCCGCCTCGATACGACTGGCCAGCACCCGGTTGAACAGCAGGGAGCGGGCCGCTGACAGGTAGATGCCCTTCTTATTGCGGCTGATACGCCGCCCGCCACCTTCAAACAGGCGCCGGGCCTGCCGCAGATTCCCCCCCTGATGCCCGAAGCGCTGTTCGCCGAAGTAATTGGGGATCCCCCCTTGCTTTATTCTCTGCAACCGCTGCCCCAACCGATCTCCATTGACCTTCAGCTCCGTCACCCGCAGCCTGAAGCGGTTTCCGACCAGGGCACCGGTGCGCAGTTTACGCCCGTGGCGGGTGATTCGAAGCAGGCGCAGATCGGTGGATCCCAGGGCATGCCAGTCGGGCTCGTCGCGGCCGGCCAGTCGTACCGAAAACCACTGCCGGGTCACCGCATTGCGGTCCTTCATGCCGGCATAACTGACATCCCGGCGTGGCACGCCGGCATGACGCGCCAGCAGGCCTGCCACCCAGTTGGTGTTGCTGTTGCGCTTTTCGATCTGCAGCAGACAATGTTCGCCCGTTCCATCGGGCTCCATTGGAATAATCTCATCCACCTGAAAATCTTCCGGCACCGCCCGGATGACGCCAACCGCCACCGTTTCGCCATAGGCACGGGGAAGATCCGCCACGTTGAAAGGCTCACAGCCGCCAGCAGGTGTTTCTTCTTCAGATATCATCCGTCTCACTCAACAACACGACCGCATAGGCCGCAATTCCCTCTCCCCGACCGGTAAAACCCATCCCCTCGGTGGTGGTCGCCTTGATATTCACATGGGTGGCATCCAGCCGCAGATCCGAGGCGATACGAATGCGCATGCTGTCGATATGAGGCGCCAGCTTTGGTGCCTGCGCAACGATCGTGGTATCCACACTGACCGGGGACAGGCCCAATGCGGTCAGTTGCTCACGCACCCGGCGCAGCAGAATGCGGCTGTCGATTCCCTCATAGTCAGAGCTGTTATCCGGGAAATGGCGGCCGATATCACCCAGCCCGGCGGCACCCAGCAAAGCATCGCACAAGGCATGAATCAACACATCGCCATCAGAGTGGGCCTGCAGGCCCTGGTCATGGGGAATCGCCACACCACCAAGCACCAGGCGGCAATCCGCCGCAAAACGGTGGGCATCGTATCCTTGTCCAATTCGCATCGAAGGTTAATTCCTTAGTTATTCAGTGTGTTATTTTTCAGGATATGGTCTAAGCTCATAAGGTGGACTGCAGAAAACCGAATCATCACCCACTTGAAACTACCTGAAAAACGATAGCAGGAGGGTGCGATTGCGGCCACCCCCTTGAAACCAAAGGACAGAGAGAGACGACCATGCCAATACCAGACCCATACGCCACAGAAAGCCATCAGGTCCCGGAAAGCTTCAACGAGTGGACCAAGGAAAAGGCCCGGAATCTGGCCGCAGAAGAGCATATTGAACTCACCGATGCCCACTGGGAGGTGATTCATTTTCTACGCGGCCATTGCCAGCAGAATGGCACCAGTTGCAGTGCCCGCCTGGTATTGAAGGCGATGGTGGCGGATTTCAAAAAACAGGGGGGGAAACGCTATCTCTATACCCTGTTCCCCCGAGGACCTGTGGTTCAAGCCTGCAAGATTGCCGGCATTCCACTGCCCGCCTATTCACTGGATCTCTCTTTCGGCAGCGTTCATTAGAACCAAGGGCCGAAGAAAAACAGGGCCGAGGGCCGAGAAAACGAATCTGACTATAATTGCTGGCAACAGTGGGCACAGGCTGCTCCGCGAAACCCTGGAACGGAAAAAGAGTCATTCCTTGGCCCTCGGCCCTCGGCCCTCGGCCCTTTGTCGTTGAAGATAGAAGGCCGCCAGCTCAAGATCCTCGGGGCGAGTAATCTTGATATTATCGGCCGCCCCTTCCACCAGCAGCGGCTGCCAGCCTGCCAGTTCCATGGCGCTGGCCTCGTCGGTGACCCGCTGCCCGGCGCCGAGGGCTTGTTTCAGTGCCTGGGTCAGCTCTCCCAGCCGGAACATCTGGGGGGTATAGGCGCGCCACAGGGTTTCACGGGGCAATGTGGCCTGCACACGGCCCTCACTCGTCGCCTGCTTGATGGTATCGTGCAGGGGCACCGCCAGCAGCCCACCCACGGAATGGCCGGACAGCGCTGCTATCAGGCGCCCTATATCAGCGGGCCTGACGCAGGGTCGTGCCGCGTCATGGACCAGCACCCAATCGTCGGCAGACGCCGTCGTGGACAGTGCGTGCAGCGCGTTGAGCACCGAGTGACAACGTTCGGCCCCGCCGGTTACCCGGACCACCCTTGAGTCAGCACTGAACAGGCTCGCCCCCCACCAGCCGTCATCCGCTGAAACCACGACCCGGAGCTGGCGGATCTGTGGCACCTCGAGCAACCGACCAATGGTTCGGTCGAGAATAGTCTGCCCCTGCAGCAGAAGATATTGCTTAGGAGCCTCGCTACCCATGCGCCGTCCGACGCCGGCTGCAGGTACGATCGCCCAGCAGACAGGAGCATCCCCGGTCATTGACGGCCAGGCCTCCGGGGCTCGACGATCTGGTAGAAAATCTCCCCTTCCCGGATCATGCCCAGCTCGCCACGGGCCCGCTCTTCTATGGCATCGAGGCCCTTCTTCAGATCATCCACCTCGGCTCGCAGGGCCTGATTGCGCTGCTGCATCCGTGTCAATGTGGCCTGCTGGGTCTCGATCTTGTGGCGCAGGTTGTAAACTTCCGCCAAACTCCCCTCTCCCACCCAGAGGCGGTACTGCAGGGTAACCAGCATCAACAGCAGAATCCCGACCACGATCCGAATCCCTATTCGGATAGACACCTGACTAGTTAGCGTCCAGAAACGATGACTCTCGCCAAGATGCAAAGCTGTAACTTCTTGTTAACATAAACATATAAAGTTTTTTCTTAGCGGCCTCTGCGAGAGAAATATTGATGTTTATGAACAGACACTGAGCTTAAAGCCTGGGAAAGGCGCCTCTGCCGGCGTAGACGGCCTCGTCGCCCAGCTGGTCCTCGATGCGCATCAACTGGTTATACTTGGCCACCCGGTCAGAGCGGGACAGAGAACCGGTCTTGATCTGGCCGGTATTGGCCGCCACCACCAGGTCGGCGATGGTGGTGTCTTCCGTTTCACCGGAGCGATGGGAGATCACCGCCGTATAGTCCGCCTCATGGGCCATCTGTATCGCCTCCATGGTCTCGGTCAGGGTGCCGATCTGATTGAACTTGACCAGAATGGAGTTGGCCACCCCCTCTTCGATGCCGCGGGAGAGGATCCGGGTATTGGTCACGAACAGGTCGTCGCCCACCAGCTGAATGCGTTCTCCCAGCCGCTCGGTCAGCAGCTTCCAGCCGGCCCAGTCACTTTCGTCCATGCCGTCTTCCAGGGTAATGATAGGATACTGGTCCACTAGATCCGCCAGATAATCCGCGAACTCCGGAGCACTGAACTGCCGATTCTCAGAGGCCAGGTCATAGACACCATCACGGTAAAACTCGGAGCTGGCCGCATCAAGGCCGAGAAAGATTTCGTCTCCGACCTTGAAGCCAGCCTTCTCGATCGCCTCCATGATGACTTCGATAGCGGCGCTGTTGGAGGGCAGGTCAGGGGCAAATCCACCTTCGTCACCGACTGCGGTGTTCAGCCCTTTTCCCTGCAGCAGCGACTTGAGGCTGTGGAACACCTCGGCCCCATAGCGGACCGCCTCACGCATGTTGCCAGCGCCGACAGGGAGAATCATAAACTCCTGGATGTCGACACTGTTGTCCGCATGGGCACC
>Ga0190284_1000659_pt1 | contig 18373 bp, 13 predicted proteins | sample 48691812_MG_FD_161668 | JGI IMG/M metagenome (GOLD analysis project Ga0190284, IMG submission 161668) | Hydrothermal vent microbial mat bacterial communities from Southern Trench, Guaymas Basin, Mexico - 4869-18-1-2_MG | ecosystem: Environmental > Aquatic > Marine > Hydrothermal vents >...
AACGCGATATTTATTCCGGCGTATACCGTAAAATTCCTCCCGAAAGGAACGTATGTTTCTTTATATGGAGGAAAATCAAATTCAACAATAAAGGTAAAACTTGGAAAAGAGTTTAACGATTGGGTGTAAGTTATTGACGGGCTAAAACCCGGAGACAAAGTTTTATTGAAGTAGAATGTAGGGCACGCTGCCAGCTTGCCGAAGTATTCAAGTGTCGGGTGTCAGGTGGCAGTATTTAGTAGCCGCAGCTTGCCAGCTGCGAAAAGAATCAGGCACCGGTTGTTAAAATTAAATTTAATCCATCAATCCGATACTCCAATAATCATTTTTTAACAGGCTGGAAGCCTGTGCTACATTATGAGCATAGTAGAATTTTCAATTAAGCAGCGAGTTTTAGTAAACATGTTTATGATCGGCATTTTTGTTGCCGGTGTTTTGTGCGTGTTAAAGCTCAGACGCGAAGTCTTTGAATCTATAAGCACCGACGTTATAATGGTTCGTACAGTTGATTCTACTTTCAACGCGCCGGCGGATGTCGAACGGTTAATTACTGTTCCCATAGAAGATGAACTCCAGGATATCGAGGACATAGAAAATATTATTTCCATGTCTATTCCCAACGCTTCTCTGATATACCTTGAACTTAGAGACAGTGTTAAAGAAATTGAACCTGTGCTGAACGAAGTCCGGCAGGAAGTTGACCAGGCAAAAGCCGACCTGCCAAAGTCGGCGGAACCGCCCGTAACCACCGAACTGAAATTTCCGTTTCCTGTAATTATTGTCGGAATGAGTTATCAGCCCGGCGCTGACAAATTGGCAATGAAACAAATCGCGGATGAGCTTCAAGACGAATTTGAAACGCTGCAGGGCGTCGCAAGCGTTGCTGTCGCCGGGCTGAACGACAGGGAAGTCTGGGTGGAAATAGACCCTTGCCGCGCGCAGTCTTACGGACTTTCCCTTGCGCAAATAGGCGAAGCAATAAGAGCGAAAAACGTAGATATTCCTGGCGGAAAACTCGAAGGGGAATCCGGCGAACTTACCCTTCGCGTTCTGGAGCAGATTAACGAAGATACATGGAAGGAGCTTGAAGATGTAGTGATAAAGAGGGTGGGCGGACAGGCGGTTCGCGTGCGTGATGTCGCGACAATAAAAAACACATTTGAAAAAGACACAACATTAGGCCGTGTTAACGCGAATCCAGCGATTACTTTCGTTATTAACAAACAGAAAAACGGCGATACTATTGCTATTGCTGACAAAGCAAAAGAACTAGTAAAGAAAATGCAAAAGCAGCTTCCGGATGGCGTAAATCTTACTTGCTATTTTGATACATCTAAGTATGTTAAAACAAGATTGAGAACAATGATCCGAAACGGTATTCTAAGTCTTTTGCTTGTTGGCCTTCTTGTGTTTTTGTTTATGAGCGGAAGAATCGCGCTTCTTGTAATGAGCGGCCTTCTTGTTTCTTTTTTCGGAACTTTTATTTATCTTGTTTTTGTCGGCAACAGCTTTAATATGATTTCGCTTTTTTCACTTATCCTCGTTCTCGGGATGCTTGTGGATGACGCTATTGTTGTTTGTGAAAACGTTTACAGGCACATGGAAAACGGAGTTCCACCGGAAAAGGCAGCTGTCATTGGCACTAAAGAAGTTATCTGGCCGGTTATCGGCACTGTAAGCACTACCGTTGTGGCGTTCCTTCCACTTTTGCTGACCACCGGACTGATGGGGAAATTCATCTCGATTATTCCACAAGTTGTTACTGTGGCTTTAGGGCTTTCGCTCGTGGAAGCGATGTTTATTCTTCCTTCGCATCTTGCCGATTTTGTCAGGCCTTCCGACCTTGAAAAGCATACCTATAATAAAGTTCACAGCCACTTTTCTTTTTTTAAAAGGATTGCCGTGGGTTTAGGAAATTTTACTCGTTTTATCAGAAGAAAAATAGACGAGTTCCTGAAAAGAATTTTTGAATATTACAGGTTCGTTTTAAAAAGCGCCCTTCGCCGCAGATGGCTTGTTGTTTTCGCGTCGGCCTTGCTTTTCGTTTCCGCAATTCTTTTGATCACGTCAGGCATTATCCAATTTAAACTTTTTCACGCGGACTATGCTGACAGGTTCATGATTATGTTGGAAGCCCCGCCATTCTACAGGCTTCAGGATACAAGCGACGCTGTTTTCGCTTTGGAAAAAGATTTAATTTCCAACATGCCGCCGGAAGAAATCGCTGCAATTATTACTACTGTCGGCAATCGTCCGGAAGATGAATTTACAAGTAAACAAGGAAACAACCAGGCACACATAATTTTTGACATAGAAGAACTTGATCCCGACTGCCGGAAGCCAACTCCAATTCTTAACGATTTAAGAAAAATAGTTGGACGGCATAAAAATTTTGTTATCGCGAAAGTAGATATGGAAAAAGGCGGACCTCCCGTCGGAAAGGCTATTACCATCAGAATTTTAGGCGATAACTTTGAAACCTTAAAAGAAATTGCGGAAAAATACAAAAATTATATTTCTACTGTTCCGGGAGTTGCCGACATTTCCGATGACTTTGAAACAGGTAAAATGGAAATTCATATTACTGTTGACGAAGGCAGAGCCGCGCTTGCAGGCTGTAATGTTTCTACCCTCGGACATGAAATTCTTTCCGCGTTCCAGGGAAGCGAAGTTTCTATCTTCAGATGGGGAAATGACGAGGTGACTATCAGAGTAAAATATGCTGACGAGTTTACAAAAAGTATTGAAGATTTGAAAAATCTCAGGATAGTAAATGCTGCCGGAAAACAGGTCCCGATAGGAGCTGTCGCGGAAATTAAACGCGCGGCGGGGCTTGGTTCTATTAACCGTCGAAACAGGAAAAGAGTTATTACTGTTTTTGCTGATGTTGACGGGAAAAAAATTACTTCTAAAGAAGCCAATCAGAAAATACGAGCTTTTACTCAAACCGAAAAAATTTCTCAAAAATATCCCGGATACTCTATTGAATTCGGAGGCGAAGAAAAAGATACGCAAGAATCCATGCACTCAATGGCCATCGCCGGTGTTGTTGCTTTCATTTTAATTTATGCTATTCTCGCCGGAATCCTTAATTCTTTTGTGCAGCCCTTGCTGATTTTAAGTATTATTCCGCTTGGTTTTGTCGGCGTTGTTTACGGCTTCATGATTTTTCAGCTTCCTATCGGTTTTATGGCGCTGATGGGTACTATAGGGCTTGTCGGTATTATTGTCAACGATAGTATTGTTATGGTCAGTTTTATTAATAATTATCGTGCCGACTGGCAAAAAAGAAATGGTATGGGCGAACACGTGAGAGCCAGCGTAAACCGGCATCTGACAGAATGGATTCGCTGGTCTTCTCTTATGAAAAGCGGCATCATTAGGTTCAGGCCGATTATGCTGACTACTGTTACTACTGTTGCCGGGATGTCAACTGTTGCTTTCACCCGAAGCGGGCAGGAACAGTTTATCGCGCCGATGGCTCTCGCGATAGTTTGCGGGCTTTCGATCGGCTCCGCGGTAACTTTGTTTATCACGCCATGTGTTTACGCGATTCTTGACGATATAGTTCATTACTTTTTCGGCGAAGGGGAACTTCCGCCGAAAATACATATTCCGTAGTGTCATGTCAACAATGAAAAGACACATAATTCGCAATTCAATGTAGGCGCGGCTTGCCAGCCGCGTTAACGCAGATAGCAATCGGCGGCTACAATGAAAATCGCAAATAATTGTTACGTAGGATACGCAGATAGCAATCTGCGGCTACTGTCATGTCAACAATGAAAAGACACATAATTCGCAATTCAATGTAGGCGCGGCTTGCCAGCCGCGTTAACGCCGATGGCAATCGGCGGCTACAATGAAAATCGCAAATAATTGTTACGTAGGATACGCAGATAGCAATCTGCGGCTACAACTTTAACGACATTTCAATGTTGACACGACAGTAGTCCGCACTCCGTTGCCCGCCGTGCCCGGCGTATGCAGGGTAGCCCAAAGCCAGAAAGAACCAAGAACAGATTCCCCATTATTTGTCGATTGCAATCAACTTTTTTTGCTGATTGAATTTGCGTGGAATGCAAATGCCAGCAGCCGCGTGGCGGTTTGGAAGTTCACAGGCTAATTTTCCCGTGGACATATTAGCGGCTTCTTCAAACAATTTTGTTTACTCTTTACTGATTTATTTCGGTTAATTAAATCCGACAATTCCCATACATCACCCCGCATTATGTCAAAATGACAATTTGTTGTCAAAATTCCCAAATCTCTTATACGCTTTTGTTGGCATAACATCCATAAAATAAGACACTTAGCTGTGAAGTAATTGTGGCACAATATCTGCTCTAAATTGACTGGTCTGGTTATTGTTAGCAAAGATAAAACCATATAATTTTACCAGTAGCTTTTAATTTGACTTTAGGACTATAAGGTCTTTTGACCTTCATATTTAATTTTTACATGAAATACATTTTTTTCGTATTTTTAGTTTTTTCGGGCTTTGCAAGCGCAAGTATAAATTTTCGCGTAGACAGTTTATGCGGAGAAAATGTGCCGGGGAATAAACAGATCGAAATGACGGTTACCGCTGAATGGCCTCAAGGCAGAAAAACGTACGTGATTTATAAACCGACTATGCCCGGGGTTTCAGGTTTATCGTTATCCGAACACATTTCTTTCGGCGAGACGCTTACTTTAGGTTCCCAAACAATCCAGCGCGTAATTCATCTTTACAAATTTTCTATCACGAACAAACCCGGCGAAATAGCCGAAACCGGAAATATTTTTGTGGACTACAGAGATGCTTCGAAAGAAGATGTTCAACACAAACAGCTTTCGGGAATTTCATTTAAAGTAATCCCGCCGGAAAACAATTTTTTGATAAGCGGAATAATTGGAGCTTTATCTGCTGCTGTTATTGGCGCGGCAATTATTTTTGTAACCAGGAGAAAAAAGAAAGTTCCTGAAAAGTTTTCCGGGCCGGTTATCGAAACCGGGTTTTTAAAAAAACTTAACAATATTAAAAGAATAAGAATGGATGGAAATATCCCGCTATATTTCCAGGAATTGGAAAATTTATTGCGCGACTACTTCAGGGAAAAATATAATATCGGAAGCCTGGAAGATTGGAATACCTCTTCTAATTCTTCAGCAGGACCAGACAAAAAAACTATGGCTGTAATTATTGAGCTATTAAAATTGTCGCGTGACGTAAGGTATGCGGGCATGATCCCTAATTCTCATGACCAGGACAGAATATTTGATTTTCTGAAAAAAACTTTTACAAAAAGTTTGCCCAAACAGCCATTAAAAGAAGACGAACTGTATTTGAAAGAATAAATTTGAAATTATAAATTGCAAATTGCAAGTTGCAAATTGTTAATTTGACATTTAGACCTAATAACCTTAGCAGGAGACTAATTTATGAACACAGACGTACAACAAATAAATGAGAAAGTAAAGGAACGCAGCGCATTTGTGAATCAGTTGCGGGAAGAAATAGGCAAAAATATTGTCGGCCAGCAGTATATGATAGACAGACTGCTTATCGGGCTTCTTTCTAACGGACATGTTTTGTTAGAAGGAGTTCCCGGCCTTGCGAAAACGCTCGCGGTAACTACTCTTGCGAATACGATTCAGGCTTCGTTCAACAGAATCCAGTTTACCCCGGATCTGCTGCCGGCGGACTTAATAGGAACGCTGATTTACAATCCGAAAGACGGCACTTTTTCTACTAAGAAAGGACCGATTTTCGCGAATGTGATTCTTGCAGACGAAATTAACAGGGCGCCCGCAAAAGTTCAAAGCGCTTTGCTCGAAGCAATGCAGGAACATCAGGTAACCATAGGCGACGAAACCCACGCGCTTGACGAACCGTTCCTGGTTCTTGCAACCCAGAACCCGATAGAGCAAGAAGGAACATATCCCCTTCCGGAAGCTCAGGTAGACAGGTTCATGCTGAAATTGAGAATCACTTATCCCAACAAAAAGGAAGAAAAAGAAATTCAAACGAGAATGGCGCACACGGACACAAACCTGGAAGTTAATCCGATAATAACTCTTGCTGACATAATTGAGGCGAGAAAAACTGTAGATGAGATTTTTATGGATGAGAAAGTTCAGGACTATATAATTGACATAGTTTTCGCGACCCGCGAGCCTGAAACTTATAACCTTTCGTTAAAAGATTTTATCCAGTACGGAGCTTCTCCGCGCGCTACTTTGTGCCTGACTCTTGCCGCAAAAGCCCATGCCTTTATCCAGGGACGCGGGTATGTTACTCCGCAAGACGTAAAATCTATAGGGCTTGACGTGCTTCGCCACAGGGTTATAATCAGTTACGAAGCTGAAGCGGAAGAAATGACTTCTGATGATGTAGTTCAAAAGATTTTCGATGAAGTTGAAGTGCCGTAGAATCCGTAATCTGGAGTCCGATGTAGCCGCAGGTTGCCACCTGCGTATTCAGAAGACAAAAGAAGGTGTAGCCGCGGATTGCTATCTGCGCAGTGGGCAATAGGCAGAGTTAAGAGTTAAGAGGTTAGAAAATTTCAAATAACAAATTTCAAATAACAAAATAATGTTATCAAAAGATTTAATAAAAAAAATTCGGCAAATTCAAATTCGCACCAGCCATCAGATTACCGAAGTGATGGCAGGGGAATACAAAAGCGCCTTCAAAGGGCGAGGTATGGAGTTTGACGAAGTAAGAATGTATCAGCCCGGTGATGACATCAGATCCATTGACTGGAATGTTACCGCTCGGACAGGCAACCCTCATGTCAAAAGGTTTGTTGAAGAACGTGAGTTGACAGTTATGCTTATGGTTGACGCGAGTTCTTCGGGTTTGTTCGGCTCAGGCCATAGAAGCAAAAATGAAGTTGCCGCCGAAATTGCCGCCTTGCTTGCGTATTCCGCTATAAGAAATAACGACAGGGTCGGTTTAATCATTTTCACCGACCAGATAGAAAAATTTGTGCCGCCGAAAAAAGGCAGGTCGCATGTTCTTCGCGTCATCCGGGAAATCTTGTATTTCAGCTCCCCGGAACACAATACAACAGATATCAGCGCCGCGCTCGAATACTTTCAAAAAGTTTGTATTCGCCGGAGCGTGGTATTTCTTATTTCGGATTTCTTGTGCGAAAATTATGAGAAGCCCATGCAGCTCGTTTCTAAAAAACATGACCTTATTCCGGTAACAATAACAGACCCACGTGAAAAAGAACTTCCAGACGTCGGATTTATAGAGCTTATGGACGCGGAAACGGGCGAAGTTATTCTTATCGATACGCATGACCCGAAGGTTCGTAAAACTTACAAATATCTCGGTTTTCAGCAGAGAGAAGAAAGATCAAAACAGTTCAGGCAGATGAAAGCCGATACTATAAATATTGAAACAGATAAATCGTGTGTAGACTCTCTTGTCAGATTCTTCAAGGCAAGAGAGAAAAAAATTAGAATATAAATTCAAATATGAAATTTGAATTTAGTATTTAGATACAAAATTCATTTATTAATAAAAATAAAATTACTCCAGCAAATTATGAAGACTCCGGAATACATAAAAGAAGATACAAGCTCAAAAGAAAAAGGCAATTTTCCTTTAGTGCCTGTTTTGCTGATATTAGTTATAGTAATGCCTGCTGCTTTACTAACCCTAAACTTCCTCCCGGAAGAAAAAGGCGGGGCCAATGCCTGGACGGCTAAACATCAAAGGGCGCTTGCGGTAAAACTTAAAACTGCGGGGCTCGACAAACAAGCCGTCCAGGAGTTTAATAAATATCTTGATAATTTTGATATTTCTAATGATGAGAGAGCGCAATTATATTACACAATAGGTAAAATTTATTTTGACAACAAAAATTACGAAGAGGCCTTGAAAGCTTTCTACTCAATAGAAATAATCAATCCCGGCGCAAACAAAAACAGCGAAGCCGGAAGATACATTGTTACTTCTCTTGAAAAACTTGGGAAAAGTTTAGACGCAAAATATGAACTTGAAAGAGTTACTTCTTTAAAAGATAAACCTTCCGAAAAAGTTGGGCGAGGCGTTGTTGTCGCAAAAGTGGGCGATGAAGAAATTTTCATGGGCGACCTGAACGATGAAATTCAGAAGCTGCCTGCTCCGCACCAGGAAATGTTTGACAAGCCAGAAGAAAAAGTCAAGTTGCTCGAACAAATTATAAGCCGGAAACTTCTGGTTGAAAAAGCAAAGATTCTTGGCCTTGACAAATCCGAAGACCTTAAAAAACAGCTGGAAGAGATTGAAAAATCCCTCTTGGCGCAAAAAGTTATTGAAAGCGAATTGAAAGAAAGAATAAAAGTCGAACCTGCAGATGTAAAGAAGTTTTATGAAGCTCATCCTGAATTTTTCAAAGACAACAGTGCAACCAACGCCGCCGAGGCAAAAGTTTTGCCTTTTGAAGAAGTAAAAGATATGGCTGGACAACTTTACAGGAGCCAAAAAGAGCAGGAGGCTGCCCGGGCGTTCATGAACGAGTTGATTTCTCTCGACAGGGTTCAGATATTTTCAGACAGAATAAAAAATAAAGAAGATAAATAATGAAAAAAGAAAATAAAATCCTCCTAACCCTCTTTTCCCGAAGAAATCGGGATAAAAATCAATGGGGAATAATTTCACTATCTATTTTGGTTTTATTTCTCTCCGCGTGCGAATCGAAAAAGAAAGAAATTCCCAAACAGGTAAAATCTCCGATGTCCCTGCAGGTGAATGTTAACAAGCCAAGCATTAATATTGGCGACCTGATTCGTTATACAATAACTGTTGACGCGCAAACTAATGTGCAGTGCCAAATGCCTGAGTTCGCGCAAAACCTCGGAAAATTTGCCATAAGGGATTGGGAACGCTCGGAACCTACGCTGACAGATGACGGAAGAGTTGAGCAGAAACAAATTTATGTTCTTGAAACTTATTTGACCGGCATTTATGAAATTCCTCCCGTAAAACTTTTCTATATTTACGAAGGCAAAACTAACCTGATTTCAAGCACGCCGATTTGTGTTGAAGTTACTTCTGTTGCCGAGGAAGGCGATTTGTTTTCGGGTATCCGAGATATAAAAGTTCCTGTCGAGATTTTTGATGTTGTAAAAGATAATCCCTGGATTTTGCCGGCGGTTATTTTTGCATGCTTAGCCTTAATTGCCCTTGTTATTTTAATCATAAAAAAATATTTTAAGCGTGAAAAAGCCCCCGCGCCGAAACTTCCGGCCCATGTTATTGCTTATACGGCGTTAAGAGAACTTTACAACAAAAAGCTTATAGAAGCCGGGCAGATTAAAGAATACTATTACGAAATTTCAAATATTTTGAGGCATTATATAGAAGACAGGTTCGGGCTGCGGGCGCCGGAAAGAACCACTGAAGAGTTTCTTTATGAACTTAATGCGGGAAATTCTTTGGTAAAATCTCACCAGGATTTGCTGAAGAAATTTCTGGAAGAATGCGATATGGTTAAGTTCGCGAATTTTGCCGCCGACGAAAAAGACGCTCAAAGAGTTCATGATGTTACTGTGGAATTTATTGAGGAAACGAAGGAGAAATTGAAGGATAAAGATTAAATAAAATTGACCTAATTGATCTAATTTCTAATTAACCTAAAAAATGACCAATAAGCAAAAAAAATAAACAAATTGGGATTTGGATATTAGATATTGGGATTTGATTAGATCAATTAGATTAATTAGAAATTAGAAATTAGAATTTTGGAGATAATACAATGCTACGCTTTCACGATCCATATTGGTTGCTGCTTTTGCTTGTTATTCCGGTGATTATCTGGAATTACTTGAGAATGAAAGCAAAGAGTTCAGTTACTTTTTCAGCTATTGACAACCTGAAAAAGATTAAACCTTCGCGTTCCCTTTATTACAGGCATGTTTTGTTGGCGCTGCAATGCCTTGCCGTTGCCGCGCTTGCCGTTGCTTTGGCTAGGCCGCAGAAAGGGAAAGAAGATTCCAAAGTTATTACCGAAGGGGTTGACATTATTATTACCGTTGACACTTCCGGAAGTATGCGCGCGGAAGACCTTGCTGAACGCGGAAAAAACAGGCTGCATGTAGTTAAAGAAGTTGTAAAGGAATTTATTAAAAAAAGAAAAGACGACAGGCTTGGGCTTGTCGTTTACGGCGAAGACGCTTACACCCAATGCCCTTTGACCCTCGATTACGGCGTTCTCCTGAAATTCCTTGAAAAATGCAAAATAGGAATGGCAGGCGAAAACAGCACTTCTATCGGTGACGCGATTGCTACTTCTGTTCTCCGGCTTGAAGACTCTAACGCGAAAAGCAAAGTTGTTATTCTGCTAACTGACGGCAGGAACAACAGCGGACTAATTCCGCCGGAAACTGCTGCCGAAATGGCGCGCTCTCTCGGTGTGAAAATATACACAATAGGAGCAGGCTCGAAAGGTATGGCTCCGGTTCCTGCACGGGACTTTTTTGGAAACACTGTTTATCAAAAAGTTCCTGTTGATATCGACGAAAACCTGTTAATGCACGTTGCGAATGTTACAAGCGGGAAATATTTTCGCGCGACCAACAAGTCTTCACTGAAAAAAATATATTCCGACATTGATAAAATGGAAAAAACAAAAGTGGAAACTTTCCATTATATGGAATACAAAGAAAAATTTGCGAATTATGCTTTGGCCGGGGCCGGGCTGATAATTCTTTATATTATTCTCTCGAATACAAGGTTCAGAAAACTGCCTTGATGTTCAGAAGCTGGGAAGCTGGGAAGCTGAGAGGTTGAGCATTATATAATCAAAAACATGAAAAGTCATGAATAAAAGAATTAAAAGTTTTAGAGATTTAGAAGTATATAAATTAGCTTTTGAAGCAGCTATGAAGATCTTTTATATTACCAAAGATTTTCCGGCGGAAGAAAAATTTTCTTTAAAAGACACATAATTCGCAATTCAATGTAGGCGCGGCTTGCCAGCCGCGTTAACGCAGATAGCAATCTGCGGCTACAACTTTAACGACATTTCAATGTTGACATGACACTAGACGCGAAATACGAAATAATACTTAGTAAATTAAATTCAATGGATATGAAAGCTGAAACATTTTATTTTTCAACTTCATAACCTCACAACTTCATATTTTCTATGATTTTTGGAAATTTAACATACATACACGGAATTTGGGTAGTCCTCGCTGTAGCGGGATTTATGGTCTGGGCTTTCAAAAGAAAACATGTTATCCTGGAAAGGTTCGTTCATAATGAAATGCTAAAAAAAATGACGAACCATGTAAATATCCACGCACAGCACGTTAAAGCCGTATTAATCATCGCATCCCTTTTGTTCATAGTCTTTGCTTTAATGGAGCCCAAATGGGGATACAACTGGGAAACCGTCAAAAGAAAAGGAATCGACGTTATTGTTGCTGTTGATGTTTCGAGAAGCATGCTTGCCCAGGACATAAAACCAAGCAGGCTCGATAAAGCCAAAAGAGAAATATTAGACCTGATCAATATGATGCAGGGCGACAGGATAGGGCTGATCGCCTTTGCGGGTTCGGCTTTTGTTCAATGTCCGCTGACCTTGGATTATGGCGCGTGCAAAATGTTTGTAAACGACCTGAACCCACAGCTTATTCCCCGTGGCGGAACAAGAATCGGCGAAGCTATAAGAAAAGCCATCGATGCTTTCGAAGGAAACTTAAAAAAGCACAGGGCTTTGATTCTGATTACCGATGGGGAAGACCACGAGCAGGAAGCGCTTGCCGCCGCGAAACTTGCCAAAGAAAAAGGCGTCAAAATTTATTGCATAGGAATAGGCACAACCGAAGGAAGCCCTATCCAGATTTTTGATGAAAAAGGGAAAATGAAATATCTTAAAGACTCGAACGGACAGGTTGTCCTGTCGAAACTCGACGAAAAAACTTTGCAGAGCATCGCGCTCGAAACCGGTGGGGCGTATGTTCCGGCTTCCAGCACAGGCCTTGAACTTGACCTTATTTACAAAAACAGAATTGCAAAAATGGACGGAAGGGAACTGGAAAGCTCTAAGAAAAAAAGATACGAGCACAGATTTCAATGGCCGCTTGCCGTCGCTGCGGTTCTCTTAATTTTTGTTACATTAAAAAATGACAGGAAAAAATGATGAAATTTTTGATTCACATTAGACGTTGGGCATTTGACGTTGGACGTTTGTCCTATTGCGGGACTTGCATAATAATCCTGCTTCTTTCAAACTTTGTTCTCGCAGAAAACACAAAAGTTCTTGCTGAAAAAGTCAAGAAAGCTAACGAACTTTTCGCGGAAGGACAGCTTGACGCAGCTGAACAACAGTACGCGGATGCCCAAGTTGACGTTCCTGAAAACCACGAGCTTCATTTTAATTTAGGTGACGTTCTTTATAAAAAAGGGCAGTTTGATAAAGCGATTGCGGAATTTGAAAATGCGCTTTCGACTCCTTACCCCGAGCTGGAAGCTAAGAGCCATTACAACATCGGCAACTGCCTTGTTCAGCAGGGAAAACTCAAAGAGGCCCTTGACGCTTACAAAAGGGCTCTCAACTTAGACAGGGACGACGAAGACACAAAATACAATATTGAGTATGTCCAAAGAAAGATGAAAGAGCTTGCAAGCAAGAAAAAAGATGAGCAGAAAAAAGATCCTTTACATAAGCTTCTTAAAGAACTCGAAAAATTAATCAACCTACAGGCGGAAACTGTTGTCAAAACTAAAGACGCTGTTGCAGACTCGACAAACCAGGCAATTAAAGAAATTGTATATTCTCTGGCGACAAACGAACAGCAATATGCAGTTAAAACCAAGGAGATTTCGGACGGATTTGCCGGTTTACTGACCAATTATCCGCCGGAAAAGCTTTATGGGCAGCCACAGCAGGCACAGTCCGGGATGCCCGGAATGCCGACTCAACCCCAACTCCAGCCGCAAATTTCTCTTGATGATAAGACACGCGAACTTGCGGGAATATTTCAGGTTCTTGCTCAAACTTCACAAGGATTAAATAATTGTATAACCGGTTCAAATCTGGATGCAGTATCTCCGTTGCTTTCGGAGGCGGAAGGCGTTCTATCGAAAATTGAGACTGAAACTCAAAATCCTGAAAACAAAAAATACGCGACTGAAGGAATTAACGCTCTTAAATCTCTTGGCGATGCTTTTAAATCTCCAGGAAGCGGAACTGCCAAACTGCAGGCTGCGGGCGATGATTTTTCTGAATTAATGCAAAAAATGCAGACAGAGCTTCAAACAAGAATTCAGGCTGCTGCTTCTGCAGGAACAAACGCGACTCAAAAAACATTGGCGCAAAAAATAAATAACGCTATTGAATATCTTGGAGTTGCCGAAATTCATATTTTTAAAGCTTCAGAAATTCTTCAAAAAGACTGGACAAACGCTATTCCCGATGAAGTTACAGGATTGGAAAATCTTATTAAAGCAAGAAAAGAGTTTGACGACAAAAACCAGCAGCAGCAAAATAAAAAGCAAGACCGGCAGCAAAAGAAACAAAAGAAGGATGACAAGAAAGGCGAAAATAAGGACGAAAAAAAAGACAACAAGCAAGATGAAAACAAAGACAAGAAAAAAGATGATAAGCAGCAGCAACAACAAAAACAGCAGCAGCAAAAGCAGCAACAGCAAAAACAAAAGCTGCTTGACCAAAAACAGGTGAAAAGAATGCTGAATAATTTTAAGGAAGACCAACGCAACAAACGAAAAGCAAGAAAGGCAAAAGCGCGCGCGGCGGGCTACATGCCTGTTGACAAAGACTGGTAAAAAAGATAAACTATTTGTTGTTAATAAATTCGCGCTGTACCAAAAAGGTGTTTTGTCCTGAAGTGAAAATATATATTAGCTCCACGTTTCAACGTGGGGAAAACGAATAACCAACATTAATGCAACCTGTAAGGGTGCCACAATTTTGTTCAACCCTAACGGGGTTGATGTGTTGTAATGTTGAAATTCCCACGTTAAAATGTGGGGCTATATTCAAAAACCGCTTCGCGGTGATAAAATGAAACATTTGAAACTAACATTATTTTTATTTATAATCTTCTCCGGAAAAGCTTTTTCAGAGGTGAGAATTATTGCGACTGTTGATAAGAAGCTGATAAGCATCCACGAAGGTGTGCAGCTTGAGATTAGGGTTGAAGGGACTCAGCAGGCAACTCCGCCCTTGCTGAAAAATATTAAAGGATTCAGAATGGTGCAGGGGCCGGTGGAATCAACTCAAATGTCAATTGTGAATGGCAGGCAAACTTCCAGCATAAGTTATTCTTATATTTTAGTTCCGCTTGGAACAGGCAGGCAGACTATCGGTCCCATAGATATAACCGCTGCCGGGAAAAATTACCGTACAAAACCAATAACAATTGAAGTTGTAGGAAATAATTACAAGGCGGCTAACGGCAAAAAGGTTGCGAATCCGAACATTCTGCTTCTTCTCGAAACGCAAAAAAATAAAGCTTACATTAATGAACAAATTCTTGTTACACTTACTCTTTACTTTAGAAATATTGATATAACCGGAGTGGACCCGCCGGATTTTGCTTTTGACGGATTTGTCCCTTATGATATAGGCGGAAGGCCTGTGCAGGAACGAAAATCTTATAACGATTTAATTTACAACACTGTCCAATTCAGAAAAATCTTAGTTCCGATTAAAACCGGAAAACTTTCTTTAGGACCTGTCCCCCTTAACATTACGATAAGTGAAGCAGACAACCGCCGCCGCGACGATTTGTTCGGAAGCTTTTTCGGGCATTACAGGCAAATTAATAAAGTTGTACAGTCACAGCCGTTATCAATAGATGTGCTTCCTGTGCCCGAGGCGGGCAAACCTGCATCTTTTGACGGCGCTGTCGGCGTTTTTTCTTTAGACGCTAAAATTTCACCAAAAACCGTTGTAGAAGGCGAACCCGTTACACTTTCGGTTACTCTCTCAGGTTACGGAAACTTAGATAATATGTCCATTGCGCTTCCTACCAACACTGCCGACTTCAGAACTTATGAACCGGAAACTACAAAACGGACGGGAATAAGCAACGGAAAACTGGGAGGCACAAAAAACTATAAACAGGTTTGGGTTCCAATTTCTGAAAAAGCGACTTCTATTCCCGCAGTTCAATTTTCATATTTCGATGTCAATTCGGGTAAATATAAAGAGATAACCAGGGGGCCTTTTCCTTTAAAAGTTACAAAAGATTCTGGCGCTCCAAAGTTGTATGTTACTGAAAAAGCTGCTATAGAGAAAAAAGGCGGACATATAAAAATACTCCGGCAGGATATCTTTCCAAACATAATAAAAATAAGTAAAGCCGGCGCTTCACAAAGAGCCTATAATCAGCCCTTATTTTTTCTCCTTATTATTTTTCCTCCCGCAACCTGGGTTGTATTGTTTGGCATTGCGAAAAGGCAGCGCCGTTTAAAAACCGACACGGCTTTTTTCCGAAGGCTTAACGCGAAAAAACTTGTTAATGTCCGCTTGAAAAAAGCAAGGGCAGCTTTTAAGCAAAACAATGGCCAGCTGTTTTATGCGGAACTTTCAGACGCGCTCTGCCATTTCATAGCTGACAAGCTTCACATTGCCGCGCCCCAAATTTCTTCTGCTTCTGTAAAAGGCCATCTTGAAAATGCAGGCATTAATAAAGAAATAATTGAAGATATCTCCCGCACTCTTGAAGAGTACGACTTTGAGCGGTTCAGCAACAGCTCTTTTTCAGGTGATAAAGCCAAAAAACAGTTAAAACATTGTGAAAGATTATTACAAAACCTGGATAAATCATTAAAATGATAAAAAAAACAATAATTATTGCGGCTATATTTCTTTTTTCCGGAACTGTCTCGGCAGTTTCGGACGAAGCTTACAATGCTTTTATTGAGGCGAACAACGCTTATTTAAGCACAAATTATAGCAAGGCAATCAGGTTATATCAAAAAGCGATAGCCTTAAAACTGAATTCCGGCGGAGTCTATTACAATCTTGGCAACGCTTATTACAGGGAAGGAAAGTTGGGACTTGCTATTGCTTCATATTTGAAAGCGCAAAGGCTTATGCCGAGAAATGCTGACATAGCTTCTAATCTGAAAACCGCTCGCAACCAGACTGAAAACAGAATTATTCCTTATGAGGTAAATCCCGCGCTTAAACAATTCCTCTTTCTTTATTTTAAATTCAGCCTTGATGAATTGTTATGGGTGAGCGGAGCGCTTTTTGCCTGTTTATTTATATTCCTTTCTGTTTACGCGTTTGTTCCTGCTGCTATTATAAAACGGCTTGCTTTTGTTATCGGCGTATTCCTAATTATAACTGCTCTTACTGCTGCTGTTAAAGTTTATAAATACAATGCGGACAAAGTAGCCGTGGTAGTTAAAGATAAAGTGATAGTCCGTGCCGGTCCGGGCAAAAGTTACGCTTCAAGAATAGAGCTTTATGACGGCGCGGAAATGAAAGTTTTAAGAATAGAAGATAAATGGGTAAAAATCCAGGTGGCGAAAGAAAAAGGTTGGATTTCTGAAAAAGATGTTAAAATATTGCATTTCTGAAAGAATTTGATATAATATATTAAAGCTTGAAATTTGATCGCCGCTAAAGCGGGTCAGGATTTTGAAATTTGACTTTTTCATTTTTCACTTTCTCAATTTCTTTCTTTGTTTTGGCTGTATGATTTATAACGTATTAACCGGAGAAAAACAATGCAAAAACTTTTTTTAATTTCATTAGCTGTTTTATTGATTGTAGGATGCGGAACTACACCCGAAGAAGAACAAGTTGCTTTAAACGAAAATCCTTTTAATCTTGATATTCTTGACGACGAGATTATTCCCGGCGGAGACGAATTGTACGGAGAAGCTTTTCCCGGCGACCTTCCTCTCGCTCAAGGCACAGGGATGCGTTTTGTAGAGCCTGATTCCGGGCTTCTTGATCCGGCTATTGCGGCTGAAGCTAAAATGGTTTTAAGAGATGTTCATTTTCCTTATAACAGCTCTACTATAATGCCGCAGGATGCAGCCATCTTGCAGAATATTGCTGAGTTCCTGAATAGATTCCCTTCAGTGCTTCTTCAAATTCAGGGTTACTGCGATGAAAGGGGAACTGAAGAATATAATATGGCTCTTGGCTCCAGGCGAGCTGGCGCCGTCAGGCAGTTTCTCGCCGACCTGGGCATAAATCCAAACCGCCTTTACACAATTAGTTTTGGCGAAGAAATGCCTGTTGACCCAGGGCATAACGAAGCTGCTTGGGCAAAGAACCGCCGCGCGCATTTTCTCGTTGGCGTTACGGGACAGTAATTCAGTGTTCAGTAAGCAGTAAGCAAAGCACAAAGCAAAAATGAAATTTAAAATTTCATATATTTATTTTATATTTTTTATAAGTCTGTTCCTGAACGGCTGTGCTTCTTCGCCGGATGTTGCCGGGCAACTTAACGCTAAAATTGCCCGGGACAGAAGTGATATCAGGACGCTGGAAGATAAAGTCGCTTCTATCGGCTCAAACCTTGACAATCTTCAAGCCCAGGTCTCCGCCGAAAGAGAGGAAAATGCCAACTCTCTCGCAATTATACAAGAAAACCAAAACACTCTTAAAGAAGCCCTTTCAAGAATTTCTTATAATCAAAAAGTTGAAATAGAAAATACAAGCAAAAAATTGATGAACTCCAGCCTAAAAGAGTTTGAGCAATACAATCAAAAGCTAGAAAAGATAATTAAAATCGTTAAACAAGAAAACGCTCAGATTCAAAGCAAAGTGGCTTCCGATCTGCAGACCTTGCAGAACCAGTTTAAAGCCATGCGAGTTCAAATAAACGCTTCAATGGACAAGATTGACAGGCTGGAAAATAATTTAAAAATTGTAACTTCCGGCTTGAAAAAATACCGCACCCCCCCTCCGGTTAAAAGTCCTTCAAAAAAGAAACCGGAAGCAAAAAAAGCCAGACGCGAGCCAGTTAAAAGAACCGGCAATCCCTCAAGCCCGGATATCGATTATGTTAATGTCTATCAGCACACTATTGTTAAAGGCGAAACTCTTTGGAAGCTTTCGAGAGATTACGATGTGCCGATCCAGGATATTATAAATGTCAATGAAGATATTACTGATGCGACTCGGCTTGATATAGGCGACAAACTTTACATCCCTTCCCGCAAATCAAGATAATAAATCCCATTGTTTTTTTTCAGCCACAGATTAAACACGGATTAAATTTAATAAATAGTCGACCCTTAAAAACTGCTTTTTTGTAGTATTCATGGGACATTGGCTTATGAAAAGTGTGAAAAATATTGCAAAGTTTTAGGAGTTCTTCGCGAAAACCTTGCAAAAAAATGTAAAACAGGACGCATGACTGGCGGATGCCGGTTCTCGGACTGTTAAAAATGTAA
>Ga0190284_1000660_pt1 | contig 18341 bp, 20 predicted proteins | sample 48691812_MG_FD_161668 | JGI IMG/M metagenome (GOLD analysis project Ga0190284, IMG submission 161668) | Hydrothermal vent microbial mat bacterial communities from Southern Trench, Guaymas Basin, Mexico - 4869-18-1-2_MG | ecosystem: Environmental > Aquatic > Marine > Hydrothermal vents >...
AGCCCGCTCAAGGCCGCCAGCCAAAAACCCGCCATCAGAGCAAGCATGACGGCGACCACCAGCCATGAACCCGCCACGGCACCCAGCGGCTCAGACAAATTCATCGATAACATGAGAATTATCGTCTCCAGCATTGTTTTTTCTCTGTTTTATGCCTTCTCGTTCTGGGGTTGGCTGGTCTCTTTTCTTCTCCGGCTGGCGCTCATCCCGGCGTACCGGCCAGAGCGGCTTCAGGGGGGTCGGCGGGTTGATCTCCGGCATGGTAGGCGTCTCCAAAGATGCTGCAACGGGCTCAGAGCGTGCCCACCTGATTCCATTCGTTTTCGGTCAACAACTTGTTCAGATCGACCACGATCAGGAGTTTGTCATCCAAGGTCGCGACGCCCTGGATATAGCGCGAACTCTCGTCATCGCCTACATTGGGTGCTGGATCGATGCTGTCGGTGTTCAATTCCACCACCTCAGCCACACCGTCCACCAGAATACCCACCACCTGCTTCTCTGACTCGATGATCACAATGCGCGTGCTGTCGGTGATTTCACCGGGCGGCAGGGAGAACCGACCCCGGGTATCGATAACGGTCACCACGTTACCTCGAAGATTGAAGATACCCAGCACATAAGGCGGCGCACCGGGAACCGGCGCGATCTCGGTGACGCGCAACACTTCCTGGATCTGCATCACATCGATTCCATAGATCTCGCCATCCAGGTGAAAAGTCACCAACTGAATGATGGAATCATTGGCCTCACTCTCAGCGAGCTCTGTCGTCATGAACCGAATCCTCTCGTATCCTTTAAACCGTCTGTGTCAAATTCCGGGCACCTGTCCGGTGGTAAATGTAAGTAAGCATAATCCATGCCGGGTTATGCCATTCCGACCATCAATCGGCACATTGACCAGCACCTGCTATCCGCCAGCACTCATCCTGGGCGCGACGGCAGTCTGGCCCTGCAGATCCTCCAGCAATTCGGCATAGGCCTGTACCCCCAGATCTTCATTGCCTGCCCCGGGGTGCGGCCACTCCGATCTCACCACTGGCCCGCTCATGCTCCTGGGCCATGATGATGATGGAGACCCGCCGGTTGCTCTGGCGCCCTTCTCCGCTGGTATTGTCGGTAATAGGTCTGAACTCGCCATAGCCGATAGCCGCCATCCGCTCGGGTGTCACGCCAAGCCGGGTAAACAACTGCACCACACTGGCTGCCCGAGCGGCAGACAGCTCCCAGTTTGAAGGAAAAGCGCTGGTATTGATCGGTATATTGTCGGTATGCCCCTCCACGTGGATCTGATTGGGTAATGGGTGCAGGATGCGCGCCACCTTGCGCAGCGGCTTCAGCACCGGGGTGGCAAGGCGGGCACTGCCGCTCTTGAACAGCATGCGGCTGTTCATCTCCACCTCGATACCCCGGTCGGTCTGGGTCACCTTCACCAGGTCCTTGTCGATGAACGAGCTCAGGGCCTGCTTGAGATGGGTGGCAATCTGACCCAGGGTAAGTGCCTCAGGCGAGGTGGAAAAGGGCTGCTGCACCGGTTCGGCAACCGGGTCGGTACCCTGCCCGGGATTGGGAGCAGCATACTCACCGGCCACTGGCTCCGGCGTACGTACCTGCTCGCCAAGCTGGATCGGGTCGAGGCTCTGGGCCGAGGTTACGAAGGCGTCGGTCAGGGTATCGGACAGGACCCGGTATTTGCCCTCATTGACCGATGAAATGGAATACATGACCACGAAAAATGCAAACAACAGGGTAATGAAATCAGCATAGGAGACCAGCCATCTCTCGTGGTTCTCTGGTTCCGGCTGGCGTTTCCTTCGGGCCATCGTGTCGCTTCACCCCGTTCAGGTCAGGTTAGATAACCCTGCAGCTTGGATTCGATATTGCGCGGGTTCTCTCCTTCGGCAATGGACACCACGCCCTCTATCACCATCTCCCGGTAGTGAGACTTGGTCATGGCGATACTCTTCATCTTGCTGCCGAAGGGAAGCAGAAACAGGTTGGCCAGGCCAACACCGTAGATAGTGGCGACGAAGGCGGTGGCGATGCCGCTGCCGAGCTTGCTCGGATCGGCCAGATTCTGCATCACGTGGATCAGGCCCATCACCGCACCAATGATGCCGATGGTGGGCGAGTAGCCACCCATGGCTTCAAATACCCTGGCGGCCTGGAGATCATGCTGCTCACCGCTCTCCAGTTCCACCTCCATGATGTTGCGGATCACCTCCGGCTCACTGCCATCCACCAGCAGTTGCATGCCCTTGCGAATGAACAGATCCGGCTCCTTCTCCGCCGCCGTCTCCAGCCCCAGCAGGCCCTCCTTGCGGGCAATGTTGCTCCAGCTGACCATCTTCTTGATCGCCGGCTCGATACGGTGCCTGGGGGTAAAGAACACACCACCGGCCAGGCGCATGGCATGCAGGAAAAGCGGCAACGGGGTCTGCAGCATGATGGCCCCGAGGGTGCCACCGAACACGATCACCAGCGCCGGGCCGTTGAGCAGGGCAGCTACGTGCCCACCCTCCAGGGCATTGCCCCCAAGGATGGCGCCAATGGCAATCAGGACGCCGATGATACTGAGCAGATCCACGTCGTCAGACCACCTGGGTCAGCAGCGGCGCCATGTCATGCAGCGGCAGTACACGGTCCGACAGGCCGGCCTTCTCCACCGCCTGGGGCATACCGTAGACCACGCAGCTGGCCTCATCCTGGGACCACAGGGTTCCACCCTTGCGCTTCAACAACTGGGCCGCCTGCCGCCCATCCGCACCCATACCGGTAAGAATGACGCCCAGCACATCCCGGCCGAGGGCCTGGGCCGCCGAACCCAGGGTAATGTCTACGCTGGGTTTGTAAACTTGATCCGACTGAGCCTCCTTGATCTGCAACACCAGGTCAGGGCCGCGCTGCTGCAGCAGCATCTGCTTGCCCCCCGGCGCCAGATAGGCGCTGCCGGGCCGCAGCAGATCGCCCTCCTCGGCCTCCTTCACCCGAATCCGGCACTGGCCATCCAGACGCTCTGCATAGGCATGGGTAAAGCTGCCAGGCATGTGTACCACCAGCAGGACCGGCAATGGAAAATCAGCCGGGAGGGCGGTCAGCAGATTCTGGATCGCCACCGGCCCCCCGGTGGAGGCGCCGATGGCGATCAATTTGTAGTGATGCCTGCCAACGAACGGGGACGCAGTGGATGAAGCAACGCCATCCAGGGCCGGGTTGGCCGCTGGCACAGCCACCGGTCTGCGGTAGCGCATCAGGGCGCGGATACGCGCTGGCAGCAGATCGGTGGTACTGGCCGAACCGTCAAACTGTTTCAGCAGAAAATCCAGGGCACCGGCATCCAGTGCATCCAGGGTGGCGCGGGCGCCTTCCCGGGTCATGGCCGAGAACATCAGGATCGGCGTCGGGGTTTCACGCATGATACGGCGTACCGCGCTGATGCCATCCATAACCGGCATCTCCACGTCCATGGTCACTACATCAGGCTTCAGCCGTTGCACCTGCCTGACGGCAGCGAGGCCATCAGCGGCAACCCCCACCACCTCGATATCCGGGTCCCGCCCAAGAATATCGCTGATGCGGCGCTGAAAAAACGCCGAGTCATCCACTACCAGTACCCGGACTCGACGGTTCATGCCGGCGCGGCTGCTCTGAACGGAAAAATCCTGCATGACCCAACCGACTCAGTAGCGTCTTGCATACTTCCGCATCAACCCTGGTATATCCAGAATCAACGCGATCTTGCCATCACCGGTGATGGTGGCTCCGGCCATCCCCTCCAATCCCTGCAGCATCGATCCCAGCGGCTTGATCACCACCTCTTCCTGACCCACCAGATAATCGACCACCAGGCCGACATGCCTGCCACCCACATTGACCACCACCACATGACCAACCTTATCCCGTGCCTCATGCCCGCTGCCGGAGACCAACCAATTGTGCAGATAGAACAGGGGCAGGGCCCGTTCCCGGACCATGATGGTCAACTGGCCGTCCACCACGTTGGTGCGTGCCAGATCGAGATTGAAGATCTCCACCACACTGGAGAGCGGCAGCGCAAAGGGTTGCTGGCCAAGCACCACCATCAGGGTGGGCAGAATAGCCAGGGTCAAGGGCAGCTTGACGATGATGGTGCTGCCCCGACCCCACTCGGAATCGATTTCCACCGAGCCGTTCATCTGCGCGATGCGGGTCTTCACCACATCCATGCCGACACCACGCCCCGACACATCGGATATCTCAGTCTTGGTGGAAAACCCGGGATGAAAGATCAGGTTGTAACACTCTTTGTCATCCAGGCGATCCGCCGCCTCGTGATCCATCATGCCCTTTTCCACCGCCTTGGCGCGCAGCACGTCGGGGTCCATACCCTTGCCGTCATCAGCAATGGACAGCAGGATGTGATCACCTTCCTGGGCCGCCGACAACAGGACCTTGCCGCGGCGCGGCTTGCCCGCCTGCTCCCGCTGTTCCGGGGTCTCGATACCGTGATCCACGGCGTTGCGCACCAGATGCACCAGCGGGTCGGCCAGGGCCTCCACCAGATTCTTGTCCAGGTCGGTGTCTTCGCCCTGCATCTCCAGATCGATCTCTTTCTTCAGGCTGCGGGCCAGATCTCTGACCACCCGGGGAAAGCGTCCGAACACCTTCTTCACCGGCTGCATGCGGGTCTTCATCACCGAATTCTGCAGATCAGCGGTGACCACATCCAGGTTGGCCACCGCATTGGCCACCTCTTCATCTCCGAGCTTTGCCTTCAGGGTGGACAGACGGTTACGCACCAGAACCAACTCACCGACCATGTTCATGATCTCGTCCAGCCGTGCGGTATCCACCCGCACCGTTGTTTCTGCGTTCTTTGCAGGTACGGCTGCTGCACCGGGTTTCTTTGCCCGGGCTGCAGCCTTCGGTTTGCTTGCCGCCGCTGGTTTATTCGCGGCCTTTTTTACCGCTGGTTGGTTTTCCTCCGCAGGCACGCCACCGTGCTTGCCCTTGCCGTGCAGCTCATCCAGCAACGCCTCGAACTCATCTTCGGTAATTTCATCAGGATTGGATGGTTTTGGCTTCGTTTCAGCGGCAGCGCCCGCTGGCACCCCACCGTGTTGGCCCTTGCCATGCAGTTCATCGAGCAGGGCCTCGAACTCATCCTCGGTAATCTCATCCGGGTCGCAGCTGGTGCCGGCCTCACTGGCTGATGCCAGGATTTCAGGCTCCGGCTCAGTAATCACCTCCGGCTCCGCGATGGCTTCCGCCTCCTCGTCTTCCGCTGTCGAGAGCTGCGCCAGCGTCTCCAGCAGGGCCGGATCGGCCGGTTCCGGGTCGTCCCCGGCGGTGACCATATGGAACATGCCGTTGACCACATCCAGCACCTGCAGCACGGTGTCCATCAGATGGGCATCCACCTGCCGCTGCCCCTGGCGCAGCACATTGAATACATCTTCGGACCGATGGCAGACGGCTACCAGCGCCTCGATATTGAGGAATCCGGCCCCGCCTTTGATGGTATGAAATCCACGAAACACCGCATTCAACAGATCATAGTCATCCGGTTGCTGTTCCAGATCGAGAAGCTGCTCACCCAACAGTTCGAGGATCTCACCTGCTTCGACCAGAAAGTCCTGCAGGATCTCATCATTCATGTCAATGGCCATAGTGTGCCGCCTCGCTCCTCTGGTCGTTATCGTTCTGTAATTTTGACCGGGGCCTGCTGATCAGGCATCTACGCGTTCAAAGATCTTATTGATCTTTTCTTCCAGGGTGGTGGCGGTAAACGGCTTCACCACATAGCCGTTGACCCCCGCCTGGGCGGCCTCGATGATCTGTTCGCGTTTCGACTCGGCAGTCACCAGCAATACCGGCAGTGAAGCCAGGCCGGCATCGGCCCGCACCGTCCGCAGCAGATCGATACCTGTCATCCCGGGCATATTCCAGTCGGTGACCAGAAAATCGAAGCTGCCTGATTGAAGTTTCGGCAGCGCCGTATTGCCGTCATCGGCTTCATCGATGTTGGTAAATCCAAGATCCCGAAGCAGGTTCTTTACGATCCGACGCATCGTGGAAAAATCGTCGACCACGAGAATCTTCATGTTCTTGTCCAAGGCAACCTCCAGATAGCATGCCGATTAGTGCGTGAACCCGTTGGGTTCAGTATTTTGTTCCGCAATGCGGATCTACTGTTCTTCTTCGCCCACCAGCCACTCTGACAGGCGCGATCGCAGTCGCAGGGTGGCCTGGCTGTGAATCTGACACACCCGTGATTCACTGACACCGAGGATCTGCCCGATCTCCCGCAGATTCAGTTCCTCTTCGTAGTACAGCGCAATGACCAGCCGCTCCCGCTCCGGCAGGCCAGCGATGGCATCGGACAAGGCCCCTTTGAAGGCATCCCGCTGCATCCCTTCGAAGGGCCCCTGGATGGCACCATTAGTGCGCTGCTGCGGCAGTTCACCCACCGCCTGGAGATCTTCCAGACTGAAGATCCTGCAGCCTGATGCATCCTGCAGAATCTTGTGGTAATCGTGCAGAGACAGACCGAGTATGTCGGCCACCTCTACGTCGCGGGCATCCCGCCCCTGCTCGTTTTCGATCTCGCGCATCGCCTCGGCGACCATGCGTGCCTTGCGATGTACCGACCGGGGCGTCCAGTCACTGCGTCGAATCTCATCCAGCATGGACCCGCGTATGCGAATACCTGCATAGGTCTCGAAACTGGCGCCCTGGGATGGGTCATAGTTCCGACTCGCTTCCAACAAACCGATCATGCCCGCCTGGATCAAATCGTCCGCCTGTACGTTTGGCGGTAATTTGTTCATCAGGTGATAGGCTATCCGCTTCACCAAAGGTGCATGCTGGATGACCAGTGCATCGGAATCCTGTTCCTGTACCGCTGTATAGGCCGCTAGTCCGCTCACCGTCACATCTCCCCACTTTGACTCGAAAATTGAATAAGCCGCTCGACGAAGAACTGAAGGTGCCCGCCGACCCCTTCTGGTACAGGCCAGTTATCGGCCTTCTTCGCCAGATTCTTGAATGTCAGCGCCGATCGACTGCGCGGAAACGCCAGCACCACCGGCTTCTGCGAGCGCACCGCCTTGCGCAGGTTGTCGTCGTACGGGATGCTGCCGATATAGCTCAACATCACGTCCAGATAACGGTCGGTGACCCGGCACATCTTATTGTAGAGATCCCGCCCCTCCGGGGCGCTGCGCGCCATGTTGGAGAGGATGCGGAAACGCGCCACACCGTATTCCCGATTCAGCAGCTTGATCAGCGCGTAGGCATCGGTGATGGAGGCGGGCTCATCACACACCACCACCACCACTTCCTGGGCAGCGCGGCTGAAACTGATCACCACATCCGAGATGCCAGCCGCCGTATCCACGATCAGGACATCGGTTTCGCTGCCGACATCGCTGAAGGCGCGGATCAGGCCGGCATGTTCCGCGTCGCTCAACTCCGCCATCTGCCGGATGCCCGAAGCTGCCGGCGCCACCCGGATGCCGGCCGGGCCGGTGAGCAGCACCTCATCCAGGGTGCGCTCGCCGCGTAATACATGGGACAGATCGAACTCCGGATGCATGCCCAACACCACGTCCACGTTGGCTAGTCCCAGGTCTGCATCCAGCAGCATGACCCGTCTTCCCAGTTCCGCCCAGGCAACGGCCAGGTTGACCGAAACATTGGTCTTGCCCACCCCACCTTTGCCACCGGTGACGGCAATCACACGCACCGGTTCGGGTTTCACCATCTGCCGCAGGCCCGCTGCCTGATCTATCGTCGCATCAGCCATGAGCATCAGCTGTCACACCTCCCAATGCCATTGCCAGGTACTCGTCGCTGTACTCGCCACCCGCTTCCTGAGCCAGCGTCACCGCCCGGCTCACCAGCGTGTGTGCTCTAGCCAGATGAATGTCTTCGGGCACCTTTTGCCCGTCGGTAAAGAATGCCAGCGACAGGTTGCAGTGAAGAGCCGCCGACAAGGCCCCGCCCAGCGACGCGGCCTCATCAACCTTGGTGAGAACGCAACCCTCCAGGTTGGCGCCGCCAAAGGCCTTGATCGCCTGCTCCAGGGCGGGCTGCTGGGTAGTGGCTGAAAGCGTCATAAAGGTACGCACCGGCCGATTGCCGGAATACAGCATCGACAGCTGGTCACTCAGGCGCAGATCACGCTGGCTCATGCCGGCGGTATCCACCAGCACCAGGCGCTTATCGGACAGCGCATTCAGCGTCACTCGAAGTTCTTCTGCGTTGGCGGCGGTACGCACGGGTACGTCCAGGATGCGAGCATAGGTATTGAGTTGTTCACGAGCGCCGATGCGGTAGCTGTCGGTGGAGACCAACGCCAGATTGCGATGGCCGTGGCGCAGAATGAAACGCGCTGCCAGCTTGGCGATGCTGGTGGTCTTGCCCACGCCGGTGGGACCGACCAGGGCCACTACGCCACCCTCATCGACCAGGCTCTCTCCGGTCACTGGTAGTTCGGATGCCAGCTGGTACAGCGCCTTACGCCAGGCCTGATCCAGACTTTCCGCATCCTGGATGCGTTCTGCCAGGCGCTGGCAGATATCGGGGCTCAGCCCAAGCCCCATGAGCCGCCGCAGCAGTTCCTGAGTCTGGGGCCGACGGCTGCCCATCTCATGCCAGGCGATGTCGGACAGCTGATTCTCCATCATCCGCCGCAGCGCCTTCATCTCCTGGCGCATCTCCACCAGCACCGGATCCTGGCTCCACTCCACCCGAGCCGGTTGCGGCGACGGCCGGCGAATCGGCTGTGCCGCCGGTGCCTCAGGCCGCTCGATGGGTGTAACAGAAGGCCGTTTCACAGCGGCGGGCTGCACCGCCTCAGGCGGCTGATTCTGAGCCGCAAAGGCCGCCTCGTCGTAGTCCATGGCAGCGACCAGTTCGATGCCCCCATCCACGCTCTTGTTGGAGAGGATCACCGCATCCGGGCCCAGGGTCTCGCGCACCTGGCGCAGGGCCTGTCGAATGTCGTCTGCAAAAAATCTCTTTATTTTCATATCCAACTTGTTCCTGAAATCGCCTTCCGGGTGTGGCCATTCCCCTGCCCCGCCCCACCACGCGCCTTCATCCGTTCTCCGAACCCGGTTTGCCTACCGTGGCCACCACCTTGATCTGACGGTTGTCCGGGATCTCGTTGTAGGAGAGAACCCGCATCCCCGGTACACTATGTTTTACGAATCGGGCCATCCAGGGCCGAATCGGCGAAGCCACCAGCAGAATGCTCTGTTGCCCGGCCATCTCCTGCTGCCGGGCGGTTTCGGTCAGCGATCGCTGCAGCTGCTCTGCCAGTCCCGGCTCGAACCCAACCCCCCCTTCTTCAGAGGGCTGCAAAGTTTGTTGCAATATCTGTTCCAAACTTGGATCCAACACAACGACGGGGATTTCTTCTTTTGGGCCAACGAGTTGCTGAACAATAGAGCGGGAGAGCGCAACCCGCACGGCGGCTGTCAGGGCGACGGGGTCTTGACTCTTCGATGCATGCTCCGCCAATGTTTCGGCGATAGTGCGGATGTCTTTGATTGGTATCTGTTCCTCCAGCAGGTTCTGCAGGATCTTCAGCAACTGCCCCAATGACAGGGTCTTGGGCACCAGGTCTTCCACCAGTTTGGGGGCATTGCGGGCCAGCACGTCCAGCAGTTGCTGCACCTCCTCATGACCAATCAGCTCATGGGCGTGGGACTGCAGGATCTCACTCAGATGGGTGGCAACCACGGTGCTGGCATCCACCACCGTGTAACCCAGGGTCTGGGCGTGATCACGCTGTCCGGGATCGATCCAGACCGCATCCAGCCCGAAGGCCGGATCCTTGGTTTCGACTCCCTGCAAGGTACCGAACACGCGCCCCGGATTGATCGCCAGGTCCCGGTCGGGATAGATCTCGGCCTCGCCGATGGGTACACCGTGCAGGGAGATGCGATAGGCCGTTGGGCTGAGATCCAGATTGTCACGGATATGCACCGACTGGACCAGAAACCCCAGCTCCTGGGACAGTTTCTTGCGCACCCCCTTGATCCGGTTCATCAGCTCACCGCCCTGGCTCCGGTCCACCAGCGGGATCAGCCGGTAACCCACCTCCAGGCCGATGATGTCCACCGGCTGCACGTCTTCCCAGGTTAATTCCTTCTGTTCCACCGGCTGCTCCACCGCCGCTTCCATGACCTGCGCAGTGCTGGCCTCCTGCTGACGTTTGCGGTAGATCCACCAGGCCCCGGCGCCAGACAGGACGGCCAGGGAGAGGAAGGCGAAATTGGGCATGCCCGGTATCACGCCCATCAAGCCCAGCACAGCGGCGGCAATCATCAGCGATTTCGGGTTGGACAGCAGCTGGCTCATCACCTGCTCGCCCATGTCCTGCTTGGACGACACCTGGGTGACGATGATGGCGGCCGAGGTGGAGAGCAGCAGCGACGGAATCTGCGCCACCAGGCCGTCACCGATGGTCAGCAGCGCGTAGTAGCGCATGGCGGTGGAGAGATCCAGCCCGTGTTGCGCCATACCGATGGCCAGCCCGCCGACGATATTGATGATCAGGATCAGGATGCCGGCCACCGCATCGCCGCGCACGAACTTGCTGGCGCCATCCATGGCACCGTAGAAATCCGCCTCCTGGGACACCTCCTCACGGCGCTCCCGGGCCTCATCCTGGGAGATCAACCCGGCGTTCAGATCCGCGTCGATGGCCATTTGCTTGCCGGGCATGGCATCCAGGGTAAAGCGGGCACTGACCTCGGACACCCGCCCTGCCCCCTTGGTCACCACCACGAAATTGATGATCACCAGGATACCGAACACCACCAGACCCACGGCGTAGTTGCCGCCGATGACAAATGACCCGAACGCCTCGATCACCTTGCCCGCCGCATCGCCGCCATTGTGGCCTTCCAGCAGCACCACCCGGGTGGAGGCCACGTTCAGGGCCAGGCGCAGCAGGGTGGCGATCAGCAGCAGACTGGGAAATACGCTGAATTCCAGCGGTTTGTGGGTGTAGACAACCACCAGCAATACCACCAGCGACAACGTGATATTGAAAGTAAAGAACACATCCAGCGCGATTGGCGGCAGCGGGATGATCACCATCGCCAGCATCATGACCAGGATGATCGGGGCACCCAACCCTTTGCTCCCCACCTGTTTTACATTGCTCAGTATCGCTGTTGCATCCATGGGGTCAGACTCGGTAAGGGGTTATGAAGAAGTCGATGAAATCGGCCGGGGTCAATCGGATGCCGGCACCTGCAGATCCTCCGGCACCGGCAGATCCCCGGGCAGCTCCGGCTTCTGCCCGTCACCACTGTTGTAGGCACGCAGCTGAAACACGTAGGCGAGCAGCTTGGCGACCGCCAGGTAGAGTTCGGAGGGAATGGCATCGCCCAGCTCGGCATGGGCATGGATGGCGCGTGCCAGCATCGGCGCCTCGACCACCGGTACATCGTGTTCGCCGGCTACGCGGCGGATATTGGCCGCCACCAGATCGGCACCCTTGGCCACCACCCTGGGCGCCTGCATCGTAGTCTGGTCATAACGCAGAGCCACTGCGTAATGCGTCGGGTTAGTGACGATGACATCCGCCTTCGGCACCTCGTCCATCATGCGGCGCTGGGCCATCTCCCGCTGCAGGCTGCGAATCCGACCCTTGACCTCGGGCCGGCCCTCGGTCTCCTTCATCTCCTCGCGGATCTCCTGCTTGGTCATCTTCAGCTGCCGTTTGTGATCCCATAGCTGAAACGGCACATCGACCAGTGCGATCAGAATCAGGGTGGAAGCGACCAGCACGAACGAGCCGCCGATCAGAGAGCCCATTTCCACTACGGCCGGACCCAGCTCCATACGCCCCAGGCCGATGAATTCCTCCACCAGCACCCACAACACCAGGGCCGTGGCGCCGCCCACCAGCAGGAACTTGGCCATCGCCTTCACCAGTTCCATCAACCCCTTCACCGAGAACAACCGGCCCAGCCCCTTGATCGGATTGAGCTTGCTGAGCTTGGGCGTCATCGCCTCACCGCTGAGGGTGAATCCCCCCAGGGCAACGGAGCTGGCCACGGCCACCACGGCAACGATGGCAAAGAACGGCGCCAGCATCAGCAAGGCATCGCCGATCGACTCCACCAGGCGATGCAGCATGGCGCTGGTATCGAACATATCTTCACGGCTGATCCGGAAGTTGCCGCTCATGATCCCTGACAGCCCCGACCCCATGTGGCTGCTCAGGCCGACCAGCGCCATGCCACCGACCAGGGTAATGGCCATGGTGTTCAGCTCCTTGGAGCGCGCCACCTGACCCTTGCGCCGGGAGTCGTCCAGCCGCTTGGATGTGGGTTGTTCTGTTTTCTCCTGGCCGTCTTCGTTTTCAGCCATTACTGCCCCCCTACCCTAAACTCAGTTGTTTCTCTCGCAGAGGCGCAGAGGGCGCCAAGCTGTCATTTTCATCGTGCTCTGCGGTCTCTGCGCCTTGGCGAGAGTAATTTTATGCATCTACACTGGGTAATCCCCACCCTTGGATATCTGAAAACCAATCTCTAATCTCCTACAGCAGTATCAGGCGCCGAATCAGCTGCAGCGCCGATTCCAACAGCAGTTCGAAGTTTTCCATCACATTGGGCAGCGTCACCCAGATCAGGACGAAGCCGAACAGCATGGTGATCGGGAAGCCGACGGCAAAGATATTCAATTGCGGGGCGGCCCGGGTGACCACGCCCATCCCCAGATTGACCAGCAGCAGCGCGGCCATCACCGGCAGTGCCATCAGCAGGCCGCCGGTGAACATGTAGCTGCCCCAGCTGACGATATCCATCAGGCTGTTGCGGCCGAAGCCGTCCACCGCCACCGGAAAGGTACGGAAGCTCTGCACCAGCAGATCAATCAACACCAGGTGCCCGTCGAGGGTGAGAAACAGCAGGGTGGCAAGTATCAGGTAGAACTGGGAGACCACCGGCACCTGGACACCGTTTTGGGGATCCATCATGGACGCAAATCCCAGACCCATGCTGTAGGCGATCACCTGGCCGCCGAACACCAGGGCAGCAAACACCATCTGCAGCACGAAACCCATGGCCACGCCGATCAGCACCTGCTGCGCCACCATCAGGAAGGCGGCCGGGCTGAACGCATCGACCACCGGTGGAGCCGGCAGTAACGGCATGGTGATCCAGGTCAGCACCAGCACCAGGCCGATACGAAACAGCACCGGTGTCTGGCGTGAGCTGAAGATCGGCGCCGACACCACCATGGCGCCGATACGCAGCAGCGGCCAGACGAAGCTGGCCAGCCAGAGATTGAGTTGGGCCTCGCTGAATGTCATCGGTTCCGCTATCCGGCCACGCCTCACCATCCCTCAGCCAATGAGTTCCGGAATGCTTTCGTACAGATTGAGGGTAAAGGTCATGATCACCCGCAGCATCCAGGGTCCGGCGACGACGAATACAGCCGCCACCACCAGCAGCTTGGGGATGAAACTGAGGGTCATCTCATTGATCTGGGTAGCCGCCTGAAACATGGCCACCAGCAGTCCGGCCGCCAGTGCCGGCAGCAGTACGATGCCACCGAGCACGGTGGTCACCTCCAGCGCACGCTGGCCAAGATCGAGTACGGAATCAGGAGTCATCGGGTCGCTCCTCAGACGAGAAAACTGGAAGCCAGGGTGCCGAACACCAGCGCCCAGCCATCGATCAGCACGAACAGCATGATCTTGAACGGCAGCGATATGATCATCGGCGACAGCATCATCATGCCCATGGACATGAGTACACTGGCCACCACCAGGTCGATGATCATGAACGGGATGAAGATGATGAAACCAATCTGAAAACCGGTCTTCAGTTCCGAGGTGGCGAAGGCGGGCAGCAACACCGACAGCGGAACATCGCCTCGATCAGCAAAGTCACCAAACTGGCCGATCTCGGAAAACAGGGCCAGGTCACTCTCCCGGGTCTGGGCAAACATGAATGAGCGCAGGGGTGTCACCGCCTGCTCCAGGGCCTGGGTCATCTCCATCTTCTCCTCCAGATAGGGCTTGAGGCCGACCTCATAACTCTCCTCGAACACGGGCATCATGATGAACAGGGTCAAAAACAGGGCCAGGCCAATGAGAATCTGGTTGGAGGGTGTGCTTTGGGTGCCCAGGGCCTGGCGCAGGATGGCCAGCACGATGATCACCCGCGCAAATGAGGTCATCATCAGCAATCCTGCCGGCAGCAGGGTCAGCGCAGTCATGAACAACAGAACCTGAATACTCAGGGTATAGGTCTGCCCACCATCGGCCGTCGGCGTAGTGGTGAGGGCGTCGAGGCCGGGGGCCGCCGATGTTACCAGCGGAAACGACAGGAGCAGCAGTGAAAGCAGCATCCGCAAGGGATTCATCACGACGTCTCCTCGAGAGCGGAATCTAGCTGCTCACTGAACCTGTCGCCGCTGTCCGGTCCGTCATTCAGAACGTGTAGAGTCTGCACCCGCCCTGGCGCCACACCCACCAGCAGGCGAATCCCGTCCACCTGCAATACCACCGCCCGTTCGCGCGGGCCCAGTGAGACGCCCCCCAATACGCTCACCATGCCTTTGCCGGCGATCGGCAGTTTGCCGAACCGCCGGAACAGCCAGCCCAGTCCGAAGATCAAAGCAATGATGACGATCAGACCGACCATGGTCTCGAACAGCGCGCCGCTACCGATCGGCGAGGCCGCCAACTCTGCCTGATCTGGATTACCGGCAGCAACTGCCCGCAGCGGCAGCAGGCCGGCGGCGGCAAGCACTGACAGCAGAGGGTTTCGGGCCATCAACGCAGCCTCTTTACCCGGTCTGCAGGGCTTATCACATCGGTCAGGCGGATGCCAAACTTTTCATTCACCACCACCACCTCACCCTGGGCGATGAGGGTGCCGTTGACCAGCACGTCCATCGGCTCCCCGGCGAGACGATCCAGCTCCACCACGGAACCCTGATTGAGCTGCAGCAGATTGCGGATCGGAATCTGGGTTCGCCCGATTTCCATCGAGATGGTGATGGGTACATCCAGGATCGAATCCAGCTGCACCTCGCCGCTGACCGCTTCCCCGGCGTCGTCCTGCAGTTCCTGAAACTGGGCTGATTCTGCCGCCGGGGCCGCCGCCTGCTCGGCCATGATCTCATCGGGGTCGGTGGTTTCCTGCTGCTCCAGCGCCGCCGCCCACTCATCGGCCAGGGCTTCATTGGGATCGATTTCGTTGTCACTCATGGTCTTCGCACTCTGCCAGTTTCTGCTGTTCCTTTTTCCGGGCATCCGCAAGTAACTCCTGCAGACCACCCACCTTTTTCCTGTTCACCCACTGTTGGACCTTGATCGCGTAGTTGCCGTCGGAGACCCCCAGCCGTCCCTGAAAGATGGGGACTTCTGCTGCCAGTACTTCGACCATCTCCGGAATTTCCAGCGGAATGATATCCCCCTCTTTGAGCTCCGCCAGCTCCCGCATACTGACCTGGGTCTCAGTCAGCACACTGCTCAACTCCACATTGGCAGACATGATTTCCTCTTTCAGCGCCTGCTCCCATCGTTCATCCCGGTCCCCCCGGTCGCTTTGCACACCCGCATCGAGCAGCTCCCGGATCGGTTCGACCATGGAATAGGGAAGGCAGATATGCATGTCTCCTCCCCCGGCCTCCAGATCCACATGAAAGGTGGTGACCACCACCACCTCGGAGGGGCTGACGATATTGGCAAACTGGGGATTGACCTCTGAGCCCACATATTCGAATTCAAGATTCAGCACCGGCCTCCAGGCTTCATGCAGATCTTTGAACGCGTAATCCAGCAGGATGCGTACCACCCGCAATTCGGTGGGCGTGAAATCCCGCCCCTCGATCTTGGTATGGAACCGACCGTCACCACCGAAGAAATTATCCACCACGCTGAACACCAGCTTCGGGTCCAGCACGAACAGCGCCTTTCCACGCAACGGCGGAACCCGGACCATATTCAGGCTGGTCGGGACGAAAAGACTGTGTATGAACTCGGAGAACTTGAGCATCTGCACGCCGGCTACAGCCAGATCGGCGGAGCGGCGCAGCATATTGAACAGGCTGGTGCGGTAGATGCGTGCGAAACGCTCGTTGATCATCTCCAGTGTGGGGAGGCGGCCACGGACGATGCGGTCCTGGCTGGCAAAGTCATAGGAGTGCGGTTCACCATCATAGGCGCTGCTGTCTTCGGTCTCGACATCACCGCTGTCGACGCCATGCAGCAGCGCATCGATTTCATCCTGGGACAGCAGGTCGTTGGTAGACATCGGCTATTGCATCACAAAAGAGGTGAAGTAGACGGCCTCCACTTCACCGGGCCCATTCTGGCCCTTGACGATCTGGTTGAGCACTTTCAACACCTCGGCCTGCAGCTTCTCCTTGCCCTCGCGAGCGCGCAGGGCGTCACTGTCCTGAGTACCGAACAGGTTCAGCAGATTATTGCGGATCATCGGGTCGTTGTGCTTGAGAAACTCGATCAGCTCCGGCTGGCGAGCCATCACGTCCACCCCCAGCTGAAGCATCCTGGCCTGGCCGCCCGGCGGCAGGTTGACCACGAATGCAGGTGTGAGGGAGAGGTAGATGGGTGGCAGTTTCTCAGCTTCGGCGGAGTCCGTATCGACCTCCACCGATGCTTCCCCGTCACCGGAGCCACCGCCGAGCATGAACCAGCCCAGACCCAGGCCTCCTCCCAGCAGGATCACCACCCCGACCACGATCAGGATGATCATCTTCTTTTTCGAGCCGGCCTCTTTCTCGATACCGAGATCCAGGTCGTCGTCCAGTTTCTTGTTTACCATGAGCGCCCCTTATGCAATGTCTGAGCAGTAGACAAGCAATAGCCATGCCATTGAAAGAACTAGAATCTTCCGCTTAAATAACAACAGGTTGGAAAACCTATATCGGAGAGTGACGGGGTCTTGACAACAACAGGCTCACCATGGAGGCAGATTCCTGACGGTCAAGGCAACTAGTATTGAAGGGGGCCTCTGCATCCAATTTCAATGCTCCTGGACGGGGACTACCTAGTGTTCGTCCAGAAAAGCCAATATTTCTCTCGCAGAGACGCAAAGATCGCAGAGTTACAACTTGTTGTTAATAAGTGATAAAAAATAATTTCTTGGCGGTCTCTGCGTCTCTGCGAGAGAAATTGTTTCTGGATCCTAACGACCTAAGGTTATCGTCGGGCCAGCTTCATCCAGCGCCAGAAATTGAGCAGGCCGGCCAGGGACCCCGCCACATAGGTGAGCGCGCAGGCACGCAGGATCCGGCGTGCGGCCGCATGCTGGGAGCGCTGCAGATAGCCCGCCTCCAGGATCGGCAGGGCGCGGCCGAAACTGGCGTCCCACTCTACCGGCAGGGTTATCAGCTGGACCAGGATGGAAATTCCAACCGTTGCCAGTGCGGCCAGGAACAACAGCAGCCCGGCGGCGGGCGCCCGGGTGACCAGGGCCAGCACCGGGACTGCCAGGAAAAGAAAAGAGCCGAGTCGTTCCGAGAACCGGGACACCCGGACCAGGCGCATGCGCCACTGAAATGGTGGGTAGCCGGCCGCATGCTGAATGGCGTGCCCAACCTCATGGGCTGCCGTGGTGACCGCCGTCAAGGTACGGCGGTCTATCTTGTCGGGTGTAAGCCTCACCACCCGCTGCACGGGATCGTAGTGGTCACCCGCCCCCCCCGTCGTCGCCTCCACCTTCACCTGCTGCAGGCCGAAACGATCCAGCAGATGGCGTGCCAGCTCCCCGGCAGTGCCGGGAAATGCCTCATCGGTGTGGTGATATCGCCGCAATACATGCTGCACCCACCATTGGGGGCCGAACAACAACACGACCAGCAGCACCAGCAAGACCAGAAAGGGCATATTATCCCGCCTCAGGGCTCGCGAAATAATAACTACCTGTTTTGGGACGCCGATCCATCCCGTCTGGCGGCGTTGCGAAAACTTGAAAGATAACTGATATTCCTGCGTTTCCGCGTCTTGCCAGACGGGCGCCTCGACGCCCCAAATTCATGCCTTTATTATTTCGCGAGCCCTTATTCATAGTATATTGTTCAGCCAATGGCTCGCCCGCAATTCAGCGATGGAAGATCGTGATATCCGACCCCGGGAATCAGCAGCGTCTGGAGGAAACATTCAGCTTTCTGCAGCAAGCGGATGACGCATTCCATCGCAGATTCATGGGCACAGCAAGTCTGGTGCAGCTGGAAAAGGGTCAGTATGTCTGCCATGAGGGCCGTTCCTGTGGCCATCTGGCCTTGATTACACGGGGTACCGCCCGGGTCTTCAAACTGGGGGACAATGGCCGGGAGATCACTCTCTATCGGGTCGGTCC
>Ga0190284_1000661_pt1 | contig 18279 bp, 13 predicted proteins | sample 48691812_MG_FD_161668 | JGI IMG/M metagenome (GOLD analysis project Ga0190284, IMG submission 161668) | Hydrothermal vent microbial mat bacterial communities from Southern Trench, Guaymas Basin, Mexico - 4869-18-1-2_MG | ecosystem: Environmental > Aquatic > Marine > Hydrothermal vents >...
CCGCCAGGCCCGAGCCGCCGGAACCCGACGAACCCCGACGACTGGCCGAGGCCGCCGCTGCTTTGCACCTGCGCCATGTCGTCCTGACGGCCGTTGCCCGAGACGATCTGCCTGACGAGGGGGCGGGCCATTTTGCGGCCTGTGTCCGTGCCATCCGCCAAGCGTCGCCCCGGTGTGTGATCGAGGTCTTGCCGGCGGACTTCCACGCCCGCGACGAGCCACTCGCACTCCTGTGCGATGCCGGCCCGGACATCTACAACCACAACCAGGAAACCGTGGAGCGCCTGTCGCCCGTCATCCGGCCCCAGGCGAATTACCGCCGCAGCCTGGACGTGTTGAGGAAGGTCAGGCAGCGCCGCCCCAGCATGTTCACAAAAAGCGGCCTGATGGTCGGCCTGGGCGAGACCCGCGAAGAGCTTACCGACGTCATGCGCGACCTGCGCTCCGTCCGCGTCGACATCCTTACCGTCGGCCAATACTTGGCGCCGTCGCCCGCCCATGCCCCAGTCGCCCGTTACGTCCCGCCCGAGGAGTTCGACGACATCGCCGCCGAGGCCCGATCGCTCGGTTTTCGCTCTGTAGCCGCTGGCCCGTTCGTTCGCTCCAGTTATAATGCGGCCGACGTGTACGAAGCCATCGACAAACATCGCGAACGTGTCGCGATGCGTTAGCCGGCGCCGGGAGTCGCCGGTTTCCCTGACTGGCGTACGATGGGCAATCCTGCCCATCTGTTGATCCTACTCGGCACTGGGCACTCAGCACCACGAAACAGGAGCGCAACTTGTCGGCGAAACCCCTGAATAAACTCCATGGCAAGTTCATCGTGTTCGACGGCGTCGATGGCTCGGGAAAGGGCGCGCAGATTCAACTGCTCACCGAAGCGCTGACGGCACAAGGTATCGAATTCGTCACCGCCCGTGACCCCGGTGGCACGCCCGTCGGAGATCGTATCCGCCACGTCCTGCTGGACTACGATCTCTCCAAAATGGATGCCCGTTGTGAGGCGCTGCTGTTCATGGCCTCCCGCGCACAACTCGTCCGCGAGGTCATCGCCCCGGCCCTGTCGAAGAATGCGGCGTGTATCTGCGATCGTTACGTCTCGGCCACCTGCGCCTACCAAGGATCCGCCGGCTTTGATCCAAGGAAGGTCATCGAGCTTGCCCGGTTCGCCATCGGGGACACCTGGCCGCACCTTACCGTCGTTCTCGATCTCGCCCCCAAGTCGGGCTTCGAACGTACCGGACGCAAGACCCAGGCGGCACGAAAACGCAGCAATGCCGGCACCCACGGCCAGCCGATGCTGTTTCACGACGTACACACCGATGCCATGGAAGCTCGACCCATGGAGTTCCACGAGCGTGTCCGGCAGATGTTCCTGGAGCTGCCATCCTATTACCCGGCTCCCGTGGCCATTGTGGATGGTTCGGGGACCGTGGAAGAAGTGCACGCTCGGGTTATGGAGGCGTTGGCCGATGCCGCTCTCTGATGTCCTGCACCAACCGATTGCCCAGGATAGATTGCAGCGCGCCTTGCGTTCCGGTCGCGTTCCACATGCCTACCTCTTCACCGGACCCGAAGGCGTCGGCAAGGAAATGCTTGCTGCCCGTCTGGCCGCTGTGTTGTTGTGCAATGATCCTCAATCGTCGATCGTCACTCCTCAATCGTCAATTCCCCGGCAGGACGCCTGCGGCCAATGCGTTGATTGCACGCTGCACGCGGCCGGAAATCACCCGGACTATCACCGCATCTACCGCACGCTCAACAAGCTGCACCCCAACCAGAAGGTCCGGGATCGCAAGGCCATAGACCTCAGCGTCGACGTGATCCGTCACTTTCTAATCGACAAGGTCGGCCTGCGGCCCAGCCGCGGCCGTGCCAAGGTCTTCATCATCGCCGAGGCCCACCGACTCAGTAGCGGCGCCCAGAATGCCATGCTCAAGACGCTCGAGGAACCCCCGGGGCACAGCTATCTGATCCTGTTGGCCCCCTCCGCCGACACGCTGCTCGCCACGACCCGATCACGCTCCCATCAGATCGCCTTCCAGCACCTGCCCGCGCGGTTCATCATCGAGCAGTTGCACGCACGTTACGATATCACGGCCGGATTCGCCCGATTCATCGCCGAACTGTCACAGGGAAGCCCCGGCATCGCCAACAAGTACGCCGAGATCGGTCTCCAGGATCATCTTTCAATCGTCCTGCAAGCCTTGCAGACGGCCTCCCATGACCCGCTGAACTGCGGCAGGACCCTCCTGGACGCCTCCAAGCAACTGACCTCCGCCTTCAAGGAGCAAGACGACGAAAGTAAAGACACGAACGCCTCTCGACAGGCGCAAACGGTCATCCTCTCGATGGTGGCCGCGGTCTTGCGCGACGTACAGCGAATCACAGTCGGCCAAAGGCCCGTCGTGTTTCTGGATGACCCGGCTGTCGCCGCATTCGCCGGTACGACCACGCCCCAGGCGGTCGGCTGCGTGATTCGTGCCATGGCGGCGGCCGAGCGTCAGATCAGCCGCAACGCAAACACATCACTCGTCTTCGACACCGTCGGCATCGAGCTTGGCCGCGGTCTTTCTACAGTTCCTCAAACCGTGCCGTAAAGTGTCTCAATGCCGGAGGCGCCTCGATGATGCGCAGACCCCGGAGCGATTCCCGTTGTTGGTGCAGCTCAATCGCGGCTTCGATCACATAGTCAAGATGGCTTTGCGTATAGACTCGGCGAGGTAACGCCAATCTCACAAGCTCTATCGGCGGCGGCTTGCGGCCTTCGCCCCCGAACATGACGCTGCCGATCTCCGAGGTCCTGATGCTCCCGACGCGATACAGCCCACAGGATACGGCCTGCCCCGGAAACTGATCCGGCGGGATATGCGGGCAAAATGCCCCGGCATCGATGTAGATCGCGTGGCCGCCCGGCGGCTCGACGATCTGGATGCCGGCCGCCAGCAGCTTCTCGCCAAGATACTCCGTGCTGCGGATGCGGTACTGAAGATAGTCCTCGTGCAAGACCTCCTTGAAACCCTGAGCCATGGCCTCCAGGTCTCGGCCCGCCAGTCCGCCGTAGGTCACGTAGCCCTCCGTCAAGATCAGCAGATTCGAGGCCTTCTGAAACAGCGTCTCGTCGCGCATCAGTAGCAACCCACCGATGTTGACGATGCCGTCCTTCTTCGCGGAGATCGTCGCGCCATCGACAAGGTCGAACATCTCACGCACGATGTCCCGTACCGGCCGATCCCCCTGGCCGGGCTCGCGCATCTTGATGAACCACGCGTTCTCGGCAAAGCGACACGCATCCAGGAAGAACGGCAGCTTGTGTCGGTCGCAGACGGCGCGAACTTCACGCATGTTTTCCAGACTCACCGGCTGCCCGCCGCCGCTGTTGTTCGTCACGGTGATCATCACCACGGGAATACGCCCGGCACCGACACGCTGGATCAGCTTCTCCAGTGCGTTGATATCCATGTTGCCCTTGAATGGATGACGATCGCGCGGGTCCTTGGCTTCGGGAATCGGCAGGTTCACCGCCTCGGCACCGCTGTGTTCGACATTCGCTCGCGTGGTATCAAAGTGGGCGTTGTTGGGAACCACCTTGCCACGCCCGCCGATCAGCTCGAACAACATCCGCTCGCTCGCCCGGCCCTGGTGTGTCGGCAAAACGTGCGTAAATCCCGTGATCTCCGTGATCCGTTCCTTGAAACGGTAGAACGAGACGGCCCCGGCATAGGACTCATCCGCGCGCATGATGCCGGCCCATTGCTCGTTGCTCATGGCACCCGTGCCCGAATCCGTCAGCAAATCGATCAGGATGTCTTCGGCACGAATCAGAAAAACATTGAATGACGCCTCCTTCAGGATTCCCTCCCGCTGCTGTGGCGTGGTCATGCGAATCGGCTCGACCATTTTGATCCTGAACGGCTCGATGATCGTTTTCACGGCGGTAATCTCCATGTGTGCGAAACAGGTACAACTCGATCAAATGATAATCCGGAATGACGATGTGTACATCCTGATACGAATCATAGGAACTCGTCGCTGGTGCGAGAATCCCTTCTCGTACCCACTTCCGGCGGGAATCCTTTCCCACACATCGAGGGGCCGAGAAAGGATTCTCGGCCCAGCGTCGCTCGATCTGTCGGGGAGTGCGGGCATCCTGCCCGCTGTTCTTCGAGGAATCAGTCGGGCGAGACGCCCGCACTCCCCGACATTTCTAACGTGACGCGGCACTAGTAGCCGACACTATCTCGGATGACGGTGTATATTCCGTCTTCGAGAAAACACGTCTGCTCCAAGAGGCGGTACCTCTCCTCGATCGGTGCATCAGCGATGTGCCCGTCAATGGAGGCCGCCACGATCCGCCCAAATACGATAAAACCAGAACCCATTTCCAGAGTCCGGTCAAGCGTGCATTCGATGTGAGCGGGAGAGTCCTCGACCAGCGGCGACGAGATCTTCCTGGCCGATTCCATCGTCCACCCGGCCTTCTTAATACGCTCCGGCCCGCGCCATCGCAAACACTCGACGACACTGGGCAGCATTGCCTCGCTGACGACGTTGATTCCAAAACACGCCGTGGCTTCTATGTTGTTTTCGGTCGGGTTTCCTTTCGTGCCGGAAAACATGAGCGTTGGCGGATCGAAAGCCACCATCTGTACCCAGCTCTTCGGCGCCACGTTCGGGATACCGTCGGCATCCACCGTCGAAACGAGGACGATCGGCCCTGGAATCAGGCTAGGCGACCACGCATGTTTGTCGATCGAAAAGTCTTGCTTACTCATTGTCCTCACCCTCTTGTCCAATCTGAAGTTGCCTCGCTCTTCGCCTTCTGATCATGTGCGACAACGCGACCGCGAATGCACCTTTCCCCGGCAGTCACCCGTCGTGATCGCCGGGCCGCCTTACAATAAGCCGTAGCGCTCCATCCGATACCGAAGCTGGTCCCTGGAAAGATGTAGAAGTTTGGCAGCTTTGGTTTGGTTGTTGTCGGTCTGGGCGAGTGCCTGGCGGACGAGTTGTTCCTCGATGGTTTGAAGGCTGATGCCACCGGCCGGCAGCTCCACCGCGAAGCGCTGACCGTTGGCATCACCCCTGCCGAGCACGAGGTCGTCCGGACGAATGATGTCCTGCTTAACGAGAAGGACCGCCCGCTCGATCGTATTGCGAAGCTCGCGGACATTGCCCGGCCAGGTATACGACATCAGCTTGTCGACCGCCTCCGGCGTCAGCCCATTGACGGTTCGGCGGAACTCATGGGCGAATACGTCGATGTAATACTCGGCCAGAAGACGGATGTCATCACCCCGCTCGCGAAGCGGCGGCAGATCGATCGGGATGATGTTCAGCCGATAGTAGAGATCCTCCCGGAACTTGCCTTCCTCAATGAGCTTGTTCACGTCACGATTGGTGGCGGCGATGATACGTACATCCACTTCGATATCCTGGACGCCCCCGACCCGCCGAAATGTCTTCTCCTCGAGGAATCGCAGCAGCTTTGCCTGCAATGACGGCGGCATGTCGCCCACCTCATCCAGAAACACCGTGCCGCCGCCGGACAGCTCCAGCAGCCCTTTCTTGAGCTGTTTTGCGTCGGTGAACGCGCCGCGCTCGTGTCCGAACAGTTCGCTCTCCAACAGTGATTCCGTAATCGCCGTGCAGGTAATGTTCATGAACGGGCGGTTTGCCCGGTCGGAGTTGTAGTGAATGGCTTTTGCAACGAGGTCTTTGCCTGTGCCGCTCTCGCCGCGCAGAAAGATGGTGGACGCGCCGCTGCCCGCAACGTCCCGGATCAACTCGAAGAGCTTGGCCATTGCGGAACATCTTCCGAGGATACGGTCGAAACCGAACTTCTTCTGCATCTGCGCACGGAGGTCCCGCACTTCACGTTTCAAGTGCGTGGTCTCCAGGGCCTTGTTCACCGTCACCATCAACGCGTCGATCTTGAACGGCTTGCTGACATAGTCGAATGCGCCGAGTCGCATTGCCTCGACCGCGTTTTCGACATTACTATAAGCAGTCATCATCAGCACCACGAGGTCCTGATCGTCCTCGCGTATGTTGCGCAAGACGTCGATCCCCGTCATGTCCGGCAGTTTGTAGTCAAGCATCACCAGGTCGAAGATCGCGCCGGCCAGTTTGGCCAACCCCTGCTTTCCTGTTTCGGCGTCGTCGACGACATAGCCTTCGTCCTGGAACCGCTGTCGTAGCGACCAGCGGATCAGCTTCTCATCCTCAATGATCAGAATTCGTGGTTTTCCCATGATCAACTTGGTATCTCTACTGAGACGCGAGTTCCCGTACCGACTTGACTGGTGATGTCGATTTCGCCACCGTGCGCTTCCACGATTCGTTGGCAGATCGACAGTCCCAGTCCGGTCCCGCGTGATTTCGTCGTGAAGAACGGCTCAAATATCCTAGAACGCACCTCCGCCGGCATGCCCTTGCCGTTATCCTCTATGATAATCCGTAAGCGCGATTCCAATCGACTAATTCGGCAGAGAATATCTCCACTTGCCTCGCAGGCATGGGCGGCGTTGATCATCAGGTTCGAGATCACCTGCTGCATCTGTGCTTCGTCTACCTCGGCCTCATGCTCACCATTCAACCCTTCGCAGTGAATCCGAACCTGCCGGAATGTGGGTTCCTGACGGAGCAGAATCAGGGCCCGCTTCAGCAATTCATTGAGATCCACCCTCGTTTTGCTGGGGGGCTTCGGGCGGGCATATACGAGCAGGTCTTTGACGGCCGCATCGAGACGATCGATCTGCCGAAGCGCCTCCGTAATGATCTCCTTGTGCGGATGGTCCTCGTCTAGACCCGCCCCCAGGATTTGGATAGCGCCGCTGATGCCTGCGAGTGGGTTCTTGATCTCGTGAGCCAAGGAGGCCGCCAGCCCGCCCACCGTAGCCAGGTGTTCCGACTCGCTGAGTCGCCGCTCGTATTGTGCCTGCTTGGTCTCCTCGATGCGCCGGACGAATTCCTCGCGGTAGCTGTCGTTCATGATCGCCAACTCGATGTCGATGATCTTGTGTAGGGCGGCGATCCATTTCGCTCCGTCCGGCAATCCCAACGCATCGATCTTCTCGGCCAGTGCCAGCCGCACGACATTCATCGAGGTGGCGACGTACTGCTGCGGCAGGCCGACCCGAACGTGGGTCCGCCCTATCTCACACCGCTGTTCAAAGTAGCGCTCATCGTACATGCCACAGAATAGCTCGCGGAGCCAGGCGAGGAAAGTTTGCCGGAAGCGGCGCGACGGGGTGTGGTTTCCTCTTAGCGTCTTGTGTGCCTTGGGGTGCTGGAGTATTTTCTCGTAGACCAGATCCACAATGTCCGGCAGCGCTGGTGTCAGCGGATCGAGGAGACTGGCGAGTGCATCGGCATCGGAGTCCTCGAAGCCGACGTAACGCTTCATGTCATCGATGGAATCACCGGCCATATCGGCATTATAGTGGCGGCGTCCTGCGAAACGTACCAACGCCCTCGCGAGCTGTGGACGGGACCCACCGTTCTCGAACGGGGTGGGATGAGGCAGTCGGCCCTGCGCTACTGCCGGCTGTGTCGCTCTCGATGGAGTGCCGGGCGGGCGCGCCGGGAGGCCATGGAGTATCGATCGATTCGGCGGACACGATCCGACACTTCTCGTACCAGCGGCACTGAATCGAGCATTCCACTTGGAACGAGCCGAAACACTGGAGCGTTCCTTCCGCTTCCTGGGCGTTCCAAACGAAGTCCAGATCGGGAGCCTCGCCGGTACGAACGGCCAAGCGTAGCGCCTTCTCACGTATGACAACTCGGCCTTCCATGACACCCTCGGCCATACATAGCGGCACCGCCACGAACATACACCGGATACCGTAAATCCGGCATTACGCCCACGTTCCTATAATACTAGCTGTCACCAGACACAGCTAGCTTTTTTTCCTTATTTCGACAGATTCTTGTCACAGTCTTTACGTTCCGATCGTGGTGTGTTCGGCGTTTACTGATGTACCCTGCGGTTCAGGTGTTACTTAGATTCCATAGCCTCGGCGCAGGCTGCGATCTGCTCGTATATTGTGGCGAGAAAGCCCATCAGCGGGAAACCGCCTCGCGATAATGGTAGTGGGCCGAGATTCTTCAGAGCCGGCGTCGTGGCCACATCCGGCGGATCGGCTAACTCGTCAAGATCCACTGCCGCCGACCAGAACTCCGGCGGGCCGAGCGGAAGGTCCTTGGGTGGTTGTGGGCTTGAAACCGTCTCTCGGTTCGATGGTGTTGAACCAAGCGGGGTGCCGCGCGGGCTGAAATCCGCGGCTCCATCTCGCGCTTCATTGTCGCCCATATATCCTGACATCTCTTATCCTTGGCTCACTCCCAGTGCATGATCACACGTGATTCTGCGGGTTGCGACGAGATACCAGAATGTGTGCCACTGCTCTTGAGCAGTGCCCTCCTGAATACCCCATCGACAGATCCCTGCTCAAGAGCAGTGGCACACCAGCCCGCAGATTCAGGTGTGAAGGAATACGTGGCTCCTTTTTATACAGGCTCAGAGATAAAAATGAGCGTCGAGACCTGTCGGAATCAGCGCCCTGACACGAAGAAGATACTATACAAAAGTACGCCGCTCATCAAACCTCGTCTCACGGCACGAAACGCAGGATCAGATGCCGGCCGTCCCCGGAGGTGTTGTGACCAGGCGGGATTTCGCCACGTCCGCAGTTGTCGAGCACTGCGATCTCGAACTCGTGTTCCGCCGTCGAATCGGTGAACTGCACGTCGTCGGTGTAGTTGGCGCTTCCGTCGGTGGTCACGAGTTGTTGGCGAGACTCATGCACCCACGTGCCGTCGATCCAGGTGGCCATGTGGTGCACGTCACCGCGCAGGGAAATGCTGGAACGAGAATCCCTTTCCCTGAATTCGCGGCAAAGTGCCGAGAGGAGAGTCATGGCACAGCTTGTTTGTTGCCCAAGACACTGCGCAGCAGGCCGCCAAGAGCGTCGCCTGGTAAGAGAAACGCCGACCGCGCCGCCGTCGGCTCCCCCGTTCGCGCCCTGGTCGGCCGGCCGTTGTGGCGGGAGGCATGGGGCGGCGTTTCAATTGGCTTTTTATCGAACTGACGCGGATGTTCTGCGATTCTCGCCATTGAGTTGACGATGCGGTGCAAGCCGCCTACAATCCCCATCATGCGTGTTATGCCGCGATTGATCTTAGTCTGTGCCTTGGTGCCGCTGCGGCTTGCGCCGGCAAGTGGGCATTTGCTGCATCATGCTTTGGAGGGATCCGTCCCGGAGCACTGCGATTGCACCGACGCGGCCTGTGGGATAGATCCAAACCCTGCGGCCCCCTGCCAACACGGCTCTGACACGGATTCGCCCGCTCAGCACGGCTGTAATGACTGCTTCCTTTGCGACGCATCCGATGCGCAGGTCGCACACGCGACATCGCAACAGCGACCCCTCGAGGATTCTGCAGCGGCATGCCCCGTAGCCGGCGTCGTCGAATCCGACGCGTCGGGTGATCCGGCGCGCCGCCTGCCGCCCGCTCAGCCACCACCGCACCCGGCAACTCTCCACGCAGTGACGCTTCCTCTGCTCGATTGATACTCTAAAGGCCGTCTTCGGGACTCGCGTGGGCTTCTTCACCGCCTCCGCGAGGGCAATCCCGTGCGCCGTTAGAGCAGTTAACGATTATATGTGGCACCGGCGTCAAAGCCGGTGAGGCAACGGAGTCTGGTTTTTTTGATTCCACCGGCTTTGGCGCCGGTGCCACAGGCAAATGTGAAACGCCATATAATGTCCCGTATTACATGGGGGCGCGATGAGGCTTTTGCAGAGATTGATCATGTCACACATACAGAGATGGTCCCGGGCGTTACCCGCATTGTTGCTCGTCCTGACGGGCTGCGCAAGGTACGAACGGCGGCCGCTGGAACTCGAGCAGTATGCGGAAACGTGGGTGCTTCACGACATCAACGTCGATTCCATTCGTGAGTATGCCGAGACGCTGGCTGACGGCGAGGAAGACGCGCCGTATGACCCCTCGGACGGGCTGTGCCTTGCGGAGGCGGAGGCCGTCGCGCTGGTCTTCAACCCGCAACTCCGACTGGCCCGAGCACAGGCGGAGGTACCGCTCGCTAGTGCGCGCGAGGCCGGTTGGTGGCCGGATCCCGAGTTTGAAGCAAAGGTGCAGCGTTTCGCCGATCGCGGCTCGCGGGCGAAGTTCCGTTTCGACGGACCATCGTTCGACGGCGTCAACACCGGCATCTTCGGCCCAAGCGCGAACGGCTTGGAGACCACACCGCCGGGGATTCGCCGCGGAGGGGGGGATTTCATCGACGACCCCTGGATCGTTAGCGCGAGTTTGAGTATCACGATTCCCATCTCGGGGCGACTCGCCGTTGAACAGGACTGGGCCTGGGCGGAGTACGCCGCTTCATGGCGACGGATACTCATCTCGGAATGGGAACTCCTGACTCGCTTACGAGCGGCGTGGTTGGAGTGGTCGACAACGCGCGAACGCATCGAGGTCATCAAGACGTCCATTGAGCAGCTCGGGACGGTCGCGACGATGACCGGGCGGCTTGCAGCCGCCGGCGAACTCAAGCCGACCGATGCACGCCTGCTGCTGGTCAAATTGCTACGCCAGCGTACGGCATTGCAGGCGGCGGAGTCGGAGGCTGAACTGCAACGGCTCGGACTCTTCGCGATGCTCGGTCTTGCCCCGGAAGCGCCAGTCGAACTACAACCACAAGTCTTCTTGCCTTGCATCGACGAGGTTCCGGATTCACGGCGCACCACGCTCTTGCGGCGCAATCCGCGAATCCTCGCGGTGCGCGCCGAGTACAAAGCGGCCGAGGAACGTCTTCGACTGGAAGTGCGAAAGCAATACCCGGATCTCAATATTGGCCCGAGCTATTCGTTTGAGGAGGGCTTTTCCCGCCTCGGATTCGGGTTCGGTTTTCCGATCCCGCTGTGGAATCACAATCGCCAGGCCGTCGCGGAAGCAACCGCGGAGCGCGAGGCCGCCCGGGCGCGCGCCGAAGCGAAAATCGAGCAGGTGCTTTCCGAGTTGGCTCGGGCCGAGGCCCGGCTTCGTTTCGCGGCTGAGCGACGAGAGATGCTGCTCGATGAAGTTGTGCCGCTGGTGGATCGTCAGGTCGAAGAGACGCGCAAGTTACTCGACCTTGGCGAAGTCGACGTGCTCGTATTGCGCGACGCGCTGAGTAGCGCGGTGGAAACGAAACTTGAACTGCTCGCTTCAACCCTGGCGGAAGCTCAGGCGGCCAGCGCACTGCAACAGATGCTGGAACCGCGTTGGATCACGCCTTCACAGGCGGAAGTTGAGGAGGACGACGAATGAACGAGCATCTTACCGAACGGAAACACTCGGCGGCCGGCGCCGTGGTGCTTGCCGGGCTAACGGCACAGCGCAAAGTAGGCGGCGACCACGCCCAAGAGCCCCCGAGCTTGCTCGGGGGGTACTCTCCCATATGCCGCAAGGCAACCCCCCAACCAAGGTCGGGGGCTCTTCAGACGCTGTTGGCACGACCTTGTGCTGTACTGCTAATTGCCTTCCTGACCTTGCCGGGCTGCCGCGATGATGCGCCGTCAAGTGGTGATACCGGTGCACACGAAGCCGCGGCAGCACCGACGAACCGCATCGGCATTCCACCCAGCGTGCGTCAGAACCTGGGCATCACGTTTGTGAAGGCCGAGCGGCGAGCAGTTCGCAGCGTGATTCGTCTGCCGGGTCAGTTTGAGTTCATACCCAAGGCGCGGCGTGAGTACAACGCGATGCTCTCGGGGCGCGTTCGACTGGCCGTTGAGCAATTCCAAACGGTCACCGCCGGCGATCTGCTGTTCGAGCTTGACTCGCCCCAGTGGCATCGCGTGCAGTCAGGTCTCGCGGAGGCTTTCAAGGCGTGCTTCTGCTGCCTTCCCGAATTGGATGCCGCCCGCGCGGCGAAAACGGAGAACGAGACCCAGATTGAGTTTCTGGAGCACCGCATCGGGCGGTTGAAGGAGGCCGGTTCGCGAAACGTAGAGCTGGAGGCCGAGCTGTCGAAGCTGCAAACGAAGGCGCCGCGGCTGGAAGCAGAAGTCCGCGCCAAGAAGGCCGACATGCAGTCGGCGCTCCTGGCGTACAGCGTTCTGCTGAACGAGGCACAGTCGCTATCCGGCGTGCCGCGCGACAAACTCGAACAACCGTTGGAGCCGAAGGAGGACGAATCGATCGAGGAGCCAAAGGAGGACGAACCGCTCGCAACCCCATACTGGTCGACCGTGGATCGCATCCTCGTGCATGCGGAGACGGCCGGCGTGATCAATCAGGTCGGCGTGACCCACCAAGGTTGGGCGGAGACCGGTGACCTCATCGTCGAGACGATTGATCCCGCCGCCCTCCGTTTTCACGCGGATGCCCTACAGACGGACATCAATCTCTTCAAAAACGGGCAGTCGGGGCGCATCGTCCCGCCGTTGGGTGGGAGCATTGACCTACAGGACACCACTGACGGTCAGATCGACGTTGGGTTTCAGGCGCATCCCGAGCAGCGCACGATCCCCATCTACCTTGTGCCCAAGGGGCTGCCGCGCTGGGCAAAGGCCGGTGTCACGGCATATCTGGAGGTCCTTGTCAACGGCGAAGACAAACCAGTGTTGGCAATCCCGGAAGCCGCCGTTGTGCGTGACGGCCTTGATAAGGTCTTCTTCCGGCGAGATCCGAGTGATCCAAACCAAGTGATCAGGGTCGTCGCCGACCTGGGCGCGACCGACAACCGCTGGATCGAGGTGAAAAGCGGCGTACGGCCCGGCGACGAAATCGTCCTCGGCGGCGTCTACCCACTCATGCTCGCCAGCTCCACGACGGGCGAGATGCAAGAGGGCGGCCACTTTCATGCCGACGGCACGTTCCACGAAAGCGACGATCACTAAGGCACTCCAACAAGGCCCATTGTGGCACCGGCCATAATTGTGGCACCGGCGTCTCGCCGGTGGATACACGGGCTTTGGCGCCCGTGCCACAGTTTTGAGATAGTCTCTAATGGAGAACCGACATGCTGAAAAACCTGATTCGCTTCTCCGTTGAGAACGCAACACTCGTCATCATTCTGGCGATCTTGGTGATCGGCTTCGCTGTTTACCAGGTGCCGCGGATGGCGGTCGATGTGTTCCCGGAGCTCAACGCGCCCACCGTCACCATCATGACGGAGTCGGCAGGATACGCGGCCGACGAGGTCGAACAGTACATCACCTTCCCCATCGAAAGCGCCGTCAACGGGCTGCCGGGCGTCCGGCGGGTCCGCAGCGCCAGCGCGATCGGCCTGTCCATCGTTTGGGTTGAGTTCGACTGGGGCGTCGATATTTACCGTGCCCGTTACCTCGTCTCCGAGCGGTTGACGCTCGCCGAAGAGCGCCTGCCACCGGACGTGCACACCGAGATTACGCCGGTGACGAGCATCACCGGTGAGATCATGCTGGTCTCGTTGCGCTCGCCGGATGGTTCAGTGAACCCCCTGGACCTACGGGCCTTCGGTGAGTTCGACCTCCGCAACCGGCTATTGAGCGTGCCCGGTGTCTCACAGGTCGTGGCGATCGGCGGCGAGCTGCCCGAGTACCAGATCAACGTCGATCAGGAGCGGCTGCGGCTCTACGATCTGACGATCAAGGATGTCGTGGCCGCGGCAGGTGAAGCACACAGCACGGCGGGAGCCGGATATCTGGTCGACGTGGACGGACTCGAGATTCCGCTACGCCAGACGGGGCGTGTGCAGCGCGTTGAGGATATTCGCTCCACGATCATCAAGTACGAACAGGGGACGCCGATTACGATCGGCCAAGTAGCCGAGGTCGAGATAGCCCCGGCACTGAAACGGGGAACGGCCTCCGAGGGGGGACACGCAGCCGTCGTGCTAAGCATCCAAAAGGCGCCAGGCACGAACACGCTCGCGCTGACCGATGCGGTCGACAAAGCCCTCGACTCAGCCGAGGCGGCCCTACCACCGGGCGTCGCACTGAACCGGCACATCTTCCGGCAAAGTGACTTTATCAACGTTTCGCTGAACAATGTGCTCGGCGTGGCCCGCGATGCCGCGATCATCGTAGCGATCGTGCTCGTCCTGTTTCTGCTGAACGTGCGGACAACGATCATCACACTGACAGCCATTCCGCTGTCGGTCGCCATCGCGCTGCTGGTGATGTGGGGTTTGGGCGAGACGATCAACGTGATGACGCTCGGTGGCCTGGCGGTCGCGATCGGCGTCGTCGTGGATGACGGCATCATCTTCGTGGAGAACATCTATCGTCGGCTGCGCCTGCACCAAGTGGATTCGGGGAGCGAATCTCGCCAGCGCCACGAGGTCATCTGCGGAGCATGCACGGAACTGCTCAATTCCGTGCTCTTCGCAACGCTTATCATCGTGATTGTGTTCCTACCGATGCTGTTCCTTGGCGGCCTGGAAGGGCGCTTCTTCCAGCCGCTCGGAATCACGTACATTCTCTCAATCGGAGCATCACTGCTTGTAGCGCTGACGGTAACACCCGCTCTGGCGAAGGCTCTGCTGCGGGGTCGGCTGCGCGGAGCGGAGCGGGAAACGTTCCTGATCCGATGGCTGAAGTCGCTCTATCGCCCGGCACTGCTGTACGTCGTCAGGTTCCGCAAGACCACCGTCGCCGGTGCGCTGGTGTTGACGGGGTTGAGCATATGGCTGGCGGGCACGTTCGGGGCGAGCTTCCTGCCCGAGTTCAACGAAGGCACCTTCACCGTCTTCGTGATGGCGCCGCCCGGCACGTCGCTCGGTGAGAGCAACCGCATCGCCCAGGGTGTCGAGAAACGACTCGCGCAGATCGATGGGGTGCGTTCCGTCGTGCGCCGCACGGGTCGCGCCGAGCGCGATGAACACGCCGAACCCGTCAGCAACAGCGAGATCGAGGTCACCGTCGAGGCCGGACACGAAAAAACAGACGTGCGCCGCAGGATCGACGAGGTGCTGTCGGCCGTCCCCGGCATGACCACCACGATCGGTCAGCCGATCGAGCACCGGCTGTCGCACATCATGTCCGGCACACCGGCCGCGATCGCGATTAACGTCTACGGCGAAGATCTGCGGGTGCTGCGCAAGATCGCGAAAGAAGTTGAAGCGGCCATTACGCCGCTGTCGGGCGCCCGCGATGTCGCCGCCAACCGCGAGATCATGATCACCTCGCTGCCGATTCGATATCGCCACGATGAGTTGGCGCGCTGGGGCCTGACGCCGGCCGACGCGGCAGAACAGGTCCGCAGTGCGATCTTCGGTGAGACCGTCGCAGTCGTGAACGAGGGTACGAACATCTTCGAGATCATCGTTCGCTTGGCACCGGAGCATCGGCAGCGCATCCAGCAGGTAAAAGACCTCACGCTGCGCGGCCGCGACGGCAAGCTCGTGCGGTTGAATGAAGTCGCCAACGTCGGCATCGAGAAGGCGTCCAACCTGATCTCGCGTGAAAACGCCCAGCGCAAGGCGGTCATATCCTGCAATGTCGCGGAGGGCTTTAATCTCGGTGATCTTGTCGAGAAAGTTCGGCAGCGCGTCGACCCGATCGTAGCGAACCACGGTTACGCCGTCTCGTATGGTGGCCAGTTCGAAGCCCAACAGTCGGCATCCAACACCCTGTACGTCATGGGCGCCGGGGTCGCGATGCTCATACTGCTATTGCTCAACATGTCGTTCGGATCCTCCAAAGCAGCCATGCTGGTCATGATCAACCTGCCGCTCGCAATGATCGGTGGAATCGCGGCGATCTTCATAGCCGAATCGGACAGTGTGTTTGGCAACGCCTTCGCGCTGCTCGGGATCGGTGATCGCTACGAAGCACCTGTGATCTCGATCGCGAGCATGGTCGGATTCATCACGTTGTTCGGTATCGCCGTACGGAACGGGATTCTGCTGGTCAACCATTACGCGCACCTAATGCGGGATGAGGGCATACCCCTGCATGACGCGATCATCCAGGGCTCTCAAGAGCGGCTTGTGCCGATCCTGATGACAGCCCTGACCGCCGTTTTGGGGCTACTCCCGATTGCGTGGGCGGTCGGCGAGCCCGGCAGCGAGATCCTCGCCCCCATGGCGATCGTCGTATTGGGCGGGCTGGTAAGCTCGACGTTTCTCAATCTGGTTGTGGTACCCGCGGGGTACGCCCTAATCTTCAGGGCACCGCGATCGTAATTACCGTACACTCTCAGGATAGTCAGTCTCATTGGTTAACATTCATGAGGAGATGAACATGTTTCGAATCGTATCGACAATGGCGTTGATGTGCGTTGCGCTCCTTCTGCTGAGCGGCTGTGAGCACAAATGCCCATCCAGCAAGTCCAAGGACGCAACATCGCAAGCCGGCGACGCAAAGTGCAAGGACCACGCCGGCCATGACCACGGCGAGGCAGGCCACGACGGCCACGCCGGACACGACCACGGTGAGGCGGGCGATGACGACCACGATGGACACGACCACGGCAAGGCGGACCACGATGACCATGGTGAACACGACCACGGCGAGGCGGGCCACGACGACCACGATGGACACGACCACGGCGAGGCTGGTGATGACGACCATGACGACCACGACAATGGTCACGGACATAGCAGTCAAGGACACGAATTGGGAAGCCACGAAATTGCGGGCTTCACGTTCGAGGTCGTACAGTTTGGGGCGGCGACGGACAACGTAGCTGAATTCGCCTTCGAGATCGACGTGCAGGGCAAATCCGAGCCGACGGCGATTCGCCTACTTGTACGCGCGCCGGACGGCGCCGAGTCGCTCAAGGTCAAGGCTGACAGAGTCGGCGATCACGAATATCACGCCCACGTGGGCGAATTGCCGACTGAACTGGGCGAAGGCAGCGTCCTTGTTGTTGAAGTGGAAACGCCGTCCGGCACGGAGGAACTCATGCTCCCGCTCAAGATCTGAATCTGATTTTGTCGATGTATGCCATTCTTTACTCTTCCGACCAGCGGGGAGTTTCCTGGGGATTGGCATCTTGATTCTCAAGCAGAACAGCGAATGCAGCCCCATCCAAGCCACACAGATAGCTCTCAAGTTCATCGCAGGTTGTCGCGATAGTTGACAGGGTGGTCTTGTTCCGTGTTTGGCTCTTTGATATACTATGTGAGGAGGGTTAGGTGCGATTCACCTGGCAAGCCGCTTCTTGGAAAAATAACGAGGTTAAGATGAAAACGATCAGATCGGCCTTTGTGGCACCGCTCGTAATTTCGGTATGTGGATTCTGGACTGTCTCGGCGTTGAGGGCCGGCGAAACGATCGAGGGCGAACGGCTCGACCGCGCTTCCTACGGACCGTCCATCGTCGAGTCGATGGAGGCGGCCATCGAGCGCGATCGCGCCGCGATTCCACCCATGAACAACAAGGTGCGTCGGGGACGTCACGGCGTTTGGATGGTCCCGAGTCGACGGGCCACGACCTTCCCGCAATCCGGCGATCACAACGTCGTCAATAAGTGGGGGGACACGCGTATGGGGATTGGCTTCCCAGAGCTTGTCGACGTCCACGGCGCCTACTTCGCCGGTCAGGCGGGCGAGGGCGTCTGGACCACCGCGATCCGCGCAATCGGGTACCGCGACGACCGCCCCGTCCAACAAACGGAATGGTTTCGTGACATCGGGGCTGAGCCACGGTGGTTTGCCATGGATCTCCGCGGTGTGGACCGTATCGAGATCGTTTCAGACCCTGTATTCAATGGGGGTGGCTGGTACGGGATGGACGATCTGACCTATTCGCTCGCTTCGCGTTCGCACGGAGCGACCCCAGAAAAGACGGTCGTCGATTTTGATGACCTGCAGTACAGACGGAAGCTGACCGGCTCCAAGTACGCCGGCCTCACCTGGGAAACAGGCACAGGTGATTTCACGGGGGGTAATGGCGTGCATGCTCCGTTGGCCCCTCCGGATGCGAAGCCACGAGGGCCGCGGGACGAGCCGGACGACCAGGAACCGTCGAGAAGTCGGGCCACACCGCCGACCCTCCTATACAGCTTCCAGGGGGTCATTCGGGGTGATGCCGGATCCATGAGCTATCCACCGGACACGGACGGCGCTATCGGCCCAAACCACTATGTTGAAACCGTCAATCGCAACTTCGCGGTTTACAACAAGGACACCGGTGGGGAGTTGATCAACATTCTTCTTGGTTCATTCCTGCCAGGGTCTAACGGTGATCCGCGCGTGTTGTTTGACCACCACAGCGGTCGCTGGTTTGTGATCGTGACGGACTTTGACGCCACGGCGAGCATCTTCCTGGCCGTGTCCCT
>Ga0190284_1000662_pt1 | contig 18267 bp, 15 predicted proteins | sample 48691812_MG_FD_161668 | JGI IMG/M metagenome (GOLD analysis project Ga0190284, IMG submission 161668) | Hydrothermal vent microbial mat bacterial communities from Southern Trench, Guaymas Basin, Mexico - 4869-18-1-2_MG | ecosystem: Environmental > Aquatic > Marine > Hydrothermal vents >...
CCCCCGGTCGAACCGCTCCCCAGTATTTCTATGATCTCTGCTTTTAAAAGACCTTTAATACCTTCAAGGTCCCTGATATTTTTTTCGTATGAATTATTTTTTACACTTTCCAGTATCTTATCCGTTGTATTTATACTGACATCACTCAATATGAGCTGTTCTTCAAGTTCATCCCAGAACTCATCACTTGAGCTTTTGAACTTGTTCCATATCTTACTGATGTTTTTAAATATTTTTCTCATTTAGGAGCCTTTCCTAAAGCTGGATCTGTATAAAAATATCAGACTGCAGGCTCAGGTCCCGGTTTCCGGACAGGTTCCTGGCGCCAGTACCGCATAGATCGATTTATTTTTTATGTGTTTCTTCTACACCTATGATGCCGTTAAAATTATTCTTATCTATCTTTTCAGATATAACTTTTGATATTCCGTCTGATTGCATGGTAATACCATAAATAGTATCTGCTATTTCCATTGTCTTCTTCTGGTGAGTGATGATTATTACCTGCTGCTGTTCTGAAAATTTCTTTACAAGGTTCAGGAACCTTTCAATATTTGCATCATCAAGTGCAGCATCAGCCTCATCAAAAACATAAAATGGAGATGTATTTATAGAAAATATTGAGAAAAGGAATGCCATCGATACCAGTGATTTTTCTCCACCAGAAAGAAGTGACAGCGATACAAGTTTATTATTTCCTATATCAACCTCCAGGTTCACGCCGATCTCCTCACTTTCTGTGACATCACTATTTCTGTCAAGCTGCATCTCCCCTTCGCCATGAGGGAAGAGCAGTTTGAAGTACTGCCTGAATTTTTCATTTATCATCTCGAATTTTTCCAGGAATATTTCACTGATCTTTTTATTTATATCCTTTATAAGTTCCTCGAGCTGCTTTCTGCTATCGACCAGATCACGCCTCTGTGTATTTAAAAAATCAAATCTCTTTTTTATCTTAGCATAATCTATGGCAGCATTAGGGTTAACATTTCCATAGTTACGCATCTTATTTTTTAATTTCCTGACTTTTATTTCGCTCCCCCGGGGATCTTCCGAGGGCTTGAAATTCTTTGAAGCATATTCAATGGACATATTGTAATCATCGACTATTGCGGTACTTATATATCTTACCTTTTCCCTTATCTGTTCCTTCTTGAGGTCGATCTTATATATTTCATTTTCAAGAGTATTTTCCTTTATTTTTAGATCGCCGATATCGGCGTTAAATTTCTCAATATTTTGCTGGTCCCCTGATATAAGTCTTTTTTGTCTTTCAAATTCAGGATAAAGTCTTTTCTTGATCTTTTCAGAGAGTGATTCAAATTTCTTAAGTACCCCATATATCTCCGATGCCCGGGAAAGATTTATCTTGCATAACTCCTTTAAAGCCCCGACTTTCCTCATCCTGGACTCAGATTTTTTCCTTTCCTCCTCAAGCTTTTTCTTTCTTTCAGCATCGAGCTTTTTTATTTTGGAGGACTCACGCGCGATATTGCCTTCTCTTATCTCATTAAGGACCTTCGCCATCTCATCAGAGAGTACCCTGCCATCATTTTCCAGTTCTTTTGCTATGATATTTTTGCCTAAAGCATCTTTTACCTTATTTAAAAAGATCTTGAACTGCTTGTCTATGGATTCCATTTTCTTTGTGATCTTTCCAAGAAACGAAAGGTCCATGATCTCTTTTTCTTTTTCCAGCGCTTTATCCGCCGCTGAATCTCCCGGTGCGGACCCATTCTTAAACTCCAGGTCAAACATATTGTAAAGGGTTGAAAACACATTTTTTTTGCTATCAATAAGCGCAATAATATTTGAGAGCCTGGTCCTTCCTGATTTGAAAGCTTCGATTTTTGCTTTCCATGATTCATACCCTGCCTGTTTTGAACCAATGGTATTTATAAGCCTGCTCTTCTGCCTTTCGACTTCAACTATCCTGTCACTGATCGTTTTGATCTCTTCTTTTGTTTTCTTATAAGAATCTTCCTGTTTCTCCCATATAATATTAAAGTGTCCAAGATTTGTAAGAAATAGTGATATTTCCTCACTTTTAAGCTCACCTGCCACTGTTGCATATTCTCTTGCCCTTTTTGCTTCTATTTCCAGTGGATCCATTGTCCTCTTGATCTCTTCCAGCAGATCGTCCAGGCGTTCGATATCATCCCTTACTTTTTCCATTTTTGATATGGATCTTTTCCGCCTGTTCTTATGCTTTGAAATTCCCAGGGCCTCATCTATGACCATCTTCCGTTCGACCGGCTTGAGAAGCGCTATCTCATTTACCTGGCCCTGATTTATGATCACATGCAGGCCCTTGCCGATCCCGGTATCTGAGAGCAATTCCTGTATATCCATAAGCCTGCAGGGAGATGAGTTTATGAAGTACTCGCTTCCCCCTTCTGCATGTACCCGCCTGGTGATCTTTACTTCACTGAATTCTACATCGAACAGTTTGTCTTTATTATCAAAAAGAAGGGACACTTCTGCTATGGCCATCTCTTCTTTTTTGCTCCTGAAAATAACATCACCCATAGTACTTCCCCTGAGTGATTTGGGGCTCTGCTCGCCGAGCACCCATGAAATACCATCGGCAACATTACTTTTTCCACTGCCATTGGGGCCCACGATAACGCTTGTCCCCGGTTCAAAATTAAGTATGCTTCTGTTCCCAAAAGATTTAAAGCCCCGGAGTGTTATATTCTTAAGATACAAACTAAGTTTTCTCCTATGCGGGTGTTATATGACCCGGATTAAAAATTAAAAAATTATTTTACACATAGCTGATAAATTGCCATTTACCTACAAATCCAGATTATAGAGCAATTTAAGTGAATTCTTTGCAGCATCCTGCTCGGATTCTTTTTTGCTTCCGCCCTTTCCCCGGCCGATTACTCTTCCATCAAGCATCACTGCGGAGTAAAAAGTCCTTTCATGATCAGGACCCACAGACTTTTCCATCTTGTATTTGGCAAGCTTTGAATAATCCGCCTGGATGGCTTCCTGCAAATATGTCTTATAGTCAGATATCTGGGGAGCATTTATCATATTCTCTATACGCGTTTCATATCTTTCAAGAACCCAGCCTACTGTAAATTTTATTCCACTGTCAACATAAATCGCACCTATCAGGGCTTCAGTAGCATCAGCAAGGATAGAATCCTTTTTCCGTCCCTCGCACGCCTCCTCATTTTCACTTAAGAGCACCTGCTGATCGATCCCGATTGCGCGTGCAATCCTTGAAAGAGTCTTTTTGTTCACAAGTATTGCCCTTATCTTTGCCAATCTGCCCTCGGCAAAATGGCTGTAGTTCTTGTAAAGATATGAAGTAACTGCGAAAGAAAGAACGCTGTCCCCTAAAAATTCCAGCTGTTCATTTCCCCTTGACTGAACATTTATCTGGCGGGCAAATGACCGGTGGGTAAGAGCCTGAACATATATTTTCAGGTTCAGTGGCTCAATACCGAGCTCTTTGAGCCAATCCCTGACTCTTTTTCTTAAAACACCTTCTTCATCACTCATCTGTCTAAAACCGCCGCCATGTTTACCGGCTCACTGCATACATACAGCTATACCGCTTAAATTCAAACAACCTTCCGGTTTCCCGGAAAAATATAAACTGTTATAAATATATTATGAAAAATCCATATTGACTAACCTTTTGAAGAAATATAGTCAAGAACGTCTTTTACCGTGACCATCTTTTCAGCTTCTTCGTCACTTATCTCTATACCGAATTTATCCTCAAAAGCCATGATGAGCTCAACCAGATCCAGCGAGTCCGCTCCGAGGTCCTCAACAAATTTGCTTTCCAGCTTTACATCATCTTCGTTAACACCAAGAACATCCACAAGTATTTCTTTGAGCTTGTCAAAATTTTCCATACCTTTTCTCCTTTAATTTTTAATTTCCTATTATTATAATTAATTAAATTATAATTTCATCAATTTTGACTACAATTTTTTGTAAAAGTTTTAATTATTTATAAAGCTCTATCTCTTTTTTTATTTTTTCAACAAGATCAGTCTGCAGGCTTTCCTGTGCTACCCTGATAGCATTTCTTACTGCCATTGCCTTTGAGCTTCCGTGAGATATTATCACAGGGGCATTAAGTCCGAGCAACTGAGCGCCTCCGTAGGTTTCATAATCAAACTTGTCCTTCATTCCCTTAAGAGGTTTTTTAAGTATAAGAGCCGCTACTTTTGAGATAAGAGAAGATGTCAGGGCTGATTTGACTTCCCCAAAAAACATTTTTGCCAGACCTTCGAGGACTTTAAGTATTACATTTCCCGTAAAACCGTCTGCTACCACTACATCCGCACTCCCCTCAAACATCTCTCTCCCTTCAATATTGCCGACAAAATCAAGTCCTTTTAGACCTTTTAATATCTTGTGGGCCTCTACGGTAAGCTCATTTCCCTTCTTTTCCTCTCCACCAATATTTACAATACCGACTTTCGGATCTTTTACACCGAGGATATTTTCACTATAAACTTTGCCCATCAATGCAAACTGTGCAAGATATATGGGTTTGCAGTCCGCATTTGCACCAGCATCTATGAGGACGAATCTTGAATCTGCAAGAGGTATTACGGCAGCTATAGCGGGCCTGAAAACTCCTTTTATCCTCTTAATATTAAAAAGAGAACATGCCATCACAGCTCCTGTATTTCCTGCGGATAAAAAAGCGCTGCCATTTCCCTGGCCCACAAGTCGCGAACCTATATAGATCGATGATTCTTTCTTATTTTTAAGGACATCAGATGGAGACTCATCCATCCCGACTTCCTGGGTGCTCGGCAGTATCTCAAGACCGGTGACACCGGATCCCCCTGGACCCGCAGCATTCCGGATGATGTCTTTATCACCAACAAGCTTCACTTCTGCAGAATACATGGCAGATGCCTCAAGAGTTCCCCTGACGATCTCCATGGGGGCATAATCACCACCCATGGCATCTACTATTATTGGATATTTAGTGGATCTCTCTTTCACTTATAAAACCTGGTCGACATTGTCTATTTTTTAGAAAGTTCAAGAATGCCGTCAGTATCAATATATTCTCTCACTACTTCGACGATCTTATCTATTTTCTTAACTTCGTGAAATCTTACTTGACCGATTATATCCCCGGCTTTTTCTACTGCTGTTAGAGTATCATAATTTACCAGTATCATTGGGACCCCCAATTCCTCAGCTCTTCCAAGCACTACAGAGGAAGGCTGGAAATTACCTGTAAGTATCAGACATTTTGTAGGTGTCTCGAGTGCGGCCAACTGCACATCTGCACGGTCGCCGCCGGTTATGACAGCTTTATTTGCTTTCCGCCTGAAAAATTTCAAAGCCTGTTCCTGACCCATCGCCCCCACCATAAAGGTTTCGACCAGCTCATCTGCTTTATCTTCTGCACAAATTATCTGTCCGCCAAGAAGATCCGCCATCTCCCTGACGCTAACAGATGAAAGGATCTTATCAGAGATCACATAACCATAAATATTTATTTTTTTCTTTTTAAGATATGGAAGTATCAGCTCCTCAACATATTCCTGCTGACTCCTGGGAACCCAATTGATTATAGCTCCGCCGAAACAATCCCCCAATACGTCTCTTGAATGAAGTATCAGGTCCACAATGTCGGCATCATACCTTACGACCATGATAGCTTTTGCGCCAAGTTTCTCACATATCTTGAGTGAAGATATCCCAAGGAAATAACCGTCTTCAACACTTTTTGCACCTTCAAGTATTACTATATCCTTGCCCTTGTTTATATTTTTATATGATTTTTCTATTCTATCTATAAAACTTTTAGAAAAATTATCGTCTTTTAAGCCTTCACGGCTATAATACTGGGTTACGACAATGGGGCATATATCTTCGAGCTGGTCCTTGGACTCCAGGATATTTGATATGTACTGCGCATCTTCATCGGTAGTGATCCCGCCGACTCTTGTTGGAAGAGTTCCTACAGGTTTCATATAACCGACTTTGAGACCTTTTTCAGCAAGTATCTTACTCACACCTACACACATAGAACTTTTACCCGAAAACGGCTGGTTCGAAATGAAATATAACGGAACCATGATCTAACCTCCTATTCTTATTCTTGCATCTCCAGCAATGGAGCCTTCTCCACGCTTCATTACAAATAAAGGATTTATATCCATTTCAATTATTTCAGGAAAATCCGTGACTAATTGAGACATCCTGAGCAGTACATCAATAATACTCTCAATATCTGACGGTGTCTCTCCTCTTGTACCTTTCAAAAGTTTGATCGTCTTAATCTCCCCGATCATCTCCCTTGCGATCTTTTCGCTTATCGGTGCGATTCTGAAAGAAACGTCCTTTAGGACCTCTACATATATGCCGCCAAGCCCGAACATTATCATCGGACCGAATTGCGGATCTTCACTTATTCCTATTATGGTCTCTTTTTTATCTTTTATCATCTCCTGGACAAGTATCCCGGAAATATTAGCGCCAGGCATATATCTCTTCACACTGAAAAGGATATCATCATAGCATTCTTCAAGTTCCTTTTCATCCTCTATTCCTACTTTTATACCACCGACATCGGTTTTATGCAAAATATTTGGTGATACTATTTTTAAAACAACAGGATAGCCCATACCGGCCGCTATTTTTTTGGCTTCCCCTACATCACAGGCGACTTCAGCTTTTGGAACAGGTATTCTATAAGCTTCGAGTATTTCCCTGGCTTCCAGTTCACCAAGCTCCAATCTGCCTTCGGCTCTGCACCTGTCAAAGACCGATTTGACCTTTTCCTCGTCAACATTAAACTCTATGACCGGATGACTCTTTTCGGCCCTCCAATCATTATAGTCCATCATAACCTTCAATGTGCTGACTGCAGATTCCGGGATCTCAAAATTAGGTATCTTCTTTTTTATAAGATAATTGATACCCTTTTTGACCTCATCTCCGCCCATAAAGCTGGTCGTCACCGGTATTTGTCTTGGGGATTTATCCATTACATCGAATATGGCCCTGGCTGTCTCCAGGTCCTCCGTCATTGCCTGCGGTGTAAGAAGCACAACTACCGCATCCACATTATTGTCCTGCATAACCACTTCAATAGTTTTTTTATACCTGTCTGAAAGGGCATCCCCGAGGACATCCACAGGATTATACAGATTTGCCGCTTCAGGAAGAAAGCTCTTTAGCCTGTCAATGGTCCCTGTGCTAAAGCTGGCAAGCTGTATCCCATTATTCTCACATGCATCAGTAGCCATGATCCCGGGACCGCCTGCATTAGTAATTATTGCAACTCTTTTTCCTTTAGGCAATGGCTGATAGGAAAATGCCTTTGCATAATCAAATAGCTCTTTTATGGTATCGGCCCTGATTATGCCTGCCTGTTTAAATGCAGCTTCATAAGCCTTATTTGAGCCTGCAAGGGTTCCGGTATGCGAAGATACCGCCCTTGCGCCTGCATCAGTATTACCTGATTTTATAACTATAATAGGTTTTTTCTTTGATGCTTTTGAAGATATCCTTATAAATTCTTTGCCATCGGTAACACCTTCCAGATAGGCAGTGATCACATCTGTCTGCGGATCATCCTTCCATGCTTCGAAAAGATCATTTTCGGAAATATCTGCCTTGTTTCCAAGGGAGACCACTTTTGAAAAACCGATTTTTGAAGTTTTTGCCCAGTCAAGCACTGAAGTCAGAAGAGCACCTGATTGTGAGATAAAACTGATCTTCCCCTTTGATGGCATATTTGCCGAAAAAGATGCGTTTACGGGACAAGACGCATCTATCATGCCGAGACAATTCGGCCCCAGTATCCTGATGCCGTAATCCTTCGCCTTTTCGATAAGACGCTTTTCCCTTTTGGCTCCTTTTACACCTGTTTCTTTAAAGCCTGCCGAGATGACAATGGCATACTTTATGCTCTTTTCCGAACATTCTTCCAGTACCTTGGAAATAAGTCTTGCCGGTATTACAATTACCGCAAGCGAGATATCCTGTTTGATATCAAGTATTGATGAGTAGCATTTATGACCGTCTATGTCATCGGCCTTTGGATTTACCGGAAAAACTTTTCCCTTATAGCCTGATCCGATAATATTATCAAAAATAGTACGCCCTACCTTGCCTTCTTCTCTGGCGGCCCCTATCACTGCCACGGAATCCGGGCAAAAAAAATCTTTTAAATTCAAAACCTATACCCCCGGTCTATACGGATCTCTTTTTTATTCTTTACTTTCCTTTAGCCTCTTTTTCCTTGCTGCCGGCTTTTTTTTCTTCTGCCTTAGGCGCTTCCTTTTTTACAGGCTTGCCCTTGACGTCCTTTTCTTGCGATATTATTTCTGTATTTTTATAATAACCACAGGCCTGGCAAACATGATGTGCCAATTTTTTGCTATGGCATCGGGGGCATTCGACTATATTTACAATTTTTATACGGTCATGCGTTCTTCTCTTATCCCTATTGGTCCTGGATGTTTTTCTTTTTGGTACGGCCACTTATGCCTTCCTTCCTATGTTTTTGTTACAAACCTGTTATAAGCCCAACAAAATCAACAATATATCATAAATTCACTAATATTTAAATCAAAACTTATTGCACGGGTATTTTAAATAATACTAAATAAAAAATACTATTTCCTGGAAGAAACAGTATTTTTAAACTGGTCCCTTCCCTTCTCGATCGCATTAAGGAGTTTATGTAGAACTGCCTCAAGATTTGCCAGCTTTTCATCAGCATAATCTTCCGCCTCAAGACGTATGGTCCTGGCCTTTGTTTCTATGGATGCCATTATCTCTTCAGACTTTCTATTTGCCCTCTTCATTATCTCAGTCTCACCGACCATTACCCCCGCTTTATCAGCAGCATCCTTTATGATCTTATCGGCCCGCCTCTTTGCCTCGTCGATCATATTTTCTCTTTCCTTTACTATCCAGCGGGATTGCTTGAACTCTTCAGGCAATACATTCCTCAACTCTTCGATAAGGTCATATGCCTCGTCACCATTTACTATGATGTTTGCAGAAAAAGGTATCCTCTTGCTTCCATCCAGGAGTTCTTCTATGCGGTCTATAATCTCTAATGCGTTCATACTGCTCTCTCCATATCCAGGAGCCTGTCCAACTCTTCAGGCAGACTCCATTTTTATAATATCTTCGTTTTTCACACGTCTCAGGTACCATATCGCTTCTTCTTCGGGCTTTGATCTATCTAAAAATCAGCCTGCAAGCCCGGGTCCCAGTTCCCGGACAGGCTCCTGGATATGCTATTTATTAATCAAAAACTTCACTCTTAAAACTTTCGATTATATCCTGTTCTATCTTTTTCGGCACAAGTCCCGTGATGCACCCGCCATACCTTGCCACTTCCTTGACGGCACTGGAGCTTAAATATGCATATTTGGGATTTGTCATAAGAAACATGGTTTCAACATTGGGTTTGAGTTTTTTATTTATCTGGGCCATCTGGAATTCGTTCTCAAAATCCGATATGGCTCTCAGGCCCTTGACTATGACCTGGGCATCACTGGCCTCTGCCATATCTATCAGAAGCCCCTCAAATGGTATGATCTCTATATTTTTAATATCGCCAAATACCCTGCCGGCAAAATCCATTCTTCTTTCAAGACTGTATAGCGGTTTCTTCCTTGTATTTTTTGAAATAGCTACCACTACTCTTTTAAAGACTTTGGAACACCTGATTATTACATCCCTGTGTCCTTCTGTAAGCGGATCATATGTACCCGGGCATAATGCCGTCTTTTCCATTGGTCCCCCTGCTCCCTGCTGCTATATTTTATAAAGGTCCTGGTAATTATTTATTTAGTACCTTGAGGTAGATCACCTTCTTGTCGCCAAAAAATGATTCTTTTACCATTTTTAAATTCCTGATCTCTTCTTCCACTTCCCTTTTAAAAAAGAATTCATATATTATCAGTGTATCATCACTAGTAAACATTTTTTCTGCAACTATATCAAATGCCTTCCTCATAATGTCTTCTTCGATCTTGTAGGGAGGGTCAAAAAAGATTATATCCCACTTTATGTCTTTACAAAACTCTAAATAATCCAGGACATCGGTATTGATTATTTTATATTCACCGGTGTCCGGAACACAGTCTACAAGATTTTCAGTATTATACCTTATTAGATTTATAGATTGAATATCTTTATCAACAAAATGAACCAGGCTGCTTCCCCTGCTTAATGCTTCAAGCCCGAGCGAACCTGTTCCTGAAAAAAGGTCAAGAACGGCAGCATCTACTATCCGGTGGCCCAATACATTAAAAATACTTTCCTTCACCCGGTCAAGAGTAGGGCGTATATTAAAATCAGACGGGGGTTTTATTTTCCTTCCCTTAAATTTTCCTGAAATTATCCTGATAAGACATCACCGTAAAAAACTATTCTATTGAAAATATGAAGGGGTATAGCGGCTGCCCGCCTTTATGTATCTCTATGTCCAAACGGGGATAGATCTTCTTTAGCTCTTCTTTAACTGACCTCATATCTTCCCGTGTGGCATCTTTCCCGGTATAGAAGGTTATGACTTCCTCGTCACCATCCATCATCTCCCTTATGAGATCTATCGAAGCATTAATAATATTATCAGACACCACTCTTACTTTTCCATTATTCAGCCCTATATATGCACCTTTTTTGATCTCTCCTACATAGAGCTTTGCATCCCTTACCGCCTGGGTTATCTCACCGCATTTGCTGCTCTTGATAGACTGCTCCATATTATATGCATTTTCTTCCATACCTGCATCAGGATTATAGCTAAGTATTGCTGATATCCCTTCCGGCATGGTCCTTGTGGGTATTACTGTTACAGTTTTTTTCTTAATGAGCTTCTTTGCCTGGTTTGCTGTGAGGATAATATTTTTGTTATTCGGGAATACTATGATCTCTTCTGCATCTATATTGTTTATTGTCTTGACGATATCATAGGTAGAAGGATTCATGCTCTGTCCGCCGCTGACTATCGCATCGGCTCCTATACTTCTAAATATCTCTTCAATACCGGCACCATTTGCAATGACTATAATAGCTCTTCTGGCAGGAACAGCCTTCTCCTTTTCTCCTGTTCCGGACCCTGCCCTGACAGCGTCCATTCTCTGGTCCTTCATATTGTTGATGTCAATATCATGAAGCGTTCCTTCTCTTATAGCACGCTTCATGACTTTCTGCGGAGCATTTGTATGCACATGTACCTTCACAAGTTTATCATTTCCAACAACAAGCGCACTGTCACCGTAAGATTCTATCTTTTCCCTCAATCTTTCAAGGTTTATCCCGCTCCCTCTTATAACAAATTCAGTGCAGTAGGTATATTTTATCTCAGATTTCATCTTTACTTCATCGAGTTCCCTATTGACGGACCCATTTTCTGTGGGTATTCCCGGATCCGGATCACCTGATGCGGCTCCTGCTTTGGTTTTCTTATTTGTCATGGCCCTGCTTCCCCTTGCTATTTTTTTGTCCAGATTTCCATTTATGCTGTCCACGTTTAAAAATGCCAGCTTAAGGCCCATGAGTATATCAAGTATCCCCTGTGCTCCTGCATCTACTACATTAGCCTGTTTCAGCACAGGGAGGAGGAAGGTGGTTCTTTCTACAGACTTCTCAGCTGCGCCGATTATACTGTCCATGAGATCTGCCATGTTTATCTCGCCGTTGCTCTCAGCTATCTCTTCAACATGTGCATGTATATCCTTAATAGTTGTAAGCATAGTGCCCTCTGTGGGGTTCTGGACGGACCCATATGCGACATCCCTGGAGGACCTGAGGGCTTCCCTTACTATGTCAAGATCCAATTCATCGCTTCTGATAAAAACATCAAATAATCCCCTCATGATCTGGGAAAGTATGACACCGGAATTACCTCTTGCACCCATAAGCGCGCCCATCGAGGCATTTTCCATTACGGATCTCATTGAAAGACTTTTAGCCTTCATAACCTCTTCTTTTACCGATTTAAGTGTCAGGAGCATATTTGTCCCCGTATCTCCATCAGGTACGGGAAAAACATTCATATCATTTATCTTTGCTTCATTTTTCTTGAAATTATCAATAATAGTGTCGATTATATCTTCGAGAACTTTTTTTTCGATATTGCCTGACATATTTCAAACCACCGCTCTTTATTAATCTCTAAAATGACCGTATAAAATAATTTTAATATTATAACAGAAAAAAAATTAATAATTTATTATTTACAGCTCCAATTCTAAATTCCGGTCCTGTTTTTTATAAGCTATTTTTATTAATTATTGACTTTTTTCAGGCCTAATTGTTTCCATCCCCCGGACAATATGGACCGCAATGCATTTACATACCCGCCTGCTATTTTCAGTAAACTATTTATCTGCACTTTCCTTGAAAATAATAAAATAAAATGATACTATGCCTTGACGTTTTTTAATTATATAATACTAAAGTTTGAAAATATAATTACTGTTACCTACCGGTAATGGAAAGTGAATATTTGAAGATAAGGAAATAGTGATCATAAAATGCCAAGAATGTGTGACATATGCGGAAAAAAAACGGCTTTTGGGAATAATGTAAGTCATTCACATAAAAAAACCAGAAGAGTCTTTAAGCCCAATCTCCAAAAAGCGAGAGTAGAGCTTGATGGCAGGGTAAAAAATATAAGTATTTGCACGAGCTGCCTGAAAGCTAATAAAGTCAGGAAAGTCATTTAAGAGCTTGTGCGGGAACTGTGCCTGGATTTGTTGGACAGGCTCATCGCTTTTTAAATACGCTTACAAAGCCTCCCTCGCTTCCAAGATAGTACGGCATTATCTCGAGCTGCATATCTACGCCCTTATCTCCATTGCCGGCCCGGTCTCCAGGCTCATCTCCATACAGACCCTGTGCGACAGGGCTGCAGCCTGCTTTTTCTACAATATATTTATCACCACTGTTTTCAATGAAATTCTCTACCACTTGCTGGTTTTCAACAGGTGACAGTGTACAGGTATAAAAGACAAGTCTTCCTCCCTTTTTCAGATACGGCCCGCATGCAGACAGTATTGCGAGAGTATTCCCAGAAAGCCTTTCAATATCCTCTTTCTTCTTATTGTATTTCACTTCCGGATTCTTTGATATGGTGCCAAGCGCACTGCATGGAGCGTCAACAAATATCCTGTCAAAATACCCATAATACTTTTCACCTGCCAGAAAATCACTCCTGGATGCATCGGCCCTTAGGGTTTTGACTATGCCGGATCTCATCCTCGAAATATTTTGCCGTAAAAATTTGAGCTTCTCATCACTTATATCCACAGCGACTATCTCCCCCTCGTTTTCCATGAGTTCAGCCATAAAGGATGTCTTTCCTCCGGGAGCCGCGCACACATCAAGGACCTTCTCGCCTGGCCTGGGATCTAAAAAATACCTGACAGCCATCTGTGAGGAAATGTCCTGTAATGTGACCAGCCCTTCCAGGAATAACTTCGTCTTCTCTAAACCGTGGGCCGAGGCTATCCTGGCTGCCTGGCTGAAGAATTTTTTATCTTCCTTCCTGTGTGCGGAAACCGCAATAGGTCCAAAAACTTTCGTAAAATCCTTTTGAAGGTCCCTCAGGCCGGCAGCCTTAAGGTCCACTGCTGCTGCACCCATAGATCTTAGTCTTTTAGCAATGTTTTTATCATCTCCTGCCAGAACTTTATTCACCCTCAGATAAAACCCGGGCGTCCTATTGAGGTAGCGGCACAGCTTTATTGTCTTTTCCCTTCCAAAATGTTCCATCCAGTACTCTATGATCCACCCTGGATATGAATAACGGATACTCAATACCTCTACCTTGCTGGCTTTCTTCTTTCTGAGCAGGCCCTCAAGGAATATATCTGCATTGTCAACAGATGAGGTTTTTCTCATCACAGCATTTACAAATCCGGATGCATAGGGGCTCTTTGATTTTGCAAGTTTTACACTTTCATCGACTATCGAATATGAAGGCACCCTGTCCATGAACTGCAGCTGAAAAATACCCATGCGTAAAATATTTAATATTACGGGATCAATAGACTCAAGCTTTCTTTTTGCAATGGAAGATATAATAAAATCAAGCCTTATCACATATCTTACTGTGCCCTTTACAAGATTGAATGCAAATCTGCGGTCAAGGCCCGAAAGCCCTGAACTATCCAATATTTCATTAAAGAGAACCTTTAGCCGGGTTCCTGATTCAAAATACCGGTCCAGTATATCAAGAGCAGTTTTGCGCGGATTTGGAGGATTCATATTATCTATTTTCAAATCTGGCTCCTACAGCAGGATGGTATCCGTTTATAAAACTTCTATAATCCATCGGTTTGGCGCCAGCTGGCTGCAGTATCTCCAAACTAATAATATCTCCGCTGCCGCATCTTACAAGTAGTCCCTGCTTTGCTCCGGATGCGATTATGGTCCCTGCAGGCTCTCTCCCTACAGATGGCTTCATATCTATAACATCATCATCTCTGCCTGCGGTTTCTCTCCGTGCATATGCCGGCACCGACCCCCTTTTAGATGCTTTAAGGATCTTTATCCTCTCTCCATCAAGGAATCCGTAAGCGCCTGGTGCTGGGGAGAAAGCTCTTATCCTGTTTACAATATCCTTTCCTGTCCCGGTCCAATCTATCAGAAGGTCGTCCTTTATAATTTTCCTCGTATAAGTGACACCCTTCTCTCCCTGAGGAAAAGGCTTGTAGCCCTCATCAGCGATCATATCAAGCACAGTTAAAAGGAGCGGGCCCCCAAAATGTATCACCTTATTTTTAAGACTCTTAAGGTCATCGTCCGGTTCAATATTAAATTTTGTCTGTGCAAATATTTTGCCTGTATCAACTTTATATACTACATCATTTATCGTTACGCCTGTCTGCCCGGCCCCATCAAGAAGGGCGCTCACCATGGGTGAAGGACCGCGGTACTTAGGAAGCATCGAGGGGTGCAGGTTGAGCCATCTGCCCGGCCATTTCTCAAATATCTCGCCGGGAAGTATCATCCCGAATGATATCACAATGCCATAATCAAAATCCACCCCTGAGAGATCCCTTATAAAGTCCCCGTCCATTTCCTTTATTTCGAATACTTTGATACCGGCCAATACTGCAGCTTCCTTTACCGGGTTTGGGGCAAGCTTTTGCCCTCTTCCCTTTTTCTTGTCCGCATTGGTAAATACCGCAGTGACTTTGTGCCTGGATCCGATTATTTTTTTTAAAAATGGTACTGAAAATTCAGAAGAGCCAAAATAGGCTATTTTCAAGATCATCTCTCCCTTTTATCTTTGAGCTCTTTTAATTTGATTTAAATTCATTTATCTTTTCCAGCAATTCGCGTCTTGATGCCGCATCAAGGTGGTCTATAAACATTATACCGTTCAGGTGGTCCACCTCATGCTGGATGACTCTTGCAAGAAGATCCTCCGCAACGAACTCCTCAGTATTACCTTTTATGTTCATGGTTCTTATCTTGATCCTGGGATATCTCTTTACCTGGAATCCCTGGATGGAGTATATTGAAAGACAGCCTTCATCACCTTCAATTTTTTTGTTTTCGATAACTTCTATTTCGGGATTAATATATGTCTCGATCTTATCCTCATATCTCACCAGTATAACCCTTTTGGTGACTCCTATCTGGGGTGCTGCAAGTCCGACGCCGCCTTCATCTTCAAGAGTGTCCAGCATATCAGAGATAAGATCAAGTACTGGTTTATCTATCTTCCCGATATTGCTTGAAGTCTCCCTCAGTACGGGATCGCCTATTTTTCTTACTTTTCTAATTGCCATATTTCACCTTTGCTCATAATATCCATACCGGATCGACATCTACTATTATCCTTATATCCCTGTTCTTTTTATATTCCTGCAAAACTTTGCCCAGCTCCACTGTCATCCTGCTTATGTCCTTCGTTTTTATAAGAATATGCCTTCTGTAAAAATGGTTTATCCTGTAAAAGGGTGCTGGTGCCGGTCCCAGTATTTTCATATCCATTTTAATGTCTTTATCTATTTTATCAAATAATTTTTTAGATTCAGCGCCAACCCGTTCCTCTTTAAGTCCCGAGATGATCATATTTATAAGGTTTGAAAAGGGTGGATAGGAAAGCTCCCTCCTGCTTTCAAGTTCCTCAGCATAAAATTTCTCATAATCTTCATCCATAAGATGCTTTATAACGCCTGAATCAGTCTTGTATGTCTGTATTATAACCCTCCCCTTTTTCTCCTTCCTTCCGGCCCTGCCGGAGACCTGGGTTATAAGCTGATAAGCCCTTTCATTCATATGATAATCCGGAAGCGACAGCATGCCGTCTGAATTTATAATGCCGACAAGTGTCACATCAGGGATATCCAATCCCTTTGCTATCATCTGGGTACCGACCAGTATTGATCTTCCCGGAGCGGAAAATTCACCAATTATTTTCTGATGTGATTTCTTCTTTGTTGTAATATCCGAATCCATCCGGTAAACAGGCACTGCCGGAAACCTGGACCTTATCCTGGCTTCCACCCTCTGGACACCGCTGCCTGCGAGAAAAAGTGTCCCTGTGCCGCAGAACGCGCATTTTCCAGTATATTTTTCTTCCCTCCCGCAATGATGGCATATAAGTTTTCCGGCATCGCGGTGGTAATTGTATGAAAGGTCGCAGGCAGGACATTTCGGTACATTGCCGCATGCCGTACAAATGACAAAGTTTGAAAACCCCCTGCGGTTAATAAAAAGTATAACCTTATTATCCTTCTCCAGCTCTTCAGTGATCGCGGCATGTAGTTTTGAAGTTATAAACTCGTCTTCCCTGGTCCTGTCAATTTTCCTGAGATCGACTATTTCTCTTTCCACATCACTTGCAGCAGCGGCCCTTACAGGTATTCTAAGGAGTGTGAATCCTTTTTCGTTTTCTGCCCGGTAGCGTGTCTTTACTGATGGTGTAGCGCTTCCGAATACTACCGGTATGTTTTTTATACCTGAAAGCTTTACTGCCACATCCTGTGTATTATATCTTACCTGGGAACCCTCCTTGTATGAAGGGTCGTGTTCTTCGTCCATTATTATTATTCCCAGGTCCGTAGCAGGGGTGAAAAGTGCCGAACGGGTACCTATTATAAGGTTCACTTCATTCTCAAGTATTTCCATCCATCTCTCATACCTTTCCGCATCACTCATATGAGAATGGTATACCGCGACCCTTGTCCCGAACCTTCTTTCAAATCTTTTAAACAGCTGGGGAGTGAGCGATATCTCAGGGACAAGTACAAGGGCCTTCTTCCCGATCTCAAGCATTCTTTCGCACACTTCCATATAGACTTCCGTCTTGCCGCTTCCGGTAACCCCCTGTATTAAAAATTTTTGCTCCCCGCCTTCACCGGCTGCAGCCAGAATTGATTCCGCTGCTTTTTTCTGGTATTGATTGAGGACTATCCTGCCTGCAGGCATATCCGGAGCCGTGTCATACTTAAAGCTGCGCCTGACTCTCTCCATATCTATTTTGACTATGTTTTTTTCTACCAGTCTTTTTATTGTTTCCGAAGAAGTAGCAGCTGCAGCCAGCAGGTCCGTTCTCCTGAGTCCCTCCCGCCCTGCTTTTAAAAGGTGCTCCACTATCCTTTTTTGAGCTCCTGAATTCTTAAGCAGCGGTCCATTTAGCATATCTTCCGCCGGCCCTTTACCCGGCGGACCGATACCCGAAACTCCGCACAGCCTTATTACGGCCTCAAATTTGTACCCGACACTTTTATCCTCAAGAGATGCTCTTGTTTTTTTACCCGGCGGCAGGAATAGCCTGAGCACGCTTGTAAGCGGTTGAATATAATACGAACTCATCCACCTGGCAAGCTCTATCCGTCCATTATCAAACAAAGGAGGAACGTCAACAATGCTTGATATGGGTTTGGTTTTTTTTGGATCGATATCCGTGGAGTCCTTGATGCTTACGATATAGCCTATTTCCCTCCGGCTCTTAACGGGGACAAGGACCACGCTTCCTATCTGCAACTTGTCCGCCATACCGGAGGGTATATAGTAGTCAAAGGGATGGTCCGCGCCAAGTGACCTTATATCAATATAGACTTCTGCATATTTTTGCCCGGATCCCATATAAGAATAGTTCTATAGTATCATTTATATTTAGCTTTCCATTTACTAAAAAGCTATTCACCTATTGTCTCACGTAAAAAGGTAGTCGGAAGTTAATACATCGCCCTGTATAAAAATCTGCATGAAACCGGTACATAGCATTAAAGATATACAGGCAGTAATAAGATAGATGCATCATATTATAGC
>Ga0190284_1000664_pt1 | contig 18242 bp, 21 predicted proteins | sample 48691812_MG_FD_161668 | JGI IMG/M metagenome (GOLD analysis project Ga0190284, IMG submission 161668) | Hydrothermal vent microbial mat bacterial communities from Southern Trench, Guaymas Basin, Mexico - 4869-18-1-2_MG | ecosystem: Environmental > Aquatic > Marine > Hydrothermal vents >...
GTCGGTTTGCGGAGCAGAAGATCAAGAAGGGCTCGATGCTGAAAACCGACGGTTGGGGCGCCTACCGGTCGGTTGCCAAGGCGGGCTACGCCCACGAGGCGACGGTGACCGGCAGCGGCAAGGTTGCGGTGCAGAAGTTTCCCTGGTTGCACACCTTCATTGCGAACCTGAAGCGGATGATTCTGGGCACGTACCACAGCGTTTCGCCAAAACACCTGGACAGCTACCTGGCGGAGTTCAACTACCGCACCAATCGCCGCTGGCTGGAGGCCAACCTCTTCGACCGTCTCATTGTTGCCGCCGTAGGCTCCAAAGCCATTACCTATAAAGAGTTAGTCGCCGGAGTCAGCTAGAGATTCAGTTTCTTGGAAACCGGCTTGCCGAGGCGCCAGGCCTGTTAATTCTTGGATTTTTTGACTACCTCTGCGAATCAGAACTCCAGTGGGGTTCCCCGAGGCGGGTCGGAATTTTCAGTCCGAGCCGACCCAGTAGAATGCGTTGCGACTCATCAGTTTGGGTCACGCATCGGATTCGAACCTCACGACCGTTCGACGTTGGTAACACGACATCGTTGGTCTTGATCCGGTCGAACTCCTCGATCAGCGGACGCGGCCCGTTGCCCAGGCCACAGCGAGACATCCACAACTCAAGCATCTTCCACATGGCGTAGGCCAGGAACGAGAACAGGATGTGAGCCTGTACTCGGTCTTCCTTGTGATGCCAGATGGGGCGCAGGTTCAACTCCGATTTCTGCGTTCGAAACGCGGCTTCAGCTTGGGTTAACTGGATGTAGGTCTTCCACAAATCCTCCGGACTCCAGCCCACCAGATTCGTGCGAAGCAGATGGCAACCCTCGCTGAGTTGTGCCCAATCGCGCCACTCGTCCTTCTTGGCCCAGGTTACTTTGAGGAACCCGTCATCGGCATCACCGTCCACGAATCGGTTGCTCAGGTCGAGATCGAGTGGCGTGGGCTCGGCGGTGTCTTCGTCCTCGTCCAGGTCGGCCGAGTCAGTCGGCACGGCCCCGTTGGTTCTGCCCGACCGCAAACGCAGACTATGGTAAGCCCCGGTCAGAGGTATTCGGCGAGCAGTTCGCGGGACGGGCCGGGAATCGTGACGGCGGAGACCAGCAGGCCCTTCTTGCGGACGATCTCTGCGGCGGCATCGACCGCAGCCTGCACGTCCATCACCGAACCGGTCATCATCACGTATCCCTTACCGCCCAAGGCCATTGCGAGGTGGAGTCTTATCAGCGTCACCTGCGCCGCTTTCGCGGCGACATCGGCAGCTTCCAGCACGCTCGCGCCGGAAAACGTCTCCACGACCCCGAGGGCTTTCGGCGTCATCCGGTCTCCCGCGTCGGAGACGGGCACGTGCAATTCCACAGCTTGGCCGAGCGCCTTGAACACCGCGAGGTGGATCTTCGGAATCACGCAATGATCGATGAGCCCCGCAGGAATGGCTGCGACGCCTTTGTCCACCGCAGCCGTGACCTCGGCCACCTTTCCAGTCACCGCCACAATGTACTTGCCGGAACAGAGGGTACGCGCCAGAAGCACGCGGACGTCGCCGGCTTTGAGCATGGCATCCTGGGCAACGATGCCGATTCCGATGCTGGTCAACTCGATGATTCCCACGGCTTCAATCATGGCGACACTCGGCGGTCCTCTCATCCGGCAGTAATGACGATGCGATCCTCCGCGATACGGCAGACGCCCGCGATGCTGGCATGGATGGCGGCCCCTAAGGCACCGTCGTCGGGGCGAGCGATGACCTGCCCTCTGCTGACGCGCTCGCCGGGCTCCACCACGGCCCGGGCCGGTGCGCCGGCGTGTTGCTTCAACGGAAGCGCGACCTGGCGCGGCCTGTAGCCCGTCTCCTTCAATGGCCCTTCGTTCGCAAACTGCCGCAACCCCAGTTTGAGAATCAGGCGGCTCACCGGTGTCCGACGATTGTCCAGGTGCAACTCCGCTCGATAGGGATGAGCCTGGGTTTCCCATCGTTGCCCTTCGGCGGCGAGACGACGCTTGTTGTGGGCGCAGACACTTTTCGGATCAAGGTTCTCCGGGCAGGACATCATGGTGCACAGGTTGCACTCGGAGCAGAACTGCGTGCCGATCACCTGGGGTTCGCGGTCTTCAACGAAGCCGAGTGCGCGCATGGCCGTGTGCGGCTGAATGGGGTGGCCTAGCAGATAACGCGGGCACAGTTCGGTACAGAACGAACACTGGTCGCAGGCGCTCGCTGCGATCCGCGCGATTGTCTTCCAGGGCGCCTCGTACTTGCGGATGACGAAGTGGTCCGCATCCAGCACGATCAACCCGCCGCAGGTCTTCGTTATGGGGTCGTCGAGGGACACGAGCTGCCCCATCATCACGCCGCCGGCCAAAACGCGCGGAGCCTCCACCGTTGCGCCACCGGCAAGTTCAATAGCTTCCTGGACAGCGATGCCGACAGGCACGCGCAGCGTCACCGGCGTTCGTACCGCGCCGGCCACCGTCAGGAACTTGTCCGTCACGGGCACCTGTGCGCCGATGTTGTAAGCCGTCTCGACGTTGATCACGACGCATCCGACGGCCAGCGGAATCGCGCCGGGCGGGATGATCTTCTTGGTCACATCGTAAACGAGGATGAACTCGTCGCCGTTCGGGTAGCTGTCGCTGAGCGGAACGATGCGGCCATTCGATGGCATGATCGCCGTCAACGGCTCGATGACGTCGGCGTACTTCTCCTTGATGCCGACGGCGATCTCACGGGCGCCGACCAGCCGAGCCGCGGTGGTGAGCCCAGCCATGACCTCCGCCCTGTGGTGCCGCAGCAGTTCCTTGTCCTTATGCAGCAGAGGTTCACACTCAGCCGCGTTGAGAATGATGCACTCCGCCGGGGATGCCAGTTTGACGTGCGCGGGGAATCCGCCACCCCCGGCCCCGACCACCCCGTTGGCCGCGATCTGTTCGAGCAGGTTGGAGGTGTCAGACTGTGTCATCATTACGAAGAGCCCGTTCCGAGTCCACGAAGTCGCTTGCGGTGGTAGGCCAAACGCTCCGCACTGGTCATGGCGGCGAGGTTGGGCTGATTTCTGCCCGCCGACGCAGCGCCCAGCGTCCGACTCACCGCGTTGTAGCTGGTCGTACTCCGTTCCGGCAGCGGTAGGCTGGATGTCGCTCCGCCGCCTCCATAGCGAATGTCCCCGATGGTGAGACGCATGTCCTCTTCCAGTGGGCGCTGCGGCTGAATGTTCAACGCCTGCAGAACACTGTGATAGGCGCAGACCCCTTCTTCCGGCGTGACGTCGCCCTCGACGATCCGCCGTAGGATCGCGATGAAGCTCGATTGGTGCTCAGCCTGGTTGATGCGTCGGCCGAAGAGTGCGGCACGGGCGCCGCACGCCTGGGCTTGAGCGATCAACTTGAACGCGTCGTAGGTCGTGCCGGGCAACCCGCCCATGATTCCGATCACGAGCGATGCGTCATAGCGAGCCAACGCCTCGGTAAACTTTGGTCCGTGATAGGCTGTCAGCAGGAGTAAGGGGCGACCTTGTTCGGGTACGCCGGCCAACAATCGCATGATGTTATCGCTAACGAACGCGTCGGCGTGGTCTGGGTCGGTCGGATTCCGCGCGGCGTTCGGATCAAACACCTCCAGCAGATGACGGAATCCTTTCCGCTCGGCCTCGAGGTGGAAGAGCCTGTAGGATTCGATGGTCCGGCGGTCCAACTCCGCGTCGTTGTGGAACGCCACACTGTAGAGCCCGAGGTTGGCCCCGGCGCCGCGTTCGTGCTCCGCGCACTCGGCGAGTCCGCATTGTATGTTATCGATCGTGGTGCTGCGAAACGACGGCAACGATCCCGTCAAGTTCGTGCCTTCGCGACCGATGAGCATGTCGGTGGCGTCGTTGGCACGAACGGCGGGGGTGACGGGCGAGCCTTCGAACAGCCCTTCGTTGATTGTCAGAATCGAGTTCGTGTGCGGCGACATGAAGACGAGGTCCACGATACCCTCGCGAACGACCCGGCGGATGGTCTCGCGGTAGTCTTCGAGGCTGCGAAAGCGACCTTCTTGCGCGTGGCATTCAGGACTCATGCCAGGTGCGGCGAGCCCGTAAGCCATGTCGGCATCTTTGGCATCGGCGAGGATGAACTCGCCGCAGTTCGGGTCAGCCGTGATCTTGGCCAGTTTGACGTCGAGCGATTTTTCCACCATATCACGACCCGCCTTCCGGATTGGCCGACCGGTCCGCGCACACCGTATCCAAGATGGCTGCGCAATACGCGTCGACGGGCACGAGTCGCGGGTAGAACGGCATCGCCGCCTCCCGGCCTTCCGAGATCGCCACGCGCGAGCCGAGCCACGCGCTGATCTCATCGTAGGCCACCACCGGTTCCGCGGTGGCTGCCGCCTCGTCGCACAACGCCTCGGTGCTTTGCGGCTGGACGATCAGAAACCGCCCGCCCGTCACATTCTCCAGGCATCGCGACAGCGTGACCGTGCCAATGACGTCTGCAACGCGCACACCTATCCTCCTGTGCTACAGATTGCGGCTTCGTTCCGTTTCGCCACGGTCGGCACACCCAACAGTGCCGACTCAATCACCGGGTCGATCTCGGTCTTGCCCGCAAGAAACCCATCGATCATGGCTTGCATCTGCCGCAACGACGTCTGCCCGGGTTCGAGAATCAACAGGTTGATTCCGAGTCTGTGCCGCAGTTCGGACAGCGCCGAAGGCCCCGATGCGATTGCCGCGCGCACATCCGGGCATTTGTTAGCGATGCAGCTCACAATGGCTGCGGCGCGCACGATCACGACAGCGCGGCGCTGCGAACACGCGGACAGCGCCGCGCATACGTCGGTCAGGGCCTCCAGACACCCTGCGAGGTGGCCGTGGCAAGACAGGAACTTCAGGTTGTCGTACTTTCGCTCCAGGATCGGGAGCAAGGTCTGCAGGGTCGAGGTCTGGCCGTCACCGATCAGGTACACGGTCGGGGCGGGATTCTCGGGCGCCGCCGTCGCGTCCGTTCGCCGCACCGGAACACCTGAGCTGCGCAGCCAGTCTTGGGCAGCGGGTGTGATCAGGGCGTTGGCGGGCAGCTCGATCCGGCCATGATCGCGGGACTGCGTAACCAGCGTTTTGACGGTGACCAGCGGTCGGCTCATGATGTCGGCACATCCTCTTCGTCGTCAATGATCCCTATCACGGTCCACCGCGCGGGCGAGTTCTCGTCGCCCACCAGTTCGCGTGCTCTCTTCCCGTCACTGGTGATGAGTACCACATCACCCGAGGCGGCCCCCAACCGGTCGAGCACCAGCAGGGGTTCCTTGGTCAACGACCGGATCGGTTGCGCCAAGATCATCTTCGCCGCTCGCAGGGACGGATGCTTCACCGTTGACGTCGCGTGTCCATTCACCCGGGCCAGCAGCATGCGCAGAGCCCTCCGTTGTAGCGTCGCCCCTTGTGGGCGGCGTCGGAAGTTCCGTCACCCACAAGGGGTGACGCTACACAATCCGAAGGTTGTCCACCATGGTGCAACGCCGATATCGCGTAAAGGACATCGGGCTGGTGACGCCTTCGCCGGTCGGCGATGCGATCGAGAAGGACCCGTACCCTTCACCGCCGAGCCCCAACCCGGCCATGCACGGGCCGTTCTTGACGTAGATCGTCGCCTCACATGCACGCCCCATCCGAGTCAGGTTGTCCACGTTTCGCGACCACATGATCGTGGTGTGCTTGAAACCGTGTTCGTAGAACACCGCCTTCTCGATTGCCTCACCGACGTCCTTGACGACCACCACCGGGAGGACCGGCATCATCTGCTCGCATGGGACCAGCGGGTTGGTCTCATCGGTTTCGCCGAAGAGCACCTGCACGTCCCGGTCGACCTTCAAACCGATGGCTTGTGCGATCACGTAAGCGTCCTGGCCGACGTATTCCTTGCGCGGCAGGTAGTGCCCCGTCTGTTCGTCCTTGAAGATGACCGCGTCCGCCAACCGATCGATATCGGTGCGCGAGAGGCGATGTCCACCGTGACGGCTCATGGCATCGAGCAGCGATTCGGCAACGGCTTGGACCACGAAGATCTCTTTCTCGGCGATGCAGAGGACGTTGTTGTCGTAAGCGGCTCCGACGATGATCCCCGCCGCGGCCTTTTCGATGTCAGCGGTTTCGTCCACCACGACGGGCGGGTTGCCCGGTCCCGCGGCGACGGCTCGCTTGCCGGAGGTCAACGCGGCGTGAGCGACCGCCGGCCCCCCCGTTGCGCAAAGCATCGGTACGTCGGGGTGTTGGAACAGTTGGGTCGCGCTCTCGATGGTGGGGTCCTCGATGATGCACACGAGATTATCGATTCCAACGCGCTCACGAATCGCCCGGTTGAAACGGCGAGTCGCCTCCACGGCGCACTTGGCTCCCGCCGGATGCGGATTGCACACCAGCGCGTTGCCCGCGGCGAGGATCATGATGGCGTTGCATCCGAGAGTCGGCACGCTGTGCGTCACCGGCGTAACCACACCGACGACGCCGTAGGGTGCGTACTCTGTCACGGTCAGGCCGTGATCGCCGCTCACCGCTTCCGTTTGCAGCATCTCCACGCCGGGAACCGACGCCGCCACATCCAGCTTCTCGGATTTGTGAGCCAGTTTGCCCAGCTTCGTTTCCTCGAACTCGATGCGACCTAGCTCCTCCTTGTCCGTCCGCATCACGGTCCGAATGCACTCCACCGCCCGGCTGCGCGCTTCCATTGACGCCCCGGTCAGTTGGCGCTGCGCCCGCACAGCCGCCTTGACCGCCGCATCGACACATCGAAACACACCCAGGCCGTCCGAGTCGCCGGCGCTAGGCACCGATGCCGTTGGGCCAGGACGATCTGTGGAACCCATCCGGCTCAACACTTCCGTCACCACGTCGGCGATCAGCCTCTCATCGATTGATTCGTGCTGCACTGGCATGGCTCATGACTTCCTCGCTGAACCGAGCCGCGACCGTGAGGAAGCGGAAACGCAGCGGATACCAGCTTGGCGGGGGTAACCGCTTCCTGACGGGCGCGGCTCGGACAAACCGCAAGAACACGTTTGGCGATACACGAGTCTAGTCTCCCAGCGTGCCGTCTGCTCGACGCAACACCCGATCGCCAAGTCGGACGGTGTCGACCAGCCCGATGACGACGGCATCAACCGGCATCGTCTTGGTACGTTCGGTCATCCGCGCGGAACTGCCCTGAGTAACCAGCACGAACTCACCGATCCCGGCGCCAAGCGAGTCAATCGCCACCAACACGCGACCCGTAGCGTTCAGTCCCGGATCGCCGGGGGCGGCCGCGCTGTAGGCCTCGACGACCAGCAGCTTCGCCTCGGCGATGTTCGATTCCTTGTGTGTCGCGACCAAGTGTCCGGTGACTTTGCCGATAAACATGGTGGTGCTCCGCGCCGCGCGACCTACTTCGTGGGGAACAGCTTGTCCAACTCATCGTGAGGGCGAGAAAGCACCTCAACGGAAACGACTTCGCCCAGACGTGCGCCGGCAGCCGCGCCGGCTTCGGTCGCGGCGCGAACCGCGGCCACGTCGCCCACGAGCGACACGCTAATCAGGCCCGAGCCCGCGGTGCGCACGGTCGCCAAGGTCACGTTCGCCGCTTTGAGCGCCACGTCCGTTGCTTCCACCGCGGGGATCATGCCGCGGGTCTCGATGAGTCCTAATGCCGGTTTCGCCATGACAATCTCCTGTCAGTTGAGCCTATCTCAAAACTGTGGGACAGGCTTTCTAGCCTGTCTTGACCGGCTGGAAAGCCGATCCCACGAGGATTCTTGGATAGGCTCTTCTCATCCCAATACTCGTTTCGTCTGTCGGGCGACGATCAGCTCTTCGTTCGTCGCCAGCGCGAGGATCCGCACGCCCGCGCCGTCCGCCGATATCGTCGCCTCCGATCCGCCCGTCTCGTTGCGCGCAGGATCAAGGCGAAGGCCCAGGAACTCCAGACCATCACATACGCGCCGCCGAACCTCCGCGGAGCGCTCGCCGATGCCGCCGGTGAACACCAGCACATCCAAACCCCGCAAGGCGACGAGGTACGCGCCGATGTAGTCCCGAACGCTTTCGGTGAACACGTCCAAAGCCAGCGCCGCACGCTCATGCCCCGACTGTGCGGCCTGGATAATCTCCTGCATGTCGTTGCTCACGCCACTGATGCCGAGCAGTCCACCCTCACTGGCCATCGTCGTGAGCAGGGCGTCCATGGGCATGCCGATTCGGGCCCGGAGGGTGAACAGGGCGTAGGCGTCGAAGTCTCCCACCCGGTTGTTCTGCGGCACGCCCGACTGCGGGGTCATGCCCAGACTCGTGCTCATGCTCTTGCCGTCTCGCAGCGCACAGATCGAGCTGCTTCCGCCCAAATGACATGAGATGACCCGTAAGTCATCGCGTCCGAGCAGTTCCGCCGTTCGGGTGGCGACGTAGCGATGCGACGCGCCGTGAAACCCGTAGCGACGCACTCCGAACTTCGTCGTCCACTCGTACGGAATCGCGTAAGTCCTGCGCGCCTGGGGGATGGTCTGATGGAACCCGGTCTCGAATGCCGCCACCAGCGGCGTGCCGGGCATCTGGGTTTCGAACGCGCGCATAGCTGTCAGATAGGGTGGATTGTGCGCGGGGGCGGCCTCGGCAAAGTCCTCCATGGTTCGGATCACTTGCGGCGTCACTCGGACCGCTCCGGCGATGTCCCCGCCATGGACAGCCTTGAAACCGACGGCATCGATGGAGGTCGCCGCTCCGCCACCGGGCGACGCGAGTTGCCCAAGGCACATCCGCACGGCTTGGGCCTGATCCGCAACCGACTGATGGGTCACCACCGGCTCGGCGTCGCCAAGCTGAAAGGTCACGCGCGACTCCGGCTTCCCTACGCCTTCAACGGCGCCTGTTGCCAGAGCACGCTCCTGCGCCATGTCGAACAGGCGGAACTTGAACGACGTGCTTCCGATGTTAACCACCAGAACGTTCATAGCCTATCACCGAACCGCGCGGGGTTCAGCCCGCGCGGATGCTTCGAACCACGCGTTTTATACAAACGACGGCATCAGGTTCTCGTGCGGTTGCGGGATCACGTGAGCACTGACCAGCTCGCCGGCCTCGTTGGCGGCTTCCGCTCCCGCGTCGATCGCGGCCTTCACGCTGCCAACATCACCCTTGATTACCATGGTGACGTAGCCGCCGCCGATCTCGATCGTGTCCACCAGCGTGACGCCGGCGGCCTTGCACATTGCGTCGGATGCCTGGATCGCCGGGTTCGTACCCATGGTTTCGATCAGCCCAATCGCGTTATTCATCATTCGACTCCACTGGTTACTTCGGTCCGCCGCGCTTCCGCTTGGTCACCGGGTACAGCCCGTTCAACTCCTCGTGCGGCCGCGGAATGATGTGGACGGCCACCACCTCGCCGACCTTCGCCGCCGCTGACTCACCGGCTGCGACCGCCGATTTCACGGCCGCGACTTCGCCGGTGACGAAGGAGGTCACCATTCCACGACCGACCTTGCGCCAGCCCAGCATGTCAACGCTCGCGGCCTTCAACATTGCGTCCGTGGCCTCGAACAGTGCTACGAGACCGCGCGTCTCGACCATTCCCAATGCGGGTATCGCTGCCATATCCGTTACTCCTGTGGCGGTGCTCGCCCCGTGCAAGCCCCGCGTGTGTGCAGTCCGCTAATCCGTCACCTTCTCCAGCCTCATCTCGGTGGCCTCGCTCAGGCCACACGCGTTACCCTCATCTGTGTCGATATGGACCTCGAGCTTGAATTGCTCGTCCACACGCACTTTGATTCCTCTAATCACCACGGGGCACGTCGCATGCTCGACCACCAGATTCATCTGGTCCCCAGACTCCACGCCGTAGTGCGACGCATCCACCGGGCTCATGTGCACATGCCGTTGGGCACGAACCACGCCTTGCTCGAGATTCAGATGCCCTTCCGGCCCGAGCAGCAGGCAGCCCGGCGTGCCGTCGAGCTTTCCACTCATGCGTACGGGCACGTCGATGCCCAAGTTGATCGCATCCGAGAGTGCGAGTTCCACCTGCGTGGCGGGACGTGTGGGCCCCAGAATGCGAACCTGTTGCAGTAGGCGCCGCTTCGGACCGATTAGATCGACCGCCTGCTCCGCCGCGAACTGCCCCTCCTGGTAGAGCCACCGCATCGGCGTGAGCTCAGCCCCCGGCCCGAAAAGGACTTCCACATCTTCTTGGGTAATGTGCACATGCCGCGCGGAGACGTTGATGACCAGCGGAGAGGATTGTTCGCGAGGCCGGGCCGCGAGCCGCCCTCGGAGGATGTCCGTGACGACGCGCTCCACGCGTTCACGGTCGATCCCCGGAGCCGTTCGGAGTGTCGTCATTTCGCCTTCATCTCCCGAGTCTCACGCTTAGCACTGGGTGGCTGGCCAAGGTTCCAAATCGGAGAGGCTGCGTTATCGGACGCCTCCCTGAAACTCTCGGCGAAAACCACTTGACAAATACAACATATACACGCATAATATAACAAAAGCAAGCAGAAAATCGGACATTTGCACAGATTTCATGACAGAGTGAGCGGATGCTGGCCGAACAACGCCATTGCGAGATCTTAAGCTGCCTGGTGGGTTCCGGTGGGGCTCGGGTGACGGCGTTGGCTCAGGCGCTCTGCGTGACTCACGAGACAATCCGCCGTGACCTTCGGAAGCTGGAGGGCGAAGGGAAGCTGATTCGGATCCACGGCGGCGCGATTCCGATCCGGGAAGAGCAGCGCGACCTGCCGTTCGAGGTTCGCAAGACGGCGCGCCTGGAGGCGAAGCGAGCCATCGCGACCCGGGCGTTGCGTGAGGTAGCCGAGGGCGACGTTGTTGCTCTCGACGCCAGTTCGACCGCCCACGAGTTGGCGAGGGTCCTTCCGGATATGCCGCTGACGGTGGTGACCAACTCGGTGCCGGTGAGCGTCACGTTGATGGCCTGCTCGCACATCCGCGTCGTCTCGACCGGGGGAATCCTCGAGGTGGGCTCCCGGTCCTACGTCGGGTCATTGGCCGAGGACGCGCTTCAGCGGCTGAACGTCAACAAACTCTTCCTCTCGAGCAAGGGGATTGATCCACGGCGGGGACTGAGCGAAACTACGGACGAGCAGGCGCGGTTGAAACGCCGGATGATGGACGTTGCGGAGAAGGTCTTTCTGCTGGCGGACCATAGCAAGTTCGGCGTCAGATCGGTCGTGTTTTTCGCGGACACGTCCGAGGCGGACGTGGTGATCACAGACGCGGAGGCGAATGCGACGGCGGTTGCGGCGGTGAGAGAGACAGGACCGGTAGTGGAGATGGCGGGCTGAGGCGATGAGAGTTTCGTTATTCATTCCGTGTTACGTGGACCAGTTCTTCCCGCAGGTCGGCATCAGCATGGTGCGGCTGCTGGAACGACTGGGGCACGAAGTTGACTATCCCGAGCGACAGACCTGCTGCGGCCAACCCGCGTTCAACGCCGGATTTTGTAAAGAGGCCCTTAGCGCAGCCGATGCGTTTCTGGATTGCTTTGGCGATGCTCAGGTTGTTGTGGTTCCGTCGGGCTCCTGCGCGGCCATGGTGAAAGTGCACTATCGGAGCCTGTTCGCTGACACGGAGAAGCTCGATGCCGCGGCTGCGCTGGGCGACAGGACGTGGGAGCTGTCCGAATTTCTGGTCAAGAAGCTGGATGTCACCGACGTGGGGGCTCGTTTTCCCGGCAAGGTGACGTTTCACGACGGGTGCCACGGTCTTCGTGAACTCGGCATCAAGGAGTCTCCGCGAGCGTTGCTGCGGGAGGTCCGCGGGTTGGAACTCGTGGAGATGAAGGAGGCGGAATCGTGCTGCGGGTTCGGAGGCGTTTTTTCGGTGAAGTTCCCGGACATTTCCACGGCTATGGCGGAGGTCAAGTGCGCCTCGATAGACGAGACCGACGCTGAGTACGTGGTGTCCAATGACCCGAGTTGCCTGATGCACATCCAGGGCTACCTCGCCCGACGCGGTCGCACCGTCAAGTGCATGCATCTGTCGGAGGTGTTAGTACAGACATGAGTTCCGCTCATGGCGAATTCAAGCGAGCCGTCCGGCCGATCACGCGCGACTTTGCGCATCGCCGTTGGATGCAGAACGCGTTGCGCGGCTACGAGCAGGTTCGGGCCGGTACGCAGGCCCGCTTTGGCGACTGGGAGGCAGCTCGCCGCGCGGCGGCGGGCATCAAGTGGCAGGCCATCGAGCAGCTTGACACTCTTCTGGAGCAGTTCGCGTCCAATCTGGAGGCGCGGGGCACAAAGGTCTGCTGGGCGAAGAGCGATGCCGAGGCGCGGGCGTACATACTTGACGTGGTTCGAGCGCACAATGCCCGCACCATTGTGAAGTCCAAGTGCATGACCTCCGAGGAGATCCACCTGAACGAGTTGCTCGAAGGGGAGGGGTTCGACGTTGTGGAGTCGGACCTCGGCGAGTTCATCGTGCAGCTTCGCAAAGAGCCGCCCTACCACTTCGTGTTCCCGGCGATGCATCTGAAACGGGACGAGATCAGCCGTGTCTTCCAGGACAAACTGGGCGCGGAACCTACGGACGATCCGGAAGAGTTGACGATGATCGCGCGGCGTGTATTGCGGCAAAAGTACATCGAAGCCGACATCGGGTTTACCGGAGCGAACTTCGGAGTGGCTGAGACGGGGATGGTCTCGATCACAGAGAACGAGGGCAATGTCCGACTGACCACGGCGCTGCCGAAGGTCCACATCGCCCTGATGGGCATCGAGAAGGTCCTGCCGCGCATGGAGGATCTGGCTTTGTTTCTGCCGATGCTGGCGACGGGTGGTACGGGGCAGGCTTTGACCTGTTACAACTCGCTGATCGGCGGACCGCAACAGCCGGGTGAGCCTGACGGTCCGGACGAGTTCCACGTGGTTCTGCTGGACAACCGGCGGACGCAGTTGTTGGCGGACTCTGTCCAGCGCGACGCGCTGCGTTGTATGCGTTGCGGGGCCTGCCTGAACCTATGCCCCGTCTTCAAGAACATCGGGGGGCACAGCTACGGGACGACGTACCAGGGGCCGATCGGTTCGGTGATCACACCGCATCTGCGCGGGCTGCGGGAGTACAAGCATCTCTCGTATGCGTCTTCGCTGTGCGGAGCGTGCACGGAAACCTGTCCGGTCAAAATCGACCTGCATCATCACCTGTTGCGCTCGCGACGAGATGCCGTATGTGCCCATCCGGTTTGGGGCCAGCGGAGCTTGTTCAGGTTATTCGCGTTCATGATGCGCCGCCCGGCGCTGTACCGCGCTGCCGGCAAGATCGGTCGGCCGCTGCTCTGGTTGTCACGCCCCGTGCAGGGAACGTGGCTGGACCCGTTGCGGGCGTGGCGGAGAACACGGACGCTCCCGATGCCGGCCAAACAGACCTTCAAGGACTATTGGAAAACGAGGCGGCGATGAGCGATCGCGACACCATTCTGGCTGACATTCGCGAGGCGCTGCACGCGAAGACCGACCCGGCGATCCGATCCGCCGAAGCGAGCGACCTACCCATGGACGTTGTGTCCTTGCGCAGATGGCTGCCGGCGGTGGGCGAGAGCTACGAGGAACGAAGGAAGCTGTTCGCCGACAACGCGGTCGCGTTGCAGGTGGACTTTCGCGTGGTTCCTGACGAAGCGGCGCTGCTGGATGAAATCAAGAAGATCGCCGGCGAAGAGGGATGGTCGAAGGTTGGGACGCATCGTGGGAGACTGACGGACGCGGTCTGTGAATCGATCGGGCTTGCGCTTTGCCGCACAGATCAGGGGTATAACGTCGATGATCTGGAATCATGTGATGTGGGCATCACGGAGTGTGAGGCGTTGATCGCACAGGCCGGCAGCGTGCTGGTGACCAGCGCCGGTTCCGGCGGACGTGCCCTGACGGTGCTGCCCCCGCATCACGTCGTGCTGGCGACCCGCGATCAGTTACTGCCCGACCTCTTTGCCGGATATGAGCTGATCCAGCAGAAGTATCGGGGCGAGTATCCGAGCTTCATCTCGTTTATCACCGGTGCGAGTCGTACTGGAGACATCGAGCGGATCCTGGTTCTCGGGGCGCACGGTCCCAAGAAGCTCACCGTGCTCCTGGTGGAAAGTCCGGCGGGCGACGACGATAATGGACTCGGACGAAAGTAAGAACCCATCGGGTATGAGAGGATAAAACATGACGGGTACGTGGAAGATCAAGAAGGAAGTCGCCGAGGAGATGTGCGAGATCGGTCGGCGGCTCTACGCCCGAGGGTATGCAGCCGGAAACGACGGGAACATCTCGTATCGCCTGGCGGACGACAGCGTGCTGTGCACGCCGACCCAGATCTGTAAGGGTTTCATGTGCCCCGACGACCTGTGTACCGTGGACATGGAAGGCAACCAGATCACCGGCAAGCGCAAGCGAACGAGTGAGGTGTTTCTGCATCTGGAGATCTTCAAAGCCGACCCGTCCGCCAAGTCGGTCGTCCACTGCCATCCGCCCCACGCGACCGCGTTCGGGGTGGCGCGAGTCGATATTCCGTCCTGCATTCTACCGGAGGTGGAGGTATTCCTGGGAATCGTGCCGCGGGCCGAATACGAAACACCTGGAGGCAAGAGCTTCGCCGAGACGGTGAAGCCGTTCATCGGCAAAGCCAACACGGTCGTGCTCAGCAACCACGGAACCGTGAGTTGGGGGCCATCGGTCGAGAAGGCCTACTGGCACACGGAGATTCTCGACGCCTACTGCCGCATCCTGCTCCTGTCTAACCAGATCGGGCATGTGGAACGTTTGTCGGGGACGAAGGTGAATGAGTTGCTGGACCTGAAGGAGCGGTTCGGCGTGGGGATCGACCCGCGTCGAGCCGGCAGCGGCCAGCTCTGCGTGAATACGGAATTCGGGGAAGGCGCGGCGTGTAGCACGGCTGCCGACCCGATTGACGATCCGCCAAATGAGCAAGACGGACTGGTGCAGCGCATCACCGACCAAGTCCTGGAGGAGTTGCACCGTCGATGATTTCAGCCCGACCGAGTCCCGAGCGCAGGCGACATAATTGGAGGTTCACATGAAGTTCCCCGCACACCTGAACGAACAAGAACTATGCTCCCGTCTCGACCGCTTTGAGATTGAGACACCGTCGTGGGGCTATGCCGACACCGGGACGCGCTTTGGCAAGTTCCTGCAGCAGGCGGCGGCCACGACCCTGGAGGAAAAGCTGGCCGACGCGGCCGAAGTTCATCGCTACACCGGCTGCTGCCCCAGCGTGGCCGTCCACGTGTTGTGGGATTTCCCGGCCGGGCTCGAGCCCGCGGCGGTGGTCCGGAAGGCGGAGAAGCTCGGTGTGCGCATCGGGGCCGTCAACCCGAACGTGTTCCAGGATCAGTGCTACAAGTTCGGTTCCATCGCGAACCGTGACGCGACCGTTCGGCAGCGGGCCGTGAGACACATGGTGGACAGCGCGAAGATCGGCGAGAAGGTCGGTTCCAAGCTGCTGAGCCTGTGGTTTGCCGACGGCACGAATTACCCCGGACAGGGGCACATTCGACAACGCAAGCGCTGGTTTGCCGAGGCGCTTCACGAAGTGCACACCGCGATGTCCGACGACATGACGATGCTGGTCGAGTACAAACCGTTCGAGCCGGCATTTTATCACACCGACGTCGCGGACTGGGGGATGGCGTATGTCTTTGCCAAACGGGCGGGCCCTCGGGCGAAAGTGCTGGTTGACACGGGCCACCATCTGCCCGCGTGCAACATCGAGCACATTGTGGCCTTTCTGCTCGACGAGCAAATGCTGGGCGGGTTTCACTTCAACGACCGCAAGTATGCCGACGACGACTTGACCATGGGGAGCATTGACCCGTACCAGCTTTTCCGCATCTTCTACGAAATCGCGGCGGCGGAGCACGAGGCGGGGCACGATCTCGATATTGCCTACATGGTGGACCAGTCGCACAATCTCAAGCCCAAGATCGAAGCGATGATTCAAACGGTGATGACCGCCCAGGAGCACCTTGCCAAAGCGCTGTTGGTTGACCACCGGGGGCTGCAACAGGCGCGAGAACGCGACGACGTGGTTCGCGCCGAGGGAATCCTGCGGGACGCTTACAGCACTGACGTTCGCCCACTGCTTGCCGAATACCGCAAGGGCCGTAAGCTGCAGTCCGATCCGCTGGCGGCGTTTCGTGAGAGCGGCTACACGGCGCGTATTGCGGCCGAACGCGGCGCAAAGAAACCACAGTCGTCCGGCGAGTATGCCTGACCTATCATGAGTATGACGTAACCCACGCTCTCGAGGAACCCCTATGGCTGCGATAGCGAACTACCTCGCCTTCGACTTGGGCGCGTCCAGCGGACGGGCCGTGCTGGGGATGTTCGACGGCGAGAAAGTGAAGCTCGAGGAGGTTCACCGTTTCGAGAACGGTCCGGTACGAGTCCTCGATCATCTTCACTGGGACGTTCTTGGCCTTTTCGAGGAGATCAAGACCGGGTTGGCCAAGTGCGCCACACGGCAGAATCGCTTGGACGGTATCGGGATCGACACGTGGGGCGTGGACTTCGGCTTGCTCTCCGCGTCGGGCGAGTTGCTGGGGATGCCCTACCATTATCGCGATGGGCGCACGCGCGGAATGTTCGAAGAAGCGTTTCGGCGCGTGCCGCGCGAGGATATCTACGCGCAAACCGGTATTGCCTTCATGGAGCTCAACACGCTGTACCAGTTGCTCGCGCTGTCCATGCGCTCCGGCGAACTGCTGCGGTCGGCGGAGCGGCTGCTGTTCATGCCCGACCTGCTGAACTACTGGCTCACGGGCGTCATGCAGAGCGAGTACAGCATCGCGAGCACTTCGCAGCTCTATGATACGGTGCGCGGTCAGTGGGCGGAGGGTCTGATGGGCAAGCTCGGCCTGCCTGTCGACATCATGCCGATGGTGTCGAACCCCGGCACGATCGTGGCGAACCTCTTGCCGGGCGTCGCGAACGAGACTGGTCTGGCTCCGACGGTGGTGATCGCACCGGCCTGCCACGATACGGGCTCGGCGGTGGCGGCGGTTCCGGCTCACGGGGAAGGATGGGCCTACATCAGCTCGGGCACGTGGTCGCTGGTCGGCTGCGAGATTCCCGAGCCCATCCGCACGCCTGACGCGTTGGCTGAGAACTTCACGAACGAGGGCGGTGTTTCCAAGACGGTCCGCTTCCTCAAGAACGTGGCGGGGCTGTGGCTCGTTCAGGAGTGTCAGCGGACTTGGGAGAGTCAGGGGGAGTCGATTTCACACGAGAAACTGGCACAGATGGCGGCAGCTTCGGCGACCGGCGCATGCTTCGTGGACCCGGATGATGCTCGGTTCGCTGATCCGGGCGATATGCCGAAGCGCATCCGGGAGTACTGTGCGGCTAGTGGGCAGCCTGTTCCCCAAGGCAAGGGGGAAGTGGTCCGCTGCGCCCTGGAAAGCCTGGCGTTGAAGTACCGCATGAACCTCACTGAACTCGGGCGCATCACGGGTCGCCCCATTGCGGTTGTGCACGTCGTGGGGGGTGGGGTCCGCAACGAGGTGCTCTGCCAACTCACCGCCGACGTCACCGGCAAGCCGGTGGTGGCTGGTCCGGCGGAGGCGACGGCCATTGGCAATCTCATGGTGCAGGCGCTGGCGCGGGGACACGTATCATCGTTGGACGAAGTGCGCCAAGTCGTTGCCCGGTCGTCGGAGCTTCGACACTACGAGCCCGCCGGGACCGGGACCTGGGACGAGGCGTACCGACGTTTCGAGGTCCTGTGTGCCTCCTGAGCGCTTCTCCGCCGGCAGTACGAGGCTGCGGCTCACTCGGATTCGTCTCCGGCTCGCCCTGCCTAGCTATGTTGAACGCGGTAACGCTCCACGCGGCCCAGGTCCTTTGGACCTGTATGTGTTTAGCGTCTTAGCCCCGGAGGGGCGATAGTCAGTAGCCAGGGGCGTAAGCCCCTGGAATCGGCTCCGATGCGTTGGACTTTGCCGCCAACTCGGACTTGATCCTCTCCATGTATTCACGTGTGACCGGATATCGCCGTATTGCAAACAAGGCGATGAGCGCGATCGCCGAACCCGCCGCAAAGGTCACGAGACCCAGACCGCGAATCGCCTCGGGAGTCTGCACTTCACTCTCAACGTCGAAGCCCACCCAGGCCAGGCAGTACCCTGAGGTCAGCAGGCCGAGGGACATCGACGTTTTGATGATAAAACTCAACATGGCTGAGTAACCGCCGTCCT
>Ga0190284_1000665_pt1 | contig 18158 bp, 15 predicted proteins | sample 48691812_MG_FD_161668 | JGI IMG/M metagenome (GOLD analysis project Ga0190284, IMG submission 161668) | Hydrothermal vent microbial mat bacterial communities from Southern Trench, Guaymas Basin, Mexico - 4869-18-1-2_MG | ecosystem: Environmental > Aquatic > Marine > Hydrothermal vents >...
GTCTGCACGTCATATCAAGGTGAGGTCAACGAGACCACTGATGGACGAAGTGGGCACCTTTCGGCTGGCTCCGCTGACGGGGCGCTCGTGATGCGCGGGTCGAATGTCTGCCTGTACACAATGCGGTCGGCCTCGCAGGGCGAGGACCGGTACGTTCGCGTAAACGAGTATCTTTCGGCACGATCTGGCTCCGCCAAGGCTCGCCACGGCGAGTCTCGTCGCGTTGGGTTCCAACGGAGTTCGCCGCAGAACAACTTTCGCCGCATCGTTGCCGCGATGGTCGAGCCGCGCAGCTTCTTCTTTGACACCGTCAGTTATGTGCCGGAGTCGGATTCGACGTTGCCGCTTGAGACGCTGCTGGCGCTGCTTAACTCGAAGCTGCTGGACTGGTATTTCCGTCTCGGCAGCACGAACTCCAAGGTGAACGAGTACCAGTTCAATAACCTGCCGTGTCCGGTCTTCGCCGCTCAGGGGGCGGACGCGGATCAAGAGTTGCACGGCGCGGCCATCGCCGCGATTGACGCGGCCAAGCTCGATGACGTCTTCGCCATCCTGGCGCCGGCTTTGAAGCGGCCGCCGTTCGCAGTGGCGCTCCAGGACGTGCTCGTTGAGTTGGTCCAACGAATCATGGCGATTGAGCACGCCCGCGGCGAGATTGCCCGTACAGAACGCTCCGCCCTCGCACCGGCGGCCCAGCCTCTTCAGGACCTCATTGACCGTATTCTGTACGCCATGGCTGGCCTCACTCCGACCGACGTCACCGGGCTCGAAGGTCGCTTGGCGACGATGCTTTGATGCCAATAGCATGGGGTGCCTCGAATCCGCAGCGGTGCTACTTCCTAACGCGAGAATCTGTCCGGGACGACAGCAGCGGAGCCTGCGGACAATCGGACTTCAGAAGCGGGCCTATTCCGCCGACGGCGCGGACGGGAGAACGAGACTCAGTATCGCGCGCGGGAGAACCCGGTCATTGTTTCTCCGCTCACCCGGGCGCGATCTCTACGTTGCGACGGCGTCGCCAGAAAACAGAAGCCAGGATCAGCGCGAACACGGATAGCGTCGTCGGCTCGGGAACGATGGCTGCGTGTCCGTCCGCGTTAGGAAACATGTCCCAGGTGTCCTGGTGGAAGTTGTGCAGCAGCACGGCGTAACCCTCGACCGGCGACGGGAACAGGTCGACCGGGACATCAACGGATACGGTGTCGAAACCGAAGTCGATGGGAAGGCTGGTCAGTGGCGTGTCGGCTCCGTCGTTTAGCCAGACAGTTGACTGAGAGACAGAAAACAGATCGAGATAGGCGATCAACTCCAGATCGCTCGGCACCGTGGTCAGCGAGCTCTTGTGTGACAGGCAGACGGGCTCGTCGGCAGCCACGCCAAAATCGATGGCCCCCAGAACCTGCAGGTCGACCGCGGAGAAGTCGTCAGCCGGTCGGATTTCTCCGGCGAATTCCAGGCTAACGTGGATCTGCTCAGCCGACCGCCAAACGTCCACTTCGATGATGTCGGGAGTGGTTGATCCCGAGGGATTGCCGGGGTCAGGAGCCATGAAAGTATCCCCGGCCGGGTCCGATTCTCCACGGGCTGTTCCAAGGGCACCAGCTACGAGCACCATCGAGAGATAGCCCTGCAACTTACTGTTCTTCCGCATCCTTCTCTCTCCTCATATAGTGCAGTAATGGACTGCATTGGTTCTTCTTATGCTTTTACTTGCCCCAAGTGGGGCAACTCGCTGGATCTAGATCCAGCATCTACTTCGTTCTTGACGGAGGATTCCTCAGGAGGGACAGGCCCGTCGCCCCGTGACGGATTCGCAAATTTCTGCGATGTTTCCGTTTTTTCCTTGAAACCCGTCGGTGGAGTGGGACGACGGGCGGGCCAGTGCGGGGGCAGACGTGCAGGCCATCGTTCGTGGCAGAACACCTGCGCGCCGCCCCGCCTCGGAGACCCTTTGTTATGCGAAAGTATCACATTCCACAACCCCAGCGCGTGCGGAGGATCGAACATTCCTTCGCCTGGATCGATCACCGGCTCTTACGCAACGGCTTTCTCGAGGCCATGACCCATCAGGACCAGGCCCTCTACCTGTTCTTGGTCCTGGCCGCCGACCGCCATGGCGTCAGCTTCTATCGCAAGGAGAAGATCTGCGACTATCTGGGCCTGGATTGGGGTGAGTTCGAGGTGGCACGCGATCGGCTCATCGATCTGAAGCTGATCGCCTTCCGGGCCTACAGCGCCCAGACGCCTAATGGTCACTACCAGGTGCTGCCGGTCGATGGTCAGCCACCGTCATCGGGCGACCAAATTCGTCAAGCAGGCAGTGCGGAACGCCAGGGTTCTGCGACAGGACAGCGTTTGAATGCCGTTGTCTGGGCGCGATCTTAAGCTCGGGTCACGACAAGGAACCGATGAATCACGATCAGGGCACCGGCAGCGTTCGTCTCCTGGAGGTTCGGCCTCGTTGCGAAGACCGCTGCGCCCTGGCCCCGCTCAGATGGCCGCGAATGAGCTGGTTGGAAACCCTGGACGCTCTGGACGCCGCCGGCTGTCGACCGCGTCAAGGGGACGCTCCGTATCACGGATGAGGTTGCGGGCTGAGAGGTTGGCTGAGGCCCCCTGGATCACCCAGAATAAGGAAACCAAACTGATGGCATCATCAAAACGATACACCCGGTTCTGCGGTATCGACATCGCCAAACGGAAACACGTTGCCCGGATCATCGATCGAGACGGACAATGCGTCGCCCGATCACAGTCCTTCAACAACGACGCCGACGGTTACCAGAGCATCGTCGCGCGCCTCAAAGATGCCGGCGGCCACAGAAAGGTCCTCGTCGGCATGGAAGCGACCGGGCACTACTGGTACAGCCTGCGCGACTTCCTGGTCGACCACGCCTACGAGGTGGCGGTGCTCAATCCCATCCAAACCGCTCAGCAGGCCAAGAAGGGCATCCGCAAAAGCAAGACCGACAAGATCGACGCCGGACACATCGCCACCCTGATCAAAAACGGCGAGCATCGCCCCGCTCTGGTGCCCGGTGAACTGGCCAATGACCTGCCGGTACCTGACCCGCCTGCGTTACGCCATAACCCGCCAGGGCGTCCGAATCAAACAATTGCTGTGGTCCCGATTGCATCCGGTTTGGCCGGAGTACGAATCCCTCTTCGCCACTCCGTTCTGCGCCACGGGGCGGAAGCTGCTCGCCACGGCGCCCACACCCCACGATGTTCTGGCGATCGAGCAGGAGGATCTGGTCGAACTGATCCGCAAGACCTCACGGGGCAAGTACGGGCCGGCTCAAGTCGAGAAGATTCGTCGAGCCGCGGCTGACTCGGTCGGAACACGACGGGGTATCGATGGGATACGGATCAGCATTCGATCGTTGCTGACGCAACTCGAAGCACTCCAGCCCATCCGCAAGCAACTGGATGAGGAGATTGCCGGCCTGGCCGATCGAGTGCCCGCCTACATCCACACGCTGCCCGGAGCGAGCGCCCACAGCTCCGTGAGTCTGTTCGGCGAAACCGATCCCGTAGAGACCTTCCGCTCGCCGGGGCAGCTCGTCGCCTTTGCCGGGCTGGACCCGACGGTCTTCCAAACCGGGGAGTCCAAGATTCGGCGGCGTCGCATCAGCAAACGCGGATCCCCCTTCCTACGGCATACGCTGTGGCAGATGGCCCATCGGGCGTGCTACCAGGAGGGCGATCTGCGCGACTACTGGCTTCGTCGGCGGGGTGATGGCCTATCGCACCGCTCGGCGGTCACCGCCACGGCCATCAAGCTCTGTCATGTAGCCTGGCGGATCTTGACCGACCGCCGGGACTACCAGCCGCAGCGCCCTATGGGAAACTCCTGAGGAATCTTCACTTGTCAAAGAGCAAACTAACGAAATTCTTCTACTTCACCCTTGACTCCCTATAGCTGGTCTCCCCAGCCGGTTCGCTCATCCGGTCTATCTTGCCGGAACATACACGGACGAATACCGTCCGGAGCCCTGATTGTAGGGGCCGGACGCCTGCCATATGCCCCGACGCTGAGGGTACCATTCGGCCGACCCGGACAACCTCGCGGCGTTCAGGCCCACGATGTGGCGCGGCGTGTGCCTGGCGACGTATTGTGCGGCTGAGGGGTTGTCGGCCAAATTGGCTTCGGGGATCGTACCCACCTTCGCCCGCTTTCTGACGTGGTTGCCCCCAAACAGGGGCGTGCCATCGTCCAACAAACGGTACCACGTGAAGTCGGCCACCGCCAGCGACTGATCGGCGGCGCTCATCCGAATCGCGCCGCGCTGCGGCGTGCTCTGGGAAGTCCCCCACAGAAAGATGTAAGTGGTGTAGACCACTTTGGAGCGGTTCGACGGATCGTGAATCGCGGGAGTTCGCGTTTCCGGACACGAGAAGGCATCAGGGTGAACGTACGGGCCCATGAGCGAGGGCAAGTCGTATCCCAAGTCTCGCAGCTTGACGATGTTGGCCGAGAGCTCGAAGTGGTCGTGTCCGTCATACCTTTGGGCTGACGGTGGCAGCCAATCGCCGTTTTCGGAGGCGTATGCTCTCGCGGCAGAGGCCAGAGCCCGGCAGTTGGTCAGACACTTCAGACGACGTGCCGCCCGACCGGCATCCGCAAGCGAGGGCACGAGGATGCCCACAAGGAGGGCGATGATCGAAACAGCCACGACGACTTCGACGAGCGTCATTGCTCGGTCTGTTCGCCCAAGTCCAAGGTCGTTGTTTCGCCCCCCTTGAGCACTCGCTCCGTTGAACCGTGCATAAGCCGGGCTTCGCGATCCGTCCACAGCCTGCATCCTTCATCCGACAGTCCGAGCGTGAACTCGGTACTCAGGCCGAGTTCCAGCGACCAATCTGCGAAGTCGATTCGCATCCCGACCAAGCCGGACCTTCCGTCGACTGTCCCGTGGAGAACCACCATCCTGTGGTCATAGGCCAATACCGACGCCTCGGGCTGGAGTTCGATCTCCTGACCTCCGCCGAGGTTGATCTGAATCTTGGTCCCGGCATCCGCTATGACGGTCTGTCCGGCCCGGACATCGTATTCCCGGCTTTGGCCCGCATCGCCCAGAGCCCTTACGGTTGCTCGGCCAACAACCGCAGGTCGCCAAAAGAGGGTCACGGCCAACACCAGAGATGCCGCCGCAACCAGCGCCCCTGCCCAGCGCAGATAGTGGACCCGCCTCCTCCGTTCGACCTCCGCCAAGAGGGCAGCTCTTTGCGACGCCCTGTGCTCTGCCGATGGGGCCGTTGCTTCGAGCTGACGATCCAACTCCTGCGCCGCGTCGTCTAGCGCTTCTACCATCTCGGCAGCCGCGGGGTCGGCGCAGAGCCAGTCTTCCAATTCGTCGCACGCTTCCCCGCGACGGCGCTTAGCGGCGAGCAGGACCAGCCGCTCGTATTCCTCCGCGCTCATGCCGTTGCTGGTTTCAGGTTGTCTCTCAGCCATTGCAGCGCCCTCCGGTGTCTTGACACCAGCGTGGTGCGCGGAACGCCCAGGATCTCGCTGGCCTCGACGAACGTGTAATCCATGCAGGAGACCAGAAGCAGGATTGCCCGGTGCTCCGCCGACATTCGTGCCAGACAGCGCCGCAGGGCCGTAGCGTCCTCTGCCCTCTCCAGCGCTTCGTGCGGGCACAGATCGACAGCCGGTGTCGGGATGTCCTCCAGCGACACTGTAGGCCTCCGGGTCTTGAGATACCGGATCCAACAGGTATAGGCCACGCGCAGAAGATACCTCTCCTGCATGCGACCTTCCGGAACGCGAAGCGTGAGCACACGCAGGAACGCCTCCTGGACCAGGTCGTCCGCCACGGTGGCCGAACCCGACAGGCCACGCAGGAAAGCGTGGACCTTGTCGTAGTGACGGTCAAACAGTTCGGCAGCCGTCACGAAAAAAACTCCACAAACGGTTCGTCATTTCGGGGCCGGCGCGCCTTCTTACCAGTAACTGGGCAGCAAACCCGCGCGAGGCGGGGAACGAAGATCAGGAGCGGAACCGAACCACAATGTCGCGTCCCCCCATCGTCTTTATCGGGCTGATAATCGTCGCCCAAACCCCGAGCAGCGCGGCCGTGACCTTAACCGCCGGCGACACGGGGGTCCAGCGGGGAGGCGAGTTGACGTTCACCGCCACGACGGTCGAGACGGCCCCGGTGGTCAAGGTGACGTTCTCGTACCAGGGCACCGGCGACACGGATGAGGTCACCACGTCCCCCTACCAGATCATCAAGAGCATGGACTGGGCGACCATGGAGAACCTGACCGTCACCGCCACCTTTGACTTTGAGAACATTGCCGACCAATCCGACACGGCGGACGTTGACGTGGTCGACATCACCCTTGTTGCGCCGACGCAACCGTTTCGCAGAACCTCAGTTACGTTCGTGGCCCGGACCGATCCCACCGGCCTTTCGGTGTCGTCGTGGGACTGGGAATACGATACCGCGCTGCTGGACAACGACACGACGGATGAGAGCAACTCGGATGATCTGAGCACCTGGGGCGGCAGGATCGTCATCAGCGGAACCGTCAGCGTGGAAGCTACGCTAGTGAGCGTGGCGTGTACGAAGAGCCTGGAGATCTCGGTGCGAAATCGGGCCGGAGTCGGCTGGAACACTCCGATCGACTGTGTTGAGGACAATGAGCCGCTGTGGGGAGCACCCCTGTTCGGCTACAACGAGCCGCTGGGGCAGATCCGTGACGAGGATTCCGACGTACATCACATCATCGTCCCGCAGACCAGTACCGGCGACTGGTCGGACGGAGTAGTCGTAGCCCAGGTGCCATCCGGCCCGAACGCAGGACTCTGGTACGTCGTCAGTGAGTGCCTGGTGATCGACCAGGAGACGGTGATCAACCGCTACATGAAAAGCGGCGGGCCGCCACCGGAGCCGGGCGCCACCAGTTTCTTCGCCTACAACAACGCGGGATGCATCAGCAACGACATGGCCGATTGCGTGACGGCCGTCGAGCACCACGAGTACCGTGGGACGCCGCCGGCGGTGAAGTCACTGGAAGGTCACTTTGGCCGGATGGAAAACCGGTTGGATGCCATCGGCCATCCCGGCTTAGCCGTCGAACCGTTGGTCGACACCACGGAGGCCGGCCTCCTAGCTGCGGCCAATGACACGGTCGAGTTCATAGAAGCGTCCATCGACGGGTTCACAACAGATGGTTCGTGGAGTGACGCCGGTCCGAACTGGGGCGGGGAGGGTGCGCTCGGTTCCGGAAAGCACACCCGCTACGACGTGATCACCGGCGCTTACTACACCGGCTGCACCTTTGGACCGGACCACTTTTGAGGCTAGTGACCGATGACCGCGATCTTGCTGAGCCTCATGATTGTTCTTGCCCCGGCGTCAGATGCCGTGGACGACCTGATGGTCGAAGCGGCGCGGTTCTACGATGGAGCGGCAAGCTACGACGGGTTCGAAGAGGACATGGCCGCGGCCCGCGCCGCCAGGCTCGCGTTGATCGATCTGGCCCGCACCTGCCCCGATGCGGAGTGGGTGGCCATGCGCGATCGGCTGATCGCCGGTCTTGACTCCGAGAACCGCGGCGTGTGGTTGGCCTGCTGCCAGGCGCTTTCGCGCCGGGCCCCCGACGCACTGGGCGCGGCTCTGCTCGCCGTGCTGCAGGATGGCAACGGTGTCGGTCGCGAAGCGCTGGCTGCCGATGCCCTGGCGCGAATCGGACGACGATTGTCGCGGGAAACGCGCGGCGTAGCCGCGACGGCGCTCGCCCAGTGCATCGAGGATCTCTCTCGGCCGTGCGACCGTGAACGGATGGTAACCGCGCTGGGCAGCATGGAGGACGCGGCCACCGATCATCTCCTGCGGATCGGCGCGCACGCGACCTTGTGCAGATTGGTCCGATCAGCTCTACCCCACGCCTTGGCTTCCACCGGGGATGCTCGCGCGATGCCTCTCCTACTCTCGTTGCACGAGGGTGCGGTGTCCGATGGCAAACGGATTGCCTCGGTCCTGGCGCTGGGGCATCTGGCACGGCAGATCGATAGCGACGGACAATTGGTGGACCAGGCGGTTCAGTCGAACCGCGCGGACTTCGAGTCGCACGCATCGCCGGCGGTTGCCGCCGCGGCCGCACTGGCTCTTGCCCGAACCGGGCACCTCTCCGCCGACACGGACGGCGCGAGGGTGTTTCAGTTGGCCGATGACCCCGCCGCGCGCAAGAACGCCCTGCGGGCGGTTTTGGAGTCACGGATGCCGCTCGATAGCGAGCAGAGGCAGGCCATCGAGGGGTACGTCCAGGACGAGGGTTCGAGCCCTGCGGTTCGCAAGATAGCGCTCGCGTTGCTTGCGGATTAGGGGCTCGCGCGCCTAGCCACCGGCCCGGAGCACGACAGAGAACCGGAGGAACCGCCGGGCGTGGGCAAGACGAGTGGGCTATGCACAGGGTTGTCCTGTGGGAAGCGCTACGACCTGAAGACCTGCCCTCGGGAGACCTATGCCAAGGAAGTTAACGCGCCCCGCCGGGGCGGTCGGGGCGGCGGGGCGCATGGAACCAGACGCGGGGGGAACGAAGCGCGGTCAAGACGGTCTCTGATAAGAGCGGAGGCCCACGATGGTTGTCCACCCATCAACACGGACGATGTGTGCGCTGATCATAGCAGCCACGGCTCTGCTTGCCGGCGCGTGCGGTACCGGCGTAGTGGAACGTCTGCTCTCGGCAGCAGCCCCGTCCGGCTGGGCTGCGAATCTGAAAGCGGAGGCAGAAGAGGGATCCGACAGCGTGTCCCTCCTCCCGGCTGGCCGGGGCGCCTCAACTGATACATCCTCCCCACCCCGGCCGGTCCGCATCTATCGCATTGGACCGGCATCGTACTTGGTGACCAATTTACCCTTCCCGCCGGAGCGCAGCCCGGGCGCTAACGGAGAGCGACCGTTGGAGCCTCGGGCCGAGCAAGCCCCACAAGATCAAGACCCGGACCCAGGATTAGCCAAACTCGAGGAGGCACCGCATGGCAGTTAGGGCCCGACATCCAGGGTTTGTCCACCCCGTCCTGACTTTGCACCTTGGACTCGCGACTCCGGACTTGCCCTTACTGGGCCGACCGGCGACGACGGCTGGCCAGGGCAGCCGCACCAACGGCCAACATCACCAGCGAGCCAGGCTCCGGGATACCGGCTTCGATCGGCACGCCGACCTCCGTCTCGTAGCCCCAGGCGAAGGCGTCGAGGGTGAGGTCGGCGGAGGCCCATACGACCCCGATCCAGCCGTAGTGCGTCCCGTCGCCCGGATCGAAGCGGACGCCGAGGTAGGTGGGCTCATCGTACACAAGTTGGGTTTGGTCTTCGTACCCTGGGTAATTCGTGTACCCCATGGGATCCCAGGCGAACCCACTGGGGATGGGTTCCCCGGCGTTGACGCCAACGAGAAACACGGCGGGTGTGCCCCCCACCTGCAAATCACCACCAGTCCCTCCAGCCACTTGAGTCCAGTCTGCGCCATTGTCCTGGAGAAACGCACCCGGATCATACAGGGTTCCCGGTTGGCTCGAAGCAGGAAGCGTCACATTCAAAACGAAGCCCTCAGGCTCCCCCCCAAACCACTCGAAATGTCCGGCCTCGGGGTTGTCGAAACGCACGGGCGCAGCGTAGCCCGGCGTCGCCGTAACAACCATTGCCAGGGCCGCCAGGCCCAGGAGCATCGGCGTGCGTCGTTGTTTGTCATGCTTCATCGTTTTCCTCCTGTGAGAGAGCTATCAGCTTTCAGCTATTCCGCCTGCGGCGGATCAACCATTCGGAATCAGCCACGCGAGCCGTTCTCGCGAGGTCTGTTCGTCATTGCCTCCCCATTCCGAAACCCGAAATGGGCCGTCTCTCTCCCAGGAAACCGGTCGGCTCTCAGCCGACCCCGCTGCCGAAACGAGCACCATCGGCGAAGACCTAACCATCGTCAGTGTAGACGTTTCGCCCCTCGGGATCAAGGTATTTCTCGAAATACTTCTCGAAACGTTATGGGGACTCTGCCCGCGAGGAGCGGGACCGACAGCGGGGGTCCAGTCTCACTGCAATGTGCAAAAAGACGGACGAACAGGCGGCTCCGCACATTGCACTCTCGACAACCCAGGGGGCTGCTAACGACTTGTCGCTTACGACAGAAAGGAGGTGGACCGGAATGGAGAATTGAGAAGGGAGAATAGAGAAGCCGGAGGGCGAAGTCTTGACTCGCGGCCCGGCTACGCCGTGCTTGCCGCGGGAGCGTCAAGAAAACGCGAAGCGTTTGCCACGAGTCGAGGAAAGGGGAAGAAGCAAACGGTGGGCGGCAGAGGTCGCCGCTCGAAAAGGGAGGCCCATCGCAGCCGCGACGTCAGATGCCGCGACCGCGAGGGCCTGACTAGGACATCTGACATTCTACCGAAAGGGAAGAGAAAAATGAGACCATTGATCACAGCACTCGCCATTGGCCTGTTCATGGCCCTGAGCGGGCCCGCTCAGGCGGACGGAATATGGGACGGAGGAGACGGATCCGACAACCTGTGGAGCACAGCCATCAACTGGAACGGCAACGCCGTCCCCACCACAGGCCAGAACATTGTGCTCGATTCCGCGAATGACAGGGGCGGCTTCATTCCTGATGACACCTGCGACTACGACAGCAGCGCTACCGCAGGTCCGTACACCGGTACTTTCAGGATCACCGGCATGACCTTCTCGGCGAGCAGGAGCGGCGGGTTTAGCTCCACGGGCAACGCTACTTGGTCGGGGTCGTGGACGATGGGGGGCTCCGAGGTCATTTCTCTCGGGGGGACGTCGGTCACCTCGACGATGACCCTGAGCCAAAACAACACCACAACCGACCTGGACGTCAACAGTCTGCTCATCGACGCCGACACGCCCGGAGCCGCCCGGTCGTTCACGAAGGCCGGGGCGGGAACGCTGGACGTCAACGGGCCCCTCACTATCAAGGGCGATTTGAGCGCCGACCACGACGCCACGCTGGTGCTCAGCGCCGGGTCGATCACGCCTGACTCGATGGTTCTGCAGGGATCGACGAACTCCAGCTACGGCTACGCGATCCTCGACCTGGATCAGGACCTTACGGTTGGCAATGCCTCGGACTCGGTTTCGGTCGCGGGCTACGCTGAGATTGACGTCGCCAACCCCGGAACGGCCAAGGTGTTCGAGGCCAAGGATATGGACGTGGGCGACGGACAGCTCACGACCTTCTGCGAGAAGAGGACGGGCACTGGTGAGCTCGACGCGACCGGCCTGACCATCACGGCGGGCAACGACGCGAATGAAGAGGCAACCTTCAAGCTCAGCGCCGGGACGCTGGACGTGAACGGAACCATCACCGTGGACTCCGGCACCGCGTCCGGAACCCACGCGAAGCTGTGGCACAGCGTCGGGACCGCCACGCCGGATAGCATGGTGCTCGATGGGTACGACACCAACGCCCGGGCCAAGCTCGACCTGGATCAGACCTTCACCGTGGACAGCGGCGGCACCCACGCCAAGCCAGACACGACCATGCGGCGCTGGGTGGATGTGGACGTGTACGCCGGCATGACGGGCGACATGAAAGACCTCCGGTACGAGGCGACCGGGACGCTCACCGTGACGGGGTCCGGCACGTTCCGGACCGACGAGTTCAGGGTTGAGGACGCCAGTGCGGACGCGGCCATCACCGTCACCAAGGCGGGCAGCAGCGGGGTGACCATCGATAACGACCTCATCATCCAGGCCGCTGACAGCGCTGGTGAGCACGCCAAGCTGCTCATCTCGGCCGGCTCGATGACGGTGGACGCCAGCGCCGACACGAAAATCAATGCCGCCACCAGCGTTAATGCCGACGCCATGCTCGAGTTCGATTCGGGAACGTTCGACCCCAGCGACCTATATCTCTACGGCGGGAACTCCGACCTGGCCAACTACGGCGAGGCCCTGGTTGACTACAACGGTGGCACGCTGGTCAACCCCGACAGTGTCACCATCCAGGGTTACAGCAAGTTCAACGCCGAGGCGGGCATCACCGTGGACGGCGCGCTGACCGTCGACGCGGGTACGTACGCGACCGAGGCCGAGATCGACATGGCGGCCAGCACGACCTTTGCGGCAGCAAGCGTGGTCATCGGCGATGCGAGCCATGCCTGCACGCTGACGTTCTCGGGGGCTGGCTCCGGCGAAACCGTGTCTAGCCTCGTGACCAACTGATCGTGAGACAGCGGAAGGATTTGGAACTCAGGACTGAGGACTGACGGCTGTCAGCTGACTGCTGACCGCCTCTTCTTAACGAAAGGACTTTTAACCATGAAATCATGGAAAACGACTCTGACACTAGCCTGTGCGGCCTTCATCCTCGCCGGATCGACGGCGTATGGTGACAAGTACTTCTGGCACGACGGGGCTGGCGGCGCCCAAGCGTGGAGCAATGATGATCCTGACACAGGGTACTGGTTTGACGGGTCTGGCGGCCCTCCGGCCAACCGCGTTTCGCAGCCCACGAGTTCCGACCAGGCGATCATCGAGGCGAACTGTTGCCTGGACGCAGATGAGATCTGCGCCAGCTTCACCGTCAAGCAGAACGTGGATCTGTACCTCGATGACAGGGCCGCGACCCCCGTTGGAAAGACACTTCAACTTGCCGGAAGTACGGTCACGTCGAGCATCGAGAGCGGAGCGGTCGTCCACTTAGTGGACGATACGTCGAAACTTGAGTTCAGCGATACCTCCAGCACGATCCACACCATCAGCGATTCGGGGACGATCGACGGAGAGGACGACGCAGCCGCCATAACCATCACCTCGGCCAATAAGACGTTCACGCTCGCTGGAACCGCGGCGATCACCGGAAACCTGACGATCGATGGCGCCGGCAGCTTCACCAACCAGGGCCGGGTGGAGGCCGACAACAGCGGCACGCTGAAGCTGGCCATGACCGGTACGCTGGACGACTCAACCGGTACAAACCGCTGGAAGGCCACCAAGGCCAATGCCATCTTGAAGTTCGACTCAACGATCGGCAGCGTCGGAGGCGGCAGTCTTCAAGGTGAGTTCGTTATTTCCGTGGCCCCGACGGCTGAGATAGAGGTCAACGAAGCGTTGACCAACCTTCACCGGCTCAGGATGGAGAATGGCCTCCTCGACGTTAACGCGAACCTGGCCATGGGCAGTGGCACGCTCTTCATGGACCTGACGGATGACGCTGCTTCTGGCAGCCCTACGATCGACGTGGCCCCGGACGCGATGTTCACGCACAACTAGATCGGAGGCAGGCCACGACGCCTGCGCTACGGCAGCGTAGGCGTCCAGCCTCCGCTATCGACCACGGGAGGCCCCCGATCGGCCACGTGCGGGTTGGGGGCCGGCCTTTGTTCCTACCTCCAGGAGAACACGATACGAGAACTTCACCGACATTCGGATCGTGGCAACCGCAGGCAGTCCCAATCCGTGATCCGCGATCGAACATCCGCCATTGATTAGCTGGCCCCGGTCATTCGTTGCGCGAACGCTGCGAAGTCGTCGAGGTCCACATCCCCGTCGCGGTCGTAGTCGAACCTCAGGCAGTTGGTGTTGTTCGGCGTCACAGCCGCACCACCGTAGCAGCATTGAAATGCAGCGAAGTCGCCCAGGTCGCGGTCCCAGTCGCCGTTGACGTCGCCGGACAACGGCGCGAAGGCCATATCCGTGTTCTGCGCGACACCTGATGGGTTCTCCAACTGGCTGAACGACTGAACAAACGCGCCGGATAGCCCGTCGAACTCGAGGATGCGGGCCCCGTTGGCGCTGACCACGAAGAGGTTCCCGTTCGGCCCGAAGTCCATTCCCCATTGGCTCGGGAAGCCGAAGTCCAAGCCACCAGAGCCGGAACTGACGTAGCCGTCGAAACCGCCTATCACCATCCCGGTGCTGCCGTCATGCTCGACGATTCTCTCACCGTTCTCTTTGGCCACCAGCAGGTTGCCGTTATGCGGCGAGAACCGCAGATTCACCGTGAGGTCCCCGGCGGGCTGATCCGTCTCACCCAGTATCCCGATGCACGCACCGGTCTGCCCGTCGAACTCGATAAGTCCGTTGGGCTCGCCGGTCACCAACAGGTTGCCATTGGGCCCAAACGTCAGATGGCTGCCGTTCGTGAGCCCGCAGGACCCCCGTGAAACAAAGACTTGAACCAGGTCACCCGTAAAGCCGTCATACTCGAACACCGCCGAAAGCCCGCCCCCCGGTGGCTGATCAACAACAAACAGGTTTCCGTTGGGTCCGAACACCAGCCCCATGGGGAGCAGAAGGCCGCCGCTGCCCGCGGCTACGAACACGCCGACAAACCGCCCGCTGACCCCATCGTACTGGAGCACGGCCTCCCCACGGTTCCCTGCCGAGCTACCTGCATTGCCCGTGGCCACAAACAGGTTGCCGTTCGGTCCAAAGGTCAGCCCGGGTGCCAGCCACAGTTCGCCGGCAGCCGATTCACTCTGATCTTCGGTCAGCCAGTTGATGATGTCCCCGGTTTCGCCGTCGTACTCAATGATCCCTGAGACCGTGTGCGACGCGCGATGGCGAAAGGCCGCGGCAATGAGATTGCCCGCCGTGGCATCCGGGCACGCGAGGACGTCCACCGCGCCGGCCAGCGTGGCCGACTGTCCGTCGGGATTGGTCACGACAACGTCCCACTGCCCGCCGGCGATGCGAGCCCCGCCGTCCAGGTCGAAGTCCACCGTGAGCGACGTTCCGTCACCGCTTCCGCCATTCACGACACCGACATAGTCCGGCTCGCCCGCCCTTCTTAGCACAACGGTTGTCTCTTCCGGTTCCAGGTCCGTCCCCGTCACAACCACGCCCGTCAGCGGATCGCACGCGTCTACATCGGTGACCGAGACTGCGCTGATGGTCGGCGCCGGCATCGGGTCCGGCGGGGCGGGCTTGAAGGCGAGATCCACCGCCCAGGAGATTCCACCGCCACTAGCAAACGTCCCAATGGTCGCCCCTGTCTGGCCGTCGTACTCCAGGATGCTATTCGTCTTGATGCTGGCCACGAAGAGGTTGCTGTTGGGGCCGTACGTCATGCCGCTCCCCCAGTCCAGGCCGCTGCCGTCCGGGACGAACGCGCCGAGGCGTTGTCCCGTGGACCCGTCGTACTCCATGATCTTGCTGGTGAACGTATCGTTGGTGATCAGGTCGCGATGCGTGAACGTGACCAGAAGGTTCCCGTTCGGCCGAAAACACAGCCCCGCCCCCTCCGCACCCTCCGTCACGCTGGCGTCGAAGTCGTTAGCCAGTACCCGTACGAGCCGTCCGGTGGCATGGTGGTACTCGAAGATACCCGAGCCTTCGCCTGTGGGGTTGCCTGCCTCGTAACTGCTGATGAGGAAGAGATTCCCATTAGGCCCGAACGTCATGTCCTGCGGAAACCGGAGCCCGCCGGGAGAGAACCCACCGATGGCAAACACACCCAAGTAATCCCCTGTGAAGCCGTCGTACTCGTGGACGGCCTCGTTTATGCTTGCCGTCACATAGATGTTTCCATCCGGCCCGAAGGCCAAGCTGTGTGGTTTTTCCAGCCAACCGGTTTCCACAGTCGTCGAGTCAGCAGGCCCCACTACCCAGCGGACCAACGCGCCGGTCGTTCCGTTGTATTCGGCGATGCCGAAGATGCTACTGTACACACCCCGGCTAACGACGAATAAGTTGCCGTTCGGTCCCCACGCCAAGCCCCACGGACCATCCAACCCGCCGCTCCCCGACGCCACGAAGTCTCCGACCAGCGCGCCCGTCTGGCCATCGAACTGCACGATCTTGCTGTTCAGAAAGCTCGCAACATAAAGGTCGCCGATGGCCCCAGGTTCACTGGCGTCAGCGCGAACCCATGGGAAAAGAAGAACGGCCGCCATGAGGATCGCGAGCGGCCGTATCAAGCCCCTATTGCCTGCCGACGTATCGTGGTCGTCCCAAGTTCTCATCGTAAATCGCTCCTCCATCTGTTTTCACCCTCCGGATCGTTCAAGTTAGAAGCCAAGATTCGCCGGTTCCCCACGTAGCGCGACAGCGTTCCGACAACGAGGGTTGCCGCCGCGCTGCTTCCTCAATGCCTGGCCCGCCCGGCTTCCGCGAATCGCGGACTGAGCGTCAAGACGCATCCTGGAATCCTTTCCAGCAATGCCGGTCGCTAGACCGCCGTTCCCGCTGCTTCTGTGCATCATGACTCTGGCATATTTACTGCAGTGGATTAGATACAGCTGGGTGCGCCTGCCTGGGCGGTCTCGCGGCGTGCTTTCAGCCGGCATGCGACGCGGTGGCATGTGCCACACTCCTCAGCTGCACCCCAAAGAACTTGACTTGACCGGGGTGCCCGATCCGGACCGTTCCCCGGAGGGCGCAGAAGAATGCGGGGAAAGGCTGACCGGTGGGCTCCGCGCGGGGACACCAGGAAGGGTACCACCCGCGTTTCACGCCACCGGTCAGCCTCACCCCGCATGACAGGCCAAGCTGGTGAACCCCAGCTTTTCGCCTGAATGGGCAAGGTTCGGCCGACCGGTTTCTCGTGACCTGGTACTATACCTCGTCCCAGCCCAGAAGCTAGGTCGTCGAGGTTTCCTGGTGTCGGCCACGAGGGCGCATTCTCTGTTTGCCGTCAGGTGCCTGTTACTGTAGACTCCTCCACGAGAACGGTTTCAGGGTCGTTGCGGACCATAAGCGTAGACGGGGTGTGCACTCGCCGTGGTGGGGTCGTGCACGCACCCGCGTATGGGATTGCCCCGCAACAGGCCATATCCAGAAACTCTTCTGGGAAGATGACTATATCAGATTCCTTGGTTGTGTCAACAGTAAAACGTAAAGAATTTCGATATTTCTCTGGGAAGCTCGAGGAACTGCGGAGGACGGCCAAAGTCACGCAGGGAACACTTGCAGAGATCACGGGCGTCAGCCAGCCCACCGTTCAAGCGTGGCTTGCAGGATCGACCGGTCCGAGCATTGGGCACCTGATTAAGCTCGCCGCTTACTTCAGGCTACCCACCGTGGATGAACTCATCCGCCCAGTGCCGCACGCCAGCGACTCGTGCGTAGTACCCAAGCGTTTGCTGCGCGAGGTGCTCGACGGCGCTGAGGACACCGCCCGCAAGATCGAGCAGGTCCTCCAGGACACGGGTGCTCTCGAGAGGCCGGGGCGGAAACGTGGTGCCGAGCCCGGCCGCAAGAAGAGGAACGGGAAACAACCGTAGATCGGATCCTCGTCATCGATAGTGTCCTGATCTCGTCCGATTCCGGGTCGCCCCCACGTCAAGGATGACAACGTTTACCCTGATCGCCGGGGCGCTCCAACGCCAACTGGTAGAGGGCTCGTGCCGCCTGGGCTCACCCGGTATGAGCGAGCGCGCCGATGCCCCTCTGGTCGGCGCGCGCGCCGTTAGGCCTTCCTTTCCCTGGCTCCGAAGGGCTGGTATCATGTGGCCGTTCGATGGGAGGCCTGGATTCCTAGAAGCCTTTCCAGAAACTGGCTCCGGCATGTGTGCAGGCTCTCGCTGTCCCTGCCGCGACGAGTCTGACGCAGGTGGCATAGTGGCATAGGGCTGCGTCGACGCAATGACGAAAGCTGCGATGGCAGAGAATGGAACCTTTGAAGAGGAGGTTGCGGCGATCCTGGGACGCTTACGCGGTGCTCTGGCCGAGTTGCTGGCTGCGCTGCCCGGGAACGTCAGCAACGGCCCCGACCTGCGCCGCGTGCTGAAGCTGAACAACAAGCTGTGCTGGAGGGTGATCAAGGTGGCAACGGCCAGCAATCCGCTGGACGCGGCCATTCATGTCCCCAGTGCGACAAACATGAAGACCGTGCTGAAGGCGGCCTCCGCCCGGAAGGTGCCGCGCGCTCGACGCGACGCCGTGGCCAAGGCAGTTGCGGATTTCGAGAAGCTGGTCGAAACCCATGCCGGCGACCGGAGTTCCTTCGATTCCATGGTGAGCGCCCTCGGCGACGATCCCGCCGCGATCGACCTGACGCACAAGCGAGCGGCGTTCCGGGCCAACAGCCACATCTGCGGCATGCAGGCCGAAACGCAGTTGAACTGCTGCTTCCTGCATCCGGCCCAGGATCCGGGCATGCTCGACATCGCGACGCTCCGGGGCGGGCTGAACCTGCGACGGATGCGGCCAGATGCCACCTGGATCGTCGCCGAGGCCAGGACTGCG
>Ga0190284_1000666_pt1 | contig 18149 bp, 15 predicted proteins | sample 48691812_MG_FD_161668 | JGI IMG/M metagenome (GOLD analysis project Ga0190284, IMG submission 161668) | Hydrothermal vent microbial mat bacterial communities from Southern Trench, Guaymas Basin, Mexico - 4869-18-1-2_MG | ecosystem: Environmental > Aquatic > Marine > Hydrothermal vents >...
CTGCCGTAGCGAGTGGTCGCTGATATGCGCCGCGCATAACATTTTAAAGCTGTGGCGTAGCGGAAAAGCCCGCTGGGCGTGAGAGAAACGAGCGTTTGGGCTGATTGGTACAATATTTTGTCTCAGCTGGCCAAACATGATTTGAAAATATGAGAGAATTGAATTTTTGACAAAAACTGTGTGAGAACGAGATTTTTGAGACACCTCTCTTACGCGGCTATCGAATCCAATGGTTGGATTCGATAATTATTGTGCGACAGGCTCTACGGGTGGCCTGTCGGCTAGCTTACGGGGCTGTATGCTTCGACGATATTTTGCACGAGGCAATGGCGGACGATGTCGGATTTTTCGAGCGTAACCACCGCCAGGTTTTTTATGCCCACCAGCCTTTTTACCGCGTCGAGCAGGCCCGATGGCGTGCCGTCTTCCAGGTCGGTCTGGCTCGCGTCGCCGGTTACTATCACCTTCGAGCCATGGCCCATTCGGGTGAGGAACATCAGCATTTGGCTGACGGTGGTGTTCTGGGCTTCGTCGAGAATAATGACCGAATCGTTGAGCGTCCGCCCGCGCATGAACGCCAGCGGGATAACCTCTATAAGGTCGTTGACCATGAACCGCCGAATCTGGTCGTAGTCCATCATGTCGTGCAGCGCGTCGAACAGTGGCCTGAGATACGGGTTCACCTTGGCCTGCATATCGCCGGGCAGAAAGCCCAGTTTCTCCCCAGCCTCCACCGCGGGACGAACCAACACCAGCCGCTTTGCCTGCTTGTGTTTCAGCAGGTGCACCGCCAAGGCCACCGCCAGGTAGGTCTTGCCCGTGCCAGCTGGGCCTGTGCAGAAAATCATATCGTTCTTCCGCGCCGCTGCGAGGTACCGCCGTTGGCCTGGCGTTTTTGGCTTGACCAGCCGCCCAGCTGCGTAAACGTCCAGCGCGCCGTCGGGGTGGTCGCTCCTGGTTGCCTCGGCGTCGGAAGTTTCGCCGATAGCTTCAGCTACGACCTTCGGCGAGATGGACTGGTCTCGGCCCAGGCGTCGTTGCAGCGTCTCCAGCACGCCGGCAGCCTGGCTGACATGCCGGGCTGGGCCTGTGATTTTCACCTGAGAGCCGCGAGCGAATATCTGCACGTCAAACGCTTCGCGGATCATCCGCAAGTGCTTGTCCGCCGGGCCGAACAATGTCGCCGCCCGTCCGGGCTGGGCCAATGTTATACTCAATTCCATCTGCTACTCCTGCCTGTGTAGCACAGCCGCCCTCGGCTGTGGCTTTTTATATTATACTCACATCTTCACATCCGGGGGCGACTGTGCTACATATACGCCAGCGGGTCTTTCGCTCCAGCCTGGGCAAAGCCAGCCAGCCTGATTCTGCATGCGTCGCATCGGCTACACGATTTGCCGTCGCTCGCGGGATCGTAGCAACTGTGGGTTAGGCCATAGTCCACGCCCATCTCCAGGCCCGTGCGAATAATCTCGCCCTTGGTCATTTCGATAAGCGGCGCGTGAATAGCAAACCGCCTGCCCCCCCCTGCCGTCGCCGCCGTAGCCAGGTTCGCCAAGTTTTCGAACGCCGAAATAAACGCGGGCCTGCAGTCCGGGTATCCGCTGTAGTCCACCGCGTTGACGCCGCAGAAAATATCGAACGAGCCGACAACCTCAGCATAGCCCAGTGCGAACGACAGGAAAATCGTATTCCGGGCTGGGACGTATGTTACCGGTATTTTTTCGCCCACAACTTCGCCCGCTGTCTCGCCCGCCCCAGCCAGGCCGTCTTTTGGCACGTCGATGTCGTCGGTCAGGGCACTACAGCCAAACCCGCCCGAGGCACTGAGGTCTATCTTCACCACACGATGATCCACCGCCCCCCCTGCCGCAGCAACCAGCCGGGCAGAATCCAGCTCGAACCGATGCCGCTGACCGTAATCGAAGCTAAGCGCATGACAACGATAGCCCCGCGCGACCGCCAAAGCCAACACCGTAGCAGAGTCCAGCCCGCCAGACAACAAGACAACCGCGTCAGGTTTTTCGTCAGAATCCATATCCGAATATTACACGCCTTTATCTTCCGACGCAATCCGTGTATGCTATCGGGCCATGGCTACAAAAAAAACCAATGATTGTTGTAGACGTAAAACAAAAACAGCGAACCACGGATAAACACTGATAACCACGGATTTTTTTGAAAAAGTAAGAAACAATATCAGTGTTCATCCGTGGTTATCCGTGGTTCGCTGTTTTCATGTGGATAATTATGAACTTTTTGATGAGGCATGAAAAATGACTGACATTACTGACAAGAAATCGATATTGGAAACGTTCGCCAATCCGCATCCGCAGCGGGACTATATAATACACCATGCAGCTCCGGAGTTTACGTCGCTTTGTCCCAAGACGGGTCAGCCTGACTTCGGTCAGGTCGACGTCGAGTACGTCGCCGATAAACTGTGCGTGGAGCTCAAGAGCCTGAAGTTCTATCTCCAGTCGTTCCGAAACGACGGCGTGTTTTACGAGGACGTCGTCAATCGGATTCTCGACGACCTCGTTGCGACACTCAAGCCTCGCCATCTGAGCGTGACAGGCCAATTCACCCCACGCGGCGGAATGCACTCGACCATCACAGCTGAGCACTCAGCCTGAAACTATTCCGCGAGCCCCGCCATTCCAAACGCCCACCTGCGCAATTGGAGCCAATTGCAAAACCATGCGGGAATGTGGCACAGCCGCCCTCGACTGTGTTGAACCTGCCATATTTCCGGTCTTTCACACGAACTTCCCAGCTGAGGGCGGCCAGGCTACATCTTTGCCATTGGCTCAATTGTGTATCTTTTTTTGTTTTTACTGAGGGCTGACCACTGATTACTGACTACTTTTTCAAATAATTATTCCGAGAATTAAGATTTTTTTCGTAAATCTTCCCGCATCGCCCATAGGTGCAAACACTCATAGCGGATAAAAACCACTCCAAAAACGCAATTTCGCATGATTTTGATGTAACCTCTTGCAAGGACAAATATAACATCTCTTATCCAATTTGTCCCAAAAATCCGTTAAACCGGAAATCTTGCCTATAATACCATCGTGCGGGGTTAAATCATTCCGATTTTTCCGAGTTTCCCAAGATTTTGAGGAATGAACCTGATTGATACTTTCTCAACCAGCTCTATCATTGAACGTGTAAGACGTACAACACCGAGACAAGAGACCCTGTCAGCTGGAAAGGATTACCGATGCGAAACAAGGCCACAAAGACAGCCGCCAAAACCAAAGCCCCTGCCAAAGCCAGAACCAAAGCCTCCAGAGAGGCAATCGCCGTGGAGGATCACATGCCCGTGGCCAGCCAGATAGCCTCGCGTCTGAAACGCCGCTACACGTGGGTGCCGATGGACGACCTATACAGCTATTCGCTGTTGGGCCTGACCCTCTCAGCCAACGCTTTCGACCCCGCCCGCGGCGTGCCTTTTCCAAACTTCGCTTCGCAGAAGGGCATGTTCTGGGCGATCGACCACATGCGGAAAGATGGCATACTTCGCCGGCGTAGCAGTGCGAACATGGTGCGGGTCTTGCCGTTCAGCGAGGCAGCAAGCCACGCCGACGTGGACGAAGCTTGGACGCCCGACATCGAAGACCACCACGCCGCCCGGGCCCATGTGCTGATGGAAAGTCGCGACCTCTGCCGAGCCCTGCTCAGGCAACTCCGCCAACAAGACCGCCAGCTGCTGGTGATGTACTACTCGCAATACATGACCTTCCGCGAGATAGCCAAGGTCTTCAAAATCAGCGAATCGTCCGTCTGCCTGCGACACAAAGCTATCATCCGCAAACTTGGCAGACTCGCTACGGTGATGAGAGTCGCCTAGCCCCCAGACCCCAACCAGGCCCGATGACGGATACCCCCCCACGACTCAAACACAAGCCGACGAAACTTTATCAAGGAAGATATATTACATGACCCGCGAAACAGCTACCTCACAAGCCAAGCTGCACCTGGCCAACCAAGTTGACGAAAACCAAAACACCCGCGCCGCGGAAGGCTGGGAAGAATTCTTCGCCGAGAACTGCCCGCAGTCGGTGGACATCGTAGGCAAGAGTCGCGACATGCTCGCCACACTGGATACGATAAAAACCGTCGCACACAGCCGATGCAATCCCATTCTTATCGTAGGCCAAACCGGCACAGGTAAAGAGCAAGTCGCCCGGGCAGTGCATGCCTGGCGAGCGGGCCAAGACAACGATTTCGTCGCGGTAAACTGTGCCGCCCTGACAGCAAGCCTGCTCGAAAGCGAATTGTTTGGCCACGTTCGCGGCGCCTTTACCGGAGCTGACCGCGAGAAAACAGGCCTGTTCGAAGCAGCGGCCTGCGGGACGATCTTCCTGGACGAAATCAGCGAAATGCCCCTCGACCTCCAAGCCAAGCTGCTGCGAGTACTCCAGGAAAAAAAGTTCCGCAAAGTAGGCGGCACAAAAGACATCGCCTGCAACGCCACCATCGTCGCATCAAGCAACCGCGAACTGCTCCACGAGGTGCGGGAAAACCGCTTCCGTCAAGACCTCTATTACAGGTTGGCCATTTTCCCGATTCAGCTGCCCGCTCTGGGCCAGGCCGGTCGGCGGAGCGATATCCCGCTGCTGGCGAAGTTTTTCGCCAAAACGTCCGACATCTGTAACCACGACATCGAGGGTTTGACGCCCGAAGCGGAGCAGTTCCTGATGGGCCATGATTGGCCTGGCAATGTGCGAGAGCTGAAAAACGTCGTCGACCGGGCACTGCTGCTGGAGCAGGGCAAGTGGATAACGCCCCAGAGCATCATGCTGGACAAGCCCCAACCCCAGGCCTGCAACGCCGCCGAGCCTGCGGGGCAAAATGCTCCGGTGGCAAAAAAAACGTCGGGAGATTTTTCGTTGGAGACTGCCGAGCGCGAGTTCATTATGAGGGCACTTCGCGAAACCCGTTGGCAGCGAACGCGGGCAGCCGGGCTGTTGGGCATCACACGAGCAACGCTCCACGCCAAGCTCAAACGCTACGGCATCACGCCCCCGCAAACCCAAGACCACCAAGCTGAGAACCATCAATATCAGCCAGGCGAATCGGAAACACTCCGCGAAGCCTGTGCGTGAAAGCAGAAGACAGGAGACATGAGAAAACTACGAAACACGCGAAAGAACGCGAAAACATATCTACGCTAACAAGCCGTAACCGAAAGGCAGCGGCTTTTCTTTTTTTCTTCTTCTTTTCCTTTTTGCTGTCTCCAGAATCCTGACTCTTGTCTCCTTTTTTTAAATTTTCCCCTTGACTGCGTGCAATCATATTGGTACATTTATTGTACCAATATGGCTAGGCCAGTCATGAACAGAGAGCGTTTGGACAATACGGTTACGCGTGAAATTATCGCCCTGATTGCCTCCGGAGCCTACGGGCCAGGTCATCGGCTGCCGTCCGAGCGCGACCTCTGCCATCGCGTCGGTGTCAGCAGAGGCACCCTGCGCAAGGCCCTGGCGAACCTCGCCGAGCTTGGCGTGCTGTCCATCAAACCGAATTCCGGAGTCTATGTCCAGAGCGTCTCCCATGCGAAACTGCCGTACGAAATTCTACCGCCGGACTTTAGAGCTGTTGACCTGGGAGACGTTATAGATGCCCGCAAAGCTATCGAACTGCCAGCCATCGAGCGGGCTTGTGCTTGCATCACCCGCAAGCAACTTCGCGAGCTGGCCGAGCTTGTCGATAGCATGGCCCAGGCTGTCGACGACCTGCCGGAGTTCCTGAAACTTGATATGCAGTTCCACCAGGCACTCGTCCGGGCAAGCGGCAACATGGCCCTGGCTACAGCCTTCGAAGCCATTTATGAGTACCATCGATTTTCGTCGGTATTCACATCTCAACACGAGGGCGAGGAAAACTTGGCGTTGGATTATCATCGCAAACTCCTCGCTGGGCTGAAAAAGGGCGACGTAAAAAAATGCCTCGCAATACTACGCAAGCACCTGGACTACATGACAAAATACAGCCAACAAACCAGACGCAAAGCCATTTGACTTTTTTGGGATAATTTGAACTTTAATAAAAATCAGGAAAAACTATTATGACAACAAAACCAAAAGTTATAGTCGTCGGCGGGGGTATGATAACTCGCGTTCAACTTTTGCCTACGATTTATCAACTTCAGCGAGAGGGCGTCCTTGGCGAAATTCATGTCTGCGCGCTGGACGCCAAGCCGATACGAGAGCTTCAGGACGACGCGACGCTACATCGAGCATTTCCCGCTCAGAGTTTCGTGCCGCACCCGGACCCAGCCAGGGTAGACCCAGCTGAGAAGTTTCCAGACATATATAAAGAGGTTTTCGCTTCAGCAGGCCAGGGTAGCCTGGCTGTGATAGCAGTGCCTGACCAATTGCATTACAGCATACTCAAAGCTGCTGTCGAAAATGGTTTGCACGTCTGCATCGTCAAGCCACTGGTACTCAAATATGCCCAAGCTGAGGAAATCGCAGACCTGGCCTATAAGCGGGGTGTGGTCGTCGGAGTTGAATATCACAAAAGATTCGATTATCGAAACCTGATGGCTCGCAAAAAATATCAGGACGGCAAACTTGGAAACTTTCGCCTGGCCCAGGCCCAGATGATTGAGCCGTGGTACTATCGCGACTCGAACTTTCAAAACTGGTGCACCTGCGAAAACAGCGACATGTTTACTTATGTCGGCTGTCATTATGTAGACCTGATTGCGTTTATCACCGGGCTTCGACCCAAGTCGGTCAGCGTCTATGGCATCGTGGACAAATACCCCAACGGACGGGAAGGATATCTCTGGACGGACGGACGGGTCGTGTGGGAAAACGGTGCGTCTCTGAGTGTGGTCGATGCGATAGGCTCGCCAGACGCCGCAGCTGGGGGGAATTACCAAGGCTTGGCTATGTGGTGTCAGGGCGAAAAAGACGCCGCTATGCTTGTACACTCGGATCAGTATCGAGGCGTAAAAGCCTGCTATACCAGCGCGGGGAGCGACCCGGGCGATACGGTATACGCCGAGCCAAACCCCGACTATTTCCAGCTTATCGACCAGGGCGGCGAGGGACTTATGCCAATAGGCTATGGCCATCGCAGCGCGGAGTATATCATCAAGGCGGGCTGCAAGGCTTCGGCGATGGCGAGCCTGGCCGAGCGTCAGGAGTTTATCAGGCAGCTTGACGACGAGGGTATCATGGCTACGCCCGCCAACAGCAGCTACAACGAACTGGTCGTCGAGGCTGCCCGGCTAAGCATCGCCAACGGCGGGCGAGAGGTCGAGATACACTATGACAACGGCAGCATAGATTTCAAAAAGTATGACAAATAGTTAAATGTCTTTTTTGGCTAAAAAACCAACTATCTAAAAAGTTATCGCAAAGTTAGAGTAACCCCCGAAAGGAAAATCAGAGTATGGCAACGAAAGAATTCCCCCTGCTGCCGCGGCAGGTAGAACCGGTTAAAACAAAGTATCGCACAATTTGCACGCAGATTCCAGTTCCGGAATCTATCGCATTGTTGGAGAAGCTTCGCGATTTGGAGCCTCGCAGCATGGGCGGCCAGCCTCCGATCATCTGGGATCATGGCGAGGATTTCACCGTTTCCGACGCATATGGTAACACCTGGCTGGATTTTTCAGCTGGGGTGTTGGTTACCTCCTCTGGGCACGGAAGGCCTGAAATTATAGAGGCTATCACGAACATGGCCAACAAGGGCATGTACCACGCATACTGTTTTCCGACAGAGATTCGCGTCAAACTCGTCGAGAAACTCACCAGCCTGCTGCCGGCACCGCTGAGGCGAGTATTCCTGCTGACGACCGGCTCGGAAGCTACGGAATGTTGCATTAAGTTGGCCCGCACAAAGGGTATGCAGGTCGGCGATGAGGGCAAGAGTGTGATTGTTTCATTTGAAAATGGTTTCCATGGCAGAACTATGGGCTCGCAATTAGCGGGCGGTTCGCCTGCTTTGAAAAGTTGGATCGGCGACACGGATCATCGTTTCGTGCAGGTGCCTTTTCCCGACGGGTTCCGGCAGAAGGATATAAGTTTTGAAGTTTTCGAAAAGTCGCTAGCAGAGCAAGGCGTCGAGCCGCAAGATGTTTGCGGCGTAATGGGCGAAACTTACCAAGGCTGCAATGCCACGCTCCTGCCCGTCGAATATGCCCAGTCGCTTCGCAAGTGGTGCGACGCGCACGAGGCGGTGTTGATTTTCGACGAGGTTCAGGCTGGGTTCGGCAGGACTGGCGAGTGGTTCGGTTTTATGCACTATGGCATCGTGCCGGATTTGGTCGCTTGCGGCAAGGGCTTCTCCGGCGGCATGCCGGCCTCGGCTGTGCTGGGCACGGAGGAGCTGATGACCATGTACGGCCCGGGCGAGATGACCAGCACGCACTCCGCCAATCCGATATGCTCCGCGGCGGCACTGGCGAATCTCGAAGTTATTGAGAAGGAAAATCTGGTCGCCAATGCTGCCAAGCTCGCGCCGATGCTGGCTGAGGGTTGCGAAAAAATAGCCCAGGCGTCCAGCGGGAAGGTGGGGTGCTGGGCTGCGACGGGCCTGGTCGGCGCGTTGCAATTTACCAAGGCTGGCACGGTTGAGCCTGACCCCGAGGCTGCGTGGGAGATGGTGAACCAGGCCATCGGCAAGGGCGTAATGCTCTTCGCCCCGGTCGGCATTGGCGGCTGTGCTATTAAAATAAATCCGCCGTTGACGATTACGGCTGAGGCCTTGGGCGAGGGGTTGGCGGTTCTCGAGGAAATTGCAGCGGGCCTGTAGCCTGCGGAACGGACTGGCGATTATGAGCGAGCATGGATACATCGACCTTCAGGTCAACGGCTACGGCGGCGTGGATTTTAACTCCGACGGGCTGGGGTCTGCGGACTTGCACCAGGCCTGCCAAGCCCTGCAAGCTGACGGCGTCGCTGGGGTGTTGGTGACGATTATGACCGAGGATATCGATGTGATGTCTGCTCGCCTGGCTCGCCTGGCGGAGTTGCGGGCTGGGGACGCCCTGGCCAGGCAGCTAATCGCGGGCTTCCACATAGAGGGGCCTTTCATAAATCCGGCGGAGGGTTATCGCGGTGCGCACCCGGCGGACGCGATTTGCCCAGCCGACGCGGATAAGATGGATCGCCTGTTGGCTGCGGCGGACGGTTTGACGCGGATCGTAACTCTCGCGCCGGAGTGCGACGCGGGCCTGGCGGTTACCAGGATGTTGGCTGACCGCGGCGTGGTGGTTTCGGCGGGTCATTGTGATGCGTCGTTGGAGCAGCTGGGCAAGGCTATCGACGCGGGGCTGAGCATGTTCACGCACCTGGGCAATGGCTGTCCGGCGGAGATGCCACGCCATGATAATATCATCCAGCGGGCCTTGGCCCTGGCGGATAAACTTTGGCTGACATTGATAGCTGACGGCGTGCACCTGCCGTATTTCGTGCTGAAAAATATCATCGACCTGGCTGGGGAGCGGTGCATAGTAACGACCGACGCGATGGCGGCAGCTGGCCTGGGGCCTGGGCGTTATACCATCGGGCGGTGGGATTTGCTCGTCGGCGAAGACCTCGCAGCCCGGTCGCCGGACGGCACACATCTGGTCGGCTCGGCGGTGAGCATGCCCCAGGCCAGGGCAAACTTGCGGGAGCATCTGGGCTTGGGCGAGGAGCAAATCCGTAGGCTGACTGTCGAAAATCCGCGCCGGGCCATCGGATGTTAGTACAAGTCATTCCATCATGTAGCACAGCCGCCCCCGGCTGTGAAGACTTGTGTGAAATGCCTAAAAAGAACCACAGCCGAGGGCGGCTATGCTACATTAGACGCCCAGTAGTTGGCAGGCGTTGCGGAATGAAATTTGTTTGAAGGTTTCCTCATCGACGATATTTTTGATTCTTGCCAGTTCGGTCGCGGGGTCGTTCCAAGGCCAGTCCGAGCCGAAGCATATTTTCTCCGGGCCATGTGCGGCGACGATTCGCTGGAACTGTTCGGGGGGCATGTGCGTCAGGCCAAAGGACGTTTCGAAGAAGACGTCTTTGCCGACGAGATATTTTTCGACCTCGTCCCACTCGCCCCAGCCTCCCATGTGCGTGCAGAGCAGCCTGATTTCGGGGAACCTGTCCACCAGCGCAGCGAGTCTCGCTGCGCTGGCCCGGTCGGTCTGGTCGTCGGCGAATCCTATGTCTCGTCCGCAGTGCAGCGTGATGGCCAGGTCGAACTCGATAGCTGCTTCGTAGATGGGGAATAGCAGCTCGTCGTCCACGACGAAGTCCTGATAATACGGGTGCAGTTTGATAGCGGGGACGCCCTGGCTGGCCATGCGCCTAAGCCATTTGCGGGGGTTTTTGTCCAGCGGATGAATCGAGCAGAACGGCACGAGTCTGTCGGAGCTGAACGACCCCTGCCACTTCAAAATCCCCTTGACCATCTTGGGCTTGGTAGCGATGGCGCAGACGCAGGCCAGGTCTATCTCCGCCCGGTCGAGCGCCGCTAGAAGCCCCGCGACCGTGCCGTCGCCAACCGCTTGCCAAGCGGGGGTGCGACCCTGCAGGCTGGTCATGGCCCGGGGTGCGATGTCGTCTGGAAACGCGTGCGTATGGATATCAATCATACGCGGGATTATAGCCCAGCTGGGCCGTGGAAACAATATCGCATGCCCAAGGCTTGTGGTATAATGCGGTGCTACAGATGACATCGAATGACGAATAACGAAGCCCGAATGCCGAATCAATGACGAATGCCAAATGCCGAAAAAAATGACCAAGGCCCAAATACCCAATGACCATTGAAAAACCAATAACCAATGCCCCTCCCGTGTCATTCGTTTCTTTTCGTGCCATTCGTGTTCCGCTGTTTTTATATGTGGTAGCTGTTTTTATGTAAGGTAAGCAATGCCGGACTTGAAAGTCATATCGAAGATGACGCCTCAGGGCGACCAACCTGCTGCGATCGATCGTCTCTCAGCCAACATAACCCAGGGCCAAAAGTTTAATGTTCTGCTGGGCGTTACGGGCAGCGGCAAGACTTTTACCATGGCCAATGTTATCGAGAAGCTGGGCAGGCCTACGCTGGTCATCAGCCATAACAAAACCCTCGCCGCTCAGCTTTATGAGGAGTTCAAGGAGCTTTTTCCCGAAAACGCGGTCGAGTATTTCGTGAGCTATTACGACTACTATCAGCCCGAAGCCTACATTCCCCAGCGAGATATTTACATCGAAAAAGACGCCGCCCGCAACGACGATCTGGACCGACTCAGGCTCTCAGCCACGACCAGTCTCAGTCATCGCCGCGACGTTATCATCATCTCCAGCGTCTCGTGCATATTTGGCCTGGGCAGCCCGGATGTCTACAAAGCGTCGGTCGCAGCGGTCCGCGTCGGCCTGGCTATCGAGCGAAACGAGTTGCTGCGACAGCTGGTGAACCTGCACTACGACCGCAACGATGTGGACTTCAAGCGGGGCACATTTCGCGTCCGGGGCGACACGGTGGACATCTACCCGGCCTACGAACAGTTCGGCTATCAGGTGGAATTCTTCGGCGACGAAATCGAGGCTGTCCGCCTGATAAACCCAACCACGGGCGAGGCCCTCAGCTCGACCGACCAGGCGTTTATTTTCCCAGCTGTGCATTATATCGTCGACGAAAACGTCGTCGAAAATGCGATAGGCCAAATTAAACGGGAACTCCAGTCGTGCGTTATCGATCTGAAAAACCAGGGCAAACTGCTCGAAGCCCAACGGCTTGGTGCCCGGACGAAATATGATATCGAGATGATGCGGGAAGTTGGCTACTGCCCGGGGATCGAAAATTATTCACGATATCTTGACGCGCGAAAGCCCGGCGAGAAGCCTTACACGCTGCTGGACTATTTCCCGGACGACTTCCTGCTGATAATAGACGAGTCGCATGTTACCATCCCGCAGATTCGCGCGATGTTCAACGGCGACCAGGCCCGCAAGCGAGTGCTTATCGAGCACGGGTTCCGCCTGCCGTCGGCATTGGACAATCGTCCGCTGAAATACGACGAGTTCGAGCAAGCGATGAACAATGTGGTTTTCGTATCTGCTACGCCAAGCGACTACGAACTGGAGCTGGCGGGGGGCGAGGTCGTCGAGCAGATTATCCGTCCGACGGGTTTGATCGATCCGCCGGTGGAGGTTCGCCCTGCAACGGGACAGGTGGCGGACTTGCTGAGGGAGATAGCCAAGCGTAACAAGGCCGGCCAGCGGACGCTCATCACCACCGTTACCAAACGACTTAGCGAAGACCTCGCGGAGTATATTCGGCAGGAAGGTTTCCGGTGCAAATATCTCCACAGCGAAATCGACACGCTCGAGCGGGTGGAGATTCTCAACGAACTTCGCCAGGGCAAGTTCGATGTGCTTATCGGCGTGAACCTGCTGCGAGAGGGCCTTGACTTGCCGGAGGTTTCGCTGGTAGCTATTCTCGACGCGGACAAGGAAGGCTTTCTTCGCTCGGCGACATCGCTGATTCAGACCATAGGCCGATGCGCTCGGAACGTGGACGCCCAGGTTTATCTCTACGCCGACCGCGTTACCGGCGCCATGGCCAAGGCTATGTCCGAAACCACTCGGCGGCGCGAGGCTCAGTTGGCTTACAACAAGGCCCACGGCATCACGCCGCAAACTATCAAGAAAGAAATTCGCAACGCCCTGGCTGAGCAGACCCACGCCCGGCAGATAGCCCGCGACGCGATGGGAGCCAGTAGCGACGAAGCCTTCGACCGGACGGAGATTTTGGCGGAGCTTGAGCGGGAGATGCTGGCTGCAGCTGAGGGGTTGGAGTTCGAGAAAGCGGCTCGGTTGAGGGATCGTATAGAAGAGTTAAAAACCTCCGACGCCGACGAACCAGCAGACACAAAAGAAAACTGGAAACAGGGAAGTGGGCAAATAGGGAATAGCCAATAGACAAAACAGCAATCCACGGATTTCATGGATTTTTTTAGAAGAAGATTACACGGATTATTTTCAATCAAAAAAGAAAATCCGTGTAATCTCTTTTTGAATCCGTGAAACCGGTGGACTCTCGACGCAAACTGACAACTTTTTTACGCTATAGCCATGCTGTGGGACTGCGATTTTTGTCGACTTAGCGTCGCGTTTTCCATCGCGGTTACTACTGCTTCCTGCAATTCCGACGCTCTGAAGACGGGTTTCATGAGCAGTTCGTCGCCGCCACGCTGCCAGGCTGCCCAGGCTTGTTTGAAGTTGCTCATGTGTTCGGAAAGTAAAATCGCGGGCGTGCCGGGCAAGGCTCGGAGCGAATTGAGCGTTTCCTCGGAAGCATACTCCGCCGCGAGTATCACCAGGTCTGGTTGCCAGCTTCTCGCTCGGCCGGCCAGGCCTTGGGGCGACTCTTGCACGACCCAGTGGCCTCGGAACTCAAAATACCGAACTGCTCGGACGGTAAACTGCCAGTCAGACTCGACTATCATAATTTTCATCAGTGATACCCTTTCCGCCGGCTCGCCTGGGCCAGCATCTGCCATCCCCAACTTGGGGTATATTCATGTATCGGCATAGGGATAAGGATAAAATGAGGAAAAATCGGAAAAATCGGATTTTTTTTCAGAGAGGGGATATCGAGCGGATTATTTCTTAGCCTTTCACAGCGTTGGAACCACGAATGGATACGAATTATTTGTAAAAAACGGTAGGCGTTCACACGCTATCAACGAAAAAATACTGCAAAATATACACAAACTGATTGCACCATGAAGCTCATGAAGGACTTAAAGGTGTGCGACATAAATTTGGGGCGGGGTTAGAAACAAAAACAACATCGCCTAACCTGGCTAAGTTTCGCACTGACAAGCTGTTGCACTCTGCCACAAAAAAATGTCGCGCACGACTTGAAGTTTTTTTAGCTAACAAAAAAAGGATCTTCGTGCTCTTCATGTGCTTCATGGTGAATTTTTATGTAGCTGTGAACGGCTACATTATTTCTTCTTCGCGGGTTTTGATTTTGCGGGGGATTTGGGCTTGGCTGGAGCTGGCGGGGCTGGTTTGACAGCTGGGTTGACGGCTGGTTCGGGGGCCTTGCCCGTGCCGTTGCAGGATTTGCAGGTTATATAGCCCGTGCCTTTGCAGACGTGGCAGGGAACGTATCCTGGGTATTTATTCATGCTGCACGTTTCGCACCGCCAGGATATGCCGACGCGTCTGCCGTCGACGATGATAACCGCGGCACAGCTCGGGCAGCGTTTTTTGTAGTACTTCGTAACGGGTATCCACTTCTCGGTTACCACCGTGCCGCGTCGCTCTTTGAGGAGTTTTTTGACGGTTCTTTTCGCGTCCACCCTGGCGGTGCCGCCGCAGTTTTTGCAGGGTTTGTACCAGACGCCATGACACTTTTGGCATTTCTCCCGCCCGCTGCCCCGGCAGTTGGGACACTTCACCTTCCCCCTGCCCCGGCAGATGCGACAAAAATCCTTGCCCGAAACTTGCGTCGTAGCTACTCGCACCTGCTGCCCGACGCCTTTGAGTTGGCCAAGTCGAAACCGCACCAGCAGCTCGGGCCATTTCACTCGTCTGGCCCTGGTCTTGGCTCGGCGGGTCGCGCGAGGCTTGGTCAATTCAGCCAAGGCCGACTTGTATAACTTGTTGACCTGGGGCCTGTCCTTGCCCTTACCCCCCTGCCGCAGCCGCTCCGCTTTGTTGAATAGCCGCCCCGCCCCGCCCAGCCGCCCGGCGGGACTTATCTGCACAAACTGAACATCGCTGCTGGCCTTGCGATACGTCTTCCAGCCGGGCTTGTCCTCAGCCAGTCCAAACAGCTGAATCTCGAACGTAATAAACTCATCGTCAAAGTCCAGAATCCTGGCCTGGTCATAAGTTACCGTCCGAATCTTCACGGTATCCGCCCAGGCCAAGCTGCCCAGAGACGCCAAGCCCGCCGCAACCAAAACCGCACAAATTGTCATCCTGCGAATATTCATCTCGGCTTAGTTTCCCTTGACGAATGTAGCTTTGATGACATTTTGCGAGACGTCGGAGATTTCCAGTTTGTCTTCCATTTGCTCCGCTATTTTCTCCGCCAAGGACTCCGCGGTGCAGTCGGCTTCGATCGAAATATCAGCGTTGCCGCTGGCGAACTTGGCTCGGACATCTTTGACTTCCTTGAGCTTGGCCAGTGCCTTTTTCAGCCGCGTGTATTCGAGGTACTTAATGCCGGAAACTTTCAGCTGGATTTCGCCCCTGCCTTCCATAGCGTCCATCCAGAACCGCAGGATATTGTTTGTAATTCGCGGCGCGATGAACCTGCCCTCAGCGTCGAGGGCCTGCTTGGCTGCTCCGCGGGCTGAGCCTTGCACGCCGGGGAAACTCTTGCCGGGAATGGACGAGATAAGCTGCCCCGTGTCGGCTCGGAAAGTTTTGACGTTGGCTTCGCCCCAGTATTTGTGCCTCATCCTGCCGTAGAGCTGCTTGGGATAGTCCGCGTCCTTCGTAGCGGTGGCCTGGCCTGTAACGAAAATCTGCGCACCGAACCGCTTGGCGATAGCTGCAACCAGGCCTGGCTTGTCCTCCGCCATGGCTGACTGGAGATCTCGGCGGTCAATTTCCTTTATCTGGTTTTTGTCCACCAGCAGAAAGCCGCTCTTTAACAGCAGGTTTTCCACGCGGGTTTGCACGGTGGGGACCTCCTGCCAGTTTTCGTCTATCCGCTCGCGAAGGAAGACCATTATCTTAGGCCTGCCCATCTGCTTGAGCAGATTCGTAACGACGCCCCATGTATCTTCGATGCCTTTTTTCGACACGACGCACCGCAGCTTGAGCGCCCAGGTGCCGTCGTCAGCTGGGCCTGAGCCGCCGGAGAGAACTTTGCATTCCTGGATGAATCCCGCTGCCCGGGCCAGGACGGTGTCCCGCACGAGGGCGAAGTCTTTGGTCTGCGATTGGGAGTAGATAAGCGTCCCCGCAGCCTGCTCAATGGCTTTGCGTTGGCCATCGCGCATGGCGTCAGCCTTGCTCATGCCCTCGCCCAGGACGGTGACAGTTACGAGATTTTTCTGATTTACTTGACCCACTGCCTCGGCTGGGGCAAGGGTAACTGCGCCCAGCAAAGCTGAGACAACCAAACACGTCAGCATGATTTTTCGCATCAAAATACTCCCTTTCTGCATATTCCGCCGCCAGACGCAGCCGATGACATTAACACGAATGACACGAATGGGTTTAACTCAAAACAAGCATTCGCGACATTCGTTCCGATTCATGCAAGTGCCGTGGTGAATTGTAGCCAAGGCATACACCTCACGGGGTCGCAGATGACAAACACGCAACATGTTTTTCTCTGCGAACTCAGCGTCTCTGCGAGACATTCGTAACCACGGCACCGGCAACAACACATACCCCTACAGACAAGCTATGAAAAAACCACCGCCGGGGCGACTGTGCTACGCGCTACGGCACTACTACTTCTTGCTGTTGTACTGTTGTGGTTTCGCTTTGACGGTGGACTTTGACTTCGTCCTCACAGCCTACCGTTACGCATGCCATGCCCAGTGCCGCTGAGATCATCAGTATGGATAGAATTTTCTTAAACATTTTGTTTCTCCTGTAATTGGCGATTGAACATCGGCCCAGCCAGGCCCTTTGCCCAGCTGGGCCAATATCGTAACTTATCGTACTTTCTTGATTGAGACCAGGTAGAGGTTCCAGATTGGCTTGAGCGGTATCTCTACGGTAACCTCAGCCGTGCCGTCAGGGTAGAACTTTTCGGAACCCTTAACGACATGCGCACCGAGCTGATAGGTCTGCATCCGTGTATTTATCTCGTCGCTCTGGGCGACGAAATCCCGCACGGATGTGTCCGAGTCGATCAGCAAGCCATCGATTTGCTCAGCCAGTTTCCGCCTGGCGTCCAGTTCCGCAGCCCGCTTGGCCATCAGCTTGGCCTGGGCGGCGTTGGTGCTGTCGGTGTCGATAGCAGCCTGTCCCTTAGCCCGCATGGTATCGGAAATCCAGGGTGGAGCCTTGGTAGCCGTTGCCAGTACCGTTATCTGCTCGGACGTGTAACCCTTGCAGTAGCGGGCTGGGGGGACGCCCATGCCGATCTCGGTTATCTTGTCATGGCGGACTTTCTCGACGTAGTCCTGCATGGCTTTGATCTTGACGCGGTCGCCCTTGTAGTGGACATCCGCCCAGCTCTTCAGGCTGGCTACGACGGTCTTGAGCGTAACCTCCATCTCGACCTCGACGATAAGCTCGTCGCGGTGATAGCGGATGCCGATTTCCTTGGCTCCGCGGAGGAACGTCCGCATATTCACGTCGATATTGTCAGACTCAGCCACGAAGTCCTGCACCGTGGTGTCTGATGTGATATGCACGCCCTTGATCCGCTCAGCGAGTCTGCGCATGCCGTCCACGCGGGCGGCGCGCACAGCCATGAGCCTGCCCTGAGGCTTGCAATGGGCGCTCCAATACTTCCCAGCTTGCCCATAAGGCCTGGGCGTCCTGCCGCTAGAGGGAATAGCCTGGAGCGGATCCTCGTCCAGTTCCTCGGGCACCACGCCCGAGCCTACGACGGTTATCTTGTCGAACTTGTTGGTCTGCGTCATCTTCTTGAAGTCCGACGCTTTGATCTTGTCGCCCTTGTAATGAGCGGAGTAGATGTGCGTCAGCTTGGTGATAATCGTGCGGAGCGTTACGGACATGGTAACCTCAGCTGTGCCATCCTTGAAAAACTTGGCCTTACCCTCTTCCTTCATCCCACGGATGAAAGTGTTCAGTGCGGTCTCGATGGTGTCGTTCTCCGTAACGAAATCCTGGACCGTCGTATCGGAAGTAATCCTCAAGCCCTTGATGCGCTCCGCCATCTTCCGCATGGCGTCGACGCGGGCTGCCCGAATGGCTAGCAACTTTCGCTGTGCGTTCCGCTGGGCCGACTGGGCCAAAACGGGACCAGCCAGCGAAGCCAGCATTGCAACCGCCATTACCATTACCAGTGTTTTCTTGCCTTTACCCATGATGTTTCTCCTTACTCATATGTTCCTACGGAGCACGATGCCCCGATATCTTTTTTTTGAAGTTATCAGTGTTCGGTTATCAGTAAAAACAACGGCAAAACAAAACAGCAACAGCGATTCTACCGCGAAAGAACGCATAGAACACAAAAGAAAAGGGGGAAAGTTTTTT
>Ga0190284_1000667_pt1 | contig 18137 bp, 16 predicted proteins | sample 48691812_MG_FD_161668 | JGI IMG/M metagenome (GOLD analysis project Ga0190284, IMG submission 161668) | Hydrothermal vent microbial mat bacterial communities from Southern Trench, Guaymas Basin, Mexico - 4869-18-1-2_MG | ecosystem: Environmental > Aquatic > Marine > Hydrothermal vents >...
CGTGGAATGATATTCTTCGTCTGGGTCATGGTTGTTTCCTTTCCGGTCCTTACCGACCGTTTTAGTTATGTTCTAAATAGGAAACACCATGATCCTCTCTTTTTGCAGAACTTTCAGCACATTACCTAATTGCTTTCTGTTCAGAAAGTTATAACTTTACATGTATCATACCTTTAAAGGTATGATGGAACTGTCCGCCGTCGCCACCTGTGAGGTTCTGAGTACACACTTTCGAGAATATCCGCTTTTCATGGCAGCAAAAAAGCGGATATTTATCTGAAAGGGGAGATGATTAGAAAAACATATCAGATTTTGGCATAGAAATGGTTATGTTTTAGCAGCCAATGGGAATTGGCTTTAAAAACAGGATTAATTTTAGTTAAAAAATCAATCAATTTTCTTGTGCATGTCAAAATCAGGTGTATTTTTTGTATAGTTTTTTGAGTGAAAAAGTTTTTCAGGGAGAAAAATGATGGAAAAAATGGAAATGGATGGAGCTCAAGCCCTGATCCGCTGTCTGGAGGCGGAGGGGGTTGAATGTATGTTCGGGCTTTCGGGCGGATCGGTGATTCCGATTTTCGATGCGCTGATTACGGTTCCGAACAATATTAAGTTTGTTTTGGTTCGCCACGAACAGGGCGCAACGCATATGGCCGACGGCTACGCGCGCGCAACCGGCAAGCCCGCCGTGGCGCTGGTCACCAGCGGACCGGGCGCCACCAATACGATCACCGGCATCATGACCGCGCATATGGACTCGGTTCCGATGATCGTTTTGACCGGTCAGTCGGTTTCGTGGATGCTGGGCAAGGACGCCTTTCAGGAGGCCGATATCTTCGGCATTACGATGCCGGTGGTGAAGCACAGCTATCTCCTTAAAGAGACCAACGATATTCCGCGCATTTTGCACGAAGCATTTCATATTGCCACGACCGGACGACCGGGGCCGGTTCTGATTGATATTCCTAAAGACGTCAGCGCCGGAACTTTCACGGGCGACCTGTGCGCCGAAATGGATATCCCCGGCTATAAGCTGCCGCACGGTGAAGTGGATACGGGAACCGTTCGGGAAATTGCCGAGGCGATCAATAAATCACAGCGGCCTCTCATTCTCGCCGGCCACGGCATTATGATTTCTGGAGCCGAAGCGGAGCTGAAACAGCTGGCCGAGACGCTCAATGCACCGGTCACCACGACATTGCTGGGCAAGGGTGCGTTTCCCGAGACGCACGAGCTTTCGCTCAGCTGGCTCGGGATGCACGGCACGGCCTATGCCAATAAGGCGATCTGTGCCTGCGACCTGCTGATCAATATCGGCTCGCGCTTCGACGACCGCATTCTGGGCGACCCGAAACACTTCTGTGAGAACGCGACCGTTATCCACATTGATGTCGATCCGGCTGAAATCGGCAAAATGATCCGTCCCGATCACTATTGTGTCGGCGATGCGCGCGAGGTGCTCACTGAACTCAACAAGCACGTCGCACGGCTCAATACGGCTGAGTGGCTCAAAACGCTCGACGGCTGGAAAAAGAAATATCCGCTCAAGTTTAAGCGGCAGGGCGGACTCAAGATGCAGCACGTTATCGACGAGTTCTATAAGCTCTCCGAAGGCAAAGCGGTTGTTGTGACCGACGTCGGCCAGCACCAGATGTGGGCGGGCCAGTTTTATAAAACCGATCACCCGAACAACTTCATCAGTTCGGGCGGGGCGGGCACGATGGGCTTCGGTGTTCCGGCATCCATTGGCGCGCAGCTTGGACGGCCCGATGATACGGTTATCGCTTTTTGCGGCGACGGCGGTTTTCAGATGACCGAATGCGAACTGGCCACGGCGGCGCTGCATAACCTGCCCGTAAAATTTGTGGTCTTGAACAACCACTACCTCGGAATGGTTCGCCAGTGGCAGACGCTCTTTTATGGAGACCGCCGCAGCGGCGTTGACCTCGAAGGAAATCCGGACTTCGTCAAGCTGGCCGAATCTTTTGGAATCAAAGGGTTCAATCTGCGGCGCCCCGGCGATGTTAAACGCATCGTAAAAGCCGCGCTCGCTTACAACGACGGGCCATGCCTGATCAACTGCGAGGTCGAGAAGGTTGATAACGTCTTCCCGATGATTCCGGCGGGCAAGCGGATCGAGGATATGCTCATTGAGGAGCCGAAGCCCGACGTCAAACTTGAAAAACCGACGGGATCCACATAATCAGGAGTCAGGGGATAGGAATCAGGGGTCAAAAGTCATTGGCTCCCGACTTTTAGACTTTAGACAAAACGGAGTTGCAAAATGATAAACAATAAAAAGATTCATACGCTCAGCGTTTATGTAGCCAACGAGCCGGGCGTGCTGGCCCGGATTGCACAGACCTTTTCGCGGCGCGGGTTCAATATCGAGTCGCTGGTGGTTTCCCCGGCGATCGACGGGCATTTTTCGCGCATGACGATCGGGGCCAGTGGCTCAGAAGCCGGTCTGGAGCAGATCATCAAGCAGGTCAGTAAACTGATCGACGTGCTGCATTGCACCGACCACACCTTTGATGAAGCCGTCGTTAAAGAAATGGGCCTCATCAAAATTGCCGTCAGTGCGGAAGACCGCGGCGAGGCTTTGCAGATTGCCGAGCACTTCGGCTGCAAGACGGTCGACCTCACCGATGAATCGATCATGCTGCAGGTCGTTGGCGATCCGGACAAGATTGATGCGCTGATGGAAATGATCGAGAAATTCAAAATCATCGAAATCGTCCGTACCGGCAAGGTGCTGATGGCCCGCGGTGCCGAAACCACCTAAGGAACAACATGAAAAGTATAACACCCAATTCGGAGATAACCGCTCAAGCCCGCAGCGCCCTTTCGGGGAATTGGGGCAGGGCTATCGGCGTTTTTTGCGTATGGTATCTTCTAGCAATGGGTCTTGGTTTTTCCGATTCACTTTTACGTAGTCTGGTTTTTCCGCCGGAGGTTCCCGTGACCATTTTTTCCTGGATTTTCTCTGGCCCCATGACGGTGGGGCTGGCGGCCTTCTTTATTTGTGTGATAGATGACCAGGCGCGGTTCTCGCAGATGTTCTACGGGTTTAACTGCTTTGGAAAATCGGTTGGGGCTTATTTCATGTACAACCTGTTTATTCTGCTTTGGACGCTTTTGCTGATCATTCCAGGCATTATCAAAAGCTATTCGTATGCAATGACGTTTTATATCATCGCAGATGATCCCGAAACGGGCCCCATTCAGGCCATCACCCGAAGCCGGGCGATGATGGCTGGCAATAAATGGAAGTACTTTCGTCTTCAGTGGCGCTTCTTTGGCTGGGTTCTACTTTGCCTGCTGACGTTGGGTATCGGCTTTATCTGGCTCGGTCCCTATATGAGTACCAGCATGGCCGCCTTTTACCGTGATGTGGAAGCGGGCGCGTAAATGGGGATTGGACTTGCCAAGGACGGGGGCGGACTCTAGCATGTCCGCCTTTACGTTTTTTCGGGAAAATTAAGGGAGAATCAACATGTTTATTCAGCAGATTGCTATGGCCGCACCTCCGGCCGCCGCAGAAGGCGGACAGCCCCCCTCTGGAGGCTTCACCATCGGATGGCTCGTTTTTATGGTCGCCATTTTTTACTTTGTCATGATCCGCCCGCAGCGCCGCCGCGAAAAAGAGCGCAAGGCCATGATCGCCGCCGTGAAGAGCGGCGAGCGCGTACTGCTTACCAGCGGCATTATCGGCGAGGTGTGCAACGTCAAAGAAAAGACACTGATTGTGCGCATTGCCGAAAAGACAAAAATAGAGGTGCTCAAAAGTGCCGTCTCGCAGATTTTAGAAGAAAAAGGGGAACTCCCCGCCGACGTAAAGGCTTAACCCGCTGGAAGATCCGTTATGAACAAAAATGCAATGTGGAAGTGGCTGGTGCTGATCGCGATTACCGCGTGGTCGCTGGCTTTGGTGACACCATTTAAGGAAAAGGTGAGGCTCGGTCTCGACCTCAAGGGCGGCACGAGCTTTACCGTGCAGGTGGATCGCGACGAAGTCCGCAAGCTGGTGCTGGAAAAGGACGAGACGCTGGAGGAGGGCGCTGCGCTCGAATCTGCTGTTGAAGATGAAATCAAGAGCACGCAGAGCGTTGCGCTGGAAGTCATCCGCAGCCGCGTGGACGGCCTCGGCATCGCCGAACCGGAAATCTATCCGCTGCTCGACGACCGCATTGTCATCCGCCTGCCGGGCGTGGATGTGGAAAAACGCGCCGAAGCCAAAGCCTCGATTCTCAGCGTGGCCTTTCTGGAATTCCGTCTGGTGCACATCGACAGTGATGAATGGGTGAACGGACTGTTCAATGACGGTCTCGTTCCCAACGGTTTCCGCATCAGCCGTGTCGAGAATGGCCAGTTCTATGTGCGCGACCGCGATGCCGTTTCCGATGAGGAAATGGACCGCGCGTTCTGGGATGAACTCAAACGCTTTGGCGCCAAACGCAGTTCCGAGTTCATGTTGATGAAGGATGTATTGGCCGACGGTTCCACCGTTTATACACCGCTCTATATTGAAATACGCAAACAGCTGACCGGCTCCGCGCTCAAAGACGCCAAGGTGGACTATGACCAGTACACCCGGCCCTACATTTCACTTACCTTCAACCGGGCCGGCGGCGAACGCTTCGGCAAAGTCACCGCGGCCTACGCGCCGCGCGGCGACAACAACCTGAACAGCGACACCGGCCGGCGTCTCGCGATCATTCTCGACGGCAGGCTCACCTCTGCGCCGGTTATTCAGGAAGCTATCTACAGCGGAAAAGCCCAAATCTCCGGCTCTTACACGGTGGATGAAGCGCAGCGGCAGGTCAACGTGCTGCGCGCCGGTGCGCTGCCCGCACCGGTCACCATTGTTGAAGAGCGCACTGTGGATCCGTCGCTCGGCAAAGACTCCATTCAGAGCGGCATGCGTGCGCTGATCTACGGGGGCGTCGCCGTTCTCGCCTTTATGCTGCTCTATTATCTTCTCGCCGGGGCGGTCGCCAACGTCTCGCTTCTGTTCGTGATGGTGCTGCTGCCATTCGGAATGTGGTTTACCTCCGGGTTCCTCGGCCTCTTCACGGCTGGCGGCGGTGTGCAGGCCGGACTGCCCGTGCTGACGCTGCCCGGTATCGCCGGCATCGTGCTCACCATCGGGATGGCCGTGGACGCCAACGTACTCATCTTTGAACGCATGCGCGAAGAACTGGCGACCGGCAAAAGCGTTTTCAATTCGATCACTGCGGGCTACAGCAAAGCGTTCAGTACCATTCTGGATGCCAACGTCACCACGCTGCTCACGGCCGTCATACTGTTCTGGCAGGGCTCCGGCGCTATTCGCGGTTTCGCCGTCACGCTGAGCGCCGGTATTGTCGTCAGCATGCTGATGGTACTGGTCTTTACCCGCCTGTTCCTCGAGACGCTGGCCGAAAAAACCAGTCTCAAATCGCTCAAGATGCTCACCATCATCCGCGGGAAAACAAAAATCGATTTCGTCGGTAAACGCATGGTCGCCGCGATCCTTTCGCTGACGCTGATTGCCGGAACCTGGTTCTTCTTCATCCAGAAAGGGCAGGATAATTTCGGCGTCGATTTCACCGGTGGAACGGCCATCAGCTTCCGCTTCGACGACAAACAGCCGACCGACGCGGTTCGTGCTGTGCTCGATGAAGCCGGGATTAAAGATGCAGCTATTCAGTATAATCGCGAGTTGGTGGCCGCCGCCGCTTCGGAAGTGCCGGAAACACTCGAAGTCAAGGTTCGCTATGAAGACGGTGCGGTGGCACTGGATGCCGTCAAGTCCGCGTTTTCCGCACAGGGCTACACCGACATTGCCAACGATACCGTCGGCCCGCAAATCGGTGAGGAGCTCAAGAAAAAGGGTATCACTGCCCTCGTGCTGGCGCTCCTCGGCATCATTATCTATATCTCCATCCGCTTTGAGTTTGCCTTCGCGGTCGGGGCCATCGTTGCGCTGCTTCACGACGTGCTGATCACCATCGGCATCTACTGCCTGCTCGGTCGGCAGATCAGCCTGCCGATCGTCGCCGCGCTGCTCACCATCGTCGGGTATTCCGTCAATGACACCATCGTGGTGTTTGACCGGATCCGCGAAGACATCAAGCTGCTGCACGGCAAAGCGTCCTACCGAGAAATCGCCAACCTGAGTATCAACCAGACGCTTTCGCGTACGGTGCTGACTTCACTGACGACGCTGCTTACCGTCGTGATGCTGCTGCTCTTCGGCGGCGGTGCCATCGACGACTTTGCGCTGGCGCTGTTCATAGGGATTATCGTCGGTACCTACTCTTCCATCTTTGTCGCCACGCCGGTCGTCCTGCTCTGGCACAAGGAGAAAAAGGTATAGTTATTGGTTATTCGTTATTGGTTATTGGGAAACAGCGTGGAGCCAACGGCCCGCGCTGTTTTCGTTGAAATATGAATAAGCTGTGGAAATTTAAATCGTGCGATGAAGCACTGACCGAAGAACTTTTCCAAACATTGGAAAAATCCTGTGGGGCAGACGCCCCCGTCTGCCAGAATTTTCCAAACATTGGAAAACTGCCAAAACCCCTCGCGGCGCTGCTCGCCCAGCGCGGATGCAAAACCGCCGAGGAGGCCGCGCTTTTCATGAGTCCCTCGCTCTCCGCACTGCGCGACCCCTTTGAACTGCCCGACATGGACAAAGCCGCCGCGCGCATCCGCCGCGCGCTCGACGGCGGCGAAAAAATCACCGTGTTTGGCGACTACGACGCCGACGGCGTCTGCAGTACCGCACTGCTGGTGCGCGTCCTGCGCGAACTCGGCGGAACTGTTTCCGCCTTTATTCCCAGCCGGTTTGACGAAGGATACGGTCTCTCGATCGACGCGCTCGCCGCCTGCATCGCTGAACATCAGCCTTCGCTCATCGTTACCGTAGACTGCGGAACCGGTTCCGTCGAAAGCGTAGAGAATGCCCGCGCTGCCGGTGTAGACGTGGTCGTTACCGACCACCACGAGCCCGATGCGCAGCTCGCGCCCGCTGTCGCTGTGGTGAATCCAAAGCGCGAAGCAAACCACCCCGACTCTATTCTCGCCGGGGCAGGGGTTGCCTTTAAGCTCTGCCACGCGCTTATCAAAAATGGGCGCGACAGCGGCTGTGCCGTTTCCGCATCGGTTGATCTCAAAAGAGTTCTCGATTTTGTCGCCGTCGCCACCGTGACCGATATGGTGCCGCTGCTCGGCGAAAACCGCGCGCTGGTGCGCGCGGGTTTTCAGGCCCTGGAAAACTCCTGCTGGGCAGGCTGGAACGCGCTTAAAAAGGCGGCCGGCATGACCGGTGCGGTCGAAGCGTGGCATGCCGGGTTCGCGCTCGGGCCGCGCATCAATGCCGCCGGGCGGGTAGGGCGTGCCGATGCCGCGCTTGAACTTCTCCTCACCGATCTTCCTGCGCGAGCCGAAGAGCTCGCCCGGTTTCTTGACAATGCCAATCGTGAGCGGCAGGCCATCGAAAAGGAAATCGTCCATGAAGCCATCGAAGAGATTGATGCAACGTTTGATGAAACCAAGGACTTCGGCCTCGTTATCGCCCGCGAAGGATGGCACACCGGCGTCGTCGGTATCGTCGCTTCGCGCCTCGTTGCGCGTTACAACCGCCCTGTTTCGGTCATCGGCATGGAGGGCGGCCGCGGGCGCGGCTCCTGCCGCAGTATTGACGCCTTCAATGTTCTCGACGGACTCAGCGCCTGTACTGATCTCCTCAAACAGTTCGGTGGACATGCCATGGCCGCCGGACTCGAAGTGGAGGAGGAAAATCTCGAAGCCTTCAAAGTCCGTTTTAACGAAGCGGCCGCCGCACAGCTCAAAGAGGCCGACCTGCGGCCTATGCTTGAAATCGACCGCGCCGTCACGCTCGACGAAGCCGACGAAGCGCTCATGGACGGGCTTAAACGCGCCGGGCCGTTCGGTCAGGAAAATTCAGAACCCGTCTGGGCCGTTTGCGGGGTCAACGCCGTGGAAAGCCACATCCTCAAAGAAAAGCATCTCAAACTGACGTTTTCCGACGGAAAAATACGGCGCGAAGCCATCGGCTTCAATATGGCTGAAAAACTGCCGTCCGGCCCGATTGACGTCGCCTTTACCCTTCAGGAAAACACCTGGAACGGCCGCACTACGCTCCAGTTCAACCTCCGCGACCTCCGCCCCGCGCAGTAACCAATAAACTTATTCCCATACATTTAAATGTATGGGAATATTTTTTCATCTGCTGGAAAAAATGGAGTCGAAAGTTCCAATGCTTCAAAAAACGATGCTATATTTTCGTCATGAAGCCGATTGAAGCACAGATTCGCGAGCTGAAGGAAGAGCGCGGTGCGGTGATTATTGCGCACAACTACCAGGTTGATGAGGTGCAGGCGATTGCAGACTTTACGGGCGACTCACTCGAACTCAGCCGCAAGGCTTCGCAGATCCCCGAAGAAGTCGTGGTGTTCTGCGGCGTCCATTTTATGGCCGAAACCGCGGCGGTTCTTTCGCCTGAAAAAACCATCTTGATTCCCGATCCGAACGCGGGCTGTCCGATGGCGGATATGGTGACGGCGGATGCAGTGCGCAAGCTCAAGGCGGAGCACCCCGGTGCGAAGGTGGTCTGCTATGTGAACAGCTCGGCGGAGGTGAAGGCGGAGAGCGATATCTGCTGCACATCGTCGAACGCGGTGAAGGTGGCGGAGTCGCTCGGCGATGTAGAAATTATTTTTGTGCCGGACCGAAATCTCGGCGCGTTTGTGGCGGAAAGGCTGGGGCGCGATCTGATTCTCTACAACGGGTTCTGCCCGACGCATGAGCGCATCCGCGATGTGGATGTGCTGGCGATGAAGGAAAAGTATCCGGAGGCGCTGGTGCTGGCCCATCCGGAGTGCAACAAGCCGGTGCGCAATCTGGCCGACGAACTGCTCTCGACGGGGCAGATGTGTCGCTTTGCACAGATCTCGGACGCGAAGGAATTCCTTATTGCCACGGAACTGGGGCTTAACTACCGGTTGCAGACGGAAAACCCGGATAAAAAATTCTATTCAGTCAATCCGGATCGGGCCGTTTGTCCGAACATGAAGAAGATTACTTTGGAGAAGATTCTCTGGTCGCTGCAGGACAGGCAGTACCGCATTACGGTGCCGGAGGAAATTGCCCGCCGCGCGGTCGGTGCCATTGAACGAATGCTTGAATTATAGAAGAGTGGAACGATGGAATTGTGGAATGATGTAAATAAGGTATGGAGTGCGCAGGCTTGCCTGCGCTATGTTCTCCGAAGCTAGCTTCGGCGTTAAAAAGCGGCAGCAAGCTGCCGCACTCCAAAGCAGATTCCAAGGGAGCTTTTATGTGGGACTATACCGAAAAGGTGAATGACCATTTTATGCATCCGCGCAACGTCGGGAACATTAAAAATCCCGACGGGGTCGGTGAGGTCGGTTCGCTGGCCTGCGGCGATGCGCTGAAACTGATGTTTAAGCTGGACAAGGACGGTCGCATCAAAGAGGCCAAATTCCAGACGTTCGGCTGCGCCAGCGCGATTGCATCATCATCGGCGCTGACGGAAATGATTATCGGCAAAACGCTTGAAGAGGCTGAACGAATTACCAACAAGGACATCGCTGCCTATCTCGGCGGGCTTCCGAAACAGAAGGTGCACTGTTCGGTGATGGGCCGCGAAGCGCTTGAGGCCGCTATCTACAACCACCGTACCGGTAAACGATGGGACAAGGAGCTCGAAGGTGAGGTGGTTTGCCATTGCTTCGGCGTGACGGATAAGGAACTTGAGCGGGTTGTCCGGGAAAACGATATCCAAACGCTGGAGGGACTCACCGACGCCACTAAGGCGGGCGGCGGATGCGGAAACTGTTTGCCGGATCTTCAGAAAATCATCGACCGTGTTCACGCGGAACAGGCGGCGGCCTCCGGCGAGCCGGAAGAACGCCCTATGACCAACCTGCAGAAGATTCATCTGATTGAGGATGTGATTGACCGTGAGATCCGTCCGGCACTGCGTCAGGATGGCGGCGACCTTGAACTGATTGATGTGGACGGCAATACGGTGAAGGTTCGTTTCCGCGGGGCCTGCTCGGGCTGCATCATTTCGGAAATCACCCTGAAAGACGTGGTTGAAGCGCGGCTCAAGGAAAACGTCTCTGAGGACATTACCGTCGAGGAGGTAAAGTAGAACAGGCTTCCAGCCTGTTCAGACAGGCAGGATTCCTGTCCTACGTTAGGAAAGAGCTGGGAATTTATGAGAACCGTTTATTTAGACAACAACGCTACCACACAGATCGCCCCTGAAGTGCGCGAGGCGATGCTTCCGTTCCTGACCGACCTGTGGGGAAACCCGTCCAGCATGCATACCTTCGGCGGACAGGTGAAAAAGTATATAGAAACCGCCCGCGAGCAGGTCGCCGCGCTGATCGGCGCGGCCGATCCGCAGGAAATCACCTTTACCAGCTGCGGCTCCGAGAGCAACAACCTCGCGATTCGCGGCGGGGCGGAGGCGATGGATAAGCCGCCGCATATCATCACTTCCAAGGTGGAACACGCCGCCGTTTCGGGGCCGTGCCACTATCTGGAGGATCGCGGCTTCCGCCTGACCAAACTCGACGTGGATGAACTGGGCCGACTTGATCTCGATACGCTTCAGCGTGATCTGCGGGCCGGAAGGAACCTTACTTCGCTCATGTGGGCCAATAATGAAACCGGCGTAGTTTTCCCGGTCGGCCTGATCGGCGAAATGGTACACGAGGCGGGCGGTGTTTTTCATACCGATGCCGTGCAGGCGGTCGGCAAAATCCCGATGAAAATCAGCGAGCTTCCTGTGGATATGCTTTCACTTTCCGGCCATAAGATCCACGCCCCCAAGGGGGTCGCCGCCATTTACATCCGGCGCGGCACCAAGGTGAAGCCGCTGGTGCTCGGCGGACATCAGGAGCGCGGACGGCGCGCCGGCACGGAAAACGTGCCCTATATCGTCGGTCTCGGCGTTGCCTGCAATCTGGCGGCTAAACACCTTGAAGAAGAAAGCACGCGCGTGAAGGCGATGCGCGACCGGTTGGAGGCCGGGATTCTGGAAAGTTGCCCTGGCTCGCGCGTTAACGGCGACACCAAAGGCCGCCTGCCGAACACCACCAACATTAGTTTCGATTATATTGAGGGCGAAGCCATTATACTGATGCTCGACGACCGCGGCATTTGTGCCTCCACCGGCTCGGCCTGCGCCTCCGGTTCGCTGGAACCTTCACACGTCCTGCGGGCGATGAATGTGGCCGGCGTTTCCGTTCACGGCTCCATCCGCTTCAGCCTGAGCACCTATAATACGGATGAAGATGTCGATGCGGTATTGACCGAACTGCCGAAAATTGTAAAACGTTTACGTGAACTTTCACCGTTTGTTTCTTAACCCTTTTAACCGCGAATAAAGTAGGATAGGCATCCTGCCTGTCCATGATCCAGTTCACAACGGCGGGCGAGATCGGCTCGCTTGGAAAGCTTGCCCCACCTTCTGACTCGAACACCACATCGGTAGGGCGACGCTTCCCGCGGAGCCGAAGCGGAGGGAGTGACAATGGCTCGTCTACGCTGAACCGCGCAACGGTTCAAGTGAAAACTAAAGGATGGGTTTGATTCTCGCATCCAGAATGAGATACGTTCCTGATCATAGATGATAGCCGCTGAATCAAAGACTGTGTATCGTTGCAAAAACTACTGATTTTAAAATAAAGGAGAATAAATATGAGTCAGGCCCTGACAAAAATTGAACTTCCGGGCGTGCAAGCCCTTCGCAGCGGCAAAGTACGCGAAATTTATGACGCGGGTGAAAACCTGCTGTTTATCGCCAGCGACCGCATTTCCGCCTTCGACTGCGTAATGCCCAACGGGATTCCGCAGAAAGGGGAGGTGCTCAACATGGTCTCCAAATTCTGGTTTGAACGCACCACTGACATCGTGCCGAACCACATGCTCACCACCGAGGTCAGCGAATATCCTGCGCCATTTAATCAATACGCCGATCAGCTCGCGGGCCGCTCCATGCTCGTTAAGAAAACCGAGGTCTTTCCGGTCGAGTGCATCGTGCGCGGCTACCTGATCGGTTCGGGGTGGAAAGAGTACCAGCAGAGCGGAACGATTGGCGGTATGCCGCTTCGTCCCGGCTATCAGCAGGCCGATCAGCTCGACGAGCCGATCTTTACCCCCTCGACCAAAGCGGAGCAGGGGCTCCACGACGAAAATATTTCCTTTGACCGCGCGAAAGAAATCATCGGCGAAGAGACGGCCGAAAAGCTCAAAGCGATCAGCCTCGCGCTCTACAAGCGGGCCGCCGAGTACGCGCTGACCAAAGGCATTATCATTGCCGACACCAAGTTTGAATTCGGCGAACTCAATGGCGAAATCATTTTGATCGACGAAGCGCTTACGCCCGACAGCTCGCGCTTCTGGCCCGCCGACACCTACGAAGTCGGCTACTCGCCGCTGTCCTTCGACAAACAGTTCGTGCGTGACTATCTCGAAACGCTCGACTGGGGCAAAACCCCGCCCGCGCCGGAGCTTCCCGCAGAGATCGTCGAAAAGACGCAGGCCAAATACCTCGAAGCCTACGAGCGGCTCACCGAAACAAAACTGGAGGCATGATGAATCTCGATTTTTCAGCACTGGAAAAAGCCGTCAGTAGTCTGGAGCGCGGAGTCGAACGCGCTTCCTCTGCCTTGGGCGATGAAGAACTGCGCGATGCGGTTATCCAGCGCTTCGAATACACCTACGAACTCTGCTGGAAAATGCTGAAGCGTCAGATCGAAGCAGATGCGGCTACACCCGCCGCGGTGGATGGTTATTCGTTTCGTGATCTCCTTCGCGAAGGCGCGGAGCGCGGAATGATTACCCATGTCGAAGAGTGGTTCGGCTATCGGGAACAACGTAATATTACAAGTCATACTTATGATGAGAAAAAGGCCGTTTCAGTCTACAAAACCGCCCTTAAATTTCTTCCCGATGCAAAAGCTCTTCTGGCCGTGCTTAAAGAACGGAATGTCTGAATGGACATCCCCAAAGAACATCCGAAAACCATTTTGGAACTGCTCAAGAAGCATGTTCCCGGAATTGAAGTGCGTGCATTTGGTTCGCGAGTGAATGGCAACGCTAAACCACATTCCGATCTGGACATAGCCCTTATGACTTCCGAGCCACTTTCGCCCTCTGCCATGGCACAGTTAAAAGCGGAGTTTTCAGAATCCAACCTGCCGTTTAAAGTGGATGTTCTTGATTGGGCGACAATTTCAGACGGCTTCAAAGCGCTGATCAATCAGAGCTATGAAGTGATTCAGCGGGCATCCTGAGGTATCTGCCTGCACCACTCATCTTCACTAATGGACACTAATTAGCGGGGATTAGTGAAAGTTAGTGGTTAAAATTCTCTCTCATGAGGGCTCTTTTAGAACAGTTCCTGGATTATGTCTCGCTTGAGATGGGGCTTAGCCCCAACACGCGCGCGGCGTATGCCGACGACATTGGCCGTTTCCTTGACTGGCTTGCTGGAAAAGGTGTGAAGTCGCTGAACGACGTTACGCGCAAGCAGATTCTCGACCACCTGCTCGCGGAGAAGGCGCGGGGGCTGGCCGCCAATTCCCTTTCACGCCACCTCGTTTCGCTTAAGGTGTTCTTCCGCTACCTTGTGCAGGAGGGGTTGCTTAGCGTCAACGTGGCCGAGACGATGGAATCGCCCAAAGTCTGGAAGATGCTTCCGAGCGTACTGACGCCTAAAGAGAGCGAACGCCTGCTCGCCGCGCCCGATGTCAAAAAGCCGCTCGGTCTGCGCAATCGCGCGATTCTCGAACTTTTCTACGCGTCGGGTCTGCGCGTTTCGGAAATGACCGGGCTGCAGCTGACCGATCTGCACTTTGATGAAAATTTTCTGCGTTGCATCGGCAAAGGGCGCAAGGAACGCGTCGTACCCGTCGGCGACACGGCGATCAAGTGGGTGGAGCGCTACATCAAAGATGTTCGTCCGCAGCTCGTGCCCGATCCGCAGGAGCAAACCGTTTTCCTGAGTAAGCGGCAGCAGCCGATGTCCCGCAAAACCGTTTGGGACATGATTAAAAAATGTGCGCGCGACACGGGCATCACCAAAAAGATTTCGCCGCATACCCTGCGCCACTCCTTTGCCAGCCATCTGCTGGCCAACGGCGCGCCGTTGCGCATCATCCAGGAAATGCTTGGCCACGCCGATATTGCTACCACGCAGATCTACACACACGTTGATCCCGACCGTCTAAAAGGGGTTCACCGGCAGTTTCATCCGCGAGCGTAAGTTTCAATGTTTTGGAAACAACTCTTGCAAATATGAGCAGAAAGGTTATGTTTAGGCTCAATCGTCAATCAGGGCAAAAGAAAAACCGATAGTGGAGAGGGCAGAACAATGGGATACAAGGTTGTAGTGGTGGGAGTGAATCACGCGGGGACTTCTGCAATAAGAACGCTGTTGTCGCAGAATAAAGAGCATGAAGTGGTGGCATTTGATCGGAACGATAATATTTCCTTTCTCGGCTGTGGTATCGCGCTTTCGGTCAGCGGCGTTGTCCAAAATGTGAAGGACCTTTTTTATTCAGATTGCAATGAGTTAGAAAGCCTCGGGGCCGAGGTGCATATGAATACCGATGTGATCCGCATTGATACGGACAAAAAAGAGGTGGTCGCGCGTGATCTCAAAACAAACGAAGAGCGGGTGGTCGTTTACGACAAACTGATCTATGCGGCAGGTTCCTGGCCGGTGGATTTTAACGTTGAAAACAGTCATCTGGACAATGTCTATGTGTGCAAGCTTTTCCAGCACGCGGCGACCTTAATTGAAAAGGCGAATGAGCCCGGCATTGAAAGCGTGGCGATTATCGGGGCGGGGTATATCGGGATCGAACTGGCCGAGGCGTACCATCAAAAGGGCAAAAAGGTAACGCTGGTTGATTTGCAGGAGCGGGTTGTGCCCGCCTATTTCGATACGGAATTCACCGACCGGTTGGAGTCGGATATCAAGAAGGCCGGCGTAAACCTTGTTCTGGGTGCCCGACTCACGGGATATCTCGAAGGAGAGGGTGGCAACGTAAAGGCCATTGTCACCGATCAGGGAAATTTTGATGCGGATCTGGTGATTCAGTGCGTAGGGTTTAAGCCGAATACCGGGCTTTTGCCCGGAGCGGAAAAGATCGAAAACGGGGCGCTCATCGTGGACTCAGCCATGCAGACATCCATCAAAGATGTGTATGCGATCGGTGATGCGGCCGCGATCTATCACGCGGCGACCGGGACGCATCGCCATGTGGCGTTGGCGACGAATGCGGTGAAGGGCGGTGTAGTTGCCGCCAGCCAGATTAATGGTGTTGAGCAGGTTCAACTGGAGAGCATTACGGGCACCAATGCAATTTGCGTCTTCGACAACAAGCTCGCCAGTACGGGGTTGAGCAAAACGGCGGCAGCGGCGGCCGGGCTGGATGCAGGAAGTTCCTTTTATGCCGATAATGACCGGCCTGAATTCATGAACGATACGGAAGAGGTTGGTATTAAACTCGTATTTGAGAAAGAGACCCTCCGGCTGCTGGGTGCACAAATCGGCTCGTATGGACAGAGTAGTCATACCGAGTGCATTTTTTATCTCTCCCTTGCCATTCAAAAGAGACTGAGTCTGATTGAGCTGGCCATGACCGATGTCTATTTTTTGCCGCACTTCAACAAGCCGTTCAACTTTGTCATCTCCGCCATTCTGCAGGCTCTCGGGCTGAATTATATGAAGAGTTAGAGCCACTCACAAATGAGATGCCGTATGATCGTTTTGTAGACGCGGTGTCCTCACCGCGTTCACTTCAGAACGGGAAACGCGGTGAGGACACCGCGTCTACGATATTGCATTCGTGAAAACACAGTTGCTCTAGTGTAGGACAGGCTGGAAGCCTGTCCTACTTTAGTTTTCCAAACCTTAGGAAAATTTGATTCACTGTTTTTCGACCATTGGACAACAGCTATGAAAAAGTTCCGAACCTTGGAAAAACAAATTGGCTATCGCTTCAAGAAGAAAGCATTGCTGGAAACCGCGCTGACGCACCCGTCATTCCGTTTTGAGCACGAAGGCGTCAATGAGGATAACCAGCGGCTTGAATTCCTCGGCGATGCGGTGCTCGGCCTGCTGGCCACCGATACGCTAATGCAAAAGCACCCCCATGCGGACGAAGGCGAACTGACAAAGTTCAAAACCGCAATCATCTCCGGCGCGGCACTGGCGGCAACGGCGCGGACGTTTGGACTGGGGGAATACCTGCAACTGGGAAAAGGCGAGGCGGCCACCGGCGGTGCGGAACGCGATTCCAATCTGGAAGACGCGCTGGAAGCACTGCTGGGCGCGGTCTGGCTGGACGGCGGCCTGAAGGCCTCCCGCCGTTTTTTTGAAAAAAATATATTCCAAGCCCTGGAACCTGCAGAACCCGCGCTGGCTAATCCCAAGGGTACCTTGCAGGAGTATGCTCAAAAAGAGGGCTTTGCCATTCCGGAATACCGGGTGGTCGAAGAAAGCGGGCCGGAACACGCGCGCCGCTACTGCATTGAGGTGACCGTTTCAACCCACGCCTTTCGCGGCGAGGGAAGCAGTCGGCGCGAAGCAGAAAAAAATGCAGCGCAGGAAGCTGTTCGAAGCATCATCAAATAGGAAACATAAGAAGGATCCTGTATGGAAATTTTACAAACGATCACAGCACTTTCACATGAATTCGGCAGCGACGACTACGTAAAGGGCGGGGGCGGTAACACCTCGTGCAAAAATGCCGACACACTTTGGGTAAAGCCCTCCGGCACAACGCTCGCGGGCTTGCAGCCCGAAAACTTTGTGGCGCTGGATCGTGCGAAGATTGACGAGCTGTACGCCATTGCAACGCCGGAGGATAAACACGCCCGCGAAACACTGGTGAAGGACGTGATGTCGCAGGCGCTGATGCCCGGTTCTTCGGGCCGCGCTTCCGTTGAAGCGCCGCTGCACAATGTCTTTGCAACCACCTATGTGGTGCATACCCATCCGGCGCTGGTCAACGGCATGACCTGCGCCAAAGAGGGAAAAGCGGCATGTGAGCGGCTTTTTCCCGAGGCGCTCTGGATGGATTATATTGATGCGGGCTATACGCTCTGTATGACCGCACGTGAAGTGCTTAAACAGTTCGAAAAAAGCCATGGCCGCGAGCCGGATGTAATCTTTCTGAAAAACCACGGTGTGTTTGTGGCGGGTAACAGCCCTGAAGATATTCGTGCCCGCTACGCGCAAATCATGGACACGCTTCGCGCAGAATACGCAAAGGCCGGGGTTACTCTTGATCTTTCCGTTGCTGAGAAAGGTGACACCGCTAAAACAGAATCAGCCCTTCGCGAATTGCTGGGCGATGATGCAGCATCGATCCATGCTTCGGGGCGGTTTGATGTCGCTGACGGGCCGATTACACCTGATCACATTGTCTATTCAAAATCCTATCCCTTCACCGCGGCGCTGACGGCGGAAAACATCGCAGCCTTCAAAACCAGGCATGGCTATGTTCCACGCGTCATTGTGACCGCTGATGCAGTTTTCGGCGTCGGAGCTTCAGAAAAAGTTGCCGAACTGGCGCTGGTGATGGCGGATGACGGTGCGCTGGTTAAGCAACTTGCCGAAGCCTTCGGCGGCATCGAATACATGACCGATCCCGCGCGCGAGTTTATCGAAAACTGGGAAGTGGAAGCCTACCGCGCCAAACAAATGACGTAGCCGGTGTTTAATCCGGTTGGCGTAACGTCTCGCGTCACTCTGAGCGGGCGGAGCCTGCGATAGAGTGGAAGCGGTGGTTCTGCCTATTTTTTTATTTGCCTTTTGAATCAAATAGTTAGTGATGAGTGTGCTGATCTCCTCTGAATACTCCAGTTGCCTCAAAATGTTCTTTAGATTCTATTGAACGTAGCTCGTCACCCGATTTTTCCTTTTTCTCAGAAACATATGCTTTATGGAGAGCATTCTTTTTTCGGTAAAGCTCACTCAGTTCCCGTTTCAATTTAAGGTGTTGAATCATATTTTTTCTATCTCAGCAGAACGAATAGCGTTTTATCCGTCCTGCGCATGCGTTGTGCGTGGCTATTAC
>Ga0190284_1000668_pt1 | contig 18127 bp, 16 predicted proteins | sample 48691812_MG_FD_161668 | JGI IMG/M metagenome (GOLD analysis project Ga0190284, IMG submission 161668) | Hydrothermal vent microbial mat bacterial communities from Southern Trench, Guaymas Basin, Mexico - 4869-18-1-2_MG | ecosystem: Environmental > Aquatic > Marine > Hydrothermal vents >...
GACGCCGCCATGAAATATGCCGAGGGTGGAACACCGCTCGTTCTGGTGGCGGGCAAAATGTACGGCGCGGGCTCGTCGCGCGACTGGGCGGCCAAAGGCACAAAACTGCTCGGCGTCAAAGCGGTCATCGCTGAAAGTTTTGAGCGGATCCACCGCTCCAACCTTGTCGGCATGGGTATTCTGCCGTGCGAATTCATTAACGGCGAAACCGCCGAGAGCCTTGGCCTGACCGGCCGGGAAAGCTTTACCATTAATGGACTCGCGGATGGTCTTACTCCCGGCAAAACCCTCGACGTTGTAGGCCGCCCCGAAGCTTCGGGGCGGCGGACGCCCGTTGCGGACAGCGGGCCTGCAGAAATTCAGTTTCAGGTGAAAGCGCGCGTTGATACGCCGGTTGAGATTGAATACCTAAAGAATGGCGGTGTGCTCAACTACGTTTTGCGGGGGCTTATAGAAAGGACGTAAGGGACGAAAAGGACAAAAAGCTCTTAAAAATATCTTGTGTTGTGGGCGCTCAAAATGTTTCTGTCCTTTTCGTTGTTTTAGTCCTTTTATCGCTAAGGAGCCCTGCCATGCCTGAGAAAAAGAGAGGCTTCATTCCGCCGCACGGCGGTTATCAGGAACTCCTTTCTTATCAGAAGGCGCTGATCGTTTTTGATGGCACGGTGTATTTCTGTAAACGCTGGCTCGATCGATTTGATCGCACCATTGATCAAATGGTTCAGGCCGCCCGTTCCGGCAAGCAGAATATCATTGAAGGATCCAAGGCCTCCGGGCATTCCAAAAGGACTGAGGTTATGCTGACGGGAGTTGCCCGCGCCAGTCTGGAGGAGCTTCTGGAAGACTATCGCGATTTCCTGCGCCTGCGCGGGGAGGAAGAGTGGATTTTGGAACATCCTTATACAAAGCGTTTGCGCGAACTGAATCGGCGGGAAGACTGTTCCTATGACACCTTCAAAAAGGGGATCGAAAGTGACGATCCGGTTGTTGCAGCCAATGTATTAATTGGGCTGATCAAACTCACGAACTATCTGCTGGATCAGCAGGTCAGGCATCTGGAGCAGGCATTTCTCAGGGAGGGCGGAATCAGGGAGAGAATGACCCGTGCCCGGCTGGAGGAGCGGAGGACATAAAGGACAAAAGTGCCGAAAATTTTTGAGAGTCGTCTTGCGGAGTTTTAGTGCAAATGTTTATGTCGCTTGAGTCCTTTATGTCCTTTTCTCTATTTTACCTCCATGCACTTCAACTGGCTCATTATAGACGGCTACAACCTGCTTCATCAGGACGGGGCACTCGACGGAAAGCTCGACGACCTGCCGACGGCCCGCCAGCGGCTGGTGCGTCGTATTGAGCGCGCCGCGCCGGAAATGGCTCCGCGCATTACAGTGGTGTTCGACGGCCGCGAGGGCGGGCGTGATGTCGCCTTTGACGCACCGCACCTCGAAGTGCTTTTTTCGCCGTCCAACCGCACGGCGGACGGTTTGATTGAGCAGATGGTGCACGATGCCGAAAACCCGGAGCGAATTCTGGTGGTTACCTCCGACTGGACGGAACAGCGGCTGGTTTCGGCGTTCGGCGCTTCGGTGATTTCCTGCCGCGAATTTCTTTTGCGCTGTGAAGCGGCGGAGCGGATGCCTCCGCCGAAATCCTTTGGAAAGCGCTCTTCGAGCGGCTCAAAACTGGGCGATTTCTTTCCGGAGTGAGATCCGCCGGAAAGGCCCCTTTTTGATTGATAAGCAGGCTTTTATGCGGCATAAACACCCGCCTTATGAGGATTTTAATTATAGGTGCAGGTAACGCCGGACAGCAGCTCGCGATGCGGCTCTGCGAAGAGAAGCACAGTGTGGTGATGGTGGATACCAACTCGACCGCGCTGGCTGAGGCCGAAGCAAAGCTCGATATCCTGACCGTTTGCGGCCCGGGGTCGAGCCCGCGTGTGCTCACCGAAGCACAGGTGGAGAAGTGTCAGCTGGTGATCGCAGTGACGGACTGCGACGAGGTAAACATCCTCGCCTGCCTCTATGCCCACGCCGCCGGGGTGCCGCGCAACGTGGCGCGGGTCGCCAGCCCGGAATATATCCATGCCGACGATACGTATGACCTGACGGCGATGGGCATTGATCTGGTAATCAACCAGAAGCAGGAGTGCGCCCGTGAACTGTTCCATATGCTCCAGATACCCGGCGCGCTGGAAGCGTTCAATTTGTTTGAGGGCAAGGTGATGGTGGCGGGGTTCCGCGTCAGCACGGTCAGTCCGGTGCTGAACCTCACCCTCGTCGAGTGCGACCGGCCGGATCTTATCCAGCGTGTTCGTGTGATGGCCATCCGCCGTCGTGATGAACTGGTGGTGCCGCACGGCGATACCGTGTTTCAGAAGGACGATCTGGTTTATCTGGTCGGACGGACGGCGGATGTCGCCGCCTTTTTCGAGTGGGTTTGCCCAGACTTCAAGGCGTTTGAAAAAGTGATCATCGCCGGCGGCGGCGATTTAGGCCTGATGCTCGCACAGCGGGTTGAAGAGTCGCTGGAGTGTGTTCTGCTCGAACAGGATGAAGAGCGTGCGCGGTTCTGCTCGGCGCAACTGCATAAAACCCTGGTGCTGCGGGCCGACGCGCTGGCCGAAAGCGCGCTGGATGAAACGGGCGTCACCGACCGCACGGCGTTTGTCGCGCTGACGGGTGACGACGAGAAAAACACCATGAACTGTCTGATGGCCCAGAAGAAGGGGGTTCCTTTCACCGTCACACAGATTGCGCGCACCGATTATGTACCGATCATTGAAAGCCTCAATCTGGTTGCCCGCGTCATCAGTCCCTACCTCTCCACCACGCACGCGATCCTGCACTACCTGCGTTCGCAGAAAGTGCGGGCCGCCTCCCTTTTGCACAACCTGCCGGGCGAGCTGCTTGATGTGGTCATTTCCAATGGGAGCAGGCTGGCCGGCAAACGGATCCGCGATATAAAAATGCCGCGCATGGCCATCATCGCTGCGGTGCTGCGCGGACAGGAGGTACAGCCCGCCACCGGCGATCTCAAACTCGTTCCGGCCGACCGTCTGCTCATCTTTTCGCATCCTGACGCGGTCAAAAAAATCCAGTCCATGTTTCTCAAGTAACGCCCGGAACTTTCAGTATGAATAAACGTGCGGTATTTCATCTGGTTGCTTTTGTTACGCTGGTCATCGGCGCGGCCATGGGCGCTTGCGCGGCGCTGTCATTTTACTGGAACGATCCGGCGTGGACGCAGCACAGCCTGCTGATTTCCTCGGCCGTTACGATGGCGGTCGCGGGCCTCCTTTTGCTGCTGATGCGCGGCGACATCAACCTTTCGCGCCGCGACGGTTTCGGCGTGGTCACCTTTGGCTGGCTCTTTGCCGCCGGGTTCGGTGCACTGCCGTATATTTTTTCCGGCATCATTCCCCATCCGATCAGCGCAGTATTTGAAACGATGTCCGGCTTCACGACCACCGGCGCCTCCATGCTGCCGTCCGGAAGTTTCCAAACCCTGGAAAGCATCCCGCGCGGCATCATTTTCTGGCGTGCGCTCACCCACTGGTTTGGCGGCATGGGCGTACTCGTACTTTGCGTGGCGATTCTTCCGTTTCTCGGGGTAGGCGGCATGCAGATCTATCGCGCCGAAATGCCCGGTCCCTCCAAGGACCGCCTCACACCGCGCATTACCACAACCGCCAAACTGCTGTGGGGCGTCTATGTTCTGCTGACGCTGGCCGAAATTCTGCTCCTCAAGTTTGCCGGGCACCTGTGCTGGTTCGACTCGTTTTGCCACACCTTTGCCACCATGGCCACGGGCGGCTTTTCCACGCGTACCGCGAGTGTCGGAGCGTTCAACAGCGGCCTGGTGGATGCCATTATCATCTTTTTCATGCTCGCGGCGGGCGTGAACTTTTCCCTCCATTACTATGCGCTGACCGGACAGCCGGGCCGCTATTTCAAGGATCCCGAATTCCGCTTCTACATTTTCTTCTGGATCGGCTGCGGGCTCTTTCTGACCTTTAACGTCTGGGGCCCGGTTTACGACCATTTCGGGCTCGCCCTGCGCGCCGCCTTTTTCCAGGGCACTTCGATTCTGACCACAACCGGATTTGTCACGGCGGACTTTGACTCCTGGCCGCAGGCCTCGCGCCTGCTGCTGGTGCTTATGATGTTTGTCGGCGGCTGCGCCGGCTCCACCGGCGGCGGCATCAAGATCGTCCGCATATTCATTATGTGGAAAAAGATGATCAAGGAAGTCCGCCAGTTTATGCGTCCGCAGGCGGTCATGCAGCTCAAGCTGGGCCGCAAGCCGGTCGAGGATGAAGCGGTTGCCAATATCGCGGCCTTCTTCACCATCTTTGTGGTGGTCTTTGCGCTGGCCTCATTTCTGATGACCTTCTTCACACCCGACCTGGAAACCGCCGCCACCTCCGTCATCGCAACGCTCGGCAATATCGGCCCGGGGCTCGCCGCCGTCGGCGCCACGCAGAACTATGCGGCCATTCCGATACCCGGCCAGATTATCCTCACACTCTGCATGCTTCTCGGACGTCTTGAACTGTACACCGTCCTCATTCTTTTCCTGCCCAGCTTCTGGAAGAGGTAGGGGAGTGATGGAGTCGTGGAGTATGGGAGTAATGGAATTGAAACGATGAAAAAGAATCCCCCTACTCCCATTGTCTCCCTCATCAGCCTCGGCTGTGCTAAGAACACGGTAGATTCCGAACTCATTCTCGGGCGCTTCGTCGAAAGCGGCTGGATGATTGCCGAAGAACCCGCCGACGCGGACATCTGCCTGGTCAACACCTGCGGCTTTATTAAGGACGCGCGCGAAGAGGCTGCGGACGTCTTGCACGAATTGCGCGGCCTCAAAGAGGGCGGCGGCCCGCGCGCCGTCGTCGCGCTCGGCTGCCTCGTCAAACGTGTGGCCGATCAGCCCGGGCTGGAAGATTTTCTGGAAGCCGCCGATGCGCGGGCCTCGTTTCACGACTACAGCCGCCTGCCGGAAATCTGCTCGGATCTTTTACAAAATCGTCACGAAACGATTGTAGGACCGGCTTCCTGTATTCAGGAGCCGGTGGTTGAGGAAGGCTACAGCGATTTTCTCATCCGCCCGCGCCTGCGGATGGGTTCGCCGCACACCGCCTACCTGAAAATTTCCGAAGGCTGCTCCAATCCCTGCACCTTCTGCTCCATTCCCAAAATCCGCGGCAAACAGATCAGTCGCCCGATGGACGACATTATCCATGAAGCGCGCGCGCTCATTGAGGCGGGCGGCTGTGAAATCAACCTGATCGCGCAGGACACCACGGCCTACGGCAAAGACTGGGACGGTGAACTGCACCTCAAATTGCTGTTGCGCCGCCTGCGTGATGAAATTCAGGATGACGTCTGGTTTCGGCTGATGTACGCCTGCCCGCAGCACCTTACGCGCGACGTGCTGGAAGTACTGGCTTCTGACCCGCGTTTTTGTCCGTACATTGACCTGCCGCTCCAGCACATCTCCGATTCCATGCTTCACGCAATGGGACGGCAGATGAACCGGGCGCAAACGCTTGAGAAACTGGACTTGATCCGTGAAATAATCCCGGGCTGCGCCATTCGTACCGCCTTTATCACCGGCTACCCCGGCGAAACGGAGGACGATTTCAATGAACTGCTCGCGTTTGTAAAAGAAGGGCGCTTTACCCATGCGGGTGTTTTCACCTACTCGGCTGAGCCGGGAACCCTATCGGCCAAAATGGATGACAGCGTGCCGGAAGCCGTTAAAGAAGAGCGTCGCGCGCTTTTAATGGAAGCCCAGCGCGAAGTCTCTGCCGCGCGATGCGCCGCGCAGATCGGCAAAGAGATCGAAGTGATGATAGACGGCCCCGGCGAAGAGGGGCTGCTTGCCCGCTCGCAGCGCGAAGCACCGGAGGTGGACGGTGTCGTTTTTCTGCCGGAGTTTGACGCCGTGCCGGGAGATCGCTTTGACGTGAAAATTACCGGCGCGCTTGATTACGACTTCCTGGCCGAATAAAGCTTCTCTCTGTTCATACCTTTAAAGGTGTGAGACGGGTGTTCTTCTAACTTACGTCATAAGAGTTAGTTGCGCAGATATTTGACCGCACCTTTAAAGGTGTGAGGCAGATGTTTTTACAACTTGCTTTATCAATATAAGTTACATGACAATCTGTTTATACCTTTAAAGGTGTGGACAGGAGTATGTTTTGTCAAAACTGCGGCCGACTTTATGGCGAACCTGCCGGGTAATAGCCCAGGAGACCCGGCTCCGGCTTCTTTGGGCGATCTTTGACGGGGAAGAGCTGTCTGTAGGGGAGATGGGACGCTGGATTGGTATTTCGGAAGAGAATGCGAGTATTCAGTTGCGGATCCTGAATGCACGGGGGCTGATTACGCCCCGCCGGAAGGGAGTGAAGGTGTTTTACCGTGCGGAGGCTAATCTCGAAGTCGAACATGCAGCGGAGCTGCTGGACGCACTTCGCGCATGTTATGAAAAAAGAATATCGTTTGAAAATGTCGTCCGAATGGCAACTGCGTTTACCCATCCGCGCCGTATTGCAATCGTTCGTGCCTTGGCGGAATCCCGGCAAGCGCCCGGTGATTTGCGCAAGGTGACGCGAATCGCCAGACCCTCGCTGTTTCGCCATCTGGACAAGCTGGAATCCCGGCGGTTCATTGGTGTGCACAGGGGTGCATACCGTTTAGCCGCTCCAAAAAATCCGCTGGGGAACTGTCTGTTGAAAATTGCCCGTTCTGGATGAGGTAAGCGGGTTTTCGTCGCACGGTGCGATTTTCAGCAGCCCGCAGGCCAGCCGGTAGAGGGCGAAGAGCTCCAGCGCGAAGGGCAGATAGCCGAGGTAGCCGAACAGCGGCATTTCGAACACCTTCCAGAATCCGAAAAATGGAATTTGATAAATCCATTTAGGGAAGGAGTGCAGGTTCCACATTTCCCAGAAGAATCCGCAGATGAGGCTGCCGATGCCGAGAGCGACCGCGGGGCGCCAGTCGCCGCGCTCCCAAAAGGCCCAGAGGCTGGAAAAGCCAAAGCGGCGGTTGAGCGGTTCGATGAGACACAAGAGGGAAAGCCAGACGAATGGAAAAAAAAACCGCGGGAAGAGCAATAGCAGGCCGAGCATGAAGCAGCCCACCACGAACATCCGGCGGTTAGCGTGCAGTCGTGGGCCGCTCCGCAGGTGCTGAATCCAGCGGAAGGTGCCCGCCAGTTCAGCGGTTTCGAACACCGCCGGGATAACGGTGGAAAAATTGAGCGTGGAAAAGAAAAAATAGGAAAACCAACTAAATTGTTCGCGGCCCAGGTAGACCCAGTTTTGCGTACGCAGGTTAATCAGCTCAAAGAGCCACCAGACGGGCGCGGAAAAGGCAAAGAGCAGTAGTGCGTGTTTCCATGAGCGGCTAAAAAGGGAGTGGCCTTTCCGGACGAAAACCAGCGCATCCACGGTGAGGATGTAACCCAGCCAGAGCGGGAAAAAAAGAAGGTGCGTGCGCAGTCCCGGCAGGCTGCTGTTCAGCAGCCACGCTGCCGCGGTGAGGGCGAGGCCGATCCGTCCATAGACTGGAAATTTCCGCTGCATGGCATTATTCTGCTCGTTGAAATGAAAATCGCAAAGGTTATTTCGGGTGGGCAGACGGGGGCGGACCGCGCGGCGCTGGACGCGGCAATTTCCTGGGGTGTGCCGCACGGCGGGTGGTGCCCAAAAGGGCGTTTGGCGGAGGACGGCCCGATTTCGGAAAAATACCATCTGCGCGAGACCAAAGCAGAGGACTATGCCATTCGCACGAGGGCCAATGTAGAGGTTGCCGATCTCACACTGATTTTCAGTCACGGTCCGCTGACAGGCGGTTCGCTGCTGACGCAGCAGTTTGCCGAGGAACTCCAAAAACCCTGCGTGCACATTGACCTACTGGAGCAGCCGGATGTTTTCCAGCGGTCTGAAGATACCGACGGAATCCTTCTAGGCATTGAGGATATCACTTTAAACGTTGCAGGCCCGCGGGCATCGGGCGATTCGGAAATCTACATTGCCGTTTACACGGCCATGGTGCGGCTGTTGAACGAAGGTAGACTGAGCGGATAAAAACCGTCTGTACGCATTGACACGCGGTGGCGACTTTTATACCTTCTCCGTTCTCATTCCGGGCGATTAGCTCAGTTGGTTAGAGCGCTTGCTTGACATGCAAGAGGTCACAGATTCGAGTTCTGTATCGCCCACCACCCTTCGCTCCTTCGGAGCTGCGGCTGGCACGCCACTTCTTCACTTCGATGCGCACACGGCGGCGAAGAAGCGGTCTTCGTAGTGCTCAAAGAGGCCGTTTTGTCTCAGCAGACTGGCCAGTTCAGGGACTTTGGATGCGTCGCGTGAGGCATTCAGAAACGCCTGTTCAATCTGCTGGTGCCGCTGTGTTTTCCGGTCGCGCTGTTGCTGGCGGATATCCTGTATATTGCCCGCGACCGAGCCCTGCACCAGTTCCACCATCAGCTTCAGCAGGCAAACTTCCCATGGCCGGTCCACGCCGACCAGCACCGCGCCCAATGGATCGCCGCTTTCGGCCAGACCATCCTTTACACGCTCAATGACGGCTTCCAGCGGATCGCTCAGGATGTAATCATTGATTTCCTGCTTCTGAATTTTAAAGCCATATTTGAGAATCTGAAGTTCATCGGCATGGTGCTGCAGCCAGTCGGCATACTCGCGCGCTTCGCTGCCGAAGCCTTCCAGCATCATTTCATCAATGGATTGCGGCGTGATAATTTCCGGGCGGAACGCTTTCAGCTTGCCTTCGCGCACCCGCACCTTGTCCACTGAATCCATCAGTTCAGTCACGAGATGATAATTCACCATGGTGGCGCCAAACGTTTCCAGACGGCTCTGCGGTCCGGCAACCACTTCCGTATTGTTCACCGCATACCAGAAATCAAACTGTGGATTATCTTTCATCATTTATACTATAGCAAAAACCCCGTCCGAATTCGAACGGGATTTTCCTTCGTTACATATGGCCTTCCATCCGAAGCTCCCGAAGAAGCGAATCCCTAGCCTGCCAGCCGAAGCTCCATAGGAGCGAAGGCTGGTGGTGGGGGAAGGATTCGAACCTTCGAAGGCATAGCCAGCAGATTTACAGTCTGCCCCGTTTGACCGCTTCGGTACCCCACCGTCTCTGCAAAAGAGAACGAATACCATAGTCGATTTTCTTTTCTTGTCCATCCAGATTTGAGATTTTCATACTCAATGTTTGAAATTCGCACTTGAAACTTCGCGTGGCGGGCCGGAAAGTTCCGGCTTTCCAACAGGCGGGAGTAATTCAGTGGTAGAATGTCAGCTTCCCAAGCTGAATGTCGCGGGTTCGACTCCCGTCTCCCGCTCCAGCCTTCGCGATGAGCGCAGCGAAATGTGAAGGCTGTCACGCCGGAGCCTTGGCGAAGGCGGACGATGATGTTTGTTTCCGGGCTGCGGCTTGGCAGGCCAATTTTATAGAATGAGGATGAGCCATGTTTAAACCTGTTTCAAGCAAAGTGGATTTCGCGGCGATGGAGGAGGGCGTACTCGCCTTCTGGGCAGAGCACGATATATTTAAAAAATCGATCGAAAACCGCAGCGCGGCTTCCGAATATGTATTTTACGACGGCCCACCGTTTGCGACCGGCCTGCCGCATTACGGCCACCTGCTGGCCGGCACCATCAAAGACATTGTCCCTCGCTACCACACCATGCGCGGTCACCGGGTTGAGCGCCGCTTCGGCTGGGACTGCCACGGCCTGCCGATCGAAGCCCTCGCGCAGGAGGCCCTCGGCCTCGCCGGGGCCCCCGCGATCAAAGAAGCGGGCGTCGACGTTTTCAACGAGCAGTGCCGCTCGATGGTTACTACATATGTCGAGGAATGGGAAAAGACCGTCACCCGCATGGGCCGCTGGGTTGATTTCCAGAACGACTACAAAACCATGGACAAGGATTTCATGGAAACCATCTGGTGGGTGTTTTCCGAGCTCTGGAAACAGGGCCGCATCTATCGCGCCCACCGCATCATGCCCTACAGCTGGAAGCTCAACACGCCGCTCTCCAACTTTGAGGCGGGCCGCAACTATCAGGACGTGCAGGATCCCGCCATCACCGTGCGCGTGAAGCTCCATGCTTTTGAGTTCGACGGTGCCTTCGCGCTGCTTTGGACAACGACCCCGTGGACGTTGCCTTCCAACCTCGCCATCTGTGCCGGGCCGGATATCGACTATGTCGCCGTGCGTGACACCGACAGCGGCGACATCTACCTGCTGGCCGAAAGCCGTCTCAGCGCCTACTACAAAAAAGAGGATGAATACGAGGTGCTCAAAAAGTACAAGGGCGCCGACCTCGACGGCCTCACCTACGAACCGCTTTTTGACTTTTTCGCGGATCATCCGGGCGGGTTCCGCCTGCTGCTCGATCCCTTCGTTACCACCGAAGACGGCACGGGCATTGTTCACATGGCCCCGGCGTACGGCGAAGACGACTACCGCATCTGTCGTGCCGCCGGCATCGAACTCGTTGACCCGCTCGACGAAGACTGCAAATTCACTTCACTCGTCCCGGACTGGGCAGGGCAGTTCTGCAAAGACGCCGACAAAGCCATCATCAAGGCGCTCAAAGAGAGCGGCAAACTGATCCACCAGTCCACCCTTCAGCACAGCTATCCCTTTTGCGAGCGAACCGATACGCCGCTCATCTACCGCGCCATCGATGCGTGGTATGTCCGCGTCGAAGATCTTCGCGAAGAAATGCTCGCCAACAATGCGCAGGTGCACTGGATGCCCGAACACGTCGGCACCAAACGCTTTGCCAACTGGCTGGCCGAGGCCAAGGACTGGAACATCAGCCGCAACCGCTTCTGGGGATCGTGTATTCCTCTTTGGATCAATATGGATGATCCCGAAGACATTCTCTGCATCGGTTCCGCCACCGAGCTTGGAGAACTTTCCGGGCAGAAAATCGAAGACCTGCACAAACACATTCTCGACGAAGTCGTCATCGAAAAGGACGGCAAAACCTACCGCCGCACACCCGAAGTGCTCGACTGCTGGTTTGAGTCCGGCTCAATGCCGTATGCCCAGCAGCACTATCCCTTTGAAAACAAGGATCATTTCGAGGCCAACTTCCCGGCGCACTTCATTGCCGAAGGGCTCGACCAGACCCGCGGCTGGTTCTACACCCTCATGGTGCTTTCGACCGCCCTCTTCAAAAAGCCCGCGTTTCGCAACGTCGTGGTCAACGGCCTCGTGCTGGCCGAAGACGGCTGCAAAATGAGCAAGCGGCTCAAAAACTATCCCGACCCGCTCCATGTGGTACACGAGTACGGCGCCGATGCGTTGCGGCTTTACATGATCAACTCGCCCGTGGTGAAAGGCGAAAGCCTGCGCTTCGCCGAAGAGGGCGTGAAGCACTCGCTCCGCCACCTGCTCATTCCGCTCTGGAACTCCTATAGCTTTTTTGTCACCTACGCCAACATTGATAAATGGCAGCCCGGAAAATCCAAATCGGGGCAGAGCGAAAACCTGCTCGACCGCTGGATCGAAAGCTCGCTCGCCAATCTCTGCCAGGAAGTGACGGCGGCCATGGATAACTACGATCTGCAGCGCGCGGTGCGCCCGTTCGTCGCCTTTATCGAAGACCTGACCAATTGGTACATCCGCCGCTCGCGCCGCCGCTTCTGGAAATCCGATGACGATACCGACAAACAGCAGGCCTACGCCACGCTCTACCACGTGCTGATCGAGCTTTCTAAAATTTCGGCACCGTTCACACCGTTTATCGCCGACGAGATTTACCGCAACCTGACGCGGCCTTGCCGCAGTCTGAAAGTCGAAAAGTCAAAAGTCGAAAGTCAATCTTCAGACTTTCAGACCTTAGACTTCCCAGATTCTGTTCATCTCTGCGACTTCCCGACTGCCGAGGGCGCCAAGCGCGACTCCGATCTCGAACAGCAGATGCGCATCGTCATGGATGTGGTCGTTATGGGCCGCCAGCTTCGCAAAGATAACAATGCCAAAGTCCGCCAACCGCTTCGCCGCCTCGACGTCGTCAGCCGCGACAGCGGACTGCTCAATCAGGTTGATGAACTCAAAGAGATTATTGCCGAGGAACTCAATGTCCGTAATGTGGTCTTCGGTGATGACGAAAGCGAACTCGCTGAAATCAGCGCGAAGGCCAACTTTAAAACACTGGGCCCGAAATTCGGGAAACAGGTGCAGGTGATCAATCAGGCAGTGCAGAAACTGTCTGCCGAAGAACTGCACAGCATTGCTGCGGGCGAGGGGGTTGTTCTGGAAACGCCGGACAGAACCTTCGAGCTTGCGGCTGAAGATGTAGTGGTCGAGCACACGCCCAAAGAGGGGCTCGCCGTGGCCGCGCAGGGCGGTCTGGTCGTTGCGCTCGACCTTGAGCTTGATGACGATCTGATTCGCGAAGGCCTTGCCCGTGAACTGGTCAAAGAGGTGCAGAACCTGCGCAAAACAGCCGGTCTCGAAGTGACCGATCGCATTCATCTCAGGCTTTCAACTGATAAAGCCGTCGGCAAAGCCGTTTCGGCGTTCAAAGACTACATTCAGTCCGAAGTACTCGCGCTTTCCATCGAAACCGGCGAAGCCGAGGGCGAACCCGTTGACCTCAACGGTCACGCCTGCACCGTTTCACTAAGCAAGGTGTGAAATCTTTCACCACAGAGGGCACAGAGGCACAGAGTCCATTGCCTTTGTTTTCTCTGAGTCTCCGTGCTCTCTGTGGTATGGCTGTTTTTCTTTCTATCGGATGCGCCTCCATCCGCCCGCCGCGCGGTGTTCCGGCACGGACGGTGACGATTGAGACAACCGGCTACTGCAAATGCGGTCAGTGCTGCGGCTGGCACCGGAGCTGGATTCCGCCGTTCCGGCCCGTCTATTCTTCAGGCCCGAATAAAGGAAAGTCCAAAAAAGTCGGCATCACGGCATCGGGAACCAAAGGGCATAGAGGTACGATTGCCGCTGATCCTCGTTATTACCCATTCGGCACGGTGATGTATGTGCCCGGCTACGGGTATGGAAAGGTGGAGGATGTCGGAAGCGCCATCAAAGGCCGGGCGCGCATTGATCTCTATTTCAGTTCGCACCAAAAGGCGCTCAACTGGGGACGCAAACGCGTTCCGGTGGAGGTTTGGCGGTAGAATTCAATAAGCCCACTAATCACACGAATAGGAAATTTATTCGTGTTGATTCGTACTGCTATCCGTCATCTTCTCGTTTTTCTGCACGTTTCTAAAAACAGGGCGACACTCAAACTTCTATTTTCGCAGAATGATGGACGGCAGAATAATGGGAGGACTGGGCAAATCATTCTGCCGTTCATTATTCTGCAAACCCTCCTTATCTTTGGTTGCGCGCTGGGTTCTCTGTGGTGAAAAGTTCATTTTTATTCGCGTTAATTCGTGTCGATTCGTGATCAAACCTCTCTTTTATGCCCCTGTTCACTATATTTCAAACATAGGAAAGCTGATCGCAAATCGCGCAAATTTTCGCGAATTCATTTAGTGCCAATTAGTGTCAATCAGTGGTTTGGAAGCCAATACTGCTTTTAGCGGTAAACGAACCGTCCGGGGCGTGAATGATAAAGAGAGCCTCGAAATCTTTGTTGGCTTCAACCCACGCGAGTCCTTTCTTGGATCCCATCACAAAAAGCGCCGTGGCGACGGCGTCGGCATCCATGCAGCGGGTTGCAATCACCGTCACGGCGGCAACGTCGGAGGCCGCAGGCTTTCCGGTATGCGGATCAATAATATGCGAATAGCGCGTACCATCGTCGTGCAGGCGGAAATTGCGGTAGTTGCCCGAGGTCGCTATCGCTTTATCTGAAAGTTCCACAGTTTGGAAAATCTCCTCACCGAATGCTTTGTCGGGCTCGGGCGACTCAATACCGACCCGCCACGGCTTTTCGGATGGATTGATTCCTGCCGCAACAATTTCGCCGCCGATTTCGACGAGAAAACTTGTGCGTCCGCTTTCGCGGATTACCGCGGCGACGCGATCCACGCCGTACCCTTTGGCAATCGCGGCCAGATCAAGCTGAAGCTGCGGATGCGTTTTGATGAGCACGCCGTCTTCGAGTTTCAGCTTTTTCCACCCAACCGATTCCATGATTTTCTCAAGAGAAGTGGTTGTGCCCATATCATGTAGGACGGGGTTGCCATTTCCTGCGGTCATTACTTTCATTCCGAAAGCCCCGCTTTGCGTCTCTGTATGCAGAGAGCCTGTGTCCACCACACGCTCCCGAATACGGGAAGCGTGTCCTACAATGGGGTCACCTTCATTATTCGATATTCGGCGCTCCGCCGCCGGCCCGAAGCCCCAGTGATCCACCAGCGGCTTTACCGTGGGATCGAACGCACCGTCCGTCATTTCGCTGAAGGCGAGGGCGCTCTGCACCACTTCGGCAAACTCCGGTGAGATCGGGAAGGGCTCTGTGGAATTTAAGGCGTTGAATTTGGAAATTTCCGTGTCCGGATCCCAAACCGACATGCGCTCGTTGACATCCAGCAGCGCGTCATCAATTTTTTCGCGCAGCACCGCCAGGCCACTCTTCGGAATTGAACCGGACAGCGTAATGCGGCAGGTTGTTCCCATTGTCGGCTGCTCCCACGACGGATTCGAAACCGTCTGCGCCTTAAGCCACAGCAGACCGCCAAGAATGACAGCACACAAAATCCAAATAAACGCTTTTTTATTCATGACCGCAAAGACCCCAAGGAGGAGAGAGGAGAATAGATGGCAGAATCATGAACAGCAAAACGATTTTTATGCGCCGTCGGCGCTTTGGAGTGCGGCGATTAAATCGCCGCTTTTACTACGTTGTGAGAGATGCCTTCGCCCCGGTCGAGCTCATAGAGTCCCTTGCGCAGGCCGGCGACAAAATGGATGCGTTCCTCAATCTGCGCCCAGTCAGCGTTGTCCGGAAGGCGGTTAATCGTCTGAATAGCCATATCTTTCGTTGTCATTTCAAATCATCTCCTTGGAACGTCCAATAGACTAACACGGGCAAGGGAATGATGGAACAGATTTGGACCGCAACCGTCTTCGCTCTGCGAGCTTCGCCGAATTCGTTTTCAAAAACAATTCTTGCGGTAAAGATTTAATAAAATAAAGTTTACCGTATGAAAACCAGACCTAAAAAGATTCCGGCGTTCAAAATTGAAGGCGGGCAGAGCGAATTATAGAGAGAGGATGGAGAACTTTAGAGCTGAATAAATGTAAGCCACAACTTACTCTGGGGGAAGAAAATGAAAACGCTAACGAAACTGAAACAGGAACTCTGCAAGGAAGAACCCGATCTCGCCGGACTCATCGCCGCCGAAGTCGAGCGGCTGAAAATCAGCGAAAGTCTCAAGACGGCTCGTAAGGCCGCCGGCATGACTCAGGAGCAGGTGGGGCCCGCCGCATGCACGTTAACCGCGCCTACGTCGCACAGCTCGAGGGAAAACCGCAGAATGTCACCATCGCCACATTGGTCAAATACACCTCCGCGCTTGGCGGAAACATCTCTGTCCAGATCGATGCCAAACGCCACATGGCTGTTGCCGGAGAGCCTGCTGAATATAAAACGAAAAAGAAAAAGCGTTAGTGGAAAACTCCGCATTATTGCGCGTTATATCAGATTAACTTAAGTAGAATTTTTACCACCCATTCAGTTGCCATTCCACTTCGTTTCATTGCTTTGCAATAGCAAAGCCCGTCTCCCGTTGGTCGGCTCATTCATTAGAGAGAACAGCCGAGAGAGTCAGAGGATTCTTTAAACCCTATTTTGCAGTAACCCCCTCTGTTTTACTCGGCTGTTTCTTTAGCGAAGCGGGTGGTAAGAAATCTTAACCATACCAATACTCATCAGGTTAATTTCGTATTAGTTAAGCTGATTCCAAAGTGATGAAAAAAGCGTTTTGACTCCCTTAGTTTATGATCCTGCGATCATAAAACAGGCACTGTAAATATATCGTATTCCATATAAAAGGCCCTGCAAACAGCCGTTTTTCAGGTTAAATATATGGAATATCATAAAAATGAGCGGGTAGTGGGTGGGGAAAAACAGAGATTTACCGGCCGGGATATTCGGGAATGGGTTGAATGGGATCAATCTGTGACCTGAGCCTATCGGGCGAAAGAGAGGGCGCAATCGTTTTCGCCTGACAGGACCGGCTCCGCACCTGACCGTTCTTATTCGGGCGGCGGCGGGACAATCAGCACGCTGCAAGGGGCTTTGCGAAGAACCGCTTCAGTCACACTGCCGAGCAGCACCTTCCGTAAAAGCCCGTGCCCGTGCGATCCCATCACAATGATGTCTACATCGAAATCCTCCGCCTTTTCGAGAATCATGGCGGCGGCATTGCCTTTCAGCAGCATCGCCTGCGCATCGATTCCGTCCTGACGCATTTTAGACGACAGGTTCAGGAGCGACTGATGCTCCCGCTTATACTCCCCGGCGCAAATATCCCGGGCCATCTCGACATCCCCGCCCGGACCGCCGGTAAACTCGGGTGTAAAGCCATAGAACTGCGTCGACTCATAGGCCGTCTGAAGCGCGTCGGATGTAACATGAACAATCCACAGCTTCGCGCCCAGCCCCTGGGCCAGAGCAGAGGCTCGATCCATCACCTCGCCCTTGTTTTTTGAAAAATCGACCGCAACCAGAATCTTCTTCATGACGAACTCCTTTCTGCTCCCCTTCAGTTCAATTCTAGTCCTCCGCAGAGGGAGCGCAAGCGGTTACTTCCGGCAGAAAAGCCGAAACTAGAGAGAGTTTTAAACCAGCCGTCGCCAAGGCTATGGTTTGGCACGCAGGATAAAAGGACTAAAAGGAGGGGCTTTGACCGCTAAACTTGCCGCGCCAGCGCCGTGGAACGCATAGAGCGCAAAAAACAATTTTTGCAGTAAAGGTTTAATAGAAATAAGGTTTTGCCATATGAAAACCAGACCTAAAAAGATTCCGGTGTTTAAGACTGAGGAGGAACAGCGATGAAAATTGAATACTTTCCAGACACCGACACCTTGCTGCTGGAGTTCAGCGATCATGCGATCACCGATACGCGTGATCTCAACGAAAACACGCTGGTGGAATTCGATAAAGCGGGAAGGCTGGTCAGCATGACCCTTGAACACGCGAGGGAACAGGCCGATCTCAGCGAATTTGTTTTCATGCCCGAAGCCAAGCCGGGCCATGCGATCAGTCGTGTCGCCGAAGAGCCTGCTGAATATAAAACGAAGAGGAAAAGAAAGTGACGGCGTGCCCGGAGAAGAGATTTGACGGGATTAACTGGGTTAACAGGATAGGGTGGGCATCTTTCAAATCGGGCTCAAAAGGATGAGAGGTTGATGCGGAGGCATCCGCTTCGCCTCTAGGAGCTTCCCGCGTCGCTCGTTGAGCTATGCAGGACAAGTCGCCATGACCACACGCAGAGGCACGGGGAATTGTCAGATCCGAAGCGTCGGACTCCGATTGTTCGGAGTTGTTGGATCGACCCTTTCGCTTTCTTATTGGATTCCCACTTTCCCATCAGGTTCAAAGACTGCATTTCCCGCGAAATGGATACGAACTTTTCCTTTAGTGTTTAACAATCTCCTAGAGCATTTCGTGTACGACATAATAGGTGAAAGGGCATAATACAAGTGCTCAGGCATCCCGAATTGGGACTCGTGAGGTACCCATTCAATTGGGTAGACTTCACGAGGAAGAGAAAGAAAGGCCGAAGAAGCAGTTGGTCCTGAGATAGTAAGGTCGGCTTCCTCCATCATGACAGCCAGCTGTTTTGCAAATTCTCTGGTTGATGGTGAAACCCAACGCTCATGGGAAATATTCACCACGATATTGCTTTGGTTTAAGATATCACGGATCTGAGCAAATCTACTGATTGTCGCTGTCCTTAAGGTTGATTCAAGCGCTATGAATTCATGTTTTGCCGCTATTTTTTTAAATTTCTCTACATCTTTTACTTGATCCTCAAGCATTCTTATTTTGTTAGCGAGCTTGCTCAGCGCCTCTTGTTCCGGCCCCGTATAGCGTTCAAGTGCAATTGTTCGAAATGGTGTCAGGAGCGTTTCCAGCCTCTGTATTTCGACTTTGGCCTCATCT